>Ga0265797_10000118_pt1 | contig 160996 bp, 166 predicted proteins | sample P2T30metagenome_FD_192433 | JGI IMG/M metagenome (GOLD analysis project Ga0265797, IMG submission 192433) | Plant litter microbial communities from East Loma Ridge, Irvine, California - P2 T30 | ecosystem: Environmental > Terrestrial > Plant litter > Unclassified | place: USA: California...
CAAATTTGCGACAGAACCTCGCCGCGAAAAGCATCAAGTGCAAAATCTGCTTCCAGGACTTCCAGTCGACGGCCAAGCGTCCCGCACTGGAAGAGCACGCCAGCAACAAGCACAGCAAGAAGTACGAAGATTGCTTCCCTGCTGCTGCCTAAGGTAGAGGGAGCAAGGAGGGGTGTTCCTCCTCCCAAGTCAGGGTTTCATGTGTGATGCAAGGGGTTAGCGAGGAGTGAGAGCGAAAAAAAAGGCGTTTTAATTCGGGGATTTTTTTTCAAAACTGAGTTCTTTCCTGCAAAAGTATGGATTATTTTTTGAGGGAAGATCACGACCTGTACTGGGGTTTTTCTTGGTCGTTGGTCGTAGGCATGTGCCCACTTTCTCGCGAAACGCATCTTAAATACCTGAATTCCGAACTCTGTGTCGCTGGGAAATCCAGCGGACCACACTAATCCCGCTTGTGGTATATCTTTGTCTTCTTCGTCGTTTTGCTCTTCGTCGGTTTGCTATTCGTTGGTTTCGATGGATTAGGGCTACGGACGAAGCTTCTATGGACCTTGGCTCAATTCGTCCTCCATTTGGCGGAGCCAGCAAATGATGGATTAGAAACAGTCCATGAATAGAGTAATAACGACATTGCGCCGTACGAAATAGTAAAATACACACTCGCTCGAACGATAGAAGGCAAAATCAAACACCAGCCGTGATCCGACCAGCTCCAGTGAAACCAGATGAGTCGCAAGTGAATCACCTCTAGGATGCCTTGGGGATGGGCCACATACGGATGGCGATCTCGCAGCCTGGCTTAGCCATGGCTTCCCAAAGCTGTGGTGGAATCACCTCACCGTCAGTGCTAACAAGATGGTAATGTCCTTGGTGTACGCGCTGTTCAGGGTCGTCCACGTGGAGAAGTGCTTGCTTCGTTAGGGCATCCATACCCTTCCAAGTCTTGCAAAGGTGCCACGGGAAGCTGAATTTCTGCCTGCGGCGTCTCTGAACGTGACCGCTCCCGCAAGCATGTCTAGCTATTCTGCTTCTTCTCCAACTCCACTTTCACAGCCTCCGCATCTTTGGCCGCCTTCGCAGCTTCTTCAGCGGCCTCATTTTCGACGGCCTCATTTTGCTTGATCAGGGCGTGAAGCGCTTCCGTCATTTCCCGCATATCGTCGTCCTTCATTGGCTTGACCAACGGCTTGACCACGGACTTCTTTACTGGTGACTGCAATTGCTTCTTTGCGTGGATTTCCTTCCTGTCCCATGAGAATGGCTCTCCAAGTCGACGCTTATCGTGAACAACATATTTCTGATGAATACCAGCATTGCTCCGTATGCTATCCAGAATATGGTCCCGGGCCGTGCCAGGCGGCTTGGGGTCCAGGACAGTGCTGCGACTTGGGGTTTCTCTGGTTGGTAGCGTGTAAATGTCAGCTGCTTGCCAATCGAACGTGCAAGGCGGCTTGGCGGTCAAGACTGTGCTGCAACTCCAGGAGGGTACGATGTATATCTTGTAAACGTCCTGTAGCCGGCGACAAAGTCGACAAGTTGTCTCATGCCCCAGGTGGGATTGGACATGGTCAAGGACCAACCCAGCAGATGCTTTTGATTCCAGATCATTCAAATGGTCGAGGATTTCCACGCTTGAAGGGCGCATCGTGTCTTGTTGGTGCAGGCACTGGTTTACGAGCTGTCTTATCTCCTTGTCGCGATGAGCCATAGCAGACGGCTCTTGTTGCGCCGAGTCCATCTGAGGTAACACAGCGCTCATAGTCACTGGGTTTGTCAGTTAAAGACGGCTCCATCTTCAGTAAGTTCTGAGACTTACACCCTAAGGAGTATATGTCGCTTCTCAGTGTTGTGCGACGTTTGCTGTTGGGATTGTCGTTACTGTGGCGTTGCTCCTACCAATCGACGAAGTCAGCTGGCGACGCATTGAACATTGTACCCAGGTGAGTGTCAGACTTACGGGCGCCAGCCAGTTAGTCGTACCCACGTATGTGAAACTCTCATCTGTGTCGAGTCTTGCTAGACCGAAATCTCCGAGTTTGACTTGTATAGAGGTCCGAGTTCGTTGGGCTACAAAAACTGTAGAAAGGTTAGCACCGTGACGTGAAGCGAGCATTGTCTGCGACTGACTGTTGCTTGGTTTGATATCCCGGTGCAGTATTGTGTGCCAGTCACCGTCCTGTACTTTTGAGTTGTCGAAAGCCTCTGTTTGGACTGTTACGGCAAGCGCCAACGTTCTTTCGACCAGTGAAATTCCGTGGTGGATGTAAAGCAAAGCTTGAGCGAGCTGACGAAACACCTGCGCGCCTTCCTGGACGCTAAGTCTCTTGGAACCACTTTTCACATCGAATCTGAACTGATCAAGATCACCATATGCACAGTACTCGGTGTACAATCTTGCATTCATGCCATCCAGGCTTCTTCCACCGTACGAAAAGTCTTCGTATCTCAAGATGTTTGGGTGTACACATCTTCGAAGCATGTCCAGCTCTCGCTTGACAAACCTTATTCCACGGCTTCGTGTGCAGTTCAGCGCCTTGCAGACATGGAGCTGAGGATCGAGTTGGGAGCCTTTCAGGCGGCTGCGACGCTGACAAAGCGTAAGACCAACATTGTTCGCGCCTTTGATACCGAGGGTCTGCGCATTTTCGGCCTCCGTCCAGAGCCAGTTCGACTCGATCTTGCCTTCTTCCCAATCGACAAGATCATAGTCTTCCTCCATGACGCCAACACGAGGCTGTCTCGAAGTAGCTCGAGAACCGTCGAAACGATGGCGGGTCGGTGAGGCGATTGAGGCGGCGCTTGCTTCGACGGCGCACAAGAGGAGAGTTCCGATGTTTCTGGGAGGAGGGAAGGGGAGTGTGTGTGATGATGACACGACGGAACTAACCTTAGCTGTACAGCTGTGGTCGCACGAGGCTGCGGCTTGCAGCCAAGGTCAAGCTCGGCTCATGCACAACAGATAAGCGAGCGAGGCTGAGACCGCAGCGGGACCAAGGCAGAGAATTTTGGAAGGTAATGGACGTGGAACCTTGGGCTGCGGTATCCGTAGATCATAGCACGAACTTGAATGCTAGCGCAGAAGTAAAGATGGCCGGAATCGAAACCGCCCTCGCGATCCCAGGCGTCATCGATGTTATCGTCCGCGGCGGCGAAGTAGTCTATCGGAAGGTCGAGACTTTTCGAAGGCAGCATGAGGTTATGAGCAGGTATGCTCAAAGATAGACTTGATTTGACTGGAAGATTTACTGATCAGACCATTCAGCTTCCACGAGACAGCGCTTGACCTCCATGCAGGGGCTCTTTACTTTGGTATGGAGACCTTGCGTATCGCATCGCGCGATCGACTGCTGCCGGCAGCCCTGGAAGACCAACTACGTCGTACTCTGGTCAAAGTCAAGGGCAGCCTAGACAATGCTCGGGACAGTCTTGAGTATGTGGACGAGACCGCTTTCCTTGGCAGACTCCGGTATACGTTGTGGCGGGGGAAGGGAAGTAAACACCAACTCGACCGAGTCTTCCACGATCTCAAGATTCCGTGTGATGAAATCGCTCGTCTCCATATGCAATTCTTGAGCGTCAGTACATCCAGAAATTCTCATTTGTTGCCCTCCGGGATCTTCAAGTTGAAACACGAGACAACGACCTGTGACCCGGGGGTGCGGCTGCCAAACTCGGAAATAGTGATTGCTGAGGGCAACTACTCGTCGAATCATGAGCGTGTCGATGGCAGATTTGTGCTCGAGAGGAAGACCACGCAAAACGAGACTGAGCTGCAATTTCTCAGTGCAAGACTTTCCGAGCCTGGCAAAGGTGCCGGTGTGCTTCCACTTCTCGGATACCGCAAGCCTGTCTATCAAGAGCCGGGCAACCACAGCGCCTTCGATCTTATTTTCCAGATCCCGGCGGGATGCTTGTGCAAAAGTCTAGCGAACCGGATAGTCAGCTCTCCAGTTCCAGACATCGCAGCACGATTGAACCTGTGCCACGCAGTATGCAACGCTGTGGTAAGCGTCCATAAGCTTGAGCTGTTACACAAGGCCATAACAAGCCGGACCATCCTCATGACAATGACCGTGAGCGCTCAAGAGACAGGTTACGGCATGTACCTTCAAGATTGGTCGTATGTTCGTGAGCTTTCAGGAGCAACATCGAGATGTGGCAATGATGACAACTGGCCAAAGCGCATTTACCAGCATCCAGAAAGGCAGAGCACGATGCTGGAAGTGGCGTACGAACCAAAACATGACATATACAGCCTTGGTGTTTGCATGCTCGAGATTCTGCTCTGGACGCCTTTCGTCATCGAGAAGATGGGCGCTTGTGGTCAGGTTGAGTACGAGATCTGCCGGATCTTCGAGACTAGGGGATTGACTCTCGGCGCGCAAGGCATCAACGTGGAGGATGGTGGGCTTCCCGTCCGTTACAAGGGCAATTCTTCCAAAATCGCAGACAATGCAAGGGCGACAGGCGCCATTTGGAAGGACATTGCCCGAACATCTCTTCAGTCTGACGAGGCACGGCTTGTTTTGGGATGTCTTGAGGGCCGATTCGAGACCGCAACACAAGTCTTGGAGGAGCTGCAGACCATAATATGAGCGTGAAAAGTGAGTTGGCGGTTGTTGACACGCTTAATCGGCGTTCGTTCTGATGTACCTTCAATGTGTCGTAGAGGCGCACGTGACGTAGAGTCAATGAGTTTTGGGAGCGATTTGCGGCGAGTGTGGTCTCTCATTGGTTTGATCTGCAAGGGTTCGGGTTGGACTCCTCCCTTTTAACTTCCCTGGTGGCTTGTTCCATCTCTACGTCAACATCCAGCAATAACACATTTCCTCAAGAAAACATCTCCTACCAGATCACAAATCAGTGCTCATTCGATCCGTAGCTAATCTTGATGCAGCCCTCGAGGGTTCTTTAAGAATCCTGCATCGCCCATGGTTCGAACAACAGCTTTCCGCAAATTCCGCGGGTCTCGCCTGTGAGCTGGGTCCAACATAGTATGCCGTCCGCGATGGCGTCTTTGCGGCTGGCTACCGTATCGAAATTTGCAAGCTAGAATTTTTCCAAGGAGCCACACAACAGGCTTGGAGATATTTTGAGTACACCCTGTCTGGCTACGCGAGCCTGAACATTGCTAGACGTGGCAGACATGATATCGAAGTGGAGGCTGAAGTTCTCGAGCCAAAGAAACCTGGATCGGCCGGGTGGTGCAAGTGGAGTGAATACTGACAATTGAAGACTACGTAGCTACGTAGCTACGCCACTCAGCAACGACTTCTGGTCCAAACTCTAGTCTGTCTGCCGCATGGATTTCACCAAGCGCACGTTGATCTTCCTTCAGGCGAAGACACCCTATCGTCGTCGAGGTCAATTTCCACATAAGGAAACCGGAGAGCCATGCGCTTCCCTCACAGCTTTGCCATACTGCTTGCAAAAAAGGAGCCAGTAAATCAGAGGCATTATGCGTGGAGATCCTAAGCAGCCTGAGACGGCAGAGAGCATCCCTTGCTATGTTCCAGTTATGAAGGTGTGGTTGGAGTTTGCGGGCGACCAGAATCGCCAGTTGTGTTGTGGCGATTTCAGACCAAGTTCAAGTCGTCTGTTCCGTGGCCAATAGATCCGGGAAGATTGGAATATCCGGATTGTGCGGAGAATGGCCAGAGCGAGAGCTGCGAGATTGCATGTTCTTCTTATGTTCTCTGTAAATTTGCGTCCTGAGGTCCTCGAATCGTCCATCGCTGGCGCAGATTGCAGTATAGTTGTTGAGAGCTTGGTGGGTTTGAAGCTATCGCTTACGCTGGCGAAGGCCGTTTCGAATGTAAGAGACTCGATGCTTCCATGTAGCGTGTACACGATTACTCCTGCTCCCAAACTCCCGGTATCCCTCTTTCGCAACCCTTCGTTCTCCATCTTGGCTGCGTTTTCACTCATCTACAACCCTCCTACTCATCGTCCTTAGCAGACTTGCCCATCATCCTCTCAATAGGCAACTCCATTCCAACTCTCCTCGCCGTAAGCCTAACGCGCTCTTCCTCATCCATGTTCGTGCCCGGGTTGTAGCGCTCGACGAGAGTAGAGTAAAGGCGCTGCTGCTGGACGAACTGCAAGATCTGTTCGGCTTCCTGCAGCCTTGACTCGGCCGACTTGATCTGCAGTTGGTGGGCCAGAGAGGGCGAGTTGGCTGATGATTGAGTGGCGATGTCGGTGCGGATGTGCTTTTGAACGGGAGACGGGTTGGCGAGGAGTGAAGGTGTGCGGGTGGGCATCTCGCGCAGGAAGCGGCGGTAGAGGGAGCGGAGTTGAGGGGCTTGAGCGGCCATTGTGATGTGAATTTTTCTTTCGAGAAAGGTTGCGATGATTGATCTGATGTAGTTGTGAGATGGTAATAATGTCAAGGGCGGGCCTCCATCAATTAAATGCGGAGGGTCGTCTCGGGAGTGAGCACGGACCATGTAAGTACCTCACTTACAAGAACATTATTGTTGCGCTGGACTATGAGCTTGCGCAATGTAATTCACCAAAAATGGACATCCTACGCCTCCCGTCTAGCCTCCGGTTATCTCTCGTAAATCTACCAAAGCTTGGGCCTAGTTGCTCCCGCCTACTATCAACCAAAACCACCAAGCCCGCCAAAGCATCATCACAACCCGCGACCGAATCGCATCTCTCTATTTCCTCAGCAGCTCTGAACGACTACACGACCTCCAACCCACCTAACTCCGCACAACTAAGCTACGCCTCTCAATTCTTCCAACATGGCCCTCCGAATCTCCTCTATTCAGCATACTACTTCCGCTCATTCCCACCTTCATCACATCCCGAAGTAGCCTTCCTAGGCCGCTCCAACGTAGGAAAATCCTCATTACTCAACGCGCTTTTCGGCCGACCAAACGAACGGCATGCCTACGTCTCGAAGAAACCAGGCAAAACACGCACAATGAACGGGTTCGGGGTGGGAGGAGAGGGCATGGGCAAAGCGCCGCTAGAAGGTGAGAAAGACGTCGCGTGGAAGCGCTTTGGGAGAGGTGGCGTGGTAGTTGTGGATATGCCCGGGTACGGCGGAGGAAGTAGAGAGGAGTGGGGCAAGGAAGCGCTGAAGTACTTGACGCAGCGCAAGCAGCTCAGGCGGACGTTTGTGCTTATCGACGCTGAGCATGGGCTGAAGAGCTCGGATGTTGCGCTGCTGTCGCATTTGAGGAAGGAGGGTGTGGCATATTCTGTGATTATGAGCAAGGTGGATAAGTTGCTTCATCCGAATTCGAAAGTGCCTGGGCCGGAGAAGTTGAGGAATGGGCTTGAGAAATTGAGGGTTGCTCGCGAGGATGTGAGGCAAGAGCTGAAAGAGGCTTTCAACGATGGTAGGGAGGTGAGGGATGATATACTGTGCTGCAGTTCGGAGAAGAGCTTGGATGAGAGGAGTGGGTGGCGGTCAAAGCTGGGTGTCGACGAGTTGCGGTGGGCTATTCTCAATGCGAGTGGACTTGAGAGCGATGAGATGGGTATGCCGAAGCGCAAGATCAGGACTAGGGATGTCAAGAATGTGGCAGAAGAGCCGGCCAAGGCCAAGGTTATAGAGGAGATCACATCGCCGTGGGACGTCGACGAAGAGCCGATCGTCGTAAGGAAGGATCCTCGGAAGCAGGATGAAGCAAAGTCGGTCTGGAAACCAGAGCAATTGGCGTAGAAAGCATTCTGGACGATCGATATCCTTCATCCTACCAGCCGTAACACCATCTAAGACCAAGCTGAGCATGGGTGTGATCAAGCAATACCACTCAACCCACTATGGGCACTACCAGTGCACTACCACAAACATGGTGACGAGAAGAACAATGCTGGAGACAACAATCAACATTTTTGAGTATCATGCTTGTGTGCTGTATACAAGTGTGGTGGTTACGAAAGTCGCTCGAGCGATCATGTGGCTCTATCATGGGTGTACCAGCCAGCCCGCCCGCCATATTACCTTGTTGCTTCATGTACACCCTGAACCCTCGCTTGGCTCACCAGTGTGAAGCGGTGTCACGCGTGTCCTTTTTGGCTTGGCTCACAATTGTGAGGCTCTGTCATGAGTGTACCAGCCAGCCCGCCTGCCATTCATTTGCGTCGTGTACACCCTGACCCGTGTGTGGACAGGTCAGGAATTGCGATGAACTTCCCGTCGCGTGCACACAGAGCCTTCAGCCTTCTTTCATGCCCGATCAGCCTTTAAACGCCGATCAAATCTCGCAATTGCCATATCGTATGTCTTCCAGTGTTGGACATGCGCCTTCCAGATTGCCTCATGTCAGCCATGCGGCGTCAATGCCATCTTAGTTCACTGCTTTTCGAGTCACTCGAAAACGTGTCTGTGTGTAAGAGTTATGGAAAGTTCGTCCATCTTGCGCTGTTTCAAAGGAGAAAAGAGTTCAATCAGCAGCCCAGCGAACTCCAATCTGTCCTTGAAGTGACTTCCACAAAGATCAAAAAGCGCTCGTGCAACTTTCGCGTTCGCATCGTCGAGCTCGCCAACGAGCGCTTCGTACTTCAAGACATCGCTCTCCGCTTCGTCAAACGCCGCGAGCTTTTGCTCGAGGACAGCCCGGTCTCGGTCAAGTTGCTGCCTCATCGGCGCGAAGAGCTCCTTCAATTCTTCGACATGATCACCACTGCGGTGATGATCCACGCGGATAAGTGTGAAGAACGCAGCAGCGACCATGGCTTCTTGGCCGTTTAGCCTACCGACAAACCCCTCAAGTTTCAGGATGGGGTGGTCGCTGTAGCTTTCTCGACGACGCTGGTTGTTTCGCTGGGCATCCAGATGAGTCTGGCTTGTATCCTCGTTGGTTTCGCGGCTCACGGTGGGTTGGGTGTCACCACTCTGTTCAAGACTTGACTGGTTTCCGCTGTTTGTCGGGATCAGATCAATGCTCAGCTCTGTGTGCTCGTCGATCTCGGTTTTCACGATGGTCCCAGTACTGTCGTCTTGCTGAAAGCTTGACTGAACTCCAAGTGTTGTCGGGGTCTGGTCAATGCTCAGTGCTAAGTGCTGGTGGAGCTCGGGGTCAACGGTGGGTTGAGTGCTGTCGCTTTGCTCGAGACTTGACTGGTTTCCACTAGTTGTCGGAATCGTTCTAGTTCTCAGTGTTGTGTGCAGGTCGGTTTCAAGGGGTGAGCGAAACCGGACGGGCATTCTTTTGGTGCGTTTTCTCGTAATCCATGCGCTTGGAGTGTTACTATGAGAACGTTAGAAAATGGCCTCGTTTTACATGCCAAGGCGACATACGGTTCGTTCGAAATTGTTTCCCCTTCGGACACCGGGTTCTGTTGCTCGGCATCACCAAGGTACTCAGCGACTTCTTCTGCCTGGTGACCCTTGGCCTCCTCTCTACGCTTCGCTGCGAAGTAGTTCTTCTGACGTTCCAGCATCTTCCTCCTATCTTCGGGTGCCATCTTCACACGGCGCTCACGTGAGGCGATTGCTGATCTCGTTTGAGAATATCCGCCAGGCTTGTTTCTCTTCTTGGCAGCCGTCTCGCTAGGGGCAGTCATCTCGCCCAAAGAAGCAGTCTGGTCGCGACACTCAGGCGAGCGTGACGAAGTGACTTCGAGCGCCTTGTTTGCCCGGCGTTCACGCATACGGACTGCGTCTGCTGACATGGAATATTCTTGGCCCTGCTTCCTTTTCTTCGGCACTGACATTTCCAGAGCAGTGGGTGCCGACATAGTGTGGCGAGGGAACTCCAGAGAGCGTGACCAGGAGTGATAGTTGATGAAAGAAGGGTGGAGGTTTGCAAGTTTGCGGTGTGCGGTGTGCAAAAGGTCAAAAGATGTTGTTGTTGTTTTGTTGTTGTCACGAGTCGTCTCAAGGCTGACGAACGCAGGCAACAGCCCACTCGGGCGATGCATGTGAATGCTTGGCATCAACCAGATGACCAACCGCTCGACGCACAAAAGTGGAGACAGCGTGCTGAGAGTGAGGAGAGGGTAGAGAAAAGCAAATCGTGAGATACAGACCGCAACTGTCTCCGAGGTCGTAGACCTGTAGCATCGTAGCTGAAAGCCACGCACCTAGGCGAACTCCCACCGCAACACAACCAGCATTTTCGACATCGACTTGTTGAACCAGTCGAGCATTTGGACATTCCAGTCTCCGTCCTCCACTCCATCGCTACAGCGATTCCTTCCATCGACCGAGCCTACCCATCACCCAACATCAATGATCAACGCCTCCTTGTCGATAGCGTCAAAGACGTTCCTGATCTGCACAGCGCGCTCCAACTCCGCATTGCGCTGCTGCACCGGCCCAAAGATAACTTTGAGCTCGTCCATAGAGTCGCGACAAGTTCTGAATCCCCGGCGGATGAGGTGAATGACTGCACGCGCATCTTCCGCAGACGCCTCATCCAACTGCGTGGCCAAACTTTCGATCCTCTCAAGATGAGATGCGTGAGACGAGGCCTCGGTCTGATCTTCGAAAGTCTCGAGCAATGAGCGCGAACGTTCGGAGTTGAGGATGTTGAGCTGTCTGAGCGGCGCGAACAATTCGGTCAAGTCTTTCAGGAAGTCGCGGCTAAGGCGGTGATTGCGTCGGAGGAGGGTGAAGAGGGATGCGGCGTATCCGGCGTCCTGCTCTGGAAGCGTGTCTACCCATTGCTCGAGTTGGAGGACCGGGTGGCGGGAGTAATCTGCCTGATCGAAGTGGTGGGTGATTCTCGGAGCGACGGGTGACATCTCAAGGCAGACCCATGGGGCCGCGTCTTTGCGAACGTATTCCAAGAAGTCCTCGATCCTTCCAATTGGCGTCTCTTGATCTCTCTTTCCGCGTATGCTGGCCTTGAGGATGATCACGTTGCTGGGCCATCTCAGCATTGCGCACATGTTTGTGCCGAAAGCGTCGGCATCTTGGGCGCCTTGAGTAAAGTAATTTTGAGCTGCTTGGAAAATATCGTTCACTTCCCGGAACATTGTCTTGTGTACGGCCGAGCCTTCGTTCAGAGTCAATCCGACGTCCTTGTCATGCGCAACTGGATATAGCACTTTGTAACCAAACAAAGCTTTCGGGCTCCAGTTGTTGTCTGCATCAGTTAGTATCATGCATCGTAAGTTCAATGAAACCCAGCTACGTACCATGGAGAAACCGTTGGACAGCTATCTGCATCCTTCCGCCGCGGGAATATTCCCATGACGACAGGTTTACAACGCTAGTTGGGCGGCGGAATTGGAATCCGCGCACCACAGCGCAGAAAGACCTCATGAAAATGAGAAGCAAAAAGAGAAGATGGTATTTCTCCTCATCCTCACGGTAATACTTATGCCACTTGAGTCCAGCCACGCGGATGTCATCCTTTTCGGGGTTGTCCTGTACCTTGCGATAGAGCACAAACATGGCAAGGGCGTAAAGTTCGCCCACTGATGATGGTTCGTGGAGCTCCCAATGTGTTGTATGGTGGTGGACATTGGTGTCATACCGATCGTTCCAAGTCGCCTTCTGTTTGCTTATCAGTCCCCAGACTGCCTCCCATGTCGGCGCGATGGCCGTCTTGACACATGCATCCCTCTGTCTCATTTGTGGAAACATAAGTGCGAACCAAGCTTTCATCGTGGCACTCCCGATGACAACAGAGGCAATAGTCTCTTGCAAGGTGTCATGTCTGACAAGTAATGCTTGCTCGAAGCCAGTCTGGTCCCGATAAGGGATGAAGGTTTTGGGTAAGTGACGGCGATTCAGGAGTGTCCACCCTTTTGGAGCATGACAGGGACCAGCAGCTTGAGCGTCGTTTGGTTGCGACATGCCGGTTTCCGAGGGCGTTTTAGAAGGTGGGGAGGAAGATGGTGAGGAGGAACCCCGAAGGTGCCGCAGTGTGCGTGTAGTTCGTTGCTTTGGTTTCTTGGTTGTGTGAAGAGACAGCGGTCGAGGGAAGAGGGAGGAAGCGAGATCTCACTTCACTCGGTTCCACGTCATTTGCGTGACCCAATGATGATCAGCGCTGCTTTCATGTGAGACTCTCCGCTGACGGAATTCTCTGCCTCAGCATTGAAATCTGGGTCTGGATGGAAATTCCCATCGCATGCGTCTTTCCATGATCGCTCCTACCTCATGCGATCCCACGAAGATCATACCACACCTCCTCCTTACTAACCTCAAAATCAAACCCCGTCAAACAGCGCCCAGCACAATTACTGTACGGGAAACAAGGCCCCTTGCTGAGATACTCAACAATCTCAATCCCACCACCAGACTCATGCAAGTACCTCGCACACACCAATCGACAAGTAGGACGCTGAACATCGACTCCAGCCGCGTGCACAACATCCGCAAACCGCGCCGCCTCAGGGACATCCGAACTGAGCAAGTCCGCGTGGGACGCTAGACCCATGTCTCTGGCTCGGTTCTCTTCAACTCGGATGATGGCTACGGCGATTTGAGCTGTGATGGTGCTTGAGCCGAGGCCTTCGCGCCTATAAGCGTTGGCGAGGGTGTCGATTGCGCGTTGCCGGATCGCTGACGTGCGGCTCTTGAGGCTGATGAGGTAGAGCGCGGATAAGATGCCTTGCTCAAGGGTGAAGTCGTCGTCTTGGCCGTTGCCGAACATGCTGCTGCGTCGAAGAGGTCGAGGGATCGTGTTCAATGGCTTCAGGTATAGTTGGGCGAGGTCCATGACCCGGATGAAGTCGCCTTCATGATGATCAATGGAAGTTTCTCGGGTTTCTCTGCAGGTTTCTAATGCGAATGCTGCTGTCCACTGGCGGACTTGGAGTAGGGCCAGCGCTCGAGTCGTCTCCTGGTCACATCCATCGAAGGCGACTAGAGCGGATTGCCATTGATCGTGTTCCTTCAGCAGACTGTCAATCTCGACAAGAGTTGTGTAGTGAGCTGGAAGATGTATTGATTTACTCCAGCAGCTCGCCAGGCAGTATTGGGTCGCATGATCGATGGTGTCTCGGTATACAGCCTTTACTTGTCGTTCGGCGAGATCGTACAGCTTACGCAAGAGCTCATTGCCCAAGTCGATTAGTTGGTCGAGCTTGTTCCATGCTTCAGCAAGACGATCAAGGGGAGCCAATGACACCAGAATGGACTGATCTGGTTTGCGGTCCATTGTTATGCTGGTTGTTCGAATGGTGTTGGGGTACGCTGAGCCAACACTCAGCTTGTCAAACGCTTGCGACAGTATCTGCAAGGAGTCCGACTGTCGCAATGGACTGTAAGCGCCACTCCTCCCATCTTCCAAGGACTTTCGCACGATGTTGCGACCCATGGCATGGTGGCGAAGGGCCATACTAGATCGTTCTGCGTGAAGTTCGAAGCACATAAGAAGAAGACAAGTCAAGAGCACAGGATGAAGCGGCGCTCTTCCTTCTATCAGAGTGCGAATCTCATGGTTCAGGGCAGTGATGGTCTTGCTGTACTGATCCAATGCGTCCGTGTACATCGATGGCTTGTGCAGGCCGGCCATGGTAGGGTGCGACATGGATCCTATTGCAAGATTAGCGCTGCCTAGGGCAGCTATGGCGTGAAAAACCGCTTTCGATGCGAGGCTTGTCTGGAGTGCTTGCTCAATCCAGCCCTTGGCAGGCGACATGATCTCCAATGGGCCAGCCATGCGGAAGCGGAAGAAGTCGAATGCATTCCGCTCTACATCGTTGATGCAGAAGGGTGCGATGGATAACGGAGCCGCTGGTGTCAGGCTCCATGACGATACTGGCGATAACGTCGGAGTCCGCTCTAGAGATCTGCCGATTGAAGAAGTGTCATCTGCATTTGCTGACGGGCTCCTCGAAGCGGGCAGAAGAGGGCGCGATGTTGGTGCGCGGCTTGATGGCAATGGATTGTAGCCACCACACGTACGGCCGGCGGTAGCACATTTCATGCATATCGGTCGAGTCTCATCGCACTTGACGCGCCGTGTCCTATGTCGGTGTTAGACTGCGTGTATACCGCACCTGTGCAGCTTCCAAAGGCCAGCGGAGACGGTTCACGAACCGGCAGGTCTTGCAACCATTTCGCGTGGGCTTGGATGTCACGACGCGTTTTCTTTTTGCAGTAGAGCTGGTCGCAGCGGTTGCCTCATCTATCACAACCATGCCTTCGCCATGAATCCACAAGGCTGTCGCGGACAACTTTGTTTGCGGGACGTGTTGTGAAGAAAGGACAAGGAGAACAGGCACCAACGCGATCGGTGACCAATCTGGGGTTCGCTTCGGCTTCGATTTGTCCCCAATCTCTCCGAGGATCAGCACATTTCTAAGAGTCGTTGATATGATTTTTTGGCCGCAAAATTACCAGACAACGATCAAACATATACTCGATCGAGTGTGGAGACTCCTAGTGCCTTGTTCAAACAACCTTCAAAGACTACATTAGCTGGCAAGAGGCTGGATACTGTCAGCGTTTATCGCTTGGGAGCCACGTAAGTCGTGTACAATACATCAACTGAAGGAATCGATACACGAAAAAGCAAAATACCACAAGCGAGAGGGCATCTCGATCATAATTACATGAGGTATGTACAGTCATCCGATATGTTAAACTGCAAATCGTCCATGTCTTCGCAATCCGGCGAACTTCCATTTCGCCGAAAGCCCCATCTTCAAACAACACAGATTGGACTTCGTCCTCTGAGCAAGTCCTTCCCATAACAATAGCGAAATGGAAAACAGTTGGATTCCGTTTCAAGGCATCAGATTTAGTTTGTTGCAAACGACTTCCTACAGAGCCGCCAGTTCATAGTGCCGTTTCATCGGGTTCAATTCTTGAGTAAGAGATCACCACCACCATGTGCTTTTTTAGCCCCGCTCTCGTTATCAGGACCCACTCGAGGTGAGGTATAAACACTCACGCATCGCGCCGGTCGAGTTGTAGGTTCTCGCCGCTGACTTTCTAGTTCGATGTTGGTGAGAGACTGCTTAATACTGTGAGATCAAGCATCATCTGGCCGTGGCGACACATCACAGACGACACAGGCACCACAAGGACGACCCTTTACGACCCACAAGAACAACAACAAAAACAACATGGACGAAACGAGATACCCCCTAATTCAGCGCATGCGCAAAAAAGCAACCACCTACCACGAAAGAATCCCCTACCTGCGAAAACTCCCCGGCTCAGCCCTCGCCATAGTCCTGTTCCTCGTCCTCGTCAACCTCATCGTCTGGACAGCCTGCGCGATAGTACTTCACTTCCACACCTCGCTAGTCTCCACCGCAGTGCTAGCCTACACGCTCGGCCTCCGCCACGCCCTCGACGCCGACCATATCGCGGCCATCGACCTCTGCACCCGCCGCCTAGTCGCCTCCGGCCAACGCCCCGTCACAGTCGGCACTTTCTTCTCGCTGGGCCACAGCACGATCGTCCTCGTAACCGCCATCGTAGTCGCAGCCAGCTCGGCCGCCATCAGCGACCGCTTCGACTCCTTCGGCGACGTGGGCGGCATCATCGGCTCTTCGGTCTCGTCCGCATTCCTCATCATCCTAGGCTCCATGAATGCCTACATTCTGTACAAACTGACCACAGCTCTGCAAGCCGCCATCCGCTCTCCAGTCGGCCACGAAAACGTCGACTCCAGCAACTTATTCCCCGCAACCGGCGGCTGCATGAGTTCTCTCCTGCAAAAACTCTTCCGCCTAATCGACGCCCCCTGGAAAATGTACCCGCTCGGCGTGCTCTTCGGCCTAGGATTCGACACGTCCTCGGAAGTCGCCCTGCTAGGAATAAGCGCGATCCAAGCCTCACGCGGAACCTCAATGTGGCTGATCCTGATTTTCCCCTGCCTGTTCACAGCCGGCATGTGCCTCCTAGACACCGCGGACGGCGCCGCGATGATGAGCCTATACAGCAGCGCGCGGCTGGCGAGCGATTCCATTGCGGTTCTCTACTACCAGAGTGTTCTGACGGCTTTGACGGTCGCGGTGGCGCTAGTGATTGGCACGTTGCAGCTCTTGACTATGATTTTGGCTGTTAGGCCGGGGTTGCAAGGGCCGTTCTGGAGGGGGGTGGAGGTTGCGGGGGAGAAGTATGATGTTATTGGGGGTGCGGTTTGTGGGGCTTTTGTTGTGTTTGGCGGGTTGGCGTTTGTGTGCTATGGGCCTTGGAGGCGGCGGGTGGATCGTTATCGTTGGCGGTTGGTGCATGCGCCGGCTGTGGAGGGCGAGGCTTATGCGGATGATGGGCCTGATGGGAGGGAGGGAAGTCGGAGCGTGGCGGTGGAGAGCGGCCATGGGGTTGGGAAGGCGGATGTTGTGGTCCTTGTTGGTGAAGGCGGTGGTGGTGGCGAGGTTGGAGGGAGTCGGTCGTGATGTGGAGTGAGAGTAGAGTAGAGTAAATCAGACGACTTGCAAATACGTTGCACGGCCACCCATGATTGGATCGTATTCTACTCTAGATGAAAGCCAACCTGTATCGTGGCTTCGACAAAAATCCGAAATGAAGAACTTATGTAAACTCCATGCAGCCACGTATGGCGTGACGTCCGTTTCCCAACCTTGACACGCTGACAATGCCCCTTTTTTTTATGTCCAAAACCAAGCAAATCCAAAGACCAGTGCAGATGTGTTCAACCCTGAGGCTTCTTCTCAAAGCCCGGATCTTGCGTTTCCCCTCCTTCGCAATGCCCAAGAAAGTGAAGAATTAAAACATGATGTGTGAAATGAAACAAGTCTATGCTTCGCGCTCAGCGCGTCGCAGGCAATTCAATGCATGATGCAAAACGAGATCATCAGATTCAACCCCGGCTTCTCCTCGTTGATGCGCATCGGATGGCATCGTGGTTGAAAAGCTGTCTCAAGCTGCCAAGCGCTGCATGCGTACTGTCGCGCCTGTGGTCCTTGTCCAGACTCGGTCGCCTGGCATCATTGGTGTTGTTGCCTTCGGCAATCCGCAGCGTCGTCAGAGTACTCGCTTGGCTTTTGAGGCTGGCGTCTTTCTGGCTCACCAATGTAGGACTGGGTGGTGCTGTGAGAGGAGTAACCAGGTCGATGCTTTTCGTTGCCGTTGAGCGAGTAGCAGCGGTGTGATAGAAATGCGAGGCGGTCGTCCCGTATGAGCTTGATGGCGAATGGACCAGCGAAGGAACGTCGGTGGTTGTTGAAGACCGCTTGGTAGAGGGCCTTCGTGGTGTGAGAGTCTCGGAGGTGGGGTAGCCGGGAAGATCGAGGACGTGAGGGTCTAGACTTGCAGGCTGGAAGTGGTAGTCATGCTCGTTGTAGTGGTCGTGATCGCGATCATGGTCACGGTCATAGTAGTCGTAGTTTGTTGATGAGTTGGAAGAGATGCGGTCGAGGTTGAGCTCAGAGAAGGTTGTTGAGAGAGGACGGACGACGGTTGGCGACATCTGAGGAAGGATGTCTACTGATCCGTGTTCGTGGTATGCGTGCGATGCTGGGCTCATCGGTGGCGATTGTGGTGCTTGAGATGTGCATGTTGCCGAGTCCCGTCTACGGCAGCTAGATGGTTGTCAGGACATGTATTGATGCAGGTCAGGATAAACAAGAGACTTACGACTCAGAGCAGTATAGTAGACTGAAGTTGGGGGTTACGATTTGCCTTTCGCATGTTGCGCTTCGAGTTGATCAGCAACAGGGTCTTGCGAGTAGGATTCGAAGATCGACAGGAACTCACCAGAACTGCAGAAAGCTTGCGGCCATGTCTTCGCTATCAGTCTCGGCGCTTTGCTTTACAACATCGACACCGGATCTCTGACGGCGGTGACTGGCGGAGGAATGTGCGACGACAGCGTGGTTATAACTAGAGCTGCGCTTGGCTGAAAGCGAAGGTCTGCTGGAACGAACGTGGGCGGTGGGAGGCTTGAGGCCATTGTTGGACTTTGATCGCAGCGGGCGGGCGCTCATGATGATAAAGAGAGGCGTTGCGGACGTGCAACAGACCAGATGTGGGTATGTGGATGCGATGTAAGAGACGGCTTGGAACCAAACTCTCGGTTATCCGCGCGATTATGTGATGAATGCCAGTGCGTGGCGGTGACGGATTGATAGGCAGCTGCAACCTTTGCAAGAATCGCGATATATGGCGCAATGTATTTGACTCGATGAGCGATATCTGGCGCTGGAGATTGCATCAGCTCTCGTGTCTCACGGTTGGCGGGAGCACGACATATAGTCATATTTACATACAGATGTCGGGTTTGGCAGAGCGGCGGCGTTGCAGATGGCACCTGATCGAGCTATCGGTATCGGTGGCGGTGGGAATTGGCGGATTGGCGGGTGATGAGATAGCGAAAGATAAGCCGATGTAAATGAATCGTGGCAGGCAGCGAGTGAGTGAGCGATGATAAGAGGCTGTTGTTGCTGTTGTGAAGCAAACAAAGGATGTGACAGCTTGATGAGAATGTACCTGTATCGATGATTCGATAGGTATGTATGCAGGAAGAGGAACACACGGATGATGAATTATTATTATTGACTCACGGGAGAGAACGACTCTGACTACGGGACCTTGCTATTACGCTCCAACGCGTGTGCGTCTGTACCTCGATGGTGGCCCGGCGAAGGCGTGCGACCAAGGCCGTTGCGCCATTCGGTGATCACTTTTTGTGCAAGGCAGAATAGTGGGCCCCTGGTGGTGACACGGCGCCAGGAACATCTTGTCGACTCGCCGCGCCTGCATGCCTACTAAACCATCGCCGTGCCCATCCAATGTGCGCTGCACGCCTGAGACACGCTCATCAATGTCCTGCACAACCCGTCAGACGCCCGCCAGTGCACCACGCACGAGCTGTGAAGCTCCACCACCCTGCCGTCACCGCGATGGGAGGCGTATGGGAGGCGCCGCGCATGACAGCGCAAGGCAGCAGTAGTACGATTGCCAGTAGTAGGCACGTACAGCACAAAGTAGTAAAAGGCCCTCCCTGCTCGGCAAACAGACCACGCTTCTAGACTTCTAGACCACGCATGGACGACCTGCACTTACGAGTAGTGACTGGCGCAGCGGCCGACACGTGTGGGATGAATCGCCCATCTTACACCCTTCCACCGCCGAACCTCGTTCCGCGGTGACAACAACCGCCCCGATTGGGCAATCGGATGCACAGCGTGGGTCTTGTCCAAGGCCGCGCGTGTGGAGAGCTGGAAAGCCGACCGAGCAGGTTCACGGGCCCATCTGCAAAGGATCGCGAAAAAGTCAGGAACGCACTGCACAGATCTTCCACAGCCAGACCGTTTGGCATAGGAGGCAGGAGGAGATTTTCTTTATTTGCGCCTGGTTGTACGCAATCAGGAGCTGATGTGGCATGCAGTGATGATTACCATCTTTGAATCCTCTCAAAGCAACGCATACAACCTTTGCAATTTCACTTTTTGCTTCCTCGGTCATGCTTCTATCGGGCGCGGGAACGGACTTCTGGAAGAAGCCTCGCTCGGCGGCGGTGTGATTCTTGACAGAAATGCTTGTGACGATATCCGGTATGTACGACAAGGCATATAAAGCATGCTATTATGGTGGATGGTGGAATAATGCCGTGGCCTTCCAGTGTGCCAGTGTATACCGTGATGGAGCCCAAGAGACGAAAGCATTTCCTCGGGTCTCGTGTGTCAATCCATTCCAAGGGAATTCGCCATCATCATCATCATCATCGTCCGTCTCACTCGCATCGAGCTTGAACTCTTGTAGCTGCTGTGCAAGAGGAACCGAGTATGTGTTACCAAATCCCCCCTCCCCCCAATGTCACACCATCATACTCTCGCGGCACATATATCCAGTAGCTTTCGGATCTCCGATTGACAGAACAAGGGACAGCTTTCACCGAAATCGCTCAAGAGATCCCTCTCTTTCTTCTCTTCGAGTTAAGTTACTACTACGGCTCAAAAGAGTATTCGCCCACACCAACGACTGTTAGCCGATCACGATTCAAGAATCCAAGACCTGAAAACCCACCCCCATCTCGGCTTTCATCAGGAGCCCATTCCGCTCTCGGCGATCTGTGGAGGGAGGACTGGAGGAGAGAAAAGCCAAGTGTTGTGACGATAACTGAAAAAACACACGACTAAACATGAAGTCCCACCTTGTCATCAGCATCGTATTGTGTCTAGACCGCCGTGTTCACATCCCTGCCAGGCTGCAGCACTTTTGTCCATCCGCGGCGAGCCGTGTGCAGCTGTGTGCTGGGTTGTTGTTTTTGTTCTCCTAACCTGTGAGGTCACTACTCTCACCATCACTTTCTCTCCATGTCTGTATACGTGTAATGTACTTACGTATATATTGCATGGGGGTCGTGTTTCAAGATTTCGATTTCGAAAAGCCACCGAGCCGTTGCCGCCGCCGCCGCCGCCTTGTTGGATGCACGTTCAATGCGAAATAATAGCATGCCGCTGCTATGCTATGCTCACTCAGCAAGCAAAGCGGGCTGTGGCGGGTTTGATGAAACAGCTAAAAGTACAGTATGTTCCTTTATTGGTAACGAGTACATGTACATAAGGTATGCCGTATTCCGGCGCTCTAGAACAAACGATTTGCGTTTTACAGTACGAGCTTACCTACTTACATGTACCCTGTCACTACTACTGCCGCTTTGTATGCGTGATGGGGCCGCGGAGTAAACAACAAAAATAGAGACGATGATGATGATGATGATGGGGAATGAGTTTCTTGATTTGATTTTTTTACTTCGAATTACTGTACTGGCCCAAACAACGATTTCAATTCCTGTTGCAGCCGCACCGCCTTGCGTTTCTCTACACGATGACCCCAGCAGTGATCGTGGAGAACTGTGGACTTTGTGGACCTCTTGGTCCGATCCAGGGTTTCTTCCCTGGCTTTTCTTGCGTGTCGACGTTCGAGACTTTCGAGCCTCGCGAAGATCTGACCGCGAGAGCCTTTGTCTTGCGTGGATAGGAGCGATGGTCTGTCGTGAGTCCGCAAAGCTTGGACTCTTCCAGGTGACATCGTCATAAGGAGGGCAGGGAGAAATGGCCGTTCTGGTTGCAGCCTTGTCATCGATAGTGATGGATGGCGCGGGTCGTTGTTGTTGCTTCAATATGTTGTTCGGCGAGAGATCTTGTGAGACCCTCTTCGGGATGCTGAAGGATCATTCGTTACTTGGAACAAACGCCATGTCGTGTCGAGTTTACTGGTTTTGGGTGGTCGGAGTGCGGGCATTATCTGGTAAGCCTTCCTTCATTCGCCAGAGCACCATCATCATCTCTGCGACAAAGGCTTCGCGCTCTTCCATGGCTCGACCGCTCGTCTGCACCGCGCCAGCAGGCTCGCTGTGCGGTCTTTCTCGCTCATGTTGAAGTCGTCTTCGCGAGGAGCCATTGGTAGTGTGGTTTGGAGCACTTCGTTGGAGAGAGTAGAGGTTGTGGACGAGGTGGAAGAGGTTGATATGGTGCTGAGGGCGCTAGACCGACGGCGCGGGTGTTGGTTTGAGTTGAAGAACATGTTGGCTTGTTTTTTTGCTGGTGAATAATGTGATGTGGTTGGCTGGTGGTATTCTGTGAGTCGAGAGAGCTGGATAGAGTGGGTGCAGTGCAGTGAGTTCTTTTGGTGAGTCGCTGTGATGAGATGGATTGCTTTGTGAGTACTCGAATACGTTTGAGCTTGTTCGATTATAACTTTTGTGTATTAGTTGATGATGGATGTCTAACTCAAGAATAGTATCAAACCCTCAGAACAGGGCGTCAGCCATCTACTTATGCCCTATCCACCATCAAAGCATCCCGGATGCTGCGGCGGCTGCCTGCGTAACACTCAGCAGCTATCACGCCTTGTGTGTGGTACGTCCGTTGTAATCACCGAGAGCGATAGATAAGCCAGCCTACCAGGACGCCAGTCATCGCTCATCCGAAACAAAGGAACGCGCGGATAGGGAAGCTTTTCGCGACTCGACCCGGCCTCTCGGTGTTTGCGTGTGCCGCTGGATCCGAGTGCGATTGTGATTGGTTCGCTGGTGTGCGGATGGATGTATCATGGAGTTTAAACGACTTTCACATTTCGGTGTTGATTGCGAGGTCGCAGGTGATCAATCAGCGTCGTACTATATTTACGGTATGACTCGAATTGGCAGTGTGATTGGAAAGTATGGTATGCGAGTCCGTTCTCTCCGTTTGAGTGGAGGACGATGCTTTTTCTCTTTAGGAGGACATCGCCAATGATGTGATCTCGTACAGTACATGTATGTATTGGTAAGCTGGACCGACAAACATCAATAATCCCCGAATGCGCTCATTCCTATCATCGTCGACTTACCTGGAAATTTCAAGTAAGATATCATCATCTTGATCGCATCGAACAAAAACAACACATACCATCCCATCCTCCGCCCGGTTCGCAAGGAATTACAGGATCGTGATGACATTGTTGTGTAAGCGAGGCAAGCCCCTCATGAGATCGACGGCTACCAAGGTAATGTGCTGCTCTTGTTGATCAGTTCTTCAGCATCTTCAGCATTTAGACGATCGTAACCATTGTTTGATCCTCTTACTTGACAGCTTGCTACTCACCACCATATTCAGTAATATGTCACGCACACAACTGATCCAATCAAAAGGCATCTTCCATGGCCTTCCGGTCTACCCAGAGGACATCAACGGACAGACGGCCATCATCACCGGTGCCAACGGTATCAGCGGCCATTATATGCTGCGAGTGCTCGCAGAATCTCCTCAGCGCTGGAAGAAGATATACTGCCTCTCCCGTCGTCCTCCTATAGTACCCGGAGGCCTGCCTTCCAACGCCGAACACATCCCTCTCGACTTCCTCAAGGACCCAAAAGACATCGCTGCCACTTTGAAAGAGGGTGACGTCACGGCCGACCATGTCTTCTTCTTCTCTTACATACAACCGCCGCCGAAGCCTGGTAAAGGTTTGTGGTCCGACGCCGATGAGTTAGTGAGAGTAAACAGCGAGCTTCTGAGCAACTTCCTGCAAGCGCTACAGCACGCCTCCATCACGCCAAAGCGATTCATGCTTCAGACGGGGGCGAAGAAGTATGGAGGGCACTTGGGTCCTACCAAGCTGCCGCAAGAGGAAAGCGACCCACGCGTCGAGCTGGAGCCAAACTTTTACTACCCGCAAGAAGACTTACTGTTTGCGTATAGCAAGTCCACCGGCTGCGGCTGGTCGATCTGCATGCCCGGTCCCATCACCGGCGCGGTTCCCGATGCAGCAATGAACTACGCATACGCGCTTGCTGTCTATGCGAGCGTGAACAAGAGGCTGGGTAAGCCTTTGAAATTCCCCGGCGACGAGGCGAGCTGGCAGATGAACCAGAGCATGAGTTATGCCATGATGAATGGGTATCTTGAAGAGTGGAGCGTGTTGCAGGGCCCCGGTGGGGAGATGTTCAACGCTTTCGATGGAAGCGCTTTCACTTGGGAAGCTGCGTGGCCTCGGGTGGCGAGTTGGTTTGGCTTGGAGAGTCAAGGTCCGCAAGATGGCGACGAGTTTGCAGCGATAGAGAGTCGCTTCAACCCTCGCGGCTATGGAAATAAGGGCGTCACGAGGAGGATCTTCAGTACGGCGGAGTGGGCGAAGCGTAGTGAGGTTCAAGCAGCGTGGAAGGAGATGGCGTCCGAATATGGCCTCTCCATGCCAGACGAAAAGGAGCTTGATCGTATCTTTGGCTTCTTGGATGGAACGCTGTGTAGACCGGCACCGTTACTTTTCAGCCCAGACAAAGGGCGTAAGTCAGGGTGGCATGGCTATGTGGATTCGTGCGACGCTCTGAGAGAGACGTTTGATGACTTGGCGAACCTCAAGATGATACCGCCTTTCTGAAGCATTGAGCGTGGTCTTGATGTGGACGCTGAATGGGACCAAATTGTCTCGCTAGTAGATAAGGTCAGCAAATGCCACGAGCTTACGAGAAGTTTCTATGGATTAAAGGCTCCTCATGTCTCATGTGAGCGATTGAAGCTTTTGAAGCACTAGCGAGGTAGGTACATGTAACGAACAAGAAGAGACAAGCCTCATCATGGACATGCTAGAAGCCATGATCATTGTTGATATGGAGGATAAGAACAAGAAGGATTATAGGGATAAGCAAAAGATTGGTGCAGAGAAAATGGCGACGTCGTTGCCGTGAGGAGTGACCTATATGTATGTGAGGAAGGCTGGTGGCGTGGATTCAAGGCTCAAGTGGTCGCGCTAGATCACGACGCGTTGTCCCAGCTTCCATTCGAACTTCAACCCGCGCATCGCATCACTGTTTCGACCACTTTTGCGCCGCCACGAACACAACCACGAATACGACTCGCGCGTTCGGATAATGCACCTACAACGATAATTGCTTTCACACACGCGCCACGCTAAAGCTCCAAACATGGCGCGCGCGACCAGACGTCGAGCAGCGAACCCTGAACCGGTGGTGGATGAGGAAGAGTCGCATGTGCAGGAGCAGCAGCCGCAAGACCAAGACGACGACATGGAGCTTGAAGAAGAGACGGCGCAACCGCTTGCATTTGACGAGCCTCTCACATGGCGTGCGGGACGCCCAATTGCCGTCAGCGATCTTCTGCGCCGCCTGAAGAAGCTACACGAGGAGCTGTCAGCAATGGAACAGTTCGAGGAAGACGACGAGGCTGGTCGCAGTGCGGTCACTCCCAAAGCACAGGAATTAGCAAATGCGCAATTGCTAGGGCACAGAGACAGAGGAGTGAAGGCGTGGACACTGATTTGCATCGTCCAAATGTTCCGCCTCCTTGCGCCAAATGCGCCGTACAAGAATGGCCAACTACGCGAGATCTTCTCACTCGTCGCTTCGACCGTCATACCCGAATTGGCGAATCCTACTGGATCGTACTACCAGCAGTACGCCGAGATATTGAGTTCACTGGCAAATCTGAGGAGTATTGTCCTGGTCACCGATCTGCATGGTTCCGAGAACCTCATCTTGACGTTGTTCACCAACTGCTTTGATGCACTCTCTGGCAACATCAAAGGCGCAAGCGTTGAGCCGGTGGCCAAGACGATACAGTACAACATGAATCTGGCACTGTCTGCGATCATACAAGAAGTCGGTACACTACCGGATGGCGTACTCGACGTTCTCCTGGCGCAGTTCTTGAGAGCTGATCCGGACACTTTGGCAAAAAGTGGCGCTGCACCACCAAAATCTCTAGATGACATCTCACCAGCCTATAATGTTGCTCGCTCGATCTGCAGCCAGTGCACGTCGCCATTGAGCAGCGCAGTGGCGAACTTTTACACTGCAGTGCTTATCAATGCCTCTGAGGCTCCTTCAAAGCTTGGCAAAGCCAGAGGGCGCAAGCGCACCCACGACGAGAGCGAGGACGACTCGGACGATGGAATCATGACTCCACCAGCAGAACAAGATTTCAGGGACATCGACAGAGCACATCGTCTGCTGAGGGAGCTCTGGCGCACATCATCGGATGTTATCGATGGCGTAGTTCCACAGGTCGCCACGGAGATGCAACTTGAGAACGTACAACTCAGAGCATTGGCCGTGCAGACTGTCGGAGACATGATTGCGGGTATTGGTTCTGCAGGTCCGCCACCTCCGGATCCTCTCGAACCAGCAGCATATCCTTCGCAGAGCGTGGAATCAGCAGTATCGCATCAGCCCGAAAACGCTTTGTTCAAACCCATTGCACCCCACGACTTCTCATCTAAGTATCCCGAATGCTACCAACACTTCCTTGGGCGAAAGGACGATCGGTCACCGCAGATTCGGAGCGCATGGGCTACGGCCGCAGCTCGCATCATCTTGACATCTGGCGGCAACAGAGGACTCGATGCTGACCAGGAAGCGAAGTTCCTTAGTGGATTGGCAGACATGCTTCTGGATTCCGATGAAAGGACACGCCTGGCCACTGTGCAGGCGATCGCTACCTTTAGCTATGATGCCATTGTCGAGAAGCTAGGCAGGAGCGGAGGTGTTTCCACCGAGAAGTCTTTGCTCAGAAATCTGGCCGAGCGTATCAAAGACCCCAAACCTCAGGTCCGCACCGCAGCCATAGAGCTATTAGCGAGAATCTGGGGAGTTGCCTCGGGCGCCATTGCTGAAGGCAGCGATCGAGCGCGCACGCTCTTTGGCGCCATCCCATCCTACATCCTGGGTGCCTACTACACCAACAACCCTCACATCAACTCCATGATCAGGCGGGTCATGTTCGAATCGCTTCTACCAGTCAGCTACCCTCCGATCAGACCGAACAAAGCTGGCTCACAACGAGTTCTCGACAGTCAGAACGCCGAGGAACCTATTTTGGATCCTGATACGATTCGCGTGGAGCGCATACTCGTGCTGTTCCGAGACCTCGATCCGCGTGCACGCGTCGTCTTCAACAAGCTCCAGCAAGATCAGGCAAGCCTGGCCAAGTACACAGATGCCTATCTCAGGACTGGAGAAGCAATGCAAAGTGAAGATGCCGAGGGGACCCAGAAGGAAGCGAAGAAGAACCTCGCCAGGTACATTGAGATACTCGCGAACGTGATGCCTGATCCACAAGTAGCAGCTGAACACTTGCAAAAGATTTCGAAGCACCACGACCGCCGGGCCAATCAGTTGATCCGGTTCTGTTTTGCAGCAGACAGCGATTATCGCAAGATCACCAAGGCCATAAAGGAATTCTCGAAACGTCTCGAAGAAGCACCCACGCCAATGGCGACACTGCTTGAGACCATGCTGCCACTTATGCGGATTGTTTCTATTCTGGTTTTCAACCAAAGCCATGTGACGCCTATGGGCAACATTGCGCGGACGAACGACAAGGATCTGAGCACGACGGCACACGAGCTTTTACATGAAATCTCGTCGCAACGACCTGAGGCTTTCAAGGTACAGGCGAAAGAGTATGTCCAGACTTTGAAAAAGCAAGCACCGACGGCCACGAGTCCCAACGATCCCGCGGCCCTCGATATTCTCAGATCTTGCGCGCAGTTTGCCCAACGCTCCCCTGACGACATGCCGAAAGACCGTGATTTCTACGAGGCTATGAGCGCTTTCGCGCTGCACGGTTCACCACCCAAGGCTTCAAAGCACGCCATCACAGTCATAGCGTCTGCTGCCACGAAGAAGGACATGTACGCCAATGACATCCTCAACCAGTGTCTGGAGACTGCCGAAATAGGCGCTGAGCACTTCCTCTCCAAACTTGCGGCTATCAGTCAGATCTGCCTGCTCTTGACGGACCAGGTCGAACAAAAAAGCGAAGAAGCAATTACTGCGCTTGCGATCGGCAAGGTCCTGAGTCAAGTGCGCACGCCAGCCGAGGACAACGACCCGCAGTGGTCTGACGATGTCGACGATGATCTTGCGTCCAAGCTGTGGGCATTGAAGATTCTCGTGAATGGCATTCGAGGCCGTGCACAGTCGGTGACGGAAGAAACCAGAGCTGGTCTCAGGGCATCCGCGAGTCCAGTCTTCAAGTTGCTAAACACATTGATCGAGAATGAGGGCGAGCTCTCGAAGACTACTGTGACTCCAAAACACCACAGATCACAGATGCGTCTTGCAGCAGCAATCCAACTGCTGAAGCTATGCTGCACTCGTACCTTGGACAACTTTTTCATTCACGCAGACTTCAACCGACTCGCGAAAGTGGCGCAAGATCCTCTACCGGAAGTCAGAGCAGCTTTCGTGAGGATCGTCAAGAAGTACCTTGGGCAGGGAAAACTACCACAGCGCTTCTACGGTTTGGTGTTCATGTACGCATTCGAGCCCAAGAAGGAGATCAAGGAGAGCACGACGACTTGGCTGAAGTCACGCGCTGCGATGGCGGCCAAAAGCAATGACGCCGGCATGGTGCAAGTTTTCGTTCGCTTCTTGAGCTTGCTTGCGCACCACCAGGATTTCTCCTCAAAGGCCGATGAGCTGGAGGATTTCATCGAGTATATCATGTTCTACTTGAAGTGCGTGGCGAGCGAGGCCAACTTGCCCCTGATCTATCATCTGGCACAACGGGTCAAGACCGTGCAAGATGGTATTGACCCAAGCAAGAGTGAGAACCTCTACGTACTCTCAGATCTGGCACAGGCAATCATCAAGCGCTTCCAAGAAGAAAAAGGCTGGAGCTTGCAGGTCTACTCGAGCAAGGTGCGGATTCCCGCCGGGCCATTCGCGCCGCTGCCAAATCACCAGACCGCCCAAGACATTTCCGAGAAGCGCTATCTCCCAGATGAGCTCGACGAAGACATCATTGCGGAGTTGGTAAGGGCCAGTCTCAAGCCAAAGAAACGCAAGGCCGAAGGCGCATCAAGACAATCGGCAAAGAAGGCCAAGCCTGCCGTCAGCACCTCAGTCACTAAGAAGGCTCCAGTCCGCAAAGCACCCAAGCCGACCAAGACTCCAAAGAAGAGGATCGAAGACTCGATCCCGGAGAGCGAGCGTAGGAAGAGTGCTCGCGTTTCCAGCGCCAAAAACTACGTTGAAGAAAGCGCCACGGAGGACGACGATGAGCCGGAGCGCTGGGACGTTGAAGACGACGAGGACGGCGAAGAACAGAGCCTCCCGTCCGACATCCCGCCTAGCAGCCACCCGACACCCGCCGCTGCTCGCGCTGCCAAACAGGAGTCAACGAAGACCAAGAAACTGCCCCAAAAGGCTCCCGCGAGAAACCTTCCCGCGCGCGGAGGAAAGAAGAACAGAAAACAGGCCGATGTCATGGATATCCCGGATGATAGCGACGAAGAGCTGTCGGATGTGCCTAGCGACTTGGAGGCTTGATCAGCCACGGGTGGTTTGTGTTATCTGGGCTGTGGATTTTGCTCGAGTTTGCAATGCTGTGTAATTCAAAAGGAGGTCAAAACATCGCGATATCCCTGAGCGGCGTGGCACATGGCCACAATTACCTACATAAATAGCGGAGCGACGAAGTATGTTATTTTGGAGCGAATTTCTTTTAACACTTTTCTCGAGCGGAGGCGTTCTGGGATTGCAAGCGCGCGGAATGTATATGTCAAGGAAAGAAAGTTTCCATTCGGCTGTGTGGAATCAACAGGAGAGTGTACGTATGTCGAAAGGCAGATCATGGAGAAATCGTACAATGAAGCAAGAAAGCCCGTGTTAACGTAACGTCGCTAGGTATGTATGCCGCTTATGTACATAGTCACCTGCTCTACAAGGCTACAAGGCCCTAAAGGTACAAAAGCCCACAGTTTTCGTTCGAGTCATCTACCTTCCTCCTCCCTTCACCAAGCAATCCTCGCAACAAAGCTCTTCGGATACCTCCTCACACAAAACTTACGCGCTTCGTCTAGAAGCAACAGACCCATCCCGAACCCCATAGGCAGGAACCAGTGCGCGACAGGCACGGTCGTAGTGCCCAACACACTGTGGAATTTGGGGACGTAGAGGAAGATGATGGCGACGATGAGCGAGAAGACAATCGCCGGCAGCAGGTACCAATTCCACCTGTGCTGCAGCAGCGACAGGCGGCGCGTGCGCAGCGCAAACAGGTTGAACCACTGCATCACGACCAGGTTCACGAAGTAGATGGAGCTGGCCCGGTTGAGGATGGCCGTCACGGCGTCGGCGTCGTAGCCTTCGGGTGTTGCGGTGAAACCGAACCATAGCACGGAGAAGTAGAGGCCTTGGCGCTGGCAGTACCAGTAGGCCATGGCGAAGGAGGAGGCTGTCTCGATTAGGCCTGCGAAGCCGTACGCTTGCATGATCAGCTTCCAGTCGACGAGGCGGTCCTTTTTGGCGTTGCGCGGCGGGCGGGTGAGGACGTCTGCTTCGGGTTTTTCGTAGGCGATGGCTGTTGCGGCGGCGCAGTCGGTGAAGCAGCAGATGATGATCATGAGGAAGCTGCTTAGGATTTGTGGGAGGCCGAACATGACGTTTGTGATGACGGGCCAGAATTCGGAGAAGCTGCCGGCGGGGAGCAGGTAGGCGATGGTCTTCTTGAGGTTGTCGTAGACGACGCGGCCGTACTTGACGGCTTCGACGATGCCCGCGAAGGAGTCCATGAGCACCATGTCGGCCGCTTCGATGGCGATGTCGGAGCCGCCGCCCATGGCGATGCCGATGTCTGCGGCTTTGAGGGAGGGAGCGTCGTTCACGCCGTCGCCGGTCATGGCTACGGTGAGTCCGCGGGCTTGCAGTTCTTTGACGATGCGGAGTTTGTGTTCGGGTGTTGTCCTGGCGAAGACTACTTCGTCGTATTTGCACAGCTTGTCCCATTGGCTTTCGTCCAGGGTCTCGAGGTCTTTTCCTGACAGAACGATGGCGTGAGCACGGTCTGTGTCGAAGGAGGCGGTCTCCTTGATGCCGGCATTGCTGAGATAGTCTTCGCTGAAAGCCAGGTTGGTCACGTCGTCCACTTTTTCGATGGGTTGAGTGATGATTCCACAATCTGCGGCAATTGCACCGGCCGTGAGCTTGAAGTCGCCTGTCACCATGAAGACCCGGATACCAGCACCTCGGAGAGTGCGAACGACTTCTGGTATTTCTGGCCTGGGCGGGTCGACAATACCGACGAGACCGATCAAAATGAGTTCTGATGTCGCGCGGCCCATGATATTGGTTTCGTATTCTCTAGGTTGGTCCACAGGGTTGAACTTCATGTCGTCCACTCTTTTTCTTGCAAGCAGAATCACACGCTTGCCCTGCGATGACCACTTATCTTTGGTCGCCTCAAGTACCCTACGTTCTTCGTCCGAGATTCGCTCAACAGATCCGTTCGGTTCCATGTAAGATCCGCATCGTGGTAAGAGGACATCGGGTGCACCTTTGATCATGAGGACTGTGCCCTCTTCGGGCGCTACGTCTGACTGCACGACATTGATGGCGAATTTGTTTTTGCTGTTGAATGTGACCTGGAAGATCAGCTTCCAGTAGGCGCGTAGAGAGCTGACAGGCGTCATGTGTTCAGCAAAGCGAAGGATAGCAGAGTCGGTAGCGTCACCGTAGATCTTTCGATCTGCCAGAGGCTGTGCGGCTGTGGATGCATCGAATTCGGCCGCATTGCAGACGGCGCAGATATTGGCCAGGGCACGCAGGACTTTGCTCCCTTCGTATTGGTCTGCCGCCTCTTTTGCAGATGCTACTTTCTTGCCAGCCAGGAATGTGGTGACTGACATCTGGTTCTTTGTCAAGGTTCCTGTCTTATCCGAGCAGATTACATTGACGGCTCCTAAGGTCTCCACAGTCTTCAAGCTCTTACAAAGAATTTTGTTCTTCTTCATGATGTTGGCGGTGATTGTCAAGCTCGCAGTGACTGCGATGGGCAAGCCTTCGGGGATGAATGCGACGGCGACACTCACGCAGTCTACGATGAGTACAGGTACTGAGATCCAGTCCGGGTGGTCTTTGCGAAGCCATCCAGCCCAAACGCTGATGACCAAGATGATCTAGTAGGTGTTAGTATCGAGAAGTGTAAAAAGAGATCACAACGGGACGTACCATCGTAAGCATGAGACAGATGATGATGCCGACGAATATAAGAATCTCCTTCTGCAGCGGCGTGAGACCAGCTTTGGGGTTGCTCGTCAGCTTTGCGATTCGGCCAAAGACTGTGCGGTCTCCGGTCTCAACGACGAGACCCCAAGCGCTACCTGATACGCAATGCGTGCCAGCCATGCCGATGCAAGCAGTCTCGAGATAGTTGTCGTCCGTGGATTCTACGGATCCCAGCAGGGGTGCTGTCTCTCCTGTCAAGATCGAGCGGTCAAAGCGAGCGTCTGGCGAAACTTCGACGAAACGAACGTCCGCTGGTAGCCTGTTGCCGATTGTAACCCGAAGCATGTCTCCCGGCACGACATCCACGCCATCAATCTGGGTCTGCTGTCCGTCACGAAGCACGACGCATTGGTCGGGCAGCATACCCGTGATCGATGCCATGACACGCGAGCTTGAGAAGTCCTGCCAGAATGAGAAGGCGGCTTGGATGACCCAGACTAGTCCAAGAACAATCGCGAGAGCTAAGTTGGCAATCGCTGGAGGGTCCCCGAGGGGCTTCCAAGCGATGAAGACAAGTATGCATGCCACGAACAGAATCGAGCCAAAGCCACCGAAGAGGTATGTGACGATCTGGCGAAACCATCTTGAGGGCGGAGGGCTGGGACGATTGGGACCAACTTCCTTGAGTTGTTTCAGGACCATGACAGGAGACATTCCAGAAGCTCGGGAGCTAGACAATTGCGCGAACAACTCATCCACGGATCTCTTATGGTGTTCGATATTATTAAATTCTGTATCGACCAGTCAGTATGCTTTCCTCATCTGGCAGTCATCAAGGATACCCACCGATGTCCGCGCTCTTGGCCTTTGCCGTGTCCTTCTTCTTCTTCGCATCCGCCTTGACGCGATTGCTGTGTTCGATGTCGTATGATCTTGCACAATGTCAGCGCCGTGCATAGTCTCGCCTTGGTACATGTGACGATCATACATAGTCCTGTATTGAGGTGGCAGTATAAGAGCCGGGTCGATGCTCCTTCGTGCAGGGCGGATCGAAAGCGAGTCCATCGAACTGCGTCTGCCACTCATTGAACGAAGCCGAGTTTCGCGCCGTCCAACACTCGCCGCATAGTGAATGCGTCCGCGTTGTTGCTCGACGTCGATGGAGTCAACGTCCGTCTCGCCGGCCTTAATTCCACTTTTCTCCATGGTACGATGTGAAGGATGGGATTGAAATTGGAGGCGATAGGAGGCGATCGCAGAGGTGAGGACAAAGAAATGTAAGTGATTCGCCGCAGCAGTATGAGATCTTATACCTAGCCTGACGTACGGTACAGTAGCTTTTCGGGTAAGCGAGACATGTGAAGAACGTTACAGCATTATTGCGACTTGTGGGCCTGAGCAGGAACGGCTGTGCAACGTCTCGATGGATGTACGAGGTCAAGCTCAGGGTGCCGAGAGTGCAAGATACCGCAAGTCAATTAATGTCGCTTCCAGCTTCCATCACCCAGCGACCCACCAACGGTATGGCGCAAAGCGTATCAGGCTGGAGGCCAGCAGTGCGATTTGGTAATGCATGACACTGCCCACGGCGCCTCCGCTGCACGCGCGCATTCCAGTGACACGGCATCGGCCACGTTGTTGCAGTTGTATGAGCGATTTTCCAGCAGCGAGAGTTGCGGTATTTAGCAGCTTCAGGCGCGATGCCTCAAATGGAATCAAATTTGCTGCTCCCGTTCGACAAAGCGTGGGGAGGCCAGTAAACTCAAGGGCACAGCCTCAGTGAACTGTCACCGAGTGAAGTATGAAGTGTGTGGCTGTTTCACAAATCGTCTTGCAGTTTGCTTAGGTGCATTTAAAGCTCGCTCGTGAAAATGCTTGGTTTTGATTAGGCGCGCGTGGGTTGACTTGGCAGATGTGGTGTTCTACCGTGTTGACACCACTCGACTATCGCTGCCGAAAGTGAATGTCCCTTTATTGCCATGCATCAAACAAATGCATATGCAAAGTGTGTGCAATAGTGCAGTGTTCTGGCTTCCACAAATGTGGATATTAGAGTGCGTGTATACGAAAGGTGATAGTTCCAATCCTTCTGAAGTCAACGATGTTTGAGGTATTATCGCAGTTGGCAGAAGAAGCGAGGCGTCGGCAGGTCCCACCACAGCACTTTGGAGAAGCTCTGCAGGGTCTGTTGGATGCACACCAGACGGTCCGATGAGGATCGTATCACGTGCGTATATTCCGCCAGTCGATGTTGTAGAAGGATGCTTGACTTGACCTGCACAAGATGTCCTCGCTTGTTCTTGAATTCCACAGTACTGCAAGTCATACCTCAAGTCGCAGTTGATGCTTCGTCCTACCGTTGGTACATACCTGACAAGAACTCTGATTTCTACACTAAGCCCGGCGAAATCTTCGACTGTTCAAAGAAGAGCTTATGCGAAGGGGTGTTCGTACTGTAGGGTTTTTGATTATTGATTATTGATTGACCATCTGGTTGTAAGTGCTGACCAAGGACTGTGACAACCCTTGAACCCAAGCAGACTAGGCAAATAACCGAGCCAGCCAGCTTGGGGCGGGCCGCGTGCTGGGGATTTGTTAGCGTATCCCACACAAACTTACAGCTGACAACCCGACTTCAGTCCTTCAAGCTATGCCTCGTATTGACCATCGTTACCACTCCTCGCCTTACTTTTCTGTCACTTTTGCCATGGCATTGCTTTCATGAGATGAAGCTATCGTCTTTTACTTCAGTAGATCACAAGTGTCAATACTGCGTCTGCCCGCCAATACAGACACGCATGTCTGGACGTGTGAAGATGCCTTCAAGGCCAGCTCTTGGGTTACCACCAACACCGCGATCAGGCACGAGATTCGGAGCAAGTAGCATGTGAAGGTGGGTAATGCGCATGATCTTGCGCATGGTGGCTTCACCTTGTCGACATCATGAACCACACCAGGCAACACCATCCGAGCCGCTGTTCTGGAGCATGAGGAAGATACTAAGGATACCGAAGAAGACCATGTCGAGCATGAGGCAGACGAAGATGATGGCACTACCAACAACGAGCATGCTAAGAATGAGGAAGAACACCAGCACATGCGCGACGAAACAAGATGTCATCACTCAGCGGTATCCCGTCCTTGCCTCGAAAACGCACAAGGCAAGCGTTTCCACCTTTTCCGCAGGATGCGGGGAAACGGCGAGTCGAGTCGACAGGTAATAGACAGTAAACTCGCACCACCGTCACTGGGTCGGAACGAAGCACCGATTCGCCCTGCGTTCTGATGGCGCAGTGGCGATTAAACCACACCCCGTGTGTGGACCGCCCGCATCGATGAAAGTCCCTTGTTGAGAGTGCTGGCTTGCGCGCATTGCCGGGGGGATGAGACCACGTAAGGTCGTGGGTTCGAGCCCCACAACAGCGACGAAATCCTTCTGAGCGGAATGGAGTAAACGCGGGTTCAGCTTTAGCACCCCGGGGCCAATGGACGATTGATTGGTCTTAATAAAGTTTACCGACTTCCGCCGAGACCGGGTGGAGCGATGGCAATAATTTTTTAGTAATTTTTTGCCGTTCCTTTTGCTCAGAGCACGACACGGAGTTTGTGCATAGGTTGTTTCTCCTTTTGCTCTGGGCATGACACGGAGTTTGCGCATAGGTTATTTCTCCTTTTGCTCGATGATAACACATTGGGCAATGCAAGCAAGCCAAATCTCCAGACTTACATACAGGTGCACTGGAACTGAATGGTCAATCATGGCCGGATGGACGAGCAGAGAGACGATGGATTAGGCAGATTTGGATAGTACAGCACATGAGGTGATCTACAATCGCAGTCCTAATCCCTACAAAGTGCTAGCTTTCTAATAACGTATCGTAAATCCGTCGAGTGATTGCACAATTTTTCCTCAGAGCTTTGCCAAACACAAACTGGCATTCGTGCCACCAAAGCCGAAACTGTTGGTGAGAGCCACTTTCACATCATGCTCCTGGGCGTGCTTGGGCACGTAGTTGCAGTCAAAGTCCTCTGCAGGATCACCCGGCTGATCCAGGTTGAGAGTCGGCGGCATTACACCCTGCGATTGGAGATGCGTTAGCTGGTGGACTTGCATACACCGCGTCCAAGAGACATCCAATAGAAAGGAGGGGGAAAAACTCACATCACGAATAGCCAGAGTAGAAAATATCGCCTCGACCGCACCCGCCGCTCCCAACAAATGCCCCACGGCGCCTTTCGTACTGCTGACATTGATCTCCGACGCCCGCTGCTTGCCGTGGGCGCCTTCCAGCAGCAATCGCCTGATCGCTCTGTTCTCCGAAGCATCGCCCAGAGCCGTGGACGTGGCATGCGCGTTCACGTAGTCGACGGCGCGCGGCTCGATCTTCGCGTGCCGCAAGGCGCTGCGCATGGCTAGGTACGGGCCTTCGCCGTCTTCGCGCGGAGCTGTCATGTGATGGGCGTCGGACGAGAGGCCGTAACCTTTGATCTCGGCGTAGATGTTTGCGCCGCGGGCTTTGGCGTGTTCGAGTTCCTGCGATAGACGAGAAGTATTAGCTGATACCCATGCGCATCGCAACATACCTATCGACCGGCAAACCGATACGTTCAACGCTATAACATACCTCCAGAACCACAACTCCAGCTCCCTCGCCAATAACAAACCCTCCACGCTGCCGATCAAAAGGCCTCGACGCCTTCTCCGGCGCCTCGTTCCACTCCGTCGCCAAACTCCTCGCGCGCGCAAAACCCGCAATAGCAAGCGGATGGATGCAAGACTCCGCGCCTCCCGCAACCATGACATCCGCATCCCCAAAAGCAATCAACCGCGAAGCATCGCCAATGGCATGCAACCCCGTCGTGCAAGCCGTCGTAGCAGCGTGGTTCGGCCCCTTGAACCCATATCGAATCGAAACATGTCCCGCGGCCAAATTGATGAGCAAGCGCGGGACGAAAAGCGGCGAAACCTTCCTATACCCGCCCTTGTCGAACGCGACAGAAGTGTTGTAAGCCTCGTCCAGATTGCCGATGCCAGAGCCCAAGGTGACGCCCGTCATTTCGAGGTCTTCACGCGCCGTAGGGTGCCAGGCGGCGTCTTGCAGGGCTTCTTCGGCGGCTGCGATGGCGTACTGGGCGAAGAGGGCCATTTGGCGTTCGGAGCTGGCGGGCAGCCAGTCTTGCGCTTGCCAGAGGCCATGTTCGCGGCTGCCCTGGGGGATCAGGCCCGCGATGCGGCTGGGGAGGGTGTCGAAGACGGCGCCTTTAGAGCTTGTTGAGACGATGCCGGAGTGGGAGGCGAGGAGGCGTCGCCATGTTTGTTTGATGCCGGCTGCTAGTGGGGTCACCGCGCCGAGACCTGTGACTACTACTCTTCGCATGGCATTTCAGAGGCTGGTTGGCAGTCTCTGGTTATTTCTCTTTCTGGCTTGTTCCTTTTCTTATATGTCTCGATTGCCGCGTCCTTTCAATACAGCAGAAACACGTCAAGTCAAGTCCAGGGTTCGGGTTGTTCGGCTTGAGCGGACTTTTGAACGGAGGTGCTTGAAGCTCATTGCATCAATCATTGACCGCTGAGCAAGAAAATACGACCACGATAAGATCTTGTACTGATTTCCAAGTGACTACGAAGACTGTGTGACTGCCGTAACCTATGAGATCCCGAGGATCCAAACGAGAAAAAAAGAGAAAAAAAGAGAAAAACGAAATCCTAGACTCAAGCCAAGCCATGTAACCCAACCAGACCGAGAACCCAAAACACCACATAGAGCAAAAGAGAGGAAAGTCGTTAGAATCATCCAAGCCATCCACTGTCATCATCATCAACCTTGCTGCCTCCAACATCAAGCTCCAACTTCGGCAGAGCGCCCACACCAACGACCTCACCAAGCTGAGGCGGCGCCTCCTTCTTCTTTTTGTTCGGGCTCGAACTTCTAGCTCTGGCAGCCTGCTCCTCCATCACCGGCCCTTCGCGCACGTATCTCGTGTCCCAGCCATCCTCTGTGGCGGCCGCGACCCAAGCGCGGAGACCGTCGTGCACGCCCGAGTAGAATTTCTCTTTGCAGGTGCGCATCGTGCAGCCCATTGTTTTCTCAAAGCCGCTCGCCTGCAGCTCATCGCGTAGCACGTTGCGTGCTGCGGCTGAAGGGAGCGAGGCGATCAAGCCGTTGAGAAGATCGAGGTGTGCGGCTAGGTATGTTGTCGCATCCCACTCCACGCCTCCGATGTAGGGAGCCGCAGGGACGGGAGGACGCAGGCCTGGGAAGTGGCGCTGTGTGTATGTGGCTGTCGAAGTCTTCGCAGCAGAACTTTCCGAGGTGGCTGTTGCTGTGTTTGCAGCGTCTGGGCCAGCATTGTCAGGGCCTTTGGGCAAAGGAATTACGTTTAGATGGTGCAGGAAGATCCAGAACACCTCCTTTGTGACATTGGAGACTTCCTGGTTCCATAGTTTGTATGGGCGAGGGACGTGCATGCCCAGGACAAATGCCACAGGTCTTTCCGTTTCTGCTTTTGTCGGCTCCGCCAGGTAGGTCAAGATCTTGCGCGCTCGCTTTTCAAGTTCACCGGCTGTCGATTTGATCGGTGCGGCGAGGTAAGTGACTGCGATCAGTGGTTAGTAGACGATCGAGGCCAATAATCGGGGACACGACTTACAGAGAATGTTGACGATGATCGTGCGGGTCGTGTACTCGGCTGGCCCTTTCTTTTCGTCGTCGAATACCATTCCGATCAATGCCGGGAACAGTTCATCCGCCACCTTTTCAAGCTCTGCCAACGCTCTTTCAGTCGTGCATAAGCCCTTCAGGCACAACAAAGATTCGTGAAGCAGCTGATCTTCGTGCTCTTCGCGCCATTCGATCCCCATTAGTCGGTGCAACAAGCCGACTACTTCAGACATTCCACCTTGAGATATGAAGTCATCAACCCAAGCCACTGTCTCGTTTCGCAGTAGGATGCGCAATTTGTGAAGGCGGCCAACCTCGACCTTCTTTGGGTCCTGATGCTTGCGTAGATAGGTGATGTACTCTCCTACTGCAGGCGTAGCATGACCTCGTCTGCCCCACGAGCTGCCAGTCGGTGTCGTTGGTGTCAACGCATCATGTGCCGACTGTCCTTTCGGGATGAGGACAGATGTCGGGCGACCTTTGCTTCTGGATCGTGGCTTCTTTGACGGCGAGCTATCACCACCCCGCTTGTCGCCCTTTGAGAAAGTGAACGTGCGACTTCTCGCCCGTGATCGCTTTGTAGACTTGCTGTCGTCCTCCACTTCCTCTTGTGCCCCCGCGCCTGGTGCCGTTTGTGCAGGGTTGGCCTCGGCGCTCTTCGCAGCACCTTGGTCCTGTCGCACAAAGTCAGCCTTCACCCTAAGGGTCAAGGTTCGCATCCTCTCCCTCATCGGCTCAGGCACGTTCCTTGAGGCTAGCACACTTTCAAACTCTTTGTCCACAACTTTGGGGTCGAGTGCGTCCTCTTCTTTGACCGGAGAGGCCTTTGCTTTGCCTTGTAGAGCAGCCACTGCAGCCATGACCCTCGAACCTCGCTTTGAGATGGTCAACTTCTCTTTCGGAGCGGGTTGCTCATTGCTGCTACCACTTGTTGACCGTTCAGAGTGGCGGTGAACTAGAGTGGGCCGTTCTGTCGGGACGCTGCGCAGCTCATCTTTGCTAATGCGGCGAGCGCTGTCCTCCGATCGTCTTGCTTCCATGCTACTCCTGGCACTGCTCACTTTCCGGCCGAGGGCTCCCATGAAGCTGTCGTTTGGAGCGAAGACGGTACTACGTGGACGTTCCTTGACGGCTGGCCTCAAGCTCGGCTGGCTTGTTCTCGTGGATCCGAAAAAGTTTCGTTGCTTGCCTGGGGAGTAGTCTTTTGGTGTGTATCTGTCAATCTCTTCGTGTATGTCGCGTGATGGTCGGCCGTCCTCCGAGGGCCGTGAGTCGTTGCTATTAGTAGAGGCGAATTGTGCCCAGATCGGCGTATCCGCCGACTCGACCGCCGACTCAGGAGGTGTTGTGTTCTCTTTGCCTTGTGGTTGTTGCTGTGACTGTGGAGCGTATGCTGCGACGTCCCTGGTCGAGCGATTCATTTTTCCGAACATGGCTGAGAGACTCGTGGTGGACTTGCTCTTCTTCACGTCGTTGCTGTCCGACTTTGCGGGAGATCGTGAAGCGTATCTGCTGGTCGTGGTTGGTTTGTTGTTGCGTTTCGAGGGCGAGGTTGGTGGTGACTGGGCATTTGAATGCCGCTCTCCAAGGACTCGGGTGCTTGCTTGGTGTGGGTGGTCCGGCGGGAGGAGCGGCACCTTTTGGGAGTGATTGCTGTATTGCATGACACCCGAGGGAGGCTCAGATGTCATGTCGGGCGAGACTGGACGAGACTTGGACGAGACAAGTGACCTGAGGAACTTGGAGGACCTGTTGCGGCGGTGCTGCGGGCGGTCTGGGACAGGCGTGTGTTGATCCGAAGTCGTGGCCATGTTGACAGCGAAATACCTGTGTGTTAGTTGGTGTAACGGGAAGAGCAAGCTATACAAGTGAATGTATGCTTTGAAGATTGCCGTGAGACCTCGAGGCGGTCTACAGACAGACGCGTGAGAGAGAGTGTCTGTGTGTTTCTTGTGTACGCTGGCTGGTTGCCGCGCAACGGGCAGACATAGCATGGGTGCATTCTATTATTCTGCCAGGAACATGCCAGCTCGCACGTGGCAATCATCGTCATTACAGTCCTTATTCCTTTTCCATCGTCCCGCAGTCATGGGCAATGTCAATAATAGGTTCTATAGCCGCACGTTTCTAGCACTTAACGGTCATGGGAGGTGGTGCTCTCGATCCATGGCAGGGTAGGGCTGTTGGGGGATAGCACGGCAGTATTGACTCGAACTCTCGCCAGACGATCAACATCAACATCTACGTCACTACAGTGTGCAGCACCATCGACTTCCAAATCAGATCGGCCTGCAGAACGATCTTCTTCATCTCCTTACATGTAATTCCAGGCATGCTCATCTCCCTCCTCACCTAATCCATCACAATGTCCGTGTCCGTATTCAGCACCGGCAAAAATGCCTTGATCACAGGCGCCGCATCAGGCGTCGGCCTCGCAGTAGCCAAGTTGTGCGCCTCTCACGGCATGAATCTGCACCTTGTCGACAACAACTCATCTTCCCTCGCAGAAGCCAGGAATGGCATTACCACAACAAAGGGAACTCTGGAAACACACCAGATGGACGTGGCGTCACTCAGCGACTGGTCCTCTCTGAAGTCCACCCTAGAGAAATCGAACACCAAGCTCGATTTCCTGCACCTAAACGCTGGCATCGGCGCCAAAGGCGACTGGACTGACTCGTCGTACTTCCACAAGATCTTCGACGTGAACTTCTTTGGCGTTGTCAACGGCATCAACACGTTCGTGCCTCACTTCCAGGACAACAGCTCCGACGCAAAGGCCATTGTTGTCACCGGCAGCAAGCAGGGAATCAGCAACCCGCTTGGCAACCCAGCGTATAACGCCTCCAAGTCTGCGCTGAAAACCATCACGGAGCACCTCTCCTTCGACCTCACCAAGTCTTCGCCGTCGACGAGCGTCCACCTCTTGGTGCCAGGTTGGACTTTCACTGGTCTGACTGGCGGCGGCTCCACCAAAATGAAGCCTGACGGTGCGTGGTCAGCAGAACAGGTTGCCGATTTCTTGTACAAGAAGATGGGCGATTCTGAAATCCACAGATCATGTCTTCACTTTGTGATATCAATCATGTCTTCACCTGTAACCTCAGTCATGTCTTCACCTGTACCACCAATCATGTCTTCACTTATTAAAGCACTCTTTAAAGCAGCTCGTCCCTCTCCTCTACACACACCCCAAACACCGCAACACTATCCACATCAAATACTGCAACACCATCAAACACTGCAACACCATCAACTACTGCAACACCGTCAAACATGGCATCAGATGCCGACCCTGCCTCACTCGAGGAAAGCACGGTTATGGTATGGATGGGTACAGTAAGAACACAAAAAAAAGGCTCAATCTGTAGTATCGCTTCCGCCGTGTGGGAGCCGAGGAAAACTTGATGACACTTTATGAACGTCGTTGTCAGGACACACGACGTCGCTAAGAAGTTCTATGTTATGTGTCCTGACAACGATGTCGACTGGGAGACTGACCGAAAGCGCATGATGTGGACCATGGGAGATGTTGTTTATGAACGTCAGCCGCAGTCTAGATGGCGAGACGAGTTCAAAGAGGACGCGACGAAGACGATGGATGGAATGACTTTGGGTGAGTATCAGGGAAAGTGACAGGATTGATGACGAATGTCATGCTTGAATATACAGATGCCTTATAATGACGATATGATTAACCTGCTGTCGGCTCAGCCTGGGGTGTCCTGGGAATGCCTGCCATCCAAACGCCTCGCTGGTACTGTACTGATCCGAGAACAAAAACAACTAAAAGCAGCCTGTCCATCCCTCAGTCCTTCTTCGAGCGCTTGCTCCTCCTTCCCGCTTCCGTCTTCGCGAATGCCTCCTCCGGAGGCTCCTCCATATTTCTCTTAGCACCACCCTTCGCCTTTCCCTTCGGCGCGTACTTCGCCTCCAAGTCCGCCAGAAAATTGCCCGATCGTCCCTTCTGCCTCTGCCCGATCAAAGCCGCCAGGTCTCCCATCCCATCATCCTTTTCCTTCTTACCCTTGCCCTTGCCATTCTTCTTCAAGTCCTTACCAATCCCCAAATCCTCAGCATGCCTCTCCGCCTCCCTCGCCTCCTTCTCCTTCCGCTTGCGAGCAGCATCCACCCTCTTCTTCCTACTACCCTCACTCTCCTGCGTGTACGCCTCATAAGCCTCAACCTCCCCGCTCTCGATAGCGTCATCGATGATCCCCCTGAACCTCTCCTCATCCTCCGCCGGATCCGACAGCATGACATTCTTATACAACCTCGTCATCTTACCCTCGCACTTCTCATACCAGCTCAGCACATCCCCCCTCTCCTCTTCAGACCCTTTGTACTTGTTCGCAAACCCCTCGATCGCATCCGCCGTGATGACATCCTTGTACTGCTCGCGGTAGTAGCTGACCCAATCGAACGCGTCATCGTCCAAGTCTAGCGAGTCCTCCGTGCGGCCGGTGAGGTCGTAGCGGTTGCGCCGCCGTGCGTCGCTGAGGATGGCGTAGGCGAAGGCGATTTCTTGGAATTGGGTGTGCGCGGCTGCTTTGGAGGCTTCGGGCGCTTTGTCTGGGTGGTGCTTGAGGGCGGCTTTGCGGTAGGCTGTCTTTATCTGATCGGGCGTCGCGTCTTGGGATACTGAGAGCACGGCGTATGGGTCGATGGTTGTGGGCGCTGAGGTGATGGCGATGTCTTCTTCCTCTCCATCTGCCTGGTCGTCGCGGCCGCGGGAAGCCATTCTTGCTTGCCAGGTGGTGAGGTCGCGAGTGAAAGTGTGTTCTTTATGGCGCTGTATGCTGTGTTCGCTGGAATTTGGACGTACCTTAGTGTCCAAGTCCAGTCTGATGTGAAGCTCAATCTAAAGTGCGACGCGCAACGCGACGCGCTCTGCTTACGTAAAAGCCGATTCTTGCGTCATGATCGCCGCACATAGATGCATCAATAATCATTCGAGATCTATACATATGTATTCTCTCTTTCAATCAACGACATTCACTTGCACTTTCATTCCAGCAGTGTAGGAACATGGACGACCTTCACTACCTTTGCCTAGCTTTGGACTGTGCCCGCAATTCTCCCCCTAAACCAACAAACTTCCGAGTTGGAGCGCTCTTACTCTCGCCCTCTTCTTCACCTTCGATCCTCACCATGGGCTATACGCTTGAGAGTCCCGGTAATACTCACGCCGAGCAGACCTGCTTCATCAAGCTTGCCGACTCTCACAGCATACCCGGTCCCGTGGTAGAAGATCGTCTCGGCCCTCTTTTACCCGAAGACGTAGTTCTATACACGACCATGGAGCCATGCAACAAGCGGTCTGCTGGCAATCTGACCTGCGTGGAAAGGATCCTAAAACTTCGAAGGGAAGACGGCAGTGTTGCGATTAGGAAGGTTGTATGCGGAGTGAGCGAGCCGGAGAAGTTCGTCGGCGAGAATGTTGGGCGCAAAAGGCTGGAAGAGGCAGGGATCGAGGTCGTGCATGTTCCTGGGCTCGAAGACGAGATCTTGGAGGTGGCGACTGCCGGACATGAGAAGGAATGACAAGGCAAGAAATAAACACCAAGATCTGGGGGTTTGTGGCTGCCAATCGTCGACCGAGGTGTGTCGAGCGCTGATTTGTTGGGGGTTATCAGATGCATGCACATGCTATGCTTTAATCTTCGAAGCTAGCAAAAGGTGTCGACTCGAATGGGTTGGAGAGACACCGCGGAGCCAACTGCGACAACCGACGGAACTCGGAAATCACTACCATAGTTGTAGAGATCCCTTCATGGGGATCGCTCCGAACGTGGGAGTGGTCTTCCGTCTCCGCCGATGAATTTGTCAAATATAAACAACCAACAGATCGGCTGTTTTCTAGTCTTTCGCCATCAGGAACTGCCGATTATTGGCTTGGGCCACACCACCATGCACAATAATAATGGAATACTACTGTAACTCATCAGTAGGGTGGAGTTAGTGGTGTGCGGGTGCGCCCCACTCACCAAGACCTTGAAAGCCAAGCAATCGACCATGACCTCGTCCGACCGTGATTCTGGCCAACACCTGGTCGCCTCAATCAGCGTCCAAAGACAAGCATCGGGAGCAAGTCCGATGCACTGTGTTGACAAGGTACATGGTATGGGAAGCGATATGCAAGACCACTCCTGATGCCCACGCATCTCGATAGGCGCTCAGCAAAGGTCGGCACCGGGCAAAGACGAGTGGGCTCAAGTCCGCACGTCGCAGCCTGACATGTGTCGGCAATCGTGTGCGACCGCGTCGAGGCGCAGTTGACAGGGTATGCCCCTGGCGCATGACCTTCCTGGCTGCCCGTACGATCCTACCATGCATTTGCCGCTCACTGCTAGGTGCTCGTGGCTTGCTTCTGTCATCATGAATGAAGGGAAGCATAGCAGATGTGCCGGACGATTAGATCCTTGGGAAGCTTTCGGCGCGGCCGCGTGTCCCTGAGGGTAGGGCTTACTATCCACATCAGTGTAGTGGTTGGTATCGCACAGTAAAACAGGACGATTGGCAGTCGGCCGTTCCACTTCAATTCCGATGCGTTAGCGACATCGGTAAACCGACCAAACGTGCAGGGATACCAGCGCCGACGCTTGACTTATATAGAAAAAGATTGCCCCGCCCGCGACCTCATGCCTCCATGCATACATGTTGATGCACCTCTTCATACTACTGCGACGTCTCACTGGAGTCACTACTGCCGTTGGCCAAAAGTGATGGGTTGCAAGCGGCCGCTGATCGGACACTCGTCTGGATGATTGCCATGCAGCTCGCCATGCGGCATTGCCGCGTAGGCGCTTAATCCGGTATACGCTGCCGCGAAACTGCCGTTCGTCCGTTGGAAATTTATCAAAAGATTCGCCACGCATTAGAACAACTCGATCAGCTGGAGAACGTGGTTGTTGTATGTAGGTCCAGAGCGGACTATGCAGAGAGCGTTTCATTCTCCAATGGATCAGTGGGTCGATCACACACAACACTAGGCAGCAACCATTTCCAACCCAGTCAGCCAGAGTATGGAGAATAAGTAACGTGCGATCCGCTCCGATGCGCCGTGCCGCTACTTTCCATCCTGTGATCCACATAGCACGATGAGACGAGAGGATTGTACAGCGGCTTCGGCGGCAACCCGTCCGCCTGGCCACAACTTGCAGTACAGTAGTTACATGTAACTAGTTGGGCATGAGCCGCCTAGCTTTCCTCCCCAATAACCAAGCTGCAAATCGACTCCGCAATTCGCAATCGTGGCCCTCGTTCACAATGGTTCCCATTGGTGTACGGCGCGGGACCTGGTCAGACCTTGACCCACACTAAACATTGTTGCACGATGGTCGGTTTTGGGGGCAGGCGTGGCAGGTTATCAAGGCTGCGAGTACCCCCTTCAAGCCTCCCGCCTTCTGCGCGTCTCGATATCCTTCACAGTGTGTTGCAGGCTGGTCCGGGAGACTGCGGACGAGCGAGATTTCTGGTCACCCATGGCTCCTCAGGTCAGAGCCCTCGCTCAGAGTGAATCCAAGGCCCGATTCATGGCCAGGTTGGGGCTGGACGAGCGCAGAGATGAGCATAAGCAGTTGTACACCATGATGAAGGTGGGTTTCCCATCTATCTTTCCTCCTCTCTCCGCGACCGCGAATGCTACTGGCGTTGAACGTCACAAGCATAGCGGGGTTTTCTCTTTTCTGTTCGCCGGTTCGAACCACTGACAACCGTCAAAGGAAGAAGCCAGTATTGGCCGGCACAGAATGATGGCCATGCCGAACGTTCTGCGAGACGGCAGCGAGCAGAGCGCGCAGCCTCCGTTCAGCAACGCCCAGCTCAACGAAACCGCCACCCACCGCGAGATCCTGAACATCTACCAGCACGCCCGGCCAGAGACGCGTATGTTCTACGACATGGGCCGCGACACCGACGGGCTCGAGGAGGAGAACTGGGTGATCCGCTGGCTGCTCTGGCACGTGTTCCGGTATCGAGACAATCGCAACAAGAACCGGCGGCATGGCTCGCCATCCGGCGCGCGGTCGCCCAGTAGCAGCGAGCACTCCAATAGTGAAGTCCCGACGCCGCAGGCGGCAGGCAGTGGCAGTGGCAGTGGTAATGCTCTTCCGGTCCCGATCCCGGATATCATGCACCGGCAGCTGGGACAGGCTACAGGCGGCGGCGGCGGGAGTGCTGAGATCGTGCCTGCCGTGAAGGTGTACTACGATCCGGTCAGAGACACTTGATTCTGGGGGACAAATGGTTGCAAGTTATACTACCTCGCTTGGAAAACGACCTCTTGATTCTCCATAAGTCTCGAGACGTGACGGATCAACTGCCCCTCGGGAAGCTAACGGCGGTCTTGTGATGGGGTTCGTTCGTGTTTGATGGGCGCCTATGGCAGGAAAAATAATGATATTGCTCTCACATATGGCCACGGGCAGCGGCGGCGGCGGCTCAGCATTGTTAATCATTTTCACCAGTCCTCCACAACAGGACTGTGTCACAAGGAAACGAACGAGAGCGAACGAAACTTCGGATGCGCAACGCACATGTACTTCACGATATGGATTTCGAGCTTTGGTGCAGGGCGTTTGGAGATAAATCAAATGACAAAGCATCGGACAGAAAACGGCAACGCGTTTTAGTTTATACACTTGATGGGAGAGGTCTACTTTTTGGGCAAGAGGTTGGGATAAGGTTTGGAACTTCCTTCGTGACCGAACTCTGTTTGTGCGTGCCGGTCTCCGTCCGGCAAGGGCACTCGAGTGCCGGAGTCCACTTCTCACGCTGCGGCGGTGCCGTACGTGCTTGCTTGTGTGTTATTGTGCGTCGAGTTAATTCGCTGGTAATAACACGGAGTTGGCTCCGCGATATGGGTGGTTTGGAGTGGATCACAGGCGCGTGGGCAAGCCAACCAGTGAGATCGTTCCACGTAGATTTTCTCGTAGATTCCCTCGGAGGCCGCGGATAAGCAGGTCTCCGCAGGCAATGCAGCAGCCGATTAATAATATCTACAGATGTTGCGCCTTCTAGATGTACAGTATTGAACCAAAGAACGTGATGACCCTGACGCCAAAGTCAGACAAGACACAGTCCGTGTCCATGTCCATATAACTTAGCGAGATTGCTTGCTTTTTGAGCGAGCAAGCAGCGCGAAACCAACACGCTCAGCCTGACTTCTCCTTCGCGAACAGGTCGCTCCAGAATTGCTTGAAGCCATACTGCGGCTTCGTCTCGTCGTACACGTTGACCGTCGGACTGGTGGAGAACTTGTCCAAGACGCCTCCAGGCCGATGGCCGACCATTTCGGCACTCTTCACTTTAGGAGCCAACGCTCGCTCTTTGATGGCGTCGGCGACTTGGGGAGCAACATCCGCAAAGCAAGCTTTCAATTCCCGCTCAAGATTGAAATATGGCTTCTGTGCAATCGCAGGTGCCATGAGGTTGTAGGATCTCGTGATTGTGTTGAGGTTTTCGATGGCTGTTTTGTGGTATGACCGCTCTGTTTGTTCCCATGCTGGATCGCGGAATAGCGGTACGGCAGGCAACTCACTCTTCGCCTCGTTTTCGGAGAAGCCTTCGACAGAGGTCGCGCCTAGGGCGTCTGTTGTGATCGTAGCTTGTTGCTCTGGAGATTTCAGACTGCCATCATCGTTTAGTATTTGCTCCAGGACTTGGATTTCATTTTCCAAGGCGGCCGGATCGCCGGGAGGTGTTGCCTTCAGCTCCCCAGCTAGGGTGATCTGTGACACATTACCATCGTCACTGACGGCATTGATCTTTTCCACTTTCTTCTTCTGCGGGTTGTGAAGATTCTCGGCGACTGCGAGTGCTCTCGCATACTCCAGTTGGCGCTCCAAGCTACCACCGCGACTAGCGATCGACCTCGAAACATGTCTTCTCCAACTAGCACGAAGCTGCCCACGGAATCTAGTCGCAGTCGCCACGACTTCTTGCTGCTTCTCGATCCAAGGTGGTGTGATTTCCTGCCTTTGAATGATTTTGTTCATAAAGTACTCGGTCGTATCCAAGAATGGATTGCTAGCGTTGTGGTCGCGTTCAATCTTCTGACCACGAGGCAGATTCTTAAACTGCCCTCGAGCGATCGCATCTTCAATCCGTTCGTTGGCCAGAGAGGTAAGACCTTGAATCGACGCAGGCGCAATACGGGCTCCCGACGAAAATCGGTCTTTCAGTTCCTGCCGATACTTCACCCGTTCTTCCTCAGACATACCCTCGCTCTTCATCGCCTCGTAGTAAGATGTCTTATCCCGTGCATTCGCCAGCCGAACTCCAGTCTTAGGCGCACCTCCCGGCCTGCCAGTATCGACCTTATTCGGGAGACGGACCCCAGGGCTTCTCCCACTCCCACCCTTGACCCGCAAAGGCTTATAAGCATCTTGAAGCATCCGCGACGAAGTATCCAACAGGCTCTCAGAGCCAAGCCAGGGCTGCGCAGCAGCCAGATCCCGGCTCTGCCTGCCAGCGCCAGCCGGCATGTTGGCCTGCGCGAAAGCACTCGCGTTGTCGCTCTTGAAGCTCGAGCTCGCGATCTTCTCTTGCAGCCTGGCCTTGAGCTCTTCGCTGAACCCAGCCTCTTCGACAGCTTTCCTCGCACTCCTCCCGCCCGTTTGAAGATTCTCTGAAGCCATCTCTTCTAGTCGTCGCGACATCGCACCGCCCTCCTCCTCGCTTTTGCTTTGAGACGTGCCATCTTGCTGTTCTTGCGACGCTTGTTTCACAACTTTGGTCGCATCAGTCGACTGGAAGCGAGCAGTGCTTGCTGCTCTGCTCGGGCCAGCTTTTGCGCAGAATCGCAGGCAGCGAGCGCAAATTGTTGAGGGTGGTCGTGTGATGCCTTGCATACAGTGTGGATGTATTGTTGGCGTGTGTAGAGTGGAGGAACAGAGGAAGGCGAGAGTGGAAGAGATCCGAATGGCATCATCGATTTGACTTTACATACGTACTTTAGCGATTATGGAGCTCGCCACATGGGAATTCCTGGTCACGCATCATAGATCGACTGGCAAACCCATGCGTAGAAGCTAGACCAACAAGCATCATCCTACACCCGAAATGTCCGATCGCCAAAAGTCCTTGAACGCGTCCTCAGGTGGTCAGTAGTGGCAGGTTTGAGTCAATTGAATGCGGTGGAAGTCACATGCATCACAGACGATTGGAAAAGAGAGACAGAGATAAGGTTTGCATGAGGTCTGAAGGTATATGTACATGACTCCATATCGACGTATTCCAGGTCGAGCGCTTCGAACCCGAGGGCGGTCCTCCCGTCTCTCTCTCTATCATCTATTATGATTCCACCTCTGATGTAATGTCCACCGTCCTCGTCCTGCTCTCGTTGCCATCACCACCACCTCCTCCGTCAAATGCCAGCATCGAAGGAACGAACGAAGCAAGAGGAAAAAACAGGAAAAAGCAAAGGAAAAAAACGAAGTAATCTACTGGGTATACACTCTTCGGTCGCTCTGCGTTTTCGCTCTCTCGATGAACTTTTTCTTTTTGCGCAGGGAAGAAGCAACAGCAGTCGCATCGTCAAAGCCATCAAAACCAGGGCGAAGAAGGTGGTCGGCAGGGCTGTGCAGAAAGACTCGCAAGCAAAAAACGTGCCCGAACGTCCATGGTGTGTTGCAAAACAAAAGCAACGATCGGTAAAAATAGAGTAACAGATAAATAAAAGATTGTATTCCGACGCCGGTGGTGCATCCTATTTGTTCGGATTGCACCATATGCAAAATCGTAGCTTTAGACGAAGCTGTTCCATATGGGAAGAATTGTACAGCATAATGATGTATGTTGAGAGAGATAATAGGGAGAGAATGAATGAGCGCCTGCCGTCAAGGTTTCGGTTAAGGCTTGCTGAGTTGTTCCTTGCGGAAGAAGGCGAAGTAGCCGACGCAGATGACGAGTTGGAAGATCATGCAAATCCAGAATCCTGCGTAGCTGAGACCCTCGCCAATGTTGTAGGCCATGGAAGGGTAGTAAGGCAGCGGGCCGGTCGATGATAGGCCGTCGGCACGGTTGATGATTGTGCCAATGCTACCAACGACCTGCGCAAACACCAAGGCGAAGGTGATGTGGAAGCGCGTGAGGGTCTGGAGCAGAAGCATACCGATGCCGACACCTTGAAGGGAGTCGAGCACACCGAGCCAAAGCCACAGGATGCGGCCAAGGACGGCAGAACCAACGGGTCCGCCGGCCCATGGCAGGTAGTAGCCCATGTTGGAGACCGACCACCAGATCTGGCACCATCTAGGGGCACCGAGCGCAACCGCGAACATGGGCAGAATCCAACTGTGCTGCATCGAAAGCCTACTGAACAGGTAGAGAATACCAATCCAGAGAATAACGAAGAAGAAAATGACCAGCAGGACAATGACCCAAGTGGGGGCGTGTTGACTAGACCACAGGTATGACCAGTTGCGACCGAACTGTGCGGACATGAAGAAGTTCTGGACGAAGACCGCGAAGAAGAACCAGACGATGATCTTCCTGCGGAGGGCAGCCTTGTAGAAGGAGGGCAGTCCACCAGGTGCTTGACGGTAGAATTCGGGAAGGCCGACCCAAAGCACAGCACCAATCGCCCAGAGGAAGAGGGCAATTGGAATTCCGATTGCAGTCATCATCGCGCCGTAGTTGGTTGTAGTGCCCTCCGCCGAAGACTTCGTGAGGTGTGTTCCCCAAGCCCACAATGCAATGACATAGATCTGTTGCGTACCCTGAATGGCACATGCACGGAAAGCCCACTCTTTCACTGGCGCAGAACCAGTGGAACCGAAACTTTGCGAGAAGAAGAAGGATCCGGCAGCAGAGCCGATGGCGTAGCTGCCAGTGGCAACATACTGGACCCAGGCGGTTGCGACCTCGCTTGTTCCATATGGCGCGAAAGCCAAAAGGAAGAAACCGAGACCATAGAAGAAGAAGGGAAGCGTCATGACATACTTGCAAGCCAGGCGGCGGAAGATGTACCACCAGAGAAGAGAGGCTGCGAGGTAGATAGAGGCGATGCAGTAGAGTTGAGTGGCGGTCTGACCTTCCTGGCCGGTCAAGAGAGTGATCTGGTAAGAGTTGGCTGCCAGAATTTGACCGAGGGCGAGGAGGAGAGTGTATATGGGCCATTCACCAAGCTTGATGCTGAGGATGCGTCTGAGACCAGTTGGCGGCTCGTAGTTTTCGGGGAGCAAGAACTGGCTGACAGGTTCTTCACTCTCAATGCCTTCGTAGATGGAGCCTGCAGGAGTGACACCCTTTGAGTGACTGGCAGTGCCGACCTTGTTCATCTTAGCGTGGTGAAGACGTGCGAACCATGCCTTTTCGGACTTCTCAAGGAACTCCTCAACACAGTAGTCCTTCTCAGAGTTCTTGCCGTTAAGGTCAGACAGCATCTTTTCGAATGTTCTCATGTAAAGACCCGTCGGATCTTCGAAGAAAGGAGTGAGTTCTTGTTGAGTCTTGTCTTCCTTCTCATCGACGACACGCTCGGTACTGAGCGGAGTCTGTGTGCCAGACGCGGTGCCAGAGAGCATGCCATTGGGAACGTGCGGGTGCTCGAGGAAGGAGTAGCTGCCGTTGTTCGGGGTCTGGGCTCCAGGCGTACCAGCGGGCGAGAAGTAAGAGTTGTAGCCAGGTTGCTGTGACTGCTCACCCCGGTTTGCAGTGCCGTCGCGAAGATCAAAGTGGAAGTCGTTGGAGATGTTGCCAATGCGAGAGCTGCGTTTGGCTTCGTCGACCTGTGCCTGGGTGATGTACTCTTCCTCGGGCGTTGGGCCGAATCTGCTGGGGTCTTCGTGGTGCTCGAATGGAGTTGATTGCGAGTAGTAGCTTGGGACGTTTCCACGGGGAAGCCTCTCCTCCGGAACGTGACCGGGACCAAGGCGCATACCGAGGGACATCTGGCCGTTAGTGGGGGGAGCTAGTTCACGTGTAGGCGAAGAAGGACGAGTGTTGGGCCTGCTGACAACCGGAGTTCCAGTACCTCTCGGGGTGTTTGCACCACTGCGAGGGGTCATCCAGCCAGGCAGGTTCGGGGTGGCCCAGCCACTCGTAGTTCCAGAGCTCATGCCAGTGTGCTTGCCAGTAACGTACTGCATACGCTTCTTGTGAATCTTGATAGATGCGGTCTGGAGGATTTCAAGGTCTTCCTTCCACTGGGCAACGGGGAAACGTTGCTTAGCAGAGCGAGCACGCATGGTAGCACGAGTGTTGTAGTCCGACTTGAGAGCTCCAGCGATGGCCATCTTGAACTGGTGCATCTGATGCTTAGTCGTCTGCGACTCAATCGTGTACCACCAACCAGGCATTTGACCGAGACCACCGACACGGGATCCAACACCGAGAGCACCCTTACGACCGAACTCGACAGCGACAAGACCGAAGGGCTCGTCACGAGAGGGAATAAGCGCGAATTCAGCACCACTGAAGATGAAGGGCGGCAGAGCAGTGAACTCGGGCTTCGAGTAGACACGTCCAGGGTACTTCTGCATCATGACGTCGAGCTTGAGCGCTGCGAACTTTCCGTACAAGTCGATGGTAGGGCCAACACAGAGAAGCTGAGTGTGCGGGTGGGTTTCGAGAACATGCGGGAAGACGTCGGCAATCAGGTCAATACCCTTTTGCATGGACCAACGACCAACGAAGACGAAGAGGTCGGCATCAGCGCGCTGCTCGAGACCAGCCCACTCCTGAGCCTGACGCTTGAGACTCGCACGGCCAGACTCGAACACGTTGTCAATCTGCACGCTGTTTGGATCGGCGACCTTCTTGTCCCACTCAGCGATATCAGTGGGGTCGGGGTTGGCAAGAGCACCAATCTTCTTCAGACCCCAGAAAATGGGGTAACGAGCCCAGGAACGCTTTCCGTACTTTTTGGAGACACCGACAGCACCGAAACCTTTCTGGTGGATACGAAGGATGCTGGCACCGGCGTGGAGCAAGTTGAAGACCTCACCGAACTGGACGTAGCGCTGTACAACAGGTTCAGGTAGATTGAAAACGGAGCAGATCTCTTCGGTTTCGCGAGGGTTGCGCATAGGCCAGAGACCCTGGAACTCAGCGTTATGGAGCGAAAGACAGCAAGGGATGGTGTCAGGCAGCAGATAGAGAGGAGCGACAGTTCCGTGGTAATCGTTGATGTGGTAGAGATCGACCGGGAAACGACGCATGGCCTCAGCGATACACTGGTTCCAGGCGGAGTAGTAGATGGCAGAGTCCAAGTCATCCATGCGAGCAGGGTAGGGCTCCTTGGCATTTTGTCGGCGGAAGACAGGTGCATCAAGAAGCATGTAAGTGATGTTGTTCAGCTTGTGGTACTGGACCTGGACCTCGTACGTGCGACCGAGAATGGTAACATCAATGGGAAGACCGGGAGTATCGACAGGGTAGTCGATGCCGCCCGCACAAGGGACGACCCAAACGAGATCCTGGTGCTGCAAGTTCTTACCCATGAGTTGAGCCATGACACCGAGACCACCAATCTTGATCTTGATCTTCCAGTCCTCGATATCATATTCCATGGTACCAATGAGGACACAGCGGCGCTTGCCTTCAACAACAGCGCCAGCGCCACCAAAGTTGTCTTGGATGACTGACCCACGCTGATCCATGGTCGGAGAGATGGAGGGAGTGAGACCGGGCGTACCTGCGTCGCTGTTCTTCTCGTCGAGCTTGTTGCGACGCTTGAAGGCAGCCGCCATACTAGTAGGCAAAAAGCTCTTCTTCTCAGCGAGACCAACTTGGTTGAATTTGACGCCGTAGAATGCGCTGATGTAGAGCCAAACGAAAAGAACACCGGTAGCTGGAGGAATGACGGCCAGGAGAATCCAGATGATGAGCTGGATCCAACGGCTACCGATGGGTACGAGGTAGTACTTCATAGTGCCATCATCAAACAAGATGCGCCAGGAAAGACTGGAGCCGCCAGGTCCAAGGTTGGTGATGTTCGTGACTGCACCCTGGAGGGAGACAGGGCTGATACGGTCAAGGACAGTGTCATTGTTGACATCTCCCATGGCGGTACTCAGATCGGGCTGACCGTTTGAGGCCATGCCCCATACGTTGAGCTGGAACTGGGTAGGCCACTCAGCCATGAAGTCGTAAATCCAAGAGCCGTTGTCCAATTGACGCATCTTGTTCTCGATACCGGCGTCAAACCCGTAACGATTGAAGGAACCGTGAACGAAGAAGTGAGGGTAACGCCTTTGTGGCAGGTCGGAGCCGTGAATGTTGCCTTCGACGACGTGATCAGCGCTACCGGTCTTCTTAGACCAGTATTGAACTCTGACGTGCTCGCCCTCCCACTCCTGGTTATCAAGGCCAGTCCACTTCTGGTCATGCAGAGACGCATTACCAGGCACGTAATCGAGCCAGTCGGACCAGACTGCGCCGAAAGACATGGAGAAGCGCCATTTGTCGGCGCCGGCAGCCTTGTGCATGACAAACAAATCATCTCCTTGCACGATTTCCTGCTCAGCACGCTTCTTGTTAGGCTGCTTGAAGAGAAGCTCGGTGCTGTAGTTGGCAATAGCAGGGAAGATCATAGGGTTGTCTTGTTGGCCAATGCGGAACATGAAGCGGTCCATAGAGCCAGTGGTGGCGTTGCCCTCTTGGTTAGAGGTGTTGTTGAGCGTAATCGTGTGAACACCGTCGTAAACGTTCTTCAGCTTCGCATTGAAACGCCAAACCGAAGGAGCCGGACCAGAGTAGTTGGTTTCCATCCTGGGGCTATCGAGAGTGTTGCATTCGATCTGACCATCCAATTCCATCACTTCGTTCTGGTTGGTCGTCGAGTCAAAGGCAATGGTGTTCCGGATGGATTCACAGTCCATTTCATCGGTGTAACGGAACTCGATGTCGACCTCGTCAGGCTGGTCGACGCCGGTCTTGGACACAATGCGTTTATCGTGGCCTGGCGAGAAGGCGCTGATGGCCGGTGCTGGCCTGGTCCAGTTGCCCGCAGGCACCAAAGCCTTCCAGCCGTATGGCTCCATGGTGATGTTATGCAAGCAACCTGCCATGAAAGAGGTACCCTCCATCTCAATGTTGATGGCTGCGACCTCGTTGATTTCGTAGGTCTCGAAGGGGTAGAACAAGTTTCTGACGGTGGTGTTGACCCCAAATGGAGCGCCAATAGCATTCTGGTCGTCGCTGCACTCACTCACGTAGTTCTCTGTGTAGTTGCGGTTGGAGTACAGAACCCAGACAGCCTGGTTGCCCCACATACCATTCTCCACGTCAAGGTCGCCGGAGAAATCCTGGTCGTCGCCCATCTGCGGCAGTCTAGCGCGGAATGTGCTGAACAGACCGTGGACGGTAGGGACGCCAAAGGATCCGGGGAGCTGGTACTCATCCACTTGGGCAGAGATCTCTTTGAAGTCCCATCCGTCGTTGAGAACAGGGTAGCGCTTTCGCAGCTCAAACCAGTGCTTGTAGGTGCGGTAAAGGGGATGCGAAGGGTCTCTGTGATCAAGTGACACGTTGTCATCCTTGCAGGCGTGCAGAGAGCTGTCGACAGGCCAGTCGTTCAAGTTCTTGTTTCCAATACTGTAGCAACCGTGCATCTGCCATGCTTGTGCGGAAGACATGGGCTGACGACCGAAGATGTAGTCGTTAGCAGTGCTGTCAAGGGTGTAGAATGCTTGCTCTTCACCCCAGTTGACCATAGGAATGCCCGGCATCGCAAGGGCAGTCATGAAGGTACCCAAGAGCTGACGCTGTGTACCGTTGATCATGCCAGGCCAACGCAGAACGTCCTGGTTGGATGCGGAATACATATGACGCGGGTCGAACCTCTGGGTGTACGCGTTCCTCAGATCGTTTGTTTTCATGACAGTGTCCCACTGAGCAGCAAAGTTGGTGGGTGCTTCGCCCGCTGCAAGCAAGTTGCCGTCCAGTCCGAGGAATCGCATCAGAGCACGGTAGAAGGAGTAGTGGAAGGCTCCAGAGTCCAAAGCGTGGCGGTCGTCTGAGCGGACGTATTCGGAGTTGTTGGACGTGATGGCGTCGGTCAAGTTATCGTACATCATCTCAGGCTCTTTTCCGCGACCCATGTAGATCGCACCGTTGGTGTTACCGTTCACGACTTCACCGGGGATGAAGAAGTTGTTCTTGCCCACATCCGCTGCACAATCACGCATGGCACGGGAGAAGTTCGCCTGCGAGTCGACTGGGATCTGCATGGCCTTGTCCATACGGAAACCGTCGATGTCAAGACCCTTGATCCACATGCAGGAGAAGTGATTGATCTTGTCCAGGACGGACGGCTTCCAGTCACGAAGACGATCTTGTACACCGCCGAATTTCGACAGTTGCTTCATCCATTCGGGGTAGGTACCGAAGGCGCTAACGTCGCCAAACTGATTGAAGTCACTGTCCATGCAGCCTTTGAACTTGGTCATGTTCACGTCATCGTAGCGGTGTCCAGTCTGGTCCCAAAACTTCGGAAATTCCGTGTCACACTCTTTCAAGAAATCATTCGACTGCTCGAAGTCTCTGTAGATATCGTAGCCCTTGTAGTGGAGGTTGTGTTCGGAGAAGCTGAAAGGTGCACTGGAGTTCTCGTAGCCTTCGAATGCGAACAGGTTTCCCATGGTTGCGAACGTGTTCTCGACGATAACGTACATGCCCCTAGCGTGAATGGCGTCGATGGCAGCACGAACCTGCGTGACATTGCCAAAGTGGTGATCGAGGATGGTCAGATCGAAGGGACTGAAGGCGTCGGCCTCCCAAGGGTGGTTGAGGAACAAGCTGCCGGCAAGATAGATACCCTTGACACCCATGCCCTGGATGTAGTCGAGGGAATCCACCACTCCCTGAAGATCACCTCCATGGCGGAGCTGAGTAGCCTTGGGGTCATGCTCCCACGCTGTTCCGTTTGCATTGTCGTTTGTAGGATCACCGTTGACATATCTGTCGAGGAAGAAACTGTAGAAGGGGAAACGCCAGTTGTCGGGGCTGGCCTGGTATTGGTGTCCGTCCCATGAGATTTCGTACTCTAGGACGTTCTTTGCGTTGGCGTTGGTGTTGAGGTTCCAGGGTGCTTCCTTCTCATCGACCCACGACGCCGAGGTCAGGGTGGTGAGGAGTGCCAGCGGCAGAAGCCATGGTCGTAACATAGTGGACCGATCGGCCGCTCGTGAGCGCCGTGTGGCTGCTAGTCGCTGGGTGTGAATGTGTCGCTCTAGTCGATTAGCATTAAGGGATGGGCGCTGTGTAAAAGAGTGTCGTCTGGCGAAAGCCGAGCAGAGAGAGGGCCAACACTCCAGGTGTTTGTTAGGTGGATGGTGCTATCCAGGAAGCGAGGGAGCGGACAGCAAAGAAGTTTTGTCGATGATAGGGGTGGAGAAGATGGTCTAGCGAACGAAGGAAAGCAAGCACTTCAGATCCCAGATGGCGGTGGGGCTACGCAGAGGCCAGCGGAAACGGGTGGCGCAACAGGTGAACCGCTTGGAAGGCAAGGGGACAAGGGTGGAGTGCAGTGCAGTAGAAGGAGAGGAGAGCAGCAGTAGCGGGTAGCGAGCGTGGATACCTAAGCAACTAAGGTGAGGGCGAAGAGAGGCAGAGAGAGAGAGATCGCGGTGGCGGTGCGTGTGCGGTGCGGCGGGCGATAAAGCAGAAACACGACGGGAGACAACAGGCGCTGCACGTCCGCAGAGGTGAAAAAGTCAGTCCGCGAGTGGAAAGGCGTGGGATTGGCACATTGGCAGCTTTGCTTCGGCGGGAGCAATTGGATTATGCGCGCCTGTTCCTGGGCCGCCCGCCGCTGTCTGTCTGTCTGTTCGAGCCGGACGGCAGACGGCGGACTCGCGTGTGCGCAGGCCCGCCGCCGACGAACGGGGATCCTGGTGGCAGGGCGAAGTCTGTTGATGGTGATCGTCGCGCCGGGCGTTGGCGACGGCTGGTGCATGTTAGCAGCTTAGCAGCAACTCCTAGTCCCTAGTGCCGGCCGCCAGTGCAGGGCTATTAATTGATTGATTGCGCTCTATTTGCAGCCTGCCTCTCTGCCACCTTCCAGTAATAATCAGCACTCCCCTGATTCGAAAGGACCGGACATGCATGGGCACTACTGCACTCGTTGCGCCGGTGGGGTTCAGACTCAAGACTCGACCGTTGACGTCCCCTGAGCCGTCCTGCGACGAGTGCACGCTCCGAGGCCGCAGAAGAGTTGCTCTAGCCGTTTCACCCTGCCATCCGTCGCAATGCTAGAAGCCTCTGGCACCGCAGTAGTTGTCGCCGGTCTAGTTGCAGGTGCCAGTAGTAGTAGCACAGTTGTGGTCGTGTCGAGGTCATGCTGCAGCTGTACTGGGTAGTCATCCCGCGAAGGCGCCATCCCATCGTCGTGCACCTCACCAATAACTCGGTGAAGACTCGAGACCGGGTTGCTGCAGGACTGATGCACGACTGGACCGGTACTGCACGTCGCTGGCAGGGGTAGTGAGACCTTGACCGAGGGTGCGAGGGCCCCTGAGGGGTAGGCAAGTGATGCCCATGTAAGCAGCGATATGGCCCTTCTCCAGCAATAATAATAATAGCAGTGCTGGGCAGCAGAGCCGCCGGAGCGTCAGCATCGCCTTCGCCATCGTCGTCCTCACGCACGCACGCACGAGGCTTTGAGATGACATGCGTGGGTCAGCCCTCAAGAGCGCACACGAATCGAAAGCTCGTCCGCGCATGTGTGTTGAGACGGGCTAGGAAACAGGCACACTACGAGACAGGCTAGGAGAAGGGCTAGGAGAATACCCGTACGAGCCCTCTGTTCCATTTGTGCCTCTGCCGCTCCGGCCCGCATTGCTTGGGTGCTCTAGTGGAAGTGGTACCCGTGGTTTCGCATTAACGCCTCACCAACGCCTCATCGCAAACACGCATGGCAGGCATGGGAATCTGACAGCTCGCATGTGGTACGTGGCGCAGCTGCTCGTCCACCGTCGTCGTACAGCATCATCGTCACATAGACCAAATACCGCGAAGATATCGCGTACAGACGCACCAGGATATCCCAGCGCTGCAGTGCCGTGGTGGCCTGGCCACCACCAGCTATCGATGATCCTGATCCTGCAGGCGTACCTGCATGAGATAGCACAAGCATGTATGGCTGCATACAAAGCTGCACTACTAGTACTACTTTACTCTCAACCTCACGATATCACCATATCTCGTCATGGTATGCTCATTGCTCTCAACCTCACTCTCGAGTCCCGGGTCTCGAATCTCCATGCACCGACATGAACCCCTTGCCTGCCTCGCCATTAACTCATACACCCATACATACATAGATGAGTCTCCCAGCTCAACGCTGCCTCTACCATGCTTGAAGTGGAACTTGACCAGGCTTTGCATTACATGTACAAACTGGCTCGCCACCATAACAAGCAGGCGAGGCAATATTGTTCGGCGTAATCTCACTCTGCCAGCCCACAGAGGAGGCTGTCAACGCCTTACCATCCAGGTGTCCCAATTCCAATATCTCTCTGTATCCACCCGTGAGAACACGGGTGAGTGCTGAAACGACAGGGCAGGTGTTCCGAAGTACTAGGTAGCTGTGGCGCAGGCGTCGAAGAATAAACTCCTTCTTTAATCATTGGAGAGTTCCGGGCCGGACACAAAGATTACAACTGTCGCCCGGCTGTCATTCACGGCTGTTGTGGCCTGCCGTGTCCTTCTGCTGTGCTCTTCTCTTCTCTCCCTACCGCTAGACTCGCTACAGTGCTTGGATTGGTGAGCCGTTTGCTCTCTATCTGTGCTGTGCCGTGGCCCGCATGTGAGACGCATTACTCTCATCGTGTTGCAGCAGAGCCCTAGTAGTACAGCAGAACACCCCCTGCTATCTCTTCTTGTGCCAGCAACGACGGCGTCTGATACGTTCTACACAAACGGCATCGTGACGATCTTCCGTTCGCTCTGCAAGCATCCGGAAACGCGGTGCTCACAAAAAAAGAAGTAGCCCACTTGGCGCGAAATGCTAGCGGCATGGTGGTCTTTACGGAATCCAATAATTCTCGTCCTCATCATCATCGGCTCGCCACAGCCGTCCTGCACCGCGAGATCCGGTGTGCCACAGCCTCAGTCAGCACTTGGAACTTGGAAATACCTTACTTGGGTGTTCGCAGAATGTCAAGATGCCTGTCCACGCGTACCCGATTTTCAACTTGGTCGCCAAGTACTTGGAAACTCGTCACGACTCGCAACGCGTATGTAAATCATTGGCGGCAAGCATCCCACATAGGCAAATTCTTATCGGTCACCAAGAACTGTACACGTATCTTTACGAGGTACCAGCTGGATCCATAATGTAAACATAAACAATGACCCCCCCAACTCCATTTTTCTGCCCTCCCATACAGTACTGCCATGGTATTACTTTCGACAGACTACAAAACAGTTCCTCGTGCCATAGCCTACAGTCAGGCACAATACATTCACACTTCTCGCGTGTACCTTAACCCGCGATCTCATCACGCTGGGTGGGCTTGGCCGATCCGTAATATTTCCACTTCATTTCGCGTCCTGCCAGGCCCCATCATCGTTGAGCATGTCATCCGGTCTCGCCTACATCAACAATGTTCATGGGTAGGTATGTACTGGCAACACTCCCCAAGTATTCCCTCGGCCTGTGGACCTCCAAGTCCTCAACCAAGTATCTATTGCCCGTAGCATCATGGCATTTGCATGGCATCACATACGGACCGAATCTTGCCACCGGTGGCCTGTACATTATTTGTATTATCTCCTTCCAGGCAGTGGAGACCCGGCGCTTGGTTTTGGTGAAGTTCGAGCCCCGACCGGCGATCCTACGATCCTGCGATATGGCACGCCGTAGAGAGTAGTACTACTGCTACTAGCTATCGGTGGTCAAGTACTACTTCTACTACTTCGAGTCTACGACTCAAGGGACCGCTTTTCCTGCAAAGCCTAAATCTCGCATGTGCCTGAACCGCGGCGAAGGCAATTTTCAGCCTTATCTCTCACGTTGCCGTCGATCCGCGTGGCTGCCCACTGCCGCCGTCCACCGTATTATTATTGTTTCATCTTCTGTCAGTCTTTCTCTGTCTCCTACTTGAGTCGCCAACATCTCCAACATGCGGATCGTCCATCACTCCTGCTTGCTTGCATGCATCACACCTGCTCGCACTCCCCAGGCTGGGCATTATAAGAGCACAGAGCATCTCCTATAGCGCCCAGACAGAGGCGGTGACGTTGAGACGTTGTTGAATCTATCTGGAAATGTCACCAACCGCCAAACGCCCCGGGAGATGACTTCGCTGCCAATCGATCGGCCCTAGCCAGCGTGTCGCCCCGTCTCCTGCCTTGGTTTCGTCGTCAGCGCGCGCAGAGACTTAGCTAGTAGTGCAAGTCCTGGCGTGGAGTCAGGTAGGCAGTGTACTATACAACCATGTGCTTCCCGTCTCGTCGGGTCTCAAGTACCCATTTCCTAGTGTAACCCAGAGTGTCTGCATGTTTTGCGCGTGAACAGTCTGGCGAATACCTGTAATAATGGCTCCTCCATCGTTCCTTCCGGCGCTGCTCAAGGCGTGCCTGCTGTCCGCCGTCGTACTCCAGAGTTTTGTTACGCCTTCTCTGGCCGCTAGCAAGGATGAGTGGCGTACGCGTTCCGTCTACCAAATCCTCACGGACAGGTTCGCGCGCGAAGAGGGCTCCAAACACAAGAAATGCGAAACCAGATTGGGCAGGACGTGCGGCGGCACATGGCGCGGTATACAAGAAAACCTGGACTACGTGCAAAACATGGGCTTCGACGCCATCTGGATCTCGCCCGTCGTCGGCCAAATTCCCAAGCGCACCGCCCTGGGCGACGCGTACGCCGGCTACTGGCAGCAGGACCTCTATGCCCTCAATGACGAATACGGATCCGAAGAGGAGCTGCTCGATCTGATCGAGGATGTCCACAACCGGGGCATGCTGGTGATGCTGGACGTCGTCGTCAACCACATGGGCTGGAACGGCAATGTTCGCCATATTGACTACAGCGAGCTCCACCCGTTCAACGACAAGAAGTACTTCCACGATTTCTGTCTGATCAGCGACTACACGCCTGACGGTGATGCCGTTGAGTGCTGGCTGGGTGACAGCAAGAAAGTCCCCTTGCCAGATCTGCGCACCGAGGACGAAGAGGTGCGGGAGATGCTTGGTGAGTGGATCACAGGCATGGTCGCAAACTACAGCATAGATGGCATGCGTATCGACACTGTCCTCCACGTCGAGCCGGACTTCTTCCCTGGATTTATGGAAGCCTCTGGGATCTTCGGCATTGGTGAGGTGCTCACCGAGAGCGCTCAGAGAGCCTGCATCTGGGAGAAGACGATTGGTAGCGTGTTCAATGTTGGCATGTACTATGCTATCACCCGAGCATTCTCTGGCCCAGGCAATGTCTTGGACGGGATCGTCAATGCTATCAACAGCACTAATGAGAACTGTGAGGATTCCACTGTCATGGGAAGCTTCAGTGAGGTAAGCCTGCTTCTTCCAGAACATGCATAATGCATTATACTAACTTCGCTAGAACCACGATCTCGACAGATTCGCCGAACAAACCTCGGATATGGCCTTGGCCAAAAATGTGGCAACCATGACGGTGATGGCGGATGGCATCCCTATCGTCTATCAGGGACAGGAGCAGCACATGAGCGGTACCCTCAAATCAAACATGAACCGCTCTCCTTTGTGGGAAGCAGGATACGACACCGAGTCTCCTCTTTACCTCCAATTCAAGACCCTCAACGCCATCCGCTCCCACGCCATCCGGACCTCCTACAACTATTCCACTTTCCCTCACTACGCCATATACAACGACGCAGGCACCATCGCCCTCCGCAAAGGTAATGACGGTAGCCAGGTCACCACCATCCTGAACACCGACGGCGAAAGTGGCGAGAAGCGCGATTTCAAGCTATCCGGCCATGGCTACAACGCGTCCGTCACAGAGATCTTCACCTGCGAAGAACACACCATCGACGACGACGGCGTGATCACCATCCCTATCGAAGGCGGCGAGCCCAAAGTTCTCTACCCCTCCGACCTGCTCTACGGCTCAGGACTCTGCGACTACGACGACGAGGTTCCCGACGACGTGCCTTACCCGCCACAAACCACCATCGCCACCTCATTCCCGACCACGGTCTCTGGCCAGTCTGGAACCTACAGCACCTCCCAAGTCTCGCCTCTACCAGGCGCGTTCCAGACTCAGGAACCTTCGTCCGAGGATGATGACAACAACGACGATGGTGCCGCCGACGACGACGACGACGACGACGACGACGAGTCTGGCGGCTTCGAGCCTGACGAAGAGCAATCCGCTGCTGGTACTCTGGCCACCTCGACTATCGCCATGGTCGTTATGGCCATGCTTCTGTGTCTGCTCTAGCCTCGCGAGCTTGAAAATCGTTTCATCTCTTTGTCTCTATTTTTTTTTCTCTTGGACAGACAAGCATCTGCATTTGGCATTTGACATCGGCGTCAAGCATCGGCATCTGCATTTTCATCTGCATCAGCATGGTTGAGACCAACCAACGGCGTTGTGTGTGAGCATTCTGCGTTCAGCATAAGGAGGCATTGGGGAGTTGCCTCCAAAGGATTGGAGATTTTTTTGCGCGTTGCTTTTGACCTCTATGATCCAATTTTCCTGATGTTCTATTTTCATCGCTGTTCTACGTCACGATATACACGATTGCTGCTGTGACTTACATAAGGTACTTGGAGCATGTCGAGTCGTTCTTGGCCGCTGTACATAATAAATAGATACCCTGCACATATACAAAGTTTTTGCGTTTTATCACCAATGTCTTCTTTTCCTTCTTCTTCCCTGTTACATCTGTAGATATGCGACTGTTCTAGACTGTCGATTGGTAGATGGTAGCTGGTTGAAATGACTTATCGTTGACTAGGCACTTCCGATGAATAAATGCATTTCCACGACCCGATGACTTTTGTCGTTTTTCGATTGATCACCAAATACTACACTTACCCATTCAATATCGTGTGTAGCAATTAAATCTATGCTTGTGTGTTGAACAAAGCTACGGCTATCTATGTTGCTCAATCATACGAGCAGATAGAATGCCGTTGGTGTAGTCCAAACATGTTGAATGTTTGCACACGTTTACAGCTTCGGTTTACACCAGGTCGCACGGCTTCGTACGAGAGAGATGCACGACTTGACATAATTTGACACCCCGATACCGTCACTACGCCCACATAATATATTGCACATATCCAGCACAATATAAGACATCCTTACACGAGGTTTTGTGACTAGAATCCCTCTCTGGTTCTGCTATTGTCGTGGTCGTTTATGCTAACACTAACCCTACCAACACCAAAAACGAATGATCAACGGGAAAAAGCAGACACCGAAAACGTGCTTGCATTTTCCAGACCCGAATAATCAGACGGTGGATGTCGTTTACCTTACTTGCCAGCTCTTCAAGCTGTGGCAATGGTACAGTATTGAGTGATCTCGCGCGATATCAACATCGAAGACTTTCCCTCCATCCACCACGCGGTAGGTATGTAACATCCGTGCAGTACTAAGGTACTATCGCACCAGCCACACCTCACCTCTACAGTACACAGTCTAGGGGATTCTCCACCCTTCGACCAGAACCCAAAACACGACAAAGGTCGAGAACGAAAAGAAGAACGCCAGGTCGATCTTATGCATGTGGCTTTCCTTACCCTAGCACAAGCACATACAGTACATAGCGAGACTCGGATAGCTATAGCCTCAACCCGTCGAGCACACGCAGACCGAGAGTTTAGTCTAGGGTGTGGAATACGAAGGAAAGCGGGAACGATGGAAGTATAACAACTGTCAACAAACTTACTGTACACTAATGGTGATGCTATAATAGTACCAAAAAGGCTATATCTACCCACCACGCGTAACACGAGAACTTAGAGTCAAAACCCCAGTCCTGATAATAATGACCAGGATGTTGGCTCATGGGCTTTTTATTAGCCGGGGATGCCTACCTACCTGGTACATGTAGCTATAGTAGTATGTCGCGGTACGTCCCGGTATCAAGAATGTGTAGGTTTGAGTGAGGAAAGTATATGTATATATCATCATTCAGCCGATGTGCTACCTATCTGCCACTGCCACTTGCGATATGATTGTCATTAGACTGGCACGTGGCAGACATGTAGGTGGTAAGGTGGGTGCCCGCACCAATCCCAACAATAAGGTAGCAGCTATATGCTACCAACGAGAGGTCAGAAAGGCACGCATGCGAGAGCCGGTCATCATTTCTTAGCCTCGAGACCATGGATTGCAGTAGCAGCGTTCGTATATCCAAAGGTCAATTCATGATCAGTGACTGGAAACATGCCACTGATCAAGTTAACAGAGCCCAGCAGCAATAGCAGCAATGGAACAACATCAATCGACACAAGAGAACGCATGGAAATACGAACCCTCGTCCATAACAAACTGACATCACACCGTAAAGTAAGCCACCATCCAAAGCAGCCAAAGTCGCACGCGCACCGTGAAAAGTTGGGTTTGTTTTTTGAACATGTCATCAATTTCGCCTACTACACTAAACATCCATCCGCCATGTGTCCCTTAATCCCATCATCAATTGCCACATGAAGCAAGCAAAAGAAGATCAAGACCAGGAAAAACCCACAACGTGGACTTTGCCTTTCCCATGTAATAAAAAAGACATCCACATCCGCATCCCGAATTTCTAAAAAGAACCAAAGCCAGCTAGCCCATATTCATACAGAGAACAGAAGCAAGCAAGGGTCAAAAGCTTTTCCCATATCCATGGCAAGGACCAAAAAAGCTGTCCTCATGATCGATCTTGAAAAGATGCACGAAAGAAAGTAGCGTTTGTGATGCAAGCGCGCAGGATTCGGAGGGGTTTCGTTCTTCGGGTGTCGGACTTCCACTACCACCACTCACAGTATCGATCGGTCGTAAAAAGGGGGTATCGTAAGCTAGTTGATTGGCCAAGCTGACGGCAGTGACAGCAGCGAGCTGTGCAGAGTCGGAGCCAAGACCTAAAAGGAAAAAATTGGGGTGTTGCGCTCCAGTCCATCAGGCTGAACCGTTGCACCAGGATGGCATGAAAACAGTCGGAGAAGCTCAGTAAGCTCCCTTCATGATTGGCACACCGTGGGCGCGGAATCCAGAAGGTGCCTAAGCCTCCGTGGGCTTCGCGTCCTCGGTGGCAGGAGCGGCGTTCTCAGCACCGTTGGGCTGCTGGGCACCGGCGGGCTCGTCAGAGCCCTGGGTCTTGACGTACTCGTCGTAGACGGCCATGGCCTCGTCGACCTTGGCGCGGAGGGCATCCTCGTTCTCGGTCAGGCCGAGGAGCTCAGAGTTCTCCATCTCGAGGAGCATACCGGTGATCTTGCCGGCGAGGTCGGGCTGCTGGGCGTGGATCTTGGGGTAGAGAGCCTCGCCGAGCATCTGCTTCTGCTGGTGGGGAGGAGCAGCATTGAGGGCGTTGGGGTCAAGACCAGGGCCGGCGGAGGGGCCACGGTTCTGAGCACGGCCGCGAGACTCGTCAGGACGGCCACCCATAGGGCCACCACGGCCACCCTGGAAGCCACCACGGCCGCCACCCATCTGCGGGGGCATACCGGGCATGCCAGGCATCATGGGCATGGGGCCACCACGGCCGGCGCCACGTCCACCGCCCATGGCGGCAGCCTGCTGCTGAGCGGCCTGCATGAGCTGGGCGTAGGCAGCGGGGTTGTTGAAGGCCTGCGGGCCAAAGCCAGCGGCCATTTGAGGTGGGATGCCGTAGGGCATCTGGGGCATGCCACCGGGGCCACCACGGCCACCCTGCTGAGGCATGCCAGGGAAGCCACCACGGCCACCGGGACCCTGCATGAAGGGAACTTGACCACGGCCACCAGCGGGCATCATGATCGGCTGGCCGTTGGGGCCCATGAAGACCTGGGGCTGCATGAACTGCGGCGGCATGCCACCGGCGGGACCCTGCTGCTGCATGCGGGACTGGTTGCGAGCCTGGATGGAAGCCTCGAGCTGGCTCTTGCGGACCTCCTTACGCTGGGCGAGAGCAACGTAGAGCGGCTTCGAGTGGACCATCTTCTGGTTCAGCTCCGTGACGGCCTTGGTGGCCTCGTCGGGGTTGGAGAAGCAGACGAAACCGAAGCCCTTGCTCCTGCCGAGAAGCTTCTTCTCACCGCCAATGGTGGCGGTGTCCATCTTCTTGGTGAGGTCGTCGACATCGGAGTCCTCCTTCTTCTCGCCGTCCTCCTTCTTCTCCTCGGTCTTGGACTCCTCCTTCTTCTCCTCGCCCTCCTTCTCGTCCTCACCCTCCTTCTTGGAGGGGGCCTCGTCGCCGTCCAGCGGCTGGGTGTCGCGCATGACCTTGGCAGAGGTGATGGCGCCGTACGGCTCGAAGATCTCGCGGAGCTTCTCGTCGTCAATGTCGTCGGCAAGGTTCTTGACGTAGAGGTTAACGCCCTGATACTTGGCGCTCTTCTCCTGGCGGGCGGCCTCGTACTGCTTGCGGAGCTCCTCCTCACGCTCGTGCTTCTTCTGGGCGCGGCCAACGTAAAGCTTCTGTCCCTTGAAGTCCGAGTCGTTCAGCTCCTCAACGGCCTTGTAGGCGTCCTCGTGGTGGATGTAGTTCACGAAACCGAAGCCGCGGCTCTTGCCAGTCTCGTTGTCGTGGGCCAGGGAGGCAGAGGTGATGTCGCCGTACTTCTCAAACAGCTGGCGGAACTCGTCATCAGTGGTCTCGAGCTCGATGTTCTTGACGTAGATGTTGGTGAAGTTTGCCTTCATCTCCTCGAACTTGCTCATGCGGTCCTTCTTGGGGATGTGGTGGCCGACGAAGACCTTCTTCTCGTTCAGAAGCATGCCGTTGACCATCTTGATGGCCTGGTTGGCGGCCTCGGCAGTCTCGTAGTGGACGAAACCGTAGCCCTTGGAGTTGGCGTTCTCGTCCTGGGCGACCTTGCAGCTGAGAATGTTGCCGAAGGCGGCGAAGGTGTCGTGAAGAGCCTTGTTGTCAATAGCGGCGTCAAGGTTCTTGATGAAGACGTTGCCCTGGCCAGTCTTGCGGAGGGCGGGGTCACGCTGAGACCACATGATGCGGCAGGGCTTGCCCTTGATAAGGGTGTAGTTGAGCTCCTCGAGAGCACGCTCGCCGTCAGCGGCGTTGTTGTAGTTGACGTAGGCGTAGCCGAGCGAGCGGCGGGTGACGGCGTCACGGCAGACACGGATCGAGGCTACTTGGCCAATGGAAGAGAACAGCTCGAAGAGCATGGCCTCGGTGACGGAGAAGTCGAGCTCGCCAACGTAGAGCGAGGCAGAGTTGGGGTGAGCAGACTGGGGAGCGGAGGTAGCCTCGTTGCTGGCCTCGTTCGAGGCGACGGCAGGGGCACCGTTAGTGGTGGCAGCATCGGCCTTGGGGGAGGCAGCCTGGCCGGCGGCCGGGGAGGTGGAGTTCTGGACGTCAGACATGGCTGTCGAGAGATACTGTGCGCGCGTCAGCAGGCTGGTGGTGGTAATGGCGCGGTTGATGGAAGCCTCGCGGTCTCGACGGTGCTTGCTCTTGCGCTTGCTGCAGGCTGAAAGAGACAAAGTGCGCGAAATGAAGGGCGCGATATTCCGGATGTGGTAGGGACAAAGAAAAAGACCAACGTACGTTTGTCTGAGAGATTGACGTGGGGAGTGCGAGTGTGTGGAGAGAACTGCGGTGCGCCAAGTCAGTCGCGTGACCTTGCGATTGCGGCGGGAGTGCGCGCGCGCGTGAAGAGGATGGACTGAAGTGAAGTGAGGTCGGTGGGAGCGTACGAGTGGGTGGTGTGTGTTGCGGTCGGGAGCCTTCAACGAGCGAGTCGATGAAGGGACGGGTTTTTCGGGCTTTTTCAAGTTTTTTTGTGAGCTTTGTCGGAGTGAGCAGAGGCAGACAACGATGAACGCTGGTCTGTAGATAAAGACGAAGCCGGAGGGTTGACGGGTGTGGGTAGATGAGGTAGGAGGGAGAGAGCAGGAGTAAGTAGTAGAAAGAGACTCACCAAAGCAGGAACCAGCTCGGCAGCGCGACTGTGTGCCTGCCGCTGGTGTTCGATAATTTTCAAAGGGAAGTTGCGCTAAGCTGCATTCGGACTTGGCGGGTCGTCGGTCCCTTCCGTGCTGCCGTCTACCGTGGATTGGATGTTCGAAATTAGCGCGCTTCGTTGCCCTGGATTGACACGTGCTGATGTGAGGTCACTCTGCAGCTGTCATGTCATGGTGGTCTACAGTAGCAGTCTAGGTCGTGTGCAAAGGAGTTGTAGTACAGTATAGGTAGCAAGCTGACTGCCTTGACCAACGAGACATACATACTCACCCATCAAAGTACCAGACCATCACGCTTGACTCTTACATGTAACAAGACAACCTTCACCACAAGTCCTCACTTACAATACCACAATCACCCACATCAACATGCCCGACAACAACAAAGGCGTGACCGGCGCCGTCACCTCAGTCACCGGCACTGTAAGCAAAACAGCAGCTCACAAGAAAGCAACAGGGATCAAGAACTGACATTCCCTCCCCAGCTCGGAACAGCAGTCGGCGGCATCTCACGTACTGTAGGCGGCGTAGTCGGCACAGCTGGCCGTGGTGTCGGCCAAACGATCAACAACACCACTGGCACCAAAGCGGTCGGCGACGGCTTGCAAGGCTTGACCGATGGTGTCGAGAATGGCGTGGCAAGCGTAGCCAGAGGTGTTGAGGATGGGAGTAAGGGGAAGAGGGTTTGGTAGATCTTTCTCTCGGAGGATGAAGACACGGGGACCGATGTGAAGGGTTCCTGGAGATATGAGGAGAGGAGATTGCGATGGGCGTCACTTTCTGTTTTCTTTTCTTTCACTTTCCTTGCCTTCTTGACATGATGCATTGACTGGGAAACATATACCCGAGAGATGATACCGGCGGGACTTGGAAGAGTGAGAGACCGTGAAGAAGTGCAAAGGTCCACCACCATCGCTCGTTTAGCAAAGGACCAGAGAGACGACGAGATCCCGGACCGATGACCTTGAACACGGTCGAACGAATATACGAATGAATGAAAAAGTGTCTACGTACCTTATGTATACATCCAGCCACACTCTTCGAGTCTTCTTGCACTTACAGGTTGTCTAGAATATACATACTCACGAAAATATTCCAAAGAGACAAATCGATACCGCCACTTGTCACGGTCCAATAGCGCCAAACGAGACCTTAATCCGAGCAATGGTGCTGTAGTTACGTTACTTCTGACTTCTACCTACCGTGTTGATACCATCGTTGAAATGCTGACAGCCCGTTAGCGCCAGATACGCGGACCAATCAGAGCTCTCGCACAAATTCACGTACTGTATCTATGCCTTGAACTTGATTTTCAATCCTCAAGACCGCCGACATACCGCAGTGTCGTTCTGCAATGTGCTTATAGGCTATACATATCCACTGACATGGCAGGACTCTCTCTGCCTATGGAATTAAACAAAAAGACCTTCCCGGCCTCTATACATCCAAAGATCCCATCGCGAGAGTTCAACACAAATACAATGGCCCACAAAAGCATTACAATCGTCGTGATGCCCACAAGTCCCACGACGACAACACAACACTCACCCCTCCAACCCTTCGACCCAACCCCCATTCTCCACAAGCCAAGCCCTGACCCCCTCCTTGCACCTCTCCAAGCCATCCCCCAAAGCCTCCCTCCACTGTCTCTCCACCTCACCGACCTTCTCCTTCAAGTCCACATCGAGCCTGCGCTCCTGAGCTCCGCCGTCGTCGCCACCAGCACCCTCAATCCTACCCGCCGCTTTGGCCCTAGCACCCCTGACCTCGTGCAACAAGCACAGCAGATTGACCTGGCTTTCGATGAATTGCCTGGCGCTTTTATCCGCGTGCTCCAGTAAGCTGTAGAGGTATTGCAGCGGCCAGCGCGCCAGTTGAGGGTTCTCGTCGTACTCGTGCTGGGGAATCTTGATCTCCAACCGGGCCAACGCGTCCGGGTCGGCGAAGGGTACGGCGTTGACGATTTCCAACAAGCCAGGAGCAATGTCCCAGAAAGCGGAGAGTTGGTCTTCCACGCCGCGCGCGACGTTCCGTTCCACGATGTCTTGCAGTTCCGAAGTGCGGGAGAGCGCTTCACGGGCGTATTTTTCGCGGCGCTCGAGGCGGTCTTTGGCGAAGAAGGATTCGGCTTCGGCGATTTTGTCTGTTTGGTTGGCGAGGCGGTAGGGCGTGAGGACGACCGTGGCGTACTTGTCGCCTCGCTGGGCGTGCAGTTCGGACATTTCCTTGTGGAGGACTTCGCGGGCTTCGAAGAGCCATTTGAGTAGGGTCAGCTGTTCGAGGCGTTCGGGGTGCTCGTCGCCCTCTTCTTGGGCTTGGTTCGGGTTGGATGTCGAGTGCTGCGAGGAAAGATCCGCGAGGAGGGTGGAGATGCAGGTCTCTGCTTCGGCGAGGCGCGAAGTGAGAAGGGTATTGAGTGGGTGGGAGATTGCGAGCTCATAGGCGTCAAAGGTCGCTCGGGCAGCCTGGCGGGTGTGGTCTGCTTCGGAGGATTCGAAATTGGCTTCAGCGCGCGCGGCGTCGGCGAACGTGATGATGCCTGTGTTGAGTTTCTCCTGGATAGAAGTGCGGAGGCGAGTGCGGCGCTGTTTCGCCGCTTCTTGCTGAGAGCGCTGTAGTGCCCAGTCTGAATCAAGATAGGCATCACGGATCTGCTGGATCTCGTCTTGTGAGGCGAGGTGACGATGAGTGTTGCGGAGATCGGACAGCTGAGGGTGGCTGTTGTTGACTGCTGGGTGATGGCGAGGATATGGTGGTGGAAGGGTGACGAGACGGGAGACATCGAGTTGATTAGGGCTTGTGCTCGCCGTCGAAGACTTGCGCTCGCCTCCTGGACGTGCTGGTGTTGGCATGGGGGTGTCGTACTCCGATGGATCGTGCCAGCCTGTCTTTTCGACTGGGTACTCCTCGGACCCGAAAGCGAAGTCTGTCGTGCCAGCAGGAGGAGTCGACCGGACAACATCAGGAGAAGGGTGTGGATCATCCCGCAACGTGGCCGGAGTGACGCCCATGTATTTCGTTTCGCGGTGACTTTTCTCGATCCTATCTGGTCGTCCGACTGAGCCTGAATCACTCTGCTCCCACCATCTGCTAGCAGTTCGACCCCTTGAACTGCTCTCGTCGGGCACTGTGCTGACTGCCATGCTAGGTATAGGTGATAGCGAGGGTTTGAACTGCTCGCCCCACTGCCTTGAGTCTGCTCGGTCGAGGAGATCTGCACTATCCCCGATTGAAGGTGTGTCTGTTGCGGGCGTGAACTCACCCATGGACGACGCAGAGCTGGGCATGGCTCCGTGAGCAGAGGGCAGCCCGCCGTCGGAAGCCCATGATGGAACAGTCGGATCCATGGACGACATAGATGTGCTTGGTGTGATAGCTCGTTTGCTGTCCCTGACGTACGATCGCCACATATCCCTCGTCATATCCATTACATCTCCCGCCATGTTGTTGTAAGCCAGTTGATACCTGTCTCGACGCAGTCTAGATTCGTGTACTAAGAAGTTTGCAAAGATCTCCAGTCTTTCCTGGTCTGAGGTAGCCCCCGCTTCCCGCTCGATCAAAGAGCGATGACGATCAATCGCTTGCTGGTAGAAAGGATCTAAACTTGATGTCGTCTCCTGTGGAGGAGGCCTGGACGAGCTCAGGGGTGCAGGTATTGCTGATGTCTCATTGTTGTGAGTGTGCAACACGTGAGATATTGGCTTGTCACTGGATGCACTCGACGGTCCAGCCAAAGCACGTCTCTGAGAGCTCTCGCCACGCTGACTGGCAACAGCTGGAGTGTATGGTGGCGTCAAGATGTTCGTTGGCTGCGGCATGGGCCGGCTCCCTGCAGCGGACACGGATCTAGTCTGCACGTTCGATGGATCTACGGGCACAGCGGAAACACTGGCATACCCTGAGATTTTCCGCATGTTTTCGCGACGTTGACTGATGGAACCTTCCGCAGTAGAAGAGACGAAGTCGCTTGGCCGGGATTCGTCACTGACGGGTGACATGATATTGCTGCTGCTGGCACCATCTCTCGCAGCACGGCTTTTCGACCTACGTTCCCGCAAGCCGTCTGTGCTTGCATCTCGCCGCGAAGGCCGAGAAGCTGACGAGGCATCGCTGTGAGTGCCAGTGTTGATCCGGAGAGGCTGGTACGAAGGGGCGTTACCGCTGCGTTCCTGCTCGATTGATCGGACGGCAACCTGGACGTCATCATTCTCATTCCAGTCGGCCGGAGTGGGCGGTACTGGGCCAAGTGTAGAAGCCTGCGCGGCAGCCCGTCTTTGTGGTGGGGGTGTGGGCGTGCCATGGTCAGAGTTGACACTGTTCGATCGTGAGGAGCTGGCAGGGTAGCGGTTGAGACTTTGTGACCGCGCGCCAGGCGGAGGAGGCCCAGGAGGTGGTCCTGGCAATGGCATGCCAGGCTGCCAGCTCGAACCTTCTGGTGAAGCCCTACCTGAGCCATTGGCAACGACTGCTCGGTGCGGAGAGGATGAGCTAGAGGCAACTGGGAACATGTGGCCTGTAGATGCCGCTCTCCTCGCAGCAGGAGCCCTGGGTGCTTCCGCGCTGGAAGGGTAGTGTACGCTCTGGCTTGCATTGAAGTCATTGCTAGCAGGTTGTTTGCCTCTACCTGTCAAACTATGGATGGTGTTCAGTAGCCTCTGCCCAGAAGCTGAACGTTCACGGTTCCGTGGAGACTGTCCAGGCGGGGGAGGAAAGGCAGGCGATATGGGTTGCTGTGGCGAGCGACGGGCAGTGGAAGTGGTAGGCATGCTTGCGTTAGAGGGTTCCGCTGCTAATGGAGAAGAGACAAAACCAATTTGTTCCATCATGGGAGATGGCCGTACAGCATGCTGGCTTCCAACCATGTCAGGCGTCTCGGGTGAGTATGGAGGTGGAGGTGAAGGCATTGCAGCTGAAGAATCCTTCGTAAGCATCTGACTTCAAATAATGTCTCACAGCATGGAGTGGTACTCTCAATAACAGGCCCGAGATCTGGTACTGGCACCACAACAAACTCACCTTCCATGCCTGTCACTTCCACGTTTGCTCTACTCAGTGGACTTGGCTGTTGGGAGTACGCCAGGTGAGATCCATGACCACTCCATTGTCGAGGATTGTAAAGCTGTTGGGCCATACTCGGACTTGATGGCGATTGCAGGTGTGCTCTAGAAGGATCCAGCAAGTGACCAGCATCGGGATACGCAGCACTAGGCGTGCGAGGCTGGAGGGCACATGGAGTTGATGTATATGACAGCGCTGAGTGAGGAGCCGAACCGACGGCAGAGGCAGGCGACTGTGACTGTGGACCAACGCCTTGCGTACGGAGGAAGTTGGTTGTAATTGAGGGCGGCTGGGTAGGTCCAGGCCGGGTCCTTTGCTGTTGAGAGAAATAGGGAGCTGTGCCTGCTCTTGGGGAGGCAGAGCCCTGAGGAGGAGGTGGGGGAGGGGGAAAAGGAAGATGTTGGCTCATGTCGGTGACGGGCACAACTGTAGCGCCTCGAGCGAGTACAACGGCGAGTCACAAACAGCAATTGCGCGCCCCTGGTGCCAGACACGAGGGTGAGCGGTGGGAGGAGGAATGGACAACGGCGTGGGTCGACGAGTAAGAGAGCAGAAAGGACGTGAAGAACCAACACGCCGCCGATCAGATCTGGACTTGTTCGCCTCACGCGTGCATGTTCCGCGCGTAGGGAATGTTTAGTAAGTTCAACGACAAGCGACGTCTCCCTGGTGTAACTATTTTGGTCAACAAGGGAGGGCAGGATACTGTGTGCTGCATATTCCCTACGGTTTCACACCCATCGCGGCCAATCAGCAGACCGAGTGTGTGTGAGGTGCGTCTGCATGAGCGGGCCGCGAGTGAGACGAGATGCTGTCGGCGCTTAGCCATCTGCCAAGTAGGATTGGAGGATTCTTTGACACGTGATCGAGCTCATCACATCAGTGGAAGTATCAGGTATTGATGTGATGCCTGAAGGTTCGATAATGTTGATCCTCGAAGAAGAAGATGCTGCACCTGCTCTACACGTGCATGTATCGATCCTTAGCTACAGTAGCCAATGTACACCTCATCAAGCGGCCTTGTCAGCTGATGGCGATGAAGATGTACAAAAGGAGGTGCAGATGGATCACATGTGCGTGCAGTCAGCTACATGATGTGAATGTTGGATACATCACCTCGTCTAAGGTACAGTGGGTAGGTAGGTAGCGATTAAAGGATCGATTATGTGGTGTGATGTGGTGAAGGAAAGATGGAACCGTTTGCTGCTGAGCTGACAAGGTGAGCTGGCCGAATCAACTCACCCCATACCCCACAGTCGGCCATTAACTTTACTGAGGCACCAGCTTACCTAAGTGACCTCAATTGAAACCACCTAGGTACCAATCCAACACCATCAACCGACTCATCACATTCGATGGACACAATCACAACACCCTAAACTCAACAATCATAGCCCTCGCCATGGCCGATCCGTTCGAAGTCCGCATCAAATTCACCTCGCTCCTCCACCACCTAAACGCCAGCACAAACTCAGCACTCAAATGCGCCCACTACGCCCTCAAACACGCCGTCTTCGCCGAGGACCTCCATTCATGTATCATTGAGCAGCTTGAGCGCAACAACCTCAACTCGCGCGCCAACATCATGTACTTCCTGCCAGCTCTCTGCGAAGCCGCTAGCGCTGCCCAAGCGCCAATCTACGTGCGCATGATGGAGCGCGACGTCCTGCGGATCGTGGACCTCGTCGCGCCGCCCGAGGGAGGCGGCGCCGCAAATGTGCGCGTCGTGAAGAGCGTGCTGAAGAACCTGGAGGGCAAGGGTTTCTTGCAGCCGCAGACGGTCGTCGAGCTGGAGAGTTTCATTTCGGGCAGAGAGACTGCTGGTGCACCTGAGTCGCCGCTTTCTGGAAACGGAAACTCTGCTGCTGTTGGCGGAGATGGCACACCTGCCAAGGCGCGCAACACGCCCGCATCCTCGAGGGAGCCCTGGGCAGCGCCAGCCCCGGCGCGGCTGGACAAGAGACAGATTGAGCAGCGGATCGAGGAGGATCGCGAGAGGCACAAGCGGGCACGAGAGGGCATCTGGACCGTCAAGCAAGTCTCGAACGACCTAGGGGATGATGTGGAGTGCAAGAGGCTGTGGGACGAGACGAGCGACATGGAAGACGACGACTACGAGTTAGTCAAGGAGGAAGCAGACCAGAGAAAGGAGTGCTTGCGCTTCGAAACGGTACATGTATGAAACCGGCGGCGAGGGAGATCTGGAATTCATCATTTTTGGGAAAATGGTTGTAAAAATAATGCTGCATTTAGCGAAGGCGTTGGCCCGGATTTTGGGATATACCCAAGTAGCAGTTCTGACTGCGAGGATACATATACTGATTTATGATCATCATAGCCTTCATCCGTCTTTACGGAATCACCAGAATCATCAGAATCACCCCCAGCAAAGACGCCACTGGAACCTGGCGTGGACAGCCGTGCGTCACAGAGTAAGTCTCCCAGTCCTCTTTCTGACTTCCAGAAAGCGTGTCAGAAGGCGAGGGCAGCGGCAGCTGTAGCGGCAGCAAAAAGAGCAAAGCGAATATGAGCTCTCTCTGGCAGAACGGTCACAGCTAAGCGATGTGGGTCCATTGCGGAAGTAATACTGTTGCGATGAGCGTGTGGTAGACATCGAGTCCAGGTAAGGTGCCTGGAGTGCATGAAATCATGGAAAGTGGATGGAATTCGTACACTTTCGACCAGTGTAAGCTCATTGAAAAGCGGAAAAGAACCTTTGATCGTGTCATTTGGACGGCGGATAGCAAGTTGTCTATACTCATCCACAAATACTGTCTCGCCCCTGTTTATCTTCCATTCTCCGAGCTCCACATGGCTCTGCTGCTTGCACCCCCCAATTTCAACCGAGCTCATGCTTGCTGGAACACAAGAGATTCCATTGAGACTCTTCACCGCATGCCTCGAGTAAAGCAGTCTAATATAGCTGCTTCCTTCCTTCTGGGTATGTGACGCGTGCTGATATCGTCATACGACAGCTACCAGACTTGCATGCTTTTTCTTTTTCTTGCCTCTCCAACAATTTTCGTACACATTTTCCATGCAGCTCAACGCACATACCGGTCCATGAACCGCTTGTGGAAATCGCTCCTCAGCAAATCGTTCACAAAGTGCTTCTCCTTCCCTCTGTCCTCCGTGCCTCGCGCCTGGTTTTTGAACACCACATCGTCATCCCACCTCCGCTTCACTCCATAATCTTGACTCTTGTTCAGCAACGGATTCCCCAACGCAATATCCTTCTCTCTCTGATCCTCGTCCTTCTTCGCCTTCTCCGCAGCCTCCCTCGCAGCAGCCTCTGCGCGCTCAGCTTTGATCTTCGCGAGCTCACGCTGCAACTCCGCTTGCTCATCTTCGTCGTCCGAGTCAGACTCCTCTTCTGACGACGATGACCCGGATTCTGAATCTGCGTCTATGTCCTTGGTCTCCTCCAACACCCGCCGCTTCTTCGCCTCGTAGTCTTCCTCTTCCACATCACCATCTCCCTCTGCGCCGCCCTCTTCCGCGCTTCCATTCTCCAATCTCCTCTTCACACCACCCGTAGCAGCACCTTCCTCTATCGCAAGCGGTTGCGCGACCTCGTCCTCATCCTCGTCGATCGTGCGACCTGCCTTCTCGGCGAAATGCGCCCGTTCTTTGCGCAGAAGCTCCGCGCGGAGATCGCGTCTTGCTTGCTCGGTCGGGGCGCCTTGTGTCGCTTGCCTGTACTTGAGGATCTTGTGCGCTGGCAACAAACGTTGGTGGTATGCTTCGCCGCGTCCAGCTTCTTTGCCGCGCGCCGGGTCGAAGGTCGGCCTGTGGGCGGTGGTCATTGTGGTGGTGTGCTGTGTACGAAGTTGGCAAGTGTTTTTGGTGGTTTCGCGGGTTTCGTGGTTGTTGTTTGACGCGGAGAGATGCGGTGATTCAAGGTGTTGTCAGATGTTTGAGTGGATAGATAGTAGGAGCGATTCCGCTGTAGTGAAGTCGGGCGCTCGGCTAAAGCTGCCGCGAAGAAGCGTGAAAATGCGACTGAAGCCAACGCTGTGGCGGGTTTGTTTGACCGACTTCCATGCAATGATAGAAAAAGAAAAAACCGCAACACCAACACACTACCTAATTGAACATCATGCCGCGTGAAGCAGAACCTTCTAACAACGCCAAGGCATTTTTGCTTCGAGCGCTTCGCGAGAATGTCCGTCTCGATGGCAGAGAATTCGATGAATTCCGACCCATTGATCTGTCTTTTGGCGACGAGTATGGAGTGGCTACGGTGCGCTTAGGCAAAACACGGGTCATGGTGCGGGTGTCATCAGAGGTCGTCAAGGCATCTGCGGATCGCAAGTTCGACGGTGTCTTCACAATTTCTACCGAACTGTCTCCAATTGCATCCCCGGCCTTTGAGGTTGGAAGGTAAATGGAATCCCCAATTTGATGGCTGCCGAGTTATAGGACTGACTATCTCAAAGGCAAGACCAGGCCGAAGTCCTTCTTTCTCGCATTCTGGAGAAGACAATCCGCAGGTCAGGAGCCCTGGATACCGAATCGCTCTGCATCATCGCTGGACAAAAATGCTTTTCCGTACGAGCAGATGTTCACGTGCTGGATCACGACGGAAGTCTCGTCGATGCCAGCTGTCTGGCGCTCGTGGCGGCTTTGATGCATTACAGACGCCCGGACTTTGAGGTCCGTGGCGAGGACGTCGAAGTCTTTGACCCGAGAGAGCGCGAGCCGATCAAGCTCTCGATGCAACACCAGCCGTTCTGCATCACTTTCGGTTACTACGAAGACGGATCGATCATGCTGCTGGACTCGACCGTGCTGGAAGAGCAGTGCCGGGAGGGAGAGGTTATTGTCAGCATGAACCGCTTTGGTGAAGTGTGTCAGATCGCAAAGTACAGCGGCGAGCCCGTCGATGGAATGAGCGTCATGAGCTGCATGAACAAGGCTCTGGAAAAGGTCAAGATGCTTGATAAGCTCGTCAAGACCAAGCTCGAGGAGGACGAGAAGCGTAGAGATGCTGGAGGGCTGATGGCTGAATTGCGTGCTGAAAATGCACGGTAACGAGGTTGGCTTTACCCGACCCTGTTTGCTACAAACCCACGCAAGATCTAACGACGAACGACACCTGCCATCGACAGAACCTCTGGCTGTTCTACCTCTTGACCTGACGAATGATCAGAGACGACATCGACATTAACAAAACATCGTGAATGTCGACAAGCCACGGCACTCAAAGGCAGATGGAGTGTCGCGCTGCGTTGAAGGAGGAACGAACGCGGTGTCCGGCAAACGCAACATTCAGAAAACCTGCGCTCTCTATGCCGTGACACTGTCCGTGGAAAAGAAGACGCAAAACGACAAAAGCTCGAAAAGCAGTTTTAAGTGTCATACGCATCTCGCAACCCGACAAGGCACTTCTATACCTGTCACTGTCTTCTAGTCATAACGCAAATACCTAGGTAGTCAAGAGCGTGATTGTCAGAATGCTCAAAAGGCATCGAAATGCTTCAATCGATCCAAGCTGCCTGGTTTCAGCATTCTCAAATGCTTCATGTCCGCAATAAGTATCATTCAGAAAATGCGATCCTCCGACCAGCAAAGCCGACCGCATCTCATCATTCGCAAAAGCAAGAGCAAAGAACCTTGAAAGCACCGCTCAACCACCAGAAAGGCCACGCGTGGTCTTACTTGCCAACACAGCCATGCATATGAGGCTTACCGAGTACAGCCAATGCAATCGAAGCTTCCATGCCGATATGCTTCGCCCAACACAGCCACGTTCCCCTCTCGTGTGTCCTGCAAGCAAGGAATAACGTGCATGGTCATGATCTACTCTTCCGTCCAGTCAAATGTTACATTCCAAACACGTATCTCGATCGTTTCAGCCACTTTCACAAACATTTGTTGAGATTCAAGTTGGAGACTCAAGCTGGCCAACTTCATCTAAGAGAGTTTTGAAGAGTAACGTCATCTGTGAATGACGTAACTTATGATAGCATGCATGCACATGTGAGTGCTGCTGCCTGCAACCTGTCGTTGCTTTAAAGATATAACAATCGCTCGACGTAACATTAGTCTGGCCGGTACACTACCAAGGTCTCAAGTCAAACTCTCACGAAACAACACAAACAACCTCCTACAAAAGTCACCATGCCTCTCGACTCCAACGACAACAAGGGCGCCGAGGGTGTCGCCAAATCCGGCACCTCAATGGTATGTCCTTATCGCATAACACAACAAAAAACGATAGCACCCATTAATAAACCTCGCAGCTGGGTAACGCTGTCGGCGGCATCACCAAGACTGCAGGCGGTATCGTTGGCACCGCGGGTCGCGGCGTGGGAGACACCATCAACAACACCACCGGAACCAAAGCTGTCGGAGACGGCTTGCAGGGAATCACTGGCGGGATCGAGGACGCTGGTAACTCTGCTGGCAAGGGTGCTGAGAATGCCGGGCAGTGGAAGAGGCCTTAGTGTGAGAGCTCCTCGGGAGTGCGCCGATGTTGATGGTGCGTTGATGTATGTAATGATTTTATGAATTCAACTCTCGCCGAATCATAGGTACCTAGCAATCTTTTTCTCATCATTTTCAGGTGGCATTTTGAGTCAGTGATCACGGGGTTGTGTCGTCTCTTATTAGAGCTGGAACGCATGGACCAATGCCAGGTGGCACGTCCCGCCGATGAGATGAACTTCTTCTCTCCCTGTTCCTGTCGCCTCGCTCTTACAGCTACAATCAACATCCATCGTCCATGATGTCTCTCCCTCCTGGGAACATCCGAGTCCTACCTGACCACACCACATCCTTTGTGCTAGAATACCCAAAGCCAAGCCGTACCTTATACATACATGGAGATCCTCGCACGGTACACGCGATATGACATCTGCCCAGCGCTGCCGGTAACTCACGCCTCATGCCAAGCATACCGCTGGAATCCTTCGTGCTGTCTAGTGTAATGTAGACGAGTCGGTTTCGCAGTGCTAGCATTCGAAGGATGCGTCCGCAGCAGTAGCACTAAGTACTAGGCCTATCGCTTCCGCCAAAGGATCATGTTGGTGCACAGAGTCACAAGGTTGGCAAAGAAGTACGGTATATCTCCACAGTGCTGCCTCTACTCACACAGTATTCTGTTCCACCCTCTCGTCCTACCCTTTTCTTTAATCGTCAACATAGTCCAGCAGCAGACATGAAGTCATTCACCATGCTCCGCAATGTGCTGTTCGGCGCGGCCGTCTTTACCACCCACTCGTTCGCACAAGACTATGAGGAAATCATCGAAGACAACGCCCCTTCAGCCTTCTGCCACAGCTTAGATAACATCCAAAACTACACCGCAGCACCACCCGAATACTACGGCCGCGGCACACCCCCCGAGGACGCGCGAGTCTCCGCCGGCGTCATCTGCTCCCAAAGCAACGCAACCGACGGTACATGCGAGATCCCCTCTGGCGGCTTCCTTGAACTTTCCAGTACATACAACATCTTGAGCGGTAATGGGACCTCCCGCGCCAACGGCACCATCTCTCGCACGATCGATTACACCATCTACAACGTTACAGGCGACTACACGCCCTACTTTACCGGCATTTTATTCGGCGCAGTAGAACGTCGCACCCTTCGCTTCGCGCCCGGTGAGAATGGCAATGACACCGATACCCCCAAGCCCGGCAACAACAGTGACCTGAACCCCATCTCAGCCGCTTACGCGACTTTCGTCCCTCTCTACAGGTGCATTTCTGGAGAGTTTTCCGACTGTCCTGCCGAACTGGGGATTGAGGATGGTACGGTCCTCCAAGTATGCTACCCTCAGACGAATAGAGATGCAGACAAGATCGAGGATGCGTCTGTACTGAGCGGCACAACGATCATTGAGTTCACGAATGTCACATATGCCGCGTCGCTGACAGAAAACCCGCATGAGAACTTGCCTGAGGGGTTGGTGATGAGCGGCGCATGGTCAGGAAAATCGAGTAGCGCTGCGTCGGCTTTGTTGGTAGGAGTAGCTTTGGTCTTTGCTGTGTTGTTGTAATGCAGATGTATCTGTGGGAGTGCGGACACGATGTTGTGATGGAGCCTATACTTTACTGTACTGTTCTCGTTCTGTAAAATTGTACCTTAATCAGCAGGACCGGCAGAATAATACTGGTCTCCCGTATGATGGATTTTATTACTGGTTGTTCGTTGGCCCATATTGATCACACTAGACATGCCCTGGACAACTCATTTGAGTAGATCGTAATTCTTCTAAGGTAACATGAACTGGAGGAAAGGTAAGTTGGAACAGATTTGGGCACCACTGTTAGCACTCTGTCCCAAATGATTTGTCACATGAGAGCCCGGGTCATAAACAGCACGGACCAGCAGGCCTCGGGGATGTCCAACCTCGTGCCGTCGAAGAAGTCCATGGGCTTCACTATTAAAAGACAACTCTCCAAAGACATGTCGCCATCGAGAGGATAAGAACATCCAAAAAAACGACAATGGCTGCGCCCTTCATACCACGCACGGTTTTCCCACTGCTGGACTCCGTTCCGCGGTCTTACTATCTTGGCCATCATGCCGCCGGGCTCGCAAAGATGCGGACCATGCTGTCGCAAATCGACCTCATCGTTGAATGTCGGGACTACAGAGTACCACTCACATCGCACAATCCACTCTTCGAGGATGCATTGGCTGGAAGGGAACGGATGGTGGTGTACACGAAGAAAGATTTAGGACGAAAGGGGAACGGGAGCGAGGAGGACAACAAGGTGCGTCTCAAAGAGCCAGGAACTATGGCAATGCCAGGCGGAACGGTCGCGAGTTGGAGGCTGATATATAGAGTCCGTAGCGGGAGGCGCTCCTTCGCAAATGGCACCATCCTTCTACTGTCATGTTCTCAGACCAGCATGCCTCACGCGATATCCGCAAAGTGCTCGAACACATAAAGGCCGCCAACGTGACACGCAACAGCCTGACAGGATCGCATCTGATGGTTGTTGGTATGCCCAACGTTGGCAAATCTTCCCTGCTCAACGCCTTACGCCGCATAGGCGTGGGCAAAGGCAAAGCCGCCAGAACTGGCGACCAGCCAGGTGTGACACGCACGATCGCCAGATCCGGAGTCAAGATCTACGACGCAGTAGAGGAGGGCAGTGAGGGCGGCAGCGTGTACCTGATGGACACGCCCGGAGTGTTCATGCCTTACGTGCCGGATGCAGATCACATGTTGAAGCTCGCTCTGTGCGGAAGTGTCAAAGACACAGTGATACCGCCATTCACCCTCGCGGACTACTTGCTCTTCCAGATCAATTTGCACGCCCCAAAGGCGTATAAGGAGTTTCACCCTTGTACCAACAACGTCACAGAGCTCCTTGAAGCGATCGCTCGAAAGAACGGCCGGTTGGGGAAAGGAGGGGTGCCTGACATGGAGGCATCAGCATTGTGGTTGATCCAGCGGTGGCGAGAAGGGAAACTGGGTCACTTTGTTCTGGACAAAGTCGACGAAGAGGCTGTCGATCGAAAGCTGTCGCCAGACGAGGCGGTTCCCAGCAGTCTTAACCAAGCCCGAAAGGCTCACAAGGAGATCCAGAGGGCGAGGTCCAGGAGTAGGAAGGGTTCTGCGGCGTGAAGGGGTGAAGTGACGTCTGTTTGCTTTCACGTGCATGGTATGTGAATGTCGAACGACCACGTGCGGGAACGTGCAGCCTGCCTCAATCGCTCCTTCCTCGCGTTTGTCGTGTTTTGACAGAGCCGGGTCGAAGCTTCCACAACAAACACTCGCACCAACATTCAAATTCGCAAGCTGCCGCGACAACATCAGACCATGCCATGTTCGATCTCCTGAACTTCAAGTCTGGCAACTCGCGCACGAAAAGCAAGCCGCACACTCATATCTCTTCCATCACCAACACAACAGTACCTACCAAACCGCACCGCGCAAAGCAAAACCGCCGCAGCGTGCGGTCCACCTCATCGAGCCACCATAACATAGCACGAAGCTCCTGCAGCACGACGATTTCTCGGCCACCGACGACATGGGGAAGAGCAATAAGTTTGACTGCACCAATCGACGGAATGACGGCGTCGACCTGGGCAAATCCATCGGAGACGCGGCGCTGAAAGAGCTCGAGAAGACGAAAAAAGACGCCGTGCGCCATGCTTTCAAGGCCCGGAAAGCCAGCACTGGCAGCCTAAGTGGAGACGACAGTGACATTAACGGGGTGCACTTCATCGATCTTGTCGCGCCAAGCAAACAACTCACCGACGGCGGTGTAGCAGCAATGGTTGCAGGACTTCACGCTGCGATGAAGCGCGGCAACAACCAAGCGTCGGTCGCACTCGAAGGACTCAACCTGCGGAACAACAAGCTGACGACACGTGCTTTGGCTACGCTCGCACCTGTCATTGAACTCGCCAAGAATGAACTGAAGACTATTGTCTTGTCGGACAATGCCATCAGCGTCACGTCCGATCAAGAAGCGTTGGAGTGGGAAGCTTTCTTGGTCTCATTCAAGGACTGCAAGACATTGCGCCGTCTGGACCTGAGTGGCAACCGCGAGCTCGGCGCGAGAGCACTCGAGGTTTTCAGTCGTATCCACTGCAATGAGCCTGCCATTGACTCCGTTGCTCTTGGTGGTGATCGCTCGGTTCATACCCTTGATGAGGTGTCAGAGAGCGAGGACAGCCGGGACGGCGCGGCCGATGGTGTGTCTAACAGCGCCTTTGATCGCATGACATCCGGTGCTGTCCTTCGAAGGAGATGCGGACTGCGTTCCATTCCGTATATATCCTTCACCGACGTCGGACTCACCGATACTGGCGCTCTCTGGCTCTCGTACGTTCTCCAGGAGCATTACTTCCCCAACCAGCTCTTGAACGAGCTCAACGCCGCTCCGGCGACAAGCTCTGTGGATGCTTATCAGCAGGACGCAGTGGAAGGAGGCATCGACTGGCGCGGAAACAAGGACACCCTTGAAAAGGATGGTTTATCTCTACTGACAAAGGTGGAAGCCGTTCGCAAGATGCTGACACACCTTGAGTCCACTTCATCACTGGCTGTAAACTTTGAGCCTACAAACACCACTCAAAATCTTCCGGCCAAACTTTTCTCTAGAGCAAGCGTTGGTAGCCGCCGCCCAAGTATCCGCTCCATACATACCGACGACGGCGGTGAGCATGAGCTGTCTGAAATGGAAAGACTCCGCAAGCGCATTCAGCGTCACATCATCGAATGGCGCGGCATTAACATCGTAGTTCTCTGGAAGGTTGCTCTCGCTGCAGTCGTCACATCCCGCAAGATTGCCTACATCGCGCCACCAGCTCACTTTCGTAGAGTGTATGCTGGCCCATGCCTATTCACCAGCGAAGGTTCCGCCGACGAGTCATCCAAGGGCCGAGAGGGGCGTCTCGACTCCGTTGCAAATATCGATCCCGATGGCTCCAGCGTCAATTCCCCACCGAAAACCATCACACGCAGAACCGGCAGATCTTACGCAGCAACTTTGGCCGACCCACACACGCCTGGTGAGCCCGAGGTCGCCCTCACGGAAGTGACCAACACCCCAACAACCCCCAAGCGCACCTTCAAAGCACATCGCAAGGGAGCCTTTAGCGAGGGTTCCGATTTGCAGAGTCTGAACGAGAAACTCTCCAAATTCGACCTCCAGCGAGCCAAGGACCACCGCCCGGAGCGATACCTCGAATGGCAGAAAGAGAAACAGGAGCGAGAGAACTTCGAGTACCGCAACACGGCACTCGCCTGCCAGCTACCGCTGCCCGTGTTCAACCGCATTCTGGTTCTTACTCTTTCCACAAACAAATGGACGATAGGGCCACAAGACGAGGTGGAGCAACCCAAGGATAGCAACCAGGTGCTCTACCCGAGTGGAGCTTTGCTCAGCGATGACCAGCAACGGGAGGCTTACGAGTGGGGCCAGATGAGGGAGACGCTGGTGAAGGAGCGCAGCTGGGCCGGCAAGGCCGACAGCGGGCAGCAGTTGATGTTGCTGGACGCTGTCGGGTGTCTTGCTTACAAGGGTTCGACGGACTGAATGTACTGAGGATCACCCGAATAGGACTGAAAGGAGGAGCGGCGACGAGGAACAGAAAAAAAGGGCAAGGTAGCACCGACTGAGCGCTGGCTGTTGGGGATTCAAAAGCATACGGTCTCGATCGTTGGGCAAGAAACAGCCGGCGTCCGGATGCGTAGAGACCGGCTCTTGCACAGCCCAAAGTGTTCATAGTGGTAGTTACGCGTTCTCTTGACAAGCTTCAATTCGCAGAATGGTCGAGGAACATGTAGTGAGCGCAGCAGCAAATCCAGAATGATGAGATCAATTCCACTCACCATTCTCCTCGTCTCTCCCGACAGTAGCCGTAAGCTGTACAACGTAAGCCATCACCTAAAAATCAAACGACCACGTACATAGTATCACAACCCATCAAATAAAGAGCCCATGAAGAGGTGATAGCTGGACGGTGAAGAGGAAAAACCTGGAATCTATTGCTATGTCATGGTATCATACCGCCGCCCTATAGCTGTGTGTGTGTGCTGCTGCTGGACATGCAAGTTGTGCCCGCCGCCGATTCCTCATTTGACAATTCCCATCGCATACCATCCCAATCCCCATCCCAACCGCTGGAGTTTGATAGCCGAAAAAGTCCCAAAGGAAAAACAAAAACAAAAAGGAAGACAAAAATTCCTGAACAGGAGGCACGCCACCACGGTTGCGCCTTCCAAAAGAACAGAGGAGAAGAGAAGAGAAAAAGTCGAAACCCGCGCTGGAACGCTATTAGAAACCAGTGCCCTGACCTTCCCGCCTCGATGCTTGCATATCCGTGATGAAAGTACCAATGCATATAGTCACTTGCGCCTGTCGATGTTCAATTTGTCGGATACTCGTGTGATTCCGACGTCCGCGGGTGTTTTTGTTGGAAAGAAGCCGCCCATATCGTCTTTGTGAGCAAGACTTGCTGCTTTGAGGAGTAGACACTTGCCGAGATTTGCTGATTTGTGCTCGAGGTCATGGCAACGTCGTCTATCATCAATCGGTTGCGCCATTGTCAGCATCACCAGTGGCGGCGGCAGCAATCGCGTCGACGTCTTCGATCTCGGTTCCCTGTGTGTTGACAACAATGCGACGGCCGCGGTGGGAGTCAGAAACGCCGTCGCGAGATGCGCCGAAGTCAAGAACCTGTTGTTGTTTCGTTAGCATAAGAATTAAATGGGAGGAGGAGAGTATGTATTGCTTACCTCGATGTACGTAAGGTTATTACGTTGCACTGCGGCGACACAACGACGCTCGTCGAAACGAACTTGCCACACACCCGACAAATCGGTCAACAAGTCTCGGACGCACTCGCCGTTCCGCACATTCCACATCTTGAGCGTGCGGTCGGAACCGGAGATGACTTTCTGTCCGTCATGCTGGAAGCAGGTGATTGCACCGGTGTGCGCACTAAGCGTCGCCTTGCAAGCACCGCTCTCTGGGTCCCAGATGCGCAGTGTGCTATCTGCGGCAGCAGAGACGAGACGGTCATGGCTGAGGTCCAGAAGGCCGACAAGAGAAGTATGCCCTTCCAGATTAAAGAGGCAAGCACCCGTTTCAAGGTCCCACACCTTGACCAGGTTGTCCATACTGCCTGAGATGCAGCGGTTGCGGGCGTGATCTAGAACAACGGAGTATACCTTCTGAGCATGGCCCTGAAGGCGATGCTGAAGGTCGCCTGTCGAAATCTTCCAAACGCGCACAGTACAATCGTACGATCCGGAGACGAGCGTGTCGCCATGGGCGGCAATGGCACGCACGCTGTTGGTGTGTCCACTCAGCGTGCGGATGAAGTAGGGGTTGTCGCGGTCGTTGGCTGGTGGTCCAGCCTGGATGACGCTCCTGTCACCAGGCTGGGGCAGCTTCCAGACACGAAGTGTAGAATCGCGGGACCCGGTAATGATCAGGGGCTCTTTGGGCATCATGATGGGTGTGCCGTCCGCGGTCGTACCGACCTGGACGGGTTTGAGGATCTCCAAGCAGCGAACTGTAGACGTGTGTCCTTGGAAGACCTGAAGGCATTTGCCCGACTTGATGTCCCACACCCGCACGCTGCGGTCAGTGGACCCAGAGACCAGCGTGTCTCCTTCATACTGTAGAGCCCACACGCCGCCTTCGTGACCCTCGAGTCTCCTCCTCAAGGCTCCAGTCTTGGTGTCGTACACGTTGATTTTGGTGTCATCGCTGCCAGTCAGGATCTTGTCGCTATCGAACAGAAGGCAAGTCACCACATGGCGATGATGAGCCCTGAAAGCAAGATGCTGTGGTTGACTGTCTTCCATCATCCAAGCCTTGCGGATGAGGTAATGACGCTGGTACAGCGACTTGAACAGGTGCATGCCTCGGAGTGACTCTACTCCAGTAGTGGGGTGCGGGACAGCTTGCGCAGCTGCGTTCGCTAGTGCAGTTGGGCCCTTTGCTAACGCCACCATCTTTTTCCAGGCGGGCACTTCGCGATGCGATTTGGTCGTGGAACCTGAAGACCTTGAAGTCCGCTTCGCCTTCTTTGAAGTCGCATGCTTGTGATTATGCCTGCGTCTGGTTCTCGTGACTGCAGAGGAGGTCGTCTCGTCGTCTTCGCTTTCATGCTCTCCAGAGACATGACTAAGATCCTCTTCGTAACCATCCTCGCCAGGGTGTTGCCATCCCCAGCCCTCCTTTACAGCTCTTGCGATCTCACCGTCGGGTAGCACGAACTCATCACGCTCCAGGAGATTCTTCCAGGCTCGCTCGTCTGAGTTGATCAATCTGCGCCAGCGTTTTGAAACCTGAGCGGCACGGCACATGCTTTGAGAGTCCAGATAACGGGTGATGTTCAGGCCAAGCTCTGGCGGTAGGACGTTGAATGGGTCGCACTTGAGTGCAGGGTTGACGACATTCGCGACCATCTGCAAGGTCGGCTTTGGACATCTGCGCAGAAACTGGTACATCACATATGATTGAAGTGCTTCTGGCATACTGTCGAATGCATCCACCATAGTAGGGATGTCCATCACGGTCGGGCCAGACAAAGTTGGTGGGTCATGTCGCTGATCTGCTGGAAGGGTACCTCCAAGTACAGAAGAATCAAACGATTGCGCGCTCTGTGTATTGCTGTCATCGTCAAGGTTGATGCTCGAATCGGCACTCGAATTGCCTTCGTTGTGTTGGCCGAAGGAGACGTCGAAGGCATTTTGTTGTCGCGATGCGAGGTTGGCAGCGGCAGTAATCGGCGACAGGCTCGGGCTCGGTAAGCTGGCATCCTGTTGTGAGCTTGTCAGAATGTTAGGCAACATCGGTCTACGAATGCCGGCTTCTTCAGAACGGCCAGCTTCAAGCTCCATCTCCGTGTCACCCGTCGGTGGTGTAGCTGTCGCGCCAGCTGTCGCGCTGGCCTCTGCAAAGCTACGCTTTGCCTGGGTACTTCTGCCCGCAAAGGGAGGTCCCAGATGAGAGTTGTCATCTTGCATCTCTTCGTCGGCAGCACCATCGTCATCATTGTCTTGCAGTTCTCGCAGCCTTGATTGTGGAATTCTCCCAGGGCTTCTCCTTCTCTTTCCTTCTTGCCTGCTTGATGTCGCTTTGGGTGGCAGCGTCTCAACGAAGCCAATTTCGGTGTCGGGCGTAACTGGGGAAGGATTACTGGGTGCGGGAAATGCTCCAGATGCTGCACGCTGGTTGAGTGACGGGACTTCCTGTGTCTCAGACTCAGTCCTGTGAAGCTGCGACCGTGGCTTTTTGATTCTCCTCTGTAAGCTCGCAAGCTCTGCCGCCTCTGCTATAGACGGAGGTGTGGCGGTGCGCTTAGGAGCACCGGATGCCCGGATGTTGTGGACATTCTTGTGAAGACGCGGGTGTTCAGCACCACGAGTCGGTGTCTCATATGCCTTTTCTCTGGCCTCTTCATGCGTAACAGATCCGTTGTGTTTTTGCATCTTTGCCTGAGCTTGGCGATGTTGCCTCATGGTCTCCTCTGCATCTTCCGCCTCGTGGAATGTTGTCGGTCTGCCATGGACGTCAAAAGCAAAGCGCTTAATCGAGCGTGGCGTGGGCGTAAAGACAAGAGGATACTGTTTCGGGTCTCTCTCCTCCAGATCTTTGGGTGGATTCATAATAAGCGGCGGTAGAGACACGGTGGTTGTGGTGGTCGTAGTCACAACGGTCTGCTGGGTGGCAGGACCGAAGGTCATAGACGCCACTGTCGAGTTTGGAGGAGGCATGGCGCTCATGGCGGTCCTGGAAGCCTTGTCCATCGGGTGAGAGGTCGGGAGTCGACTGTGCGGTGTCTCTTCTGTGGGTGATGCTGGGGCGGTGGACAGGGCGGCGTCGGGAGTGAGGGTAGCTGGCTGCTTCATGTGCAGTCCTAGTCCGAGTGCTCTAGGTCCATTCATGCTCCACGGAGTTTGTCCTCGAGTATGGACAAGCGTTCGGTGGGCGAGGTAGACACGAATGTGAAGAGCGTCGTGTGTGGTGTCGTATGCGGTGTGTTGTTTCGTTCAGGACTCGGCGTAAGAGGTGCGTGGCCGTGGCTGAAACAGGGCGCTCGTGATTATGTCGTTTGCTGCTGTCGTGTCAAGCGTGGAAATTCGTTGTCGTCGTCGTCGTTTTGCAAGACGGGTCGTGAGTGGGAGTTGTTCAGCGTCAGCGAAGTGACATGCCCTATGAACCTCCTCGGGATCGCGGGCGAAGGAGTGCACGCCGGCACTGTCGGGCGGTCGAGGCGGAGGCGTTGAACCGTCGGTACGGTCCTGATCGGGTGGAGGTGTAGAAGAGGGTGGAGAGGAGAGTCGGCGGCGAGTGATTTGCCGGTGCTCGTCGTCGTCTTCGGCGTCGTCGTCGTTAGGTCGTTAGGTAAGTCAACCCCAGAGTGCAGGCAAGTGCAGTGTGGAGGAGGCGAACGGCCAAGCCCGCGTCGTCTCGTCTTCTTGCTGCACACTGGTGGCGGAAGCTTGCTTTGCCTCGCTTACCTTACCTTCAAGTCAAGGTCACCTTGTGCCTGGTTCGCGTGGTCCTTGCCAAACCTTGTCCGAGCCGAATCAAAACATCGAGGCGTGACAACCAGAAACTTATTTGCACTCATCAATGCTCACGCGACAGGTCTGTCGGCTTGAGGCGCGTCCATGTCTGAGGCAGCCATGCACTGGACTGCTTCACTTACGACATTGAAAGAGCCATACATTCACTGATATCGTACATCAAGTATCTCGGTAGTGATATAACAGACACTAGAGCAACCTAACAACACCTTGGCCTTTACCATCACTCTCGAACATACAATCCTGCTGGCCAGACACCCGACAGCTCACGATCCCAAAGCATGCAACCTCACTTTCCGCTCAATACTTCATCACCTTGGGCAACGTTGACATCGTACATCAAAGCCGTCAACTGTGTCATGTTGTTGGCCTCGCCCTGTCCAACTTCACAAGCTCAGTTCTGCCAGATCCCGTACTTGTTGAGTCGCGGCCACTCCTCATCCCGAAATCTCCATGCCTGGCGGTGCAGTCCAATGTACTCGTCCCAGCGAGAACTGTCCTGATATCTGCCGTTGGTCTTATCGAGCTCTTTGTTCATGGTATCGATTTGATGTTTGGTGTTACGGACGTCCTTTTGGAAGATCCTAATATGTTGCAGCACACCGTTACAGTGGGAGCTCCACTTTGCTTTTGGGGTGTTACCGCCCGTGTGCGGATTGAAGGGCATTTTGGGCGTAGTGGTCGTAAGAGACTGGTTCTGGGTATGGTGGTGCGAGGACTGAGAGATGTTGTCGTTGAGTATGATACTGGTTTAATGAAGGTGACAGAACGTCCTGTCCTTCGGATAGTAGACTTATATGAAGACTTGGGTCTCTCTTAGACGAGTTGGATAAGTCTGTCTGAGCCAGGGTGTTAGATCTTGTCCAAGTAAACATTCTGCAACAGATCAGAGGTCTCAGATCATTTTGACACTTTCTCCCGTCTTCTTAATATGGTGGACATGCATATTGACAAACATAGACGACGCATGTTTCCTAAATCACATGAGACAGAACTTCAACCTCGTTTCGTCTGAACTTTTGGTGTCAGAGCCCGCTTCGTCTGTGAGTAAGGTTGCTGACATGGACTGAATGAGAAACTCATAGCGGACCTTGAACGGCCATCTGGACGAAGGCGATCAAGATTCGATTAAACTACGTCAACCTGATCAACTAAGGTGGTCCCAAAAGAACTGCACGAACCTAAGTTCACCTTTAGCTTGTTCTTGGTGGGGCGGAACAACCAACGAAAAAGCAAAAAAGAATCGACACCTGTGTGATTCGAACACACGCTCCCGAGGGAATTGCCTTAGCAGGGCAACGCGTTAACCACTCCGCCAAAGTGCCTTGATTGATTCGATGAGAAAACTCTGCAACAGCCTATACATATTCGCTGCGAATGTCCGGTCGGGCGTACTGATTCTGGAGGAACGCTGCATGAGTCGCGTGGCTGCTGTCAGCTGGCCGTGGGGCGTAGAGTGGTCTGCCGACGGTGTGTATGTTCCAGAAACGCTCGCTTCTGCACATATGTCTCCGCCGACTGTCCGATGGCGTCGCTTGCGAGATGTTTTGAGTTGGTGTATCGGATTGCAGACGAGTCTGCTTTACACTTTTCAGTGAAGGGAGAAAAAAGATGTCGGGTAGATGCTGATTGGTCGCTCAGCTGAAGCCTGTCATTGGCCGACGATCTCCACGAACGAAGGGTTAGGGTTGGTGTAAGCCTAGACATTTCACTCTATATCGATCGATCCTCATGAACACATTTGGATAGATTGGCTCATTTACTGTTGCGAGAATTGAATGGGATGCTGTATTCATCTCTCATGTGCATGGGAAAAGCCTGTTGTAGCACGATGTCCCCGATCCCTCTCATTCCCGCAACAGCTAGCACGCTGAACGTCAGGCCAAGCACCTAGGTACTTTTATCCCTTCGTTAATTCTCAAACAGAGATAGATACCAACAGCAGTAACACCATGATCAGCGACATACTTTCCACTTTGTTCCCCAGCATCGAAGCTGAGCTTTCCTCAGATGGCGATGCATGACTTTGCAGTAAGGTGGAGCCTCCTGCCGAATCAGTGGTTGATGCTGATCGGGAGATATCGATTGACGCCGATGAGCTTGGGTGTAAGACCGAGATTCCATTGGAGCCTTTCGTAACGAGGCGATCTGAAATCACTACTGCAGAGCCGCCAATGGAGATTGTTTGGCCCTGTAACACAATTGCGCCCGAGTGTCCAGGGACTGGCATTGCTGTGTACGCACTCCCGCTGATGGTAACGACCGATTCAACATGATCCTTGGCGACGCTCGAAGTAGTCGACGCGATTGTGTCGACAACAAAGACCCCGTGTGAGTCTTTGGTGATCACGTGGCCGTGTAGAGTCACAACAGGGCCACTATCTGAGAGTGTTTGGCCAGCCAGAACCACGGCGTCGGAGCGGTCTGCCATGAACGAAGCGGAGTACACCGTGCCGCCAATCGTGACAATAGCATCTGCTTTTGTCGTAGAGCCATCTGATCCGCGAAAGATCGCTGTGCTAGATTCAAAGGCTAGACCACCGCTCTCAACAGTGATCGTAGCGCCTGAGATGGCCGTAACTTGTCCAGAAATCAGCTTCGTGCCAGCAATGGGTACATCTTCGCCATCTTTGAGGGCAGTCAAAGTCTCTCCAGCGATGAGGATCATGGTACCGGAAGTAGTTGTAGGCTTCTGAACAGGTCCGCCGATGAGAGCGATCGTTACGCCTTCGATGCTGATTGCAGGGGAATCAATCGTGAGAACATCGTCGCTAGGATATGCTGTACCCAACCCGGAGCTCGCGCTCAAGTTCAAATCCTCATTAAGGTGTGATGCCGTGTCGGGTTCACCGACCGCAGATGGGTAGCCAGCAAAGTGAGACACTTGACCGCCTTGAGTCAACAACATCGAAAAGATTGCGGCTACACCTCTAGATGTGTCTGGAGGGAGATCATCACCCGCGTCGTTCGAAGTTGGTTCAGGTGCTTCATCAGTAGCGTCTGCTGTAGTTTTGCTGGTGCCAAACACCATGCTTGGACTGTCGGTTGCTTCAGATGGGTCGAATCGAAGATCTGCACCCGTATTCGTCACGGCTGAGCGTCCTCCTTCTTCCGTCGAGCCTGATGTAGTCGTCTTAGTATCAGGTACGGCACTTGGTTCGCTGATCGACTCGGGATGATTTTGCATGGTGGTGTCATGCATGGGATCCGCCGCATCATGGCTTCGACTCGTTTGTGGCTTCGGAGACTTCGTCACAGGTGCTGCTGTTACCACAGGCAACCCAGAATCAGCAGTCGACTGAGGAGTCGCTGCAGCTGGTATCGAGATCGAGATCGAGGGCGGGGTTGGAGTGGCGATGGCATCGACAGGTTGCAATGCCTTGGGAGCTGGTGATGTGTCTCAGTATCTCGTGTCGATATCTCTTGCTCCACTTGAGCTGAGTACTCACGGTCAAACAGCCCTCCGTACCACGCTTCGCACGATGCCCATGCGGGATCTAGGGCCCTGGCCTCTGGAGGTACCCCAATGATGGGAGCATAAGGTTCGGTTCTGGGACATGAGAAGTTGCCAACGCCGTAAGTGAGCTGCCAAGCAAAAGAGGACATCAAGCATCTGCTCTGTCTGTTATAGACTTCGTCTGGAATCGGCTCAATGAGATCCGCAAGATTGAATGACTTGGTCACGTAGCCACTTTCAAAGTCGTGACGGAAAGGTGTCCCGTGGAGGCTGAACAAATGGTTCGTGTTATTCAGAGGCAATATGGTGCTCTTGTACGTTCCCCCGATGGGACCGCAGGAGTCGGCAGCGTGCAAGACGTCGTACGAGATATATATAGTGGGAGACGTGAGTATGGTGTCTGTATGACATTAACCATGAGAAACCGTCTCCATAATGAGCGATCGCTAACTTACCGTCAATCGATACCGTGCGCAGGCTGGATCCGTTTGGCGCAAAAGGCGTTAAAGTCGCTGCTTTTGTGCCGTCCTCTACGAGTGTCGCTGTTGAAGGCGGCCAGTAATAGAGTTGTACACTCTGACCAGTAATGGAGCATTTCTGACACCCGAGAGTACATCCAGGAGCAAGCGACTTTGACGCCGGAAAGTAGGAGGTACCGTTTGTACTCACCCAACCCCAATTTTCGTGAATCCCGTACATCTGTTCTCTGGTAAAATAGAATGATGCCATCGATGAGCACCAGTGGGCTGTGATCACAGCTTGCGTACAGTCAGGCATGCCCTCAAAGCGTTCTATGCCTTCATCGTAGGGCTTCCAATCATCTGCATTGATGTAGGAAACCCATTGCGCATTACATTCCGGCACGACGGCGGGAAGCCGGCATTTGGGAGTTGGAAGTGATGTAGTAGATCGTGTGGTCGTAAAATAATCCCAGTCGCTCAAGGTCTTCGTGACTGTCGTATTGATTGGTGGTATCTGTGATACGAGAGCGTCAACGGTCCAAACAATAGTTTCGGTGCTAGTACCATAAGACGTTGAGACCGATACGGCAAAGCCATCACTGTATGATGTTTGTACGCGGTCGTTGTCAATGTAGCGGGGGAAATGTAAGTCCAGGATGCGTCCTTCCCAGTTTCAGTCGTTATATCTAGGGTGTACGAGGTGAACTGGTAAGTAACCTGATTGAGCGAGCTCGCCGACCAATACGCGAGCCAGCTGTGCCAGCAGTCAGTGGACGAAGTGACGTTGGCGATGTTGGTCGTTTTATGCATAAGCCCAGCAGAGGTTACTGTCGCAAGACCGACTGCAGTGAGGATCGCGGTAGTGCTGAGCTGTGCCCATGTGTCCTTCATCGTCGCCGTCGTCAGGCTTGGAGATGCCTCTCGAGAAGACATGCTGAGTCCAATAGCAACGTAGTCGCCGAGATTTGGCGTTGAAGCCAGACTGGAAGATGTTTCTCGAGTATCAACACCCAGCCCAGCTGCCACATAGTCTCCAATACCACCATGCGTATTCGTAGCTGTAGAAGCGCGATTGACACTGCTTTGATCGGGAGTTGTGTTCATCGCTTGACATGTCAGCCATGCCATCAGGAAAAGTATGGAAGTAGTGACTTTCATGATAGGCATCTCCAGGGAAGGCCTGGCGGTGTCGGTAAAGAAGAAGAACAGGAGGGGAAAAGGGAAAAAAACAGACGTCGGGGTATTCTCTTGCCCTGTAATTCCTACAGCCAACATAGTCAACGTACATGTAAGGCTGATTGTGAGGCTGAGGTGCATCAGGAAAGCAATCCGAATGACCCTGAGCAAGCCTCGCTCGCTTTAGAGTCGCAGATGTTTTGCTGCGTTCTTGAGCGACTATAGTTGCGGGTATAGCAGCAATCCCGTTCGAAAACGCAAACTTTGATAGTGCGGAGGAGGCTCTATCCATCAAAGACTCGCGGCAAAATTGACGGTACCAGATCGGCAGTCAGCTCGTGCAGAAATGGCGTTCCTGTACTACTGTAGATCCAGCCTGAAGCAACGACCTGCCGCACCCGCAAAACGGCAGCATCATGCAAGCATGCAGCTTCTCATGTCCAATTTCGGTTGATCGAATGGCTTTTGCTGGTTAACATCGAGGTGTTTCATAGCACACCGAGTCGACTAACGGCTGGTAGAAAGCTGCCTTTGCCAATCAAGAGTTGAGCTGGTCGATCCGAAACTGTGGCGCAGATTGTGGTTCTGTACTGCTATGTCGTCTCCTTAGCCGCTACGCCTGCGCTCGGATAAGGACATGCCTAGAAAAATGTTGGACCTGTTGCGAGAGTTGTAGATATCGCGCGAGACTTACATGCATCCGCTTCGAGCTTTGCGAGTAGAAGACCAGATATTCGTTCGCCTAAACCATCGCAGGCCTGGGTATCATACAAAGAACTTACCTAAGACCAAGAAAGTCGCAGTCACCACTTACAAGAATGCACCCTCTCCTCTCTACTACTTCTTCCTCCCCTTCCCCTTCTTCTTAGGCCCCTGCAAAACCCCACTTCCACCCTCAAGAACCTCCTCACCAGCAGCCTGCAACTCCCTCACCTTCTCCTGCCCGCTGACAAAAGCCGTGAGATCGTTGATCATATCCTGCAACTCCGCCTTCTCCTTCTCAGCCTCCTGTGCGATTTTCTTCGCGTTCTCGGCCTTTTCGTCGGCGACTCGGATGCGCTTCATCAGACCTTCGTTCATCGTCTTCTCTTCTCGCAGCTGCGCCGACATATCCCTCGCTAGTTTCTCGAACTTCTCGCGGGCACGCTCGCTTTTCTCTAGACTCTTCTCCGTGCGTGCGAGGGCCGAAGTTTGGTCGGAGAGGGATTGGGAGTGCACGGAAGCGGCGGCGGAGGTTTCCTGCGCGTGAGCAGCCGCTTCGTCTGCGCGAGCGGAAGCCTGGGCGGCCTTGTCGACGGCGCGCTCGACTTGCTCTTCGAAGTAGCGGCGTTGGCCTTCGAGCTGGCTGGTCAAGAGGTAGGTGTACTCGGCAGCCATGCTTTCCATCTTCTCCCTGGGGACCGAGTCGCCGCCTTCAGAGCGGAAGGCTTCGTTTTCATGACGTGGCAGGTCGATGAGGTGGGAGGAAGAATCTGGTTTGCTCTGGATGAGGCGGTGGACGTAGCCGTCTCCGGCATAGTCCCAGACGTGCTGTGTGGATATGTCCATGGCATAGCAGTGGGAGGTCGTCTCGTAGTGCGCGTAAGCGTGCGCTGAGTCGTAGCGGCCGCACCCTAAGTTGCCACATATGAGGCAGACCCAGACACTGCTTGTGGAAGCGCATACGCTGCACATCGGTTCTGGGTCTTCATCACCTTTGCTGCTGTTGCCGTACGGTCTTGGGTAGGGGAAGGTGTAGGATGGCGAATGTGTGTAGCGGCAGACAGGACAACCTGAGCCGCGCCATTTCTCTAGACAGGCGCAGTGGAAGACGTGCTGACAGAGAATGGTGAGTAGACCCGTTGTCTCATCCATCCGCTCAAGGCAAACCGGACATGTTGGCAACTCGAGCAAATTGGGCGGAGGAGGCGCCAGTGGCTTACTCGATAGTGATTTGGTAGTATTGCCTGACCTCGCGACAGGCGTAAACGGATCGTTTGCGTGCTGTGGGAAGCTGCCAACATCTGTCTCGTCAGAGCCGAGGAATTCCACACTCTTGATGAAAACGACGTGGCAGTTCTCGGGCTCTGCGGCGCTGAAGAGGCGACCATTGTACATCTTCTGCCAGTCTCTAGCTTTCTTCGCGGAGCGAAACTTCATCAAGACCATGTACTTGTTTGCCCTCCCAGTGCGAATCAAGCGAAAGTGGCTTACGTCCTCACGCGTCTGGTCTCCGACAAATCCGAGCAGATCTGAAGGCATCATCCACGAAGGAACGGCAAGTATGCATAGTGTAGAGCAGTCGTCTGGATCAAAGTCTTCATTCTTGGCCGATCGTCTGCCCTTCTCCAAGCTCTTACGGGTGTGACCGTGATCCTCTGAGACGTTCGACTCTTCCGCATCCCGATACAGATGCACCACACCCCAACCTACTTCCGTCGTCTTTGGGTCTGAAGGCAGGTACAACGCTTTCGTGTGTAGACCGCCATTTGCGCTCTTCGCCTGGCTCGCCTTGCTCGCTGAACTACTGTGTGCCTCCATGTCGATGCTCTCAATCGAGACTGCGTCGTACCTCCAGTCCTTGGCCGAAACCTCGTTCGACAGTTTAGCCGGTGTGAGAGCGGGCGAATGAGGCACGTGCTGCAGGTTCAAGCTCCTTTCCGGCAGTAGCAAAGCGTCACCATGTGACTCTGTGTTTTCAGTTGGCAGCAATCGTCTCGGCGAGCCTGTGAAGTCACTTCCAGAAGCAGGCGATGCGTCGGAGGTCGAAGGGTGCTTGGGGAAAGTGTAAGTGGACCAGCGAGACGTCTTGTGGGCTGGTAATGAGGTCTTGAAGATGTCTGCGCCAGGCGGGGGTACGAAAGTGGCGGTTCTCTGCGGCGTGGTAGGTCTTTGGTGTCTTGTCTTTGATTGAGCCGGCGCAGGGTATAGCTCAAGCTTCAGGTGGAAGAAGTAGGAAGGCATGCGTGAGGACGGTGTTGCTCATGCTGCTGAAGTGTTGTCTTAGCTTGTTTGGAGTGATGCGACACTTATTCTTTCACACATGTGAGTTGGTCGCAGATGGTAGGTATGATGTGAGTCTTTCACATTAAAAGATGCTGCTGAGAGAAAACATTCGATCCACCTGTAGCAACTGCTGTCCGCAGCGCAAGGCGGGCCGATGTCACGCCGAGAGGAGCTAGATAAGATACTGTACCATATCTACATCTTCCCAAAGTGATATATCCATGCTACTTAATCAGACAAATAGGCAACACGTGACAACAAGACATCACTCAGATAGGGTCTTTTCTGCATCCCGAAAATAAATGTTGAACTACTACAAAGGGTCACTCCAAGTATGTAATCACAGCACATCACGGCTCTTCGGAACCCCGCTGCATCCACAAAAGAAGGCAGCGGGTCTCTGGGGCAAGCTTAAGCTGGCGTGGAGACAAAGTGGACACATCAACATACGCTAAAAAGAGGGCGGGGCATCATGGACGTCAATGTGAGATACCGACAAGGCAACAATGGGAAAGATGCTAGGTAGCTTTCAAAAAACCAAGCGCACGGTGGCCGCAGCTTGGTTTGAATTCAAGTAGCTATTTGAAAGTAGAAAAGGTCGTGTAACTGCGAACTGCCACGCCGGACAGTCGCCCCAAGGTAAAGTCATGATCCGTCGCATCGCCACTCGCTAGCAGTCTGCTTCCTCCTTGCGTGCTGTGCTGCTTTGCTCGCCGCCTACTGGCCACCACGGAGACGCAGCACCAAGTGCAAGGTCGACTCCTTTTGAATGTTGTAGTCTGAGAGCGTACGGCCATCTTCAAGTTGCTTGCCGGCGAAGATGAGGCGCTGTTGGTCTGGTGGGATACCCTCCTTGTCTTGAATCTTCGACTTGACGTTGTCGATGGTGTCTGAAGATTCGACCTCCAGTGTGATGGTTTTGCCTGTGAGAGTCTTGACGAAGATTTGCATACCACCGCGAAGACGGAGGACGAGGTGGAGAGTGGATTCCTTCTGAATGTTGTAGTCGGAGAGAGTGCGGCCGTCTTCAAGTTGCTTGCCGGCGAAGATTAAGCGCTGTTGGTCTGGGGGAATGCCCTCCTTGTCTTGGATCTTGGACTTGACGTTGTCGATGGTGTCGCTGGACTCAACCTCAAGGGTGATGGTCTTGCCGGTGAGGGTCTTGACGAAGATCTGCATACCACCACGCAGGCGAAGGACGAGGTGAAGGGTGGACTCCTTCTGGATGTTGTAGTCGCTCAAGGTGCGACCATCCTCGAGCTGCTTTCCGGCGAAGATAAGGCGCTGCTGGTCTGGGGGAATGCCCTCCTTATCCTGGATCTTGCTCTTCACATTGTCGATGGTGTCGGACGACTCAACCTCGAGGGTAATGGTCTTGCCGGTGACTGCGACAGAGTTAGTATGCGTTGCCACCTTGATGTCGGCGCAGCGCGGCGGCGAGCGGGGTAGACTTACGGGTCTTCACGAAGATCTGCATGGTCGCAGTAGGTGTGTTGGTTGATGTGTGTGTTGTGTTGTTGATGGATGGGTTGTGTGTAGTTGAAACGGGTGCGGGTGTTGAGGTGGTTGGTTGTTGTTGACTGGAGGTGGGAGAGGAGAGAGAAGTGGTCGTTGTAAGGAAGGCGAGCGGCTTATGAAGCGATCTCCAAGGCCAGTCCAGGCAGGCAAGCGTGGCTGAGCGTCATGCGGTCGGGCACGTGCGCGGGAAGGTTCGCGTCGTTTCCGAGGCGCAAGTGAATCATCAAGCTGCTTGTTTGCCACCGCTTCAAAGCGACATCGCCTCTACGTTGCTTCACCGCACACTCCAATCGAGACATTCTAGGCATCGACTTACCGCATCTAATTCACTGGAGCATCATTCAATTCGACCTTCACAGTCAATCAACAATCACATGAAGGTCTATCAGTGACAGGCACATGCAGCTAGCTTATCAATCGACCAACCGACAAGGTGCCTTGGTGGCGCCGTTGCACGGCAATCACGGAGAATGCTCCAGTCACGGCCCATACCGGAATCAAGCACTTCCAACGACACTTTACTATTGGAGGAAAGTCTTCGAAATGCGGTGGCGTCTCTTCTTTACTGCTGACTGTACACGGTGAAAGATTTATTTGCGATTCAGGCGCAATGTTGTGATGATACAGACCGGCAATCGCAACGGCTTCAAGAGGGTGATATCGTCAAGCCGATAAGATATTGCGTCATAGGAGGATGATGAACCTCACATCATCTCGTCATGTTTCACCATACAAGATAACAAGAATACACAACAAAAGGTGGCCGGCAAGGTGAGTGCAGTCTTGGGTCACTGACCTTTTCCAGGCTCGACCACACCTTCGGGAGTCCTGGACGCAGTGTCTGCATCATTCCTAAACACGGACACGAAGAAACTGCACTTTGCAATACCAGTAACAACACATCTGAACCGAGCGGAGTTTTATTTTTTATTTAGAAAATCATTGAAAGCATACGTATACTAGCCATTACGATTATTGAAAACACCCAAACTCCTGAAACATTAAACAACTCCATCTCATTCTTTCAAGAAACGGCAAGCACAGTCATTCCGCTCTCCAATCGCCCTTACTTGGGCTCGCCACTCGCAGTCGCAGTCGCAATAACAATCTCCTCATCCACGTCAGATTTGAACTCAGCCAGTTCAATATCCCTCTGAGCCTCCGCAGCAGCGGCCCTTTTGCGCGAACGCCTAGCCCTGACCACGCGCGGCACGAACCAGGCCAAGCCAAGCAAGCAGCAGAGCAGGACAATGGACATGAACACCACCGAGCAGACCTCGACGGTATTCAACTTGCCGTTGTCGTTGTCGTGGCGTGGGCCGTGGGAGAGCCAATCGTTGAGCATTGCCTGGTTGGCGTAGCGATTGGCTTGGACGGGGTGATGGGCGCTTCCGAATTGCCTTTCGACGTCGTCATCCCTCGTCTTGCGAATAATCTGGTCTGCCTGGCGGGCTTCCTCTTTGTGTTGAGCCCAGTCGATCGCGAGCTTGACGAGATCGGCGGGACCGGAGGGGCTAGGGTGCGAGAGCTCGCGAGCTTCCAGCTGGCCCGGGTGGTCGTCTGGGTCGAAGCGCGCGTCGATGATGTAGAGGGGAGAGCGCGAAGGGACAGCATCGGCGGCTGCTGAACTGGTTGGCGTGGGGCCAGCTTTGCTGTGCATGGGATCTAGTTTCTTGTTCTGGCCGTCGACGATACAACTGGTTTGCTTGGGGACGATTGCATTGCCGATAGCGTGGCCGAGAATGTAACTGTGCGGTGGGGAGACGAATACGTCCGGTCGGGAGGTCTGTTTTTCCCCGAGGAATGCACGGAGCGATGGTTCGAGTTTCTTGATGTTCCCGAGGAGTGCACCGAGCGGTGAGACTTCTTCACTCATGTCTTTATGAGCGCTGTCGCGGGCCTGGAGGTGCATTGCGACACCATCGCTAGTGTCCGCACCGAGCGCGGTCTTGAGGGCAGCCTTGTCCTCGCTCTCCTTCGACGGAGGAATCTGGTCACCGATATTGCCGTTGTCCCACTCGCTGGAAGTGCACCTGTGGTAGCGCTTAGTACCCTTGAACCTGCACAGTTCTTTGCCGCCCAAGAGCTTGCGGTCTGCGACGACGGTAGCATCGCCCGGGCGCTCCAGCCTTTCAACTTGATCAGACTCAGGCGCCTGCTTTGGCTTGAACTCGGATTTGTTGACCATCATCTCGTCAGACCTCTTAGATGGATGGCTGCCGTCAACCTTGGGAGGAGAGTTGTGTGCGCGAGGGTCTTTGCCAGTCGCCATTTCAGCAGGAGTCTTGTACGGAGACATGTTGTCCAATCTGACATCAGCGTGCTTCGCCATTTCGTTCTCGGATTGCTTTGGCGGAGACTTGAGGTAGGAAGCCGCCATTTCACTCGCCGAGCCGAACTGCCCTGGCTTGGTCTTTTGCAATTCAGGGAGCATCTCATCGGGAGTCACGGCCCCAGAGTACTTGTCCTCCATTTTTGGAATGTATTCAGAGTCATCCGCCATCTCACTTGGAGAGCCGGCTTGCTTTGGCTCAGACGTGCGCTTCTCGACGAGCATGCCATCGGAGGGTGGGTGGCTGTGATCATGGACATCGGACTTGACATCCTGTTGAGCAACGTGCGGTGGCCCAGACTTGTGCCTATCGGCAAGCATCTCATCGTCGGATCTCTTCGGGTGAGTATTGCCCCAGTCGACTTTGGAGGCCTCGCCCATCTCAGCCTCATTTTTAGGGAGACTGTTGCCCCATCCGGGCCTGCCAGCCTGGCTCATCTGACCCTGTTTGGGCCAGTTCTTCGACTCCTGCGCAAGGTCGCCGAGCGCGTTGTTGCCAACCATGTTGAAGCTCCAGGTGCCTTTGCCCGAAGAAGTCTCGTGCATGGTGTGGAGGTTGGGGTCGGTGTGCTCCTCCTTCTGATGCTGCGAGTCAAGGGCTCCGCTGTGGCTAAGCTTCGAGTCGTGCGCATCGGTGTTGTCGGGTCCCGCGTGGTGCTTCTGGAAGATGCCCCTGAATTCAGTGCCGGAGGTGTTCTTGTGAACGGTGTCGGTGGCGCCGTTGATGTCTTTGACATCGACACCGTCGTGGGCTTCCTTGACAAAGTGGCCGTTGGCATCGACTCGCTCGCCGTTAGGATGCGAGCTGTGAACTTCGACGTCTTTGCCTTCGCGAGAGGAGTCTTCCTTGTGGTCCTCGAACTTGAACTTGTTGCCGTCTTGAGAATTAGGGTCCTCGCGGTGCGTGTCGCGGAAGCCGTCGTCGTCTTTGAAATTGTGCGAGTTGAACTTGGTCTCGCCAGAGTTACCGGCTGCTCCGCCATGAGCATGGCCAGCTTCTCCGCCGTGGGCGTGGCCGGCTTTACCGCTCTGGGCGTGGCCGGCTTCTGCGCCGTGGGCGTGACCGGCCTCTCCGCTGGGGGCATGGCCAGCTGCAGTTATGTTGTGACCTGGAATAATGCCGGCGGCATCGTGCTTGCTGGACGAAGCATAGCCGTTGTGGCGATCAGAGACACCTGCACAATTGAATGTTAGCAATGAGATCCATTTGGGATATGATATTGAGAATGACTTACCACCCTGCTCGAAGACCTTCGTCTCGTTGTTGTAAGAAGTCTTGTCAGCAACGCAGATCGTCACCTCGACGGCGGTCTTGAAGCAACGTTGCGGTGATTGGGCGTCTTGTGGGTTGGGCTTGGGCTCACCGCCGGCCGGTGGGTATGCAGCTGCAGCCGCAGGAGCCTGTGCTGGAGCAATCGACGACTGTGGTTGAGGCACTGAAGGCTGTACAGGAGCTGGAACCTGTGCTGGTGCGATAGACTGCGTAGGAGCGGGAGCCTTTGCTGTGGCGAAAGTCTGCACTGGAGCAATGGACTGGACCGGAGTGGGTCGGACCGGGGCAACAGATTGCACAGGGGCAGCAAATTGAACAGAAGCAGACTGCACAGGGGCGACAGGCTGAACTGGAGCAGACTGCACAGGGGCAACAGACTGGACCGAGACGGATTGCACAGGAGCAACAGGTTGGACCGAAACAGATTGCACAGGGGCAACAGACTGGACCGGAGCGTATTGGACAGGAGCAGCGGACTGGACCGGAGCCACAGATTGGGCCGAAGGCACCGGTTGCACTGGAGCAACAGACTGGACCGGAGCGTATTGCACTGGAGCAGCGGACTGGACTGGAGCAACAGATTGGGCTGAAGTAACGGGTTGGACCAGAACGGGTTGAACAGGAGCGGATTGCACTGTCTGAATGGGTTGGACAGGAGCAGATTGCACTGTAGCAACAGGCTGGACAGAAGCAACGGGCTGGACAGGAGCGTATTGCACTGGGGCAACGGAGGTAGCCTGCACCTGTGCGACAGGCTGTGTCGGGGCCACGAGAACAGGAGATGGCGCCTGGGTAGCTGCTTGCGCGGAAGATGGTGCGGCTTGCGGTGATTCACTCTTGAACCAGACCTCGCCGCCAAAACCGCCGCCCAGATTACCGCCCATAGAGCCGGATTTTGGCAACGGCAGCCACTTGGAGTCAGCCAGGGCATCCATTTTGGGAGCAACTGTAGGGTTGTTAGTCGCACATCCCGAAGGTGGCGGCATTGCTGTGTCGCGCGGTTGGAGCTGCGCAGCACAAGACGACGGGGGAGACATGCTTGCGTGTGGTATTGCTTTTTCTTAGAGAGCGTGGTAAGTGGAAGGTGGAAGTGTGTAGAGAGGACGAAGAGGTAGATGAGATGCAGGAATGGAGAGCAAGAGTCGAAATTGAGAGCTGATGAAGGTTAATGTGTGTGCGCGAAGCGGCCTGCAGGAAATGGCAAAAGCAAAGACACGTCTCTTCAGTTTGATTACCGTCTGAGATGTTGGGAGTGGTGGTCTGGGAGTGTAGACAGCTGTGGTAAGCGGGAATGGCCGGACATGACCATTCGAGTTGTGGTATCGGTCGTCCACGGGACCGCGACGAAGTTTCATGCTCGAAGCTGTTGTGCTCCTCCAATAATGTAGGTCATCCTGGCAGAAGGTCCAGATCGCAGATGTGATTTTGTGGTAGTTGGAGAAGTCAAAAGGGTCTGACTCCTGACGAGCCTTGGATGTGTGGGCAAAACGTGCGGAGAGGAGAGTCTAATAATCATCCACACCTGAAGACAGGTCGACTGGGGCCAATCTGAATCGTGTGTCATTAGTTTAGAAGTGGTTTCTGGCAAGTAATGTCACAGCGCGAATGTGTGTTCGAATATGGAGTGATCTGGTCTTTCGCTGCTCTTGGGCTAGGCTCTTTTGCATGTGAAGCGTCACGTGGTCCAGCAGCTTTAAGGTTCTCACAGATTAACATGTATGCAGCATGATAAAGAACGTTTTCTCGGAAGCCTCCAAGGTCCAGATGTGTGCTGAAAGATGTTGCCGTGGTTTGTTGCCATTGTCGTCTGATGTCGCCTTCAATGTGACGTGGCGTGATTGCCACATGTCAAGATGGATGATTTTCAGGTCGCCGGCCTTGATTCATAGTACGCAGAGCTGACTGATGTACTCGCTGAGCGTCACAGATGTATAACCGTAAAGAGTTGAAGATGACCACGGGTAAGAAGACGAGGCGGCGCGATGGAGTTGAAGTACTGTACGGTGAATTGGACGTTGAAAAGCGCGACTTGGCACACAGCCTTCCAACTGTTCCCTTGGCCCTTTCCATCCACTTGCAAGGTTCCTTGCCATCTACTCTGGATACAGTGACAAGATTGCATCAACAGTGCGTAGTGGCCGAGCTCATACCGGTGCTGATGGACCGCCTACACAAGAGCAGGCCGCAATAATGTCTTTGTCCGGCCTCTCAACACGCCCGTCGCCACCCTCCATGGACTGAACACCTGCACCCGTGCCATCAGGACACAGCCATCAAATGGCCGAGCTACTCTCGCTGCCGGATGAACTGCTCACCAAAGTATATATCTTTGCTGCACAGCAGATACGCTCTCTCGTCAGAGGGAAGATCAGTGTTCTCTTAAGTCTACAACGACGACTCTGCGGACCGCGTAGAGTTCAAGACCGAATGGCCATCTGGCCAGCGGAACTTCCAGATCTTCGAAGATGAATGCAAGTACTATATGGGTGCGATATGGCGCGTTCGCGTCAGCTCCAGTACTCACTAGACTTCGGTCGCTGTCTTGAACGGCAGTGACGAATGCGCCATGTCCGATGACAATGACGATTGGAATCACGGATCTAGTATGTCTGACAACAATGGCATCAACTACACCATCAACCCCGCGGAGTTCCGACGCTCTGGATAATTCGTCGTGGGAAAAGGTGGTTTTGGGAACAGCTCAATGACATTAACGTCTTTATAAACTCTAACAGTGAACAATGGACGAGATCAGAGTCCATTGAATGCGACAGAAGAGTATTGATCATCACACAGCAGACTGCCACACGTGCAGGTGTTACCTCTGACAGCAAAAAGGCCTGCCGGAGGAAGGATACCCGTGTCTAATTCGTTCAGGTCCGCCGGACCTATCAACCCGTCCTTGCACCAACTTTTCCAATCTAATATTTGCATGCCTTCCCTCTATACTTGTCAGATGTGACCCGTCTGACGGCCCATTAGACCCGCAGTTTGTAAGTCAAGAGCGGCATGGTTGCCTCGTAACATGTTCTAGGCGCAGTGGCGTCTACGAACATCCCGGAATAGGACTCTTTCCTCATAGGCAAGGAAAATACCCACGGAGCTGTCTGAATAGACGGCGGAAGGGAAGTTGTCCCATGTAGAGGATAAGAGAGCCACCGAACACCGTTCGCCTGAGCCAAGCTTACTTCCTCACTCCATCGAAGAACCTCCTCCATAGCCGCAGCCATGAGATCCACCATCCTAGCCCTCGCAGCAGCCCTCTCAGCAACCCAAGTCGCCTCCCACGCAACGTTCCAAGACCTCTGGGTCAACGGTGTCGACCTAGGCGAAACATGCGTCCGCATGCCCCAGTCCAATGGCCCCCTCACCGACGTGACAGCCAACAGCATCAGATGTAATGTGAACCGCGGCGCCGTAGCAGGCAGATGTGCCGTCAAAGCCGGCGACACTGTCGCTGTAGAGATGCACCAGCAAACCGGGGACAGGTCTTGCACGCTTGCCACTCTACAGCCTCCGGCCATTGGAGGAGCTCACTGGGGACCTGTCAATGTGTACATGAGCAAAGTGTCTGACGCTAGGACGGCGGATGGGTCGACTCCTTTCTTCAAGATCTTCGCCAACACGTGGAGTCCGGCGAACAACGGTGCTGTGAGTCTTGGTCAGTCTTCACGATCTCAAAACCCAACATGCTGATAACATCACAGGGCGACAACGACTGGTGGGGCGTCAAAGACATGGAGAACTGCTGTGGTCGAGGTAAGTACCACATCCCACCCCAGTCCAAAGCACTCTCCGCCCCCCAAAAAAGCAAGACGCTAACCCCCCCTCAAAGTCGACGTGAAAATTCCCACCGACATTGCCCCCGGCGACTACCTCCTCCGCGCCGAGGTCCTCGCACTACACACCGCCGGCTCGCTCGGCCAAGCGCAATTCTACACCTCCTGCTACCAAATCACCGTCTCGGGCAGCGGCTCCGCGACGCCCAGCGGCGTGCTCTTCCCGGGCGCCTACGACGCCAAACACCCGGGGATCCTGGTCGACATCCACCAGAAAATGAGCACCTACGTCAACCCGGGCCCGACCGTTTACGCCGGCGGAGTCTCCAAGACGCCCGGCAACACCAAGTGTACGGGCCATGCGGCTTCGATTGGGCCGGGCGGGAAGCCGGCTGCTGGGGTGAGTTTGAGGACTCGTTGTGTGAGAATGCTTAGACTAGGTACTCATGCTGATTTTGATTTATTAGACGCTCTACACCCCCGGCTCAGGAGGCGACGCCACCTCCGTCCCGAGCAGCACGACTCTCAGAACATCCGCCACTTCGACCTCCAGATCCTCCGCGGCTGCGACGACTACATCGAGCGGTGGCGGCGGCGGCGGCGGCAGCGGTGGCTGTTCGGTGGCCAAGTACGGGCAGTGTGGTGGGTCGGGGTATACTGGGTGCACGACTTGCGCTGTAAGTTTCCCGTCATGTGCTTGACTGCTTTCCTTTGAGCTGGACTGGACCTGTGGATGGTATGCTGACTTCTTTTTGCCTCGCCTTGCAGTCTGGCTCTACCTGCCAGGGCAGTGGGTTTTATTTCCAGTGTTTGTAGGACGGGAGATGTGGGAGCGTTGCGTAGGTCGCTGTTGCGGGTCGAGTTGCGAAGCGGATTATCGATGGAGGTGTGTAGCTACTGACTGTGCAAGGATCCTTGGAATGAAAATCTTCTGGAAATATTGCGTGCTACTACAAACAAGGAATGTATCTGGGGAATAATGCGTTGGATTCATTGGCACTTCGAGACTGCCTAGGTTATCTACAAGAAAAACAGTCGTCATCTCAAGGGTATCATCGAAAGTACTTTGCAAAGCAAAAGCTGGCAGGGCTCAAAAAAACAAACAGGCTCCATCTCATCCTCCTTCTTGCACAAAATGGGCTCACACCGCCACGGCTTTCCCCTTAGCAGCCTGACTGCTCTCCACTGTGATATCATTCTCGGTCGTCATGTCAAGCACTTGATCGTACTCCGGCGGGCGTTCGTACTCTGGCAGTCCACTCACAGGATCCAGCTGTGTTGTAGACGGAAGCGTGGTATGCGACTCTTGTCGTATGTCATTCAGGGGGGGAGGTGGAGCAACAGCCGACGAAGAAGCTTCCGCAAAATTCCCCATGAACGCATCCGCCGAAGAGCCAGTGTCATCCACCGGCGGGTGCACAGTGATCGGCATGATATGCTTGAGCGTCTTGTCCTTGCCCGCGGCATGAATTCCGTATTGGACCTCGAGAGTGTAGCGCTGGCAGATGTTGTAAGTGGAGAAAGAGCTGGCGGTGTTGAGAATCGTCGTGTGGATGAATTTGGTGTGGTCGTTTGCTTTGCTGAACGGCACGTTTGGTTCGACGATCATGCAGGGCACGCGTGGCAGGTGGTAGTCTTTGTTGCTTTCTTCAGCAGAGAGGAAGCCGTGCTCGGCCCGGATGTTGATGTATTGACGAACTTCGGCTCGCACCCAGCGGAGTTGGACTGAGGGCGGGACGGGTGCCGTGCATCGGTCTTGGTCTGGGTAGAGACCAAGTTCGAAGACGATTGGTTGGCCCACGAAGACCTCAGTAGGCATTGTTCCCCTGATGGTGAAGATGTATGTGGGGTATTTCTCGGAAGAAAACGCAAACTTTGCTTTTTGGCGGAAACCTGTAGGGCGCTGTTCTTCGGGCAGAAGGTGCTCGTTCTGTAGTGTGATGAAGTCTGCAAATGCCCGAGGTTTGAACTTTGCAACTGCGGAGGCTGGTAGACGAGGTTGTTCGTAGAGTATGGGAATGCCTTCGCCGCCTTGGTTTAGCCCAACGACTGAGATGTCAATACCGGGCATGCGGATGTCGGCGTTGAGACGGTACTCGACGAACGCTTTGAACGTCTTGCTGAATCCATGGTTGGAAGCGGCAAAAGTGGGAGGCAACGGATGTCCGGCTTCTTCTTGGAAGCGAGGATCCTGACGGAAGTCACCCTGACCAGGCAGATGCTGAGTCGCTGCCGGGAAGCGGAGGGAGAATGGAAATCGAACACACTCCCCGGCTTTGGAGGTGTAAGGGCCATCGTGAATCTTATGATGTTGTTGAAAAAGAGGTGCTCTGCCACGATGGGTTGAAGAGGTGTTGCCGTTACTTTTGTGGATCTTGGTCTTTGCTCGGCCGCCGAATGTCACGAAGATCTTGAGGGGTCCGAATAATTCTTGAGCAAGGCCATTTGTGGATTGCGAGGCATACGCGCCGGGAGGCCGATATGTGAGAGCGACATGACCTGTGACCCGGTCTTCGGTGCCACAATGATATTTTGTTGGGTTGTCCAGGACAATACTGCCCAGGACTGTACCAGCAGACATACTGTGATGTTGTCTAGAGTGAAGTCGGATGTATGGTCTCTGGCAAGTGGTCAAGATGTGGTGTTGATTGGAAGACTGTGCGTCGGAGTGAGATGTGATTCATATGGGGAGATACGATCAACACATCCGGTGAGGGTCAGCTATACTTATACCCAGCCATTGCATCGCAACTAAAGCTCTTCACGGTGGTCGTCCAGCATCAACTACAGACGGGAAGGAACCGAAAGCAGTGGCTGTGTTGCGCCAAGTCCCGAGATCACCTCAGGCACGCTTCTCAGCCGTATTCACAAGATTGGCTGCAGCGATGTTGCTTGTGTTGATAGGCCCATTCCTCTAGCGGCAGGGCTGAGTAGGTTAGTGAAGTCTAGCAGCATCACGTGTGTGTGGAGAAAGGTGTGCCGGCAACCGAGCACGATCACTTTGTCAGCCTTATCGATGTTCCGAGCTTCTAGTCGTGCAAGTCGTCTTCGACTGGCAGAGTTGAATATAGTCTACAACAACCACTTCACAACTCAGCCTCAAAATGGCCGACACAGAACCCGCCGTACCAGCTTTCAAGAAGCGAGGCACCAAAGCCTCAGCAATGCGCAAACGCCCAGCGCCTCCACCCTCAGACAAAGACGACTCGTCCTCCTCGGGCTCCGACACAACAGACGACGAGACCGGCACACGCATCAAGCGCCGCAAGCGCGAAGGCGTGCAAACCAGCACCAAAACTACCCACAACGCCACCCGCGACTTCAGCAAATCGACAAAATACAATGCAGACCGCAACGCCTCCATCACCGCAAACGACAACGCCACAAAGGCCTCGACATGGTACACCGATGCCGCCCTGAAAGGCCCTCCCTCCGACAAAACCACCGCGAACAAATCAGCAGAAGACGAAGCACAAGCAACTGAAAATGGAACCTACAAGGGCTCGGCAGCCTACGGCTCCTTCATCCAAAAGAACCCGGACAAAGCCAACTCCAAAGCCGTCGGCCCCGTCAAAGCCCCTACCAACGTCCGCGCAATAACAGTCACAGACTTCGCCCCGGACGTGTGCAAAGACTACAAACAAACCGGCTTCTGCGGCTTCGGGGACAGTTGCAAGTTCCTGCACGCGCGCGAAGACTACAAGCAAGGTTGGCAGTTGGACAAAGAGTGGGAGAAAGCCGGCAAAGCGAAAGGGAACGCTGCTGCTGCTCCGGCCGACAAAGACGCCGGTCTTGACGACGAAGAGAAGATGCTGCAGACGATCCCGTTCAAGTGCGTGTTGTGCAAGGGTGATTACAAAATGCCTGTTGTCTCGAAATGTGGACATTATTTCTGCGAGAAGTGTGCTATGCAGCGGTATATGAAGGAGAAGAAGAAGGGGTGCGCGCAGTGCGGCGCGGATACGTATGGGAGCTTTGGCGTTGCGAGGAAGTTGAAGGATTTGCTTGAGAAGAAGACAAAGCGGGAGAAGGAGCGCAAGGAGAAGGAAGATGAGGAGGCTGCTGAGGGTTGAAAGGCCTTGGGTATGAGGGAAGATGATGAAAGATTCGAAGGCGTGGAAAAGTGAAACGTAGTGTTCTGTGGAGAGCTCTCATGTTGAGAAAAGCGCTCTTCGTGATGTTCCTGTCATTACGCGAGTGGTCCAAGCCGCCTGTGCACCCGCATACAGATAACGAGGCGTATGCATTGCCAGCGCGCCTACCGCGGAGAGCTCTTGAAGAAAGCTACAGAAAGGCAGTGCCGTGAAGTCGACTGAAGGCCTGGCCATGTCGAACAAAAGACTCGGCATCCAGACTAGGCGAGGCCACATGCGGAAACAGTAGAGAGTAGAAGGAGAGTAGAAGGAAAGAAAGAGGAAGAGTACGAGGAAGATCAAGTCCGACGGAAATCGTACTCGAATTGCCAAAAAGAGGATTCGATTCATTCTGCGTCGTCGCGAATAAGAATAAGAATGAAAACGTAACCTTGATGCAGACTCCAACTCCAGTTTGTCGTCGTCCCACATCACCATCCAAACCAAACCAACCCAAACCAGTCCATGCCTATGCCGCTTATGCCTTCCCCTCCTTCCCTTCCCATGAATGCTGCCTCTCACATGCGTGGGCATGCCCAAATTCCAATTCCTCCTATTGTGCGCCGAGAACCGTCAAGGTTCCACCCACCGTCGCCTGCTCTCAAGCAGTCAAAGCGCTCGAGATGCCCAAAATCCCCATGCCCAAAAACGCACCCACCATGCAAAGCCCGCGCGAATGAGTCAAATCCAGAGCCTCACTGAACAGCTGCAGCGCAACGCTAGCCATGATGCCCGCTGTAGCGGCGAACATACCGCCGTAGACGCCCTCGCTCGGCGCCCAATCTCCTTCGCCCGCAATATGGAACCATAAAGCAGCGACACCCGCTCCGATCGGCTGCGAGAGACCGCCGAGCACGAAGCTGGTGGCCATGGCTTTGCTTCGTGAGTTGAGGGCTAGGTACAGGGGCAGAGCCATGGCGAAGCCTTCGGTGATGTTGTGGATGAAGAGGGCGAGGAAGACGGCTACGCCGAGTTTGGGGTTGGCGTGGTTGGTGGCGTAGGTGATGAAGCCTTCGGGGAGTTTGTGGAGGGCTATGGCGATGGAGGTTTGTAGGCCGATGGAGAGGAAGGCGTTCTGTGGAACGTGGTGGTGGTGGTCTGGGGTGTGGGAGGAGGCTGTTGTTTTGTGGGAGTGGGTTTTGTGTAGGGCGTGCGGGTGTTGGTCGGGAGCTAGGGTTTGCTCGCTTGTGATGTTTGAGTTGGAGGCGCTGGAGAAGTCTTCGTCGTCGTCGTCGTCGGTCTGGTCGTTGTAGGAAGAGACATCGGCTGAGCGGTCTGCATTTTTGAGCAGAGGCGTGTTTTCCGTCAAGGGGGTTAGAGTCGTTGCTGTTGCAGACTTGTTGACAGTGGGCCTGGAGCTGACGGTCGCAGCTTTGAGTGATCCGCGTGCTCCTCCGTTGGCGTTGACGTTCTTGAAACACTCGGCACCGCAGACGTCGGTGAAGCCGTGGCAAGGGCCGTCCGAATCACAGTTTGCTTTTGATCCAAGTGTCAACTTTGAGATGCTCCTAGTCAAACGTTGCTGGAGTGATGGCCTTCGAGGTGGGTCGGACGGCTCCTTGGAGTTGCTCTCATGATGTGATCTATGCTCGTCGTGGGATTCTGCTGCAGTAGGTTTGACACTGAAATGCGAATGAGGATTAGATTTTGCGGTCTTTGTTTTCGGACCTAGAGGTGTGTGTCCAGGTAGAGAATTTGTCCTTGATCTTCGTGGCCTGTTGATCACCTCGTGGTCGTGACTGTGTTGATGAGCCTCGACGTCGTGTTGCGGGCCATCTTCCTCGTGGTTGTGCTCGCAGTCCACCACGTGGGACGGAACGTATTGATGCAGCACCCTGGAAATGATCTGAATGCCGATCACGCCACCCATGAAGCATGCTATCAATATCCATGCAGCCTCCTTTGGTGAGTAACCGCCCTCCTGTAAGGATCGTTTCGCCGAAGGCAGCATACTGTATAAAGCAGAAAACAGCATGACTCCAAAACTCAGACTCAACGACATTGAGAGGAATGTGTCGCTGTCCTGGATCCGAAAGTCACGTTTTCCGGGGAACTGGCGGATGATAATGTCGACACATATTACTGAAGCTCCGACGATGCAAGCCACACCGCTCAGAGAGGTCATGACCCATCCTCGTTCATCGTTGGAGAGAACCATTTTGGTTGCCTGGAGATGGTGTTGGCGGTATCACGGTGCTGATATTTCTCGTGTGATCTCTTAGCTGGCCGAGAGAAGACAAAGGTCGTACTCGTCCAGTGCAATAGAGTACAGTCCGGAACAAGCTCGCTAGTCCCTAAGGTATGTAATGGAGTAAGTCCAGATCGAGCCGTGTACAGTAAGTACTGATGCAGTTCTGCAACAAGACACGGAAGAGTGGCGGGGGCAGCGGAGAAGGACCCCACGGCGAGTGAACGGGGATTGAAGAGGAATTGACAGTGGCGGAAGAGAGGTGAGATCGACTCCCTTGGGTGCAAGGATATCGAGTCGAGTCGAATCGCGTCGCGGTGAACAGAGCGAGTCTCAGACTTCAGTTGACCATCAGGGTCCCACTTGTAACTTGGCGCGCGTGGCTTGTGCTATGCCGCTAGCGATTAGTGGCGGCTTTGCTGTGAATCATGTCATGTGCAACGCATGACGTCGAGGAATGTTGGAGTAGTCGAAGCAAAAAGTGTGGTGGTTGTTCACGCGCACATCTTACTTCGAGAACTCGTCGCCTGCAATTGGACGATACCGATAACCTACATCAAACAAAGAGAAAGGGCCAGTCATGGCACAGTCGCTGGAAAAGCAGTTGCAACGGCCTTTGTACGGTATGACTTGCCTGGACATCGTCCACATCCGATCTACACACCCGCAGTCCACTGACATGTGACAGTCTTTGACTTACCCGAAGAGCTTCTATACACCTTACAGCTCAACTCGCAATCACAATCGCAATCATCTTCCGCCCCTCAGGATCCTGCACCCGAGCCGACCTCATCATCTACCCAAGATGCCGACTCACCAGATGGCCCTGCAAACGCAACATCCTGCAATCTCTGCGGCCTCACCTTCCCTACCCTTCTAGACCAACGTGGCCATGTGCGCTCCGATATCCATGGATACAACCTGAAGCAGAAGTTGCGTGGACGTCCTGCTGTGAATGAGGCCGAGTTCGAGCGACTGGTGGGGCAACTGGATGAGAGCATATCTGGCTCCGATACCTCAGACTCGGAAGATGACGACGAAGATGACGATTTGGGCAACGCAAAACAAAAGGACAGCACACTGAGCGCACTACTCAAGAAGCAAGCCAAGATTGCGGACGGCGATGCTGAAGACGCGCCCGTCAAGAAGAGGAAGAGAGGCGCGGGAAAGCCACCCATGATTTGGTTTGACTCGGTCAAGCTACCTAAGAACACAACACTTGGTGTCTACCGCGCAGTGCTGCCTGCAGATGAGGAGGATGGCGAGGGCACTCTGGTCAAGACAATTCAGAACAAGCAGCTCGCCGCAAAACCGCCACCCAAACCTCAGCCTAAATCTGACCAAGATGAGGAAGGTGGTGTTGCTCTACCGGCATCGATGATTCAAAAAGACACGAGTGCAGCTGGTCCGCATTACTTCCTATGCATGATCGGTGGAGGTCACTTTGCCGCTATGCTGGTCTCTCTCACGCCCAAGTTGACCAAGCGAGCTGGAGTCGAGGACCGTTCTGCCACTGTCATTGCGCACAAGACTTTCCACAGATACACGACACGTCGGAAACAGGGTGGCTCTCAATCGGCCAACGACAACTCAAAGGGCAACGCGCACAGTGCTGGCTCAAGCATCCGAAGATACAACGAAGGCGCCTTAGAGCAGGAAGTCCGCGACCTTCTTACCGAATGGAAGCCTTGGATCGACAGTGCTGAGTTGGTGTTTGTCAGAGCATCAGGCAGCACCAACAGACGAACTCTATTCGGGCCCTACGATGGACAGGTATTAAGTATCAAGGACACCCGACTACGCGGCTTTCCCTTCAACACGCGAAGAGCAACGCAAGCCGAATTAATGCGAGCTTTCGTCGAGCTCACAAGAGTCAAAGTCCGCACCGTCGACGAAGCCGCTCTCGCAAAGGAAGCCGAAGAAGCAGCCGCAGCGGCCGCAAAAGCACAAGCGAAAGCCCAGGCACAAGCAGACAAACCCAGCACGCCCAAAGCGCCCAAACTCACAAAAGCAGAAGAAGAAGCAACCCTCCACACAACGCAGATCTCAGCTCTCATCCGCCGCTCCAAAGCCCCAGGTCTCATCTCGTACATCCAATCCAACAACCTCAGCCCAGACTTCCACTTCTTCCCAGCCGAACAAAACCACCACGCTCCCACGCCACTCCACCTCGCCGCCTCATCCAACAGCCCCGCATGCGTGACTGCTCTCCTCACAAAAGCAGGCAGCGATCCCACAGTCACCAACAACGACACCAAACCCCCCTTCGACATCGCCGGCGACCGCCCGACCCGCGACGCCTTCCGCCTCGCGCGCTCCACCCTCGGCGAAGCGAGATGGTCATGGGACACCGCCAACGTCCCCACCGCTCTCTCGCAAGCCGAAGTCGACGCGCGCTCTGCTCGCGAGCGGGAGGAGAAAGCGGCCGAAGATGCTGCTGAGAAGAGCCGACGGGAGCAGGAGACCGAGAAGCTGCGCAAAGCCGACGCGGAGAGAGTCGAGCAAGGGAAGGAGAAGAAGTTTGGGGTTGGAAGGACGCTGGTGCAGAAGCCTGCGCTGACGGCTCAGGAGAGGCGGATGGAGGACGCGAGGGGCATGACGGACGAGATGAGGATGAAGTTGGAGAGGGAGAGGAGGGCGAGGGCTGCGGAGGAGAGGATCAGGAAGATGCAGGGGAAGTAGATGGTCGTGTTGGCGATGACGATGGTGATGATGGTGATGATGGTGATGATGGTGATGATGGTCACGATTACGATCATGATGGGTAGAAATGTACAAAGTAATTGTTGTCGATTCAATTCTGTATAACTCGCTAGAGTAAAGGACAGCAATGGCGCATTGTGTAGCTTCGATCGATGTCGGTACACTCCCATACCTTACAGCCTTCATGCGCTACACAACCTTTCGTCTAAACCTTGTTGCTGTATCTACACAACCTGTCCAAACCAGTACAGATCCAACTCATGCTTAGGTACGGTAGGGATCAAGCGCATCCAAAATCCACCCAAGAAGCCACAAGATCCACATCCTTGAAATCAGCCCTGGACTCCCTCGACTCCCTTTCGACTTGACGCGCAGTTTGCGAAGCTCGCCAAATTCGCGTCTATACAAAGATCGAAAAGTCAGTCACTGGATGATGCTTTTGGAGGATGGAAGGCGGGATCTTCAACTTACGTGCCAGACCAGAGCTCCATTCTCCCACTCTCCCGTCGTCCCCTTTCTCATCCCGACGTAGTCTTCTTCGCATGCTAGTTCGTGTAGTTTGTTCTCTACTTGGCCGGAGGCGCTGGTGCGTTGGTAGAACCACCCGCCGTCGTCCTGGAGCGTGTCTCTTTCCGGGGAAAGCGTGGTGGCAGTGTTGCCATGGCCGTCAGTGTCGGTCCATTTGTGGTATGTGTTCATAGTAAGAGCTTGCGTGTACGAGAACCAGTCTGTGTTAACGGGCAGCCAGATCTTCAACAGTGGGTCCGGGCGGCCGGCCGCGTCGATGTCTGCTACGAGGTTTGTGACGAATTCGGGCGGGCGCTGGGTTTGGGCTTCTGAGGCGTGGTGCTGGAGTTGGCGGAGAATGGCGAGTTTTTCGGGGAGGTTGGGGAGGTTTGTGAAAGTGGCGGTGGTCATTGTCTTGTGTCTTTCGGGGAGGAGGTCGTACTGGGCGTTTATGACGTCGTGCGCGCCTGCGTGGGCGCCTGGGTGGGTTGTGAGGTGGTGGCGGATGGTTTCTGTTAGGGTTCTTTCTGTTTGCAGGTCGGTGGTGTGGGCGGCGAGGTGGGCGGCGAGAGATGGTGTGGTGGTCATTTGGATTGCGATGGGGGTTCCGTCGGTTGGGAGTGGTGGAAGGGTTGGCGAAGGGTGGTTTGGGTGGGTGAAGAGGGTGGCGCCTTTGAGGTGGTTGTAGCGGTCCAGGAGGGCGATAAGCTCGCTTACTTGCGAGTTGAGGGAAGGTTCCGTGGTGGTCTCCATTTTTTGAGAGTGGGTTCGTGATTTTTTTTTGTGATATCTGGGTGGTGTGGGATTGTTGTGGTGACGAGGAGTGTACCTTATCAGCCAGGAGATATCATGTGCGCACATTACCAACATGTAGGCTTTTTCATTGAGATTTGGCCCACAAATCTCGTTGCAACCAAGCCGTGTGTAGATCGGATCCGACTGGAAGAAGGGCCATGTTTTCGGCGATCTGTTCGCTTGTCACATTGTGCCTTCTCGAGGAGCGACCAGCAGCCGAATTTGAATAAGTGCTGTGTTCAAAGGGACTTTCCTGTGCTTTTTCCACATAGCGCGGCCGGCGCATTGCGTTGTGAGCTGGAAGGAGCAGCTCTTCAATGGTCTGGCGCGCAGCTTTCTCGTGATCGTATGTGTGGTGTACATCCACGCCAGGCTCGCCATCGCCGTCGCGCTCAGATCGCTGTTTGCTCACGGTGAAGTGGTCTATCAGACGCGGTCTCTTGGGTGGACGACCCAATTCAGAAGGGCCCGCAGTGACCTTCGCTTGATTTTCAGTAGACGTCACGGACTCCACGCGGCGACGTTTTTGTAGGGGCGGCGGAGCCACGTGTGACATGCCCGGATAAACTCTCGCTGCATTTCCAGAATTCCCAAATCTCGCCTCAGATAGTTTTGGTGTTGGTGGAGGGCCCATGACTGAACGACTCTGCTTAAGCTGCACTAGATCTCCTGTAGCGTAAGATGCTGCATTTTCGGGTTTTGATTTGGAGACTTGATTTTGTCTGTATATCGGTACAGCAGTCTTGCCGAGTCCGGTGCCGCGGAGAGGAGGGTAATTCTCAAAGCGCATTTGAGGTAGTGGTGGGGAGTCTGGTCGAGTTGGGTTGTTCTCAGGGCTGTGTTCAAGGTCATCCTCAAGGTCATCTTCCAGATGCTCGACGTCGTCCTCAGACTCGTACTCAGAGTCGTACTCAAGGTGATCCTTAATTAGATCTTCCAGGTCCTCGAGGTCGTCCTCAGGGTTGTACTCAGCGTCGTACTCAGAGTCGTACTCAAGGTCATACTCAGGGTCGTATATAGTAGAGACGTACTCAAGCTCGTGCTCAAGGTCACACTCAAAGTCATACTCAAGGTCGTCCTCAATTTCGTCCTCAAGTTCATTCTCAGTGTCATACTCAGGATCATACTCAGAATCAAACTCAGCATGATCCTCAGAATCATTCTCAGGGTGCACAAGCAGCGATGTGGTGTTAGACCGAGACTGGAAATCCTCAGGGCGCAACGCAGGCATTAGCAAGGAGGGAGGTTGAGCAAGGTACTCCTCGGGGTACGCTGGAGCCAGTGATGGGGACCTCGGTCGATCACCTGGCTTGTAGGGGTGGAACATTGCGTCCGCATCCGGGTTGTTCTCGAAATCGATCCTCCAGGCGAATTCGCGGAATCGTGCGCCGTTTGGGGGTTCGTAGACTGGTGGCCACATCGCGGAAGATCGGGCGGGAGGATTTGCGGTTCTGGATTGATGGGCGAAAGGGGGTGATGTGGAGTCTTGGTCGTTGGTGGCCATGGTGGTGCAGATGGCGACTTGTGATTTGGTGGTTCTGCGAGACTGGCACTGCGAGACTGGCAAGATTGTATTGTTTTGGAAAAGTGGCGATGCTGGTATGTTGCTGGTCGGGGATGTTGCGAACTGTCGATTTTGGGGGGTTTGGCGATTTTTGGGATACTAAAGTAATTTGTGGTGGAAAGGGATTTCGACACGGATGCTGGATGGGTTTGGTACTGCATGCTGGGGCGGTGTAGAACGAGGTGAAAGTATTACTAGTAAAATGGTCTGCATTCGTCCAACGTGGATTTAAACTCCCGGCCCTTTTTTTTTACAATGCTGGACCTTGCGCTTTCTCGTCGATGGAGAGAAGAGTGTCTGTTCATAGATTACAGTTGTACCAAAAGACGCCGGCGCCATGCTGAAGGACCAACTTAGTCTATCGTATCTTTACAGTGTCCGCCTTCGAAAATCAGGTTAATAATGCAAATGCCGTCGTACGCGCTTGGCGTCTAGTCCTCGAGGAACGCCTTGCGCGAGACCTGTGGAGCAACGTGTTAGCAACTGTGCTTTCAATTTCGATCGCGGGAGCGTGCCATCCCAGAACTTACCGCCCATGTACCAGCCAATCCTGCCACGATACCGCCAGATACCATGGCGGGCCTCAGGCCACGCGAGCTCTTGAAAATCATGCCAGAAATTCCGCCGGCAGCCACGCTGTTCAGCGCGTCGTGCTTGCCGCGGTAGTATCCGATAGTGCTGTTGAAACCGTTGTACATCATCGCAACCACACCGGCAGAGTTACCCAAGAAGGGCCCCCTCCTTGTGACGGCGTTGAGGACGGAGTTGAGACGGAGCTTGGGAGGCGCGGACGCAGGAAGCCTGTTCAGACCTTCTGCCAGACCCCACACGCCTCCCATCGACAATGCGCCCAGGTATGCCACGCCCGCGCCATAGCACAGGTCATCAGACCAACCTCGCGAAGGCAGGAATGAGTTGCTGTTGGGCAGATCTGAGAGGGCTGAATCGTCGAGGTTGAGGTAATCGAGAGTGTCTTGGCCGAGGCCGGCGAGAGGGTGGAGCGAAGATGCATCGAAAGCGCCGGGTGCGGTCATGAAAGAGCCAACATCCTCCGAAGACATGTTGTTGAAAGCGACGCCTGCTGCGGGATCTTGGATGGTTTGCGATGCGCTCGAGTTGGAGGGTGCGTCTGAGGGTTGCGCCTTGCGGCCTGTGAAAGCGTCCCAGACGCCCATTGTGACGGATTCGAGTGTGTGATGGACTTGGAGGATGGCCGTGTAAAAGGAGTCGGAGTCAGAGGCGAGAGATGGAGAGGCGGCGCGATGGAAGTGCTCGTCGAGGGTGATGATGGAATGGTCGAGGAGTAGTGATTCGCAACTTTTCCACGTCCAAAGGAGAAAGCGCGCCGAATGTTCGGGCAGGTCAGGGTGTTGGAGCCGTGTTTCTCAAGCCGTTTTTCAAGCCACAAGTGGCGGTGCAATCCGACAAATTTCGAGAGTGACGAGGCGAGAAAGGTGCTATACCGACATCAAACATCTATGGCAGTGGCTGTATCCAAATTGGTGTCGCCAACATGGATGTACGCATGACAGATCAGTCTCAAGAGGCGCCTCCCCTGCTTGAAGAGGATCGTCTCCGTCAGATCGCCAGACACGTGAAGGATTATATTCCCGGCAATGGCAATGGCGACTTTGATGAGCAGAAAATGTAAGACTACAACCAACGAGAACGACCGAGTTATGCTCTCGGGGTTTTCCATGCTGTCAGAGGCGGAAGCTGACAGCCTCCTAGTAAGTTGATTCCATTGTTCAACGAAGTCCTCTCCACCAGTTCGTCGAGCAGTCTTCATGCAGGTCATCGGGTCGCTGCATGGGAGGCCCTTTGCACCCTGATCGATCAAACGACGAAGTCGCAGCACGAAGATGTGCGCGATATCTTATGGAGAGCTCAAATATGGAACCGAAGCCTCGAGCTATACCTGGACCAATTCTCCAATGCGAGGCCAAAGTCCTGCAAAACACTTCTTACTTCTCTCAGCAACGTGCTTCGAAGGTTTGAAGACGCTGCATGGATCAAAGATGTGAAGGATCAGCTGGCGTCACAGCTAGTGGTTGCTGTGAATGCAAGTGATATGCAGCGGGACAGCAAAGCTCAGCTGTTGCTCTTCACTCACTTCCTCTCGAAGAACATTCTGACGCTAGACATGATCCTTTCCCATGTCGTCGTCAAGGACGGTGCCCGAGCCTACGGCAACAAAGTTGAGGATCTTTTGTCGTCAATCCTACAATGGCTTACAAGAGGCGATCTCGGTTCAATTATCGGACAACTGACCAGCGTCGTCTTGGACAACGCGGACAAAGCTTCTTCCAGCTTGTCTAAGGATACGACTCTTCTCAACGTTGGAAAGTCGGTACCGGTGTGGTCACGTCCTCTACACGAAACACTCGATCGGGATCTTGAGAACACCGAAGCTTACCGAGCCCATATCTTCCCTGTGCTGTTCAAGCGCGGTCTTCCCCAATACGTTGCGTTCTTGAGGCAAGTAGGCTTCGATTCAAAGTTCTCATCTGAACAGACTTCTTGCCGTGAGAACGACCAGGAAATACTCTACGCAGCCTTGCAAGCCGGTAAACATCTCGGCCTCATAGAAGAATTTGAGGGAGACAAGGTGGCACTGGAGTCCGACCGCATCCTCATTCCCATCAAATTCATTGCCAACCTCACTATATCTGGCTCCCGCAGTGCACGTCTTGCTGGCCTCTCGTTGTTCGTCGTTTCCAACTCACCGACCAAATCTCTCCAACCCAACGTGTTTGAGCAACTCAGGCATGCACTGCCTCATCTCCACGCGGATACAGATGCTTTCTCCAGAAGTGAGCTGTTCTCCATCACACAACGTTTGTTCGACAGAATACGATGCGCGACTGCAGTGCTGGCGCGAACGACTTCCGCAGAGGCGCAAGAGTCAATACAGCAGCATAAAGAGTTCATCAGCTGGTACTCACTCTTCATCACGTGGGAGCTACGGCCTACCTCCAGCTACCAGAGGCATATCTCTGCGCTGAGATGCTTGTCGATACTTCTTCGATCGGGCGTCGATGCCAGCATCTCAAAACACCAACTCTCGAAACTAGCTTCTGGGGCTTCTGCATGGCCATTCGATATGTCGATCGTTGACTCGGGAATGCACCGCTTGCTGCTCGACCTGTTGATGAACTCTTTCGAAGAGGTCCGTCAAACTTCGGCAAGCATACTTGAGCTTTGCACATCGGCGAGTGGCACGCATGCGAACGGTTCGAGGGACACAGTGAACGTCGCTAGAGAGAGGGCGGTCGCAAGGATGCTTTCCAGTGGCCGCGCAGATCACGCCGATGGCGTTGCCTACATGCATGGGTTGAGCTATGTACTTGCGGCGACACCTGCAGAACAGCAGATTGTTCTGACTGCTCTGTTAGATAAGACTGAAGACATGCTGAGTGTTGCGGATAGCGATCTTGCCCGAGCAGTCGACAAATTCCCTCTTCATGGATTACTTACAAGCTTGCGCTATGTACTGCTTCGCTGTGATCTCAGCACTGGCATGTACGCACAACTCCATGCTCGCATCGAAAGAGTATTGCAGCATGTGTGGACTGTTGTTCAGCCCACACTGTGCGACGATGCACCCGAAGGCCATGTACCGGATGAAATGGATGATGTGCCAGATATCTCGACCAAAGACATCTTGAGCTACTGTTGGAGAGCACTAAAAGAAGCAAGCTTGCTCATGGGGGCTATGCTGTCTCCAACTTCTCTCAAATCCTGCGAGTCACCCACCGAGTTCAAACACTCGATGTTCGAGCTTTGCTTCACGCAGTTAGCCATGCTTAGGCATCGAGGTGCTTTCTCTACTGTGGCACAGACATGGACTACATGCTGCTCACTCATGGACGGTAACGGAAGCGGTCCTCTCGGCTTATCAACCTGGTACGATCGCACCATCAGTCTGCTTCGTCGAAGTCTCACCATAAACACCCGTCGCTCTGCCGGACTTCCTTCCCTCATCTGTGGTGTGCTTATTGCCGATCGTTCAGCTGCGCTTTTCAAGCGCGCTTTCGCTGAGATTGAAGAGATTGCAAGAGAGGATGTCGATCTGACATCGGCGCACGAAGCCAGCTTGACTCAAGTACACGCGATGAACTGCATGAAAGACATTCTCAAAAACACCAGGTTAGCTGGCAAATCAGAACAGTACGTGCCTGTCGCACTTAGGCTGGCAGCAGACTCCCTCCGCTCAGAAGCCTGGGCGATCCGGAATTGCGGTCTCATGCTGTTCCGCGCGGTCATTGATCGACTGCTTGGCACAAACGATGCATATGTTGAAGACGAAGTCGCTACTAAGCGACGAGTCGATTTCGAGCATCACCAGGATCTGCTGCAGCTTGTCATTGGACTGTTGTCCACAGCCCCTACATCGGTGTCGTCCGGCGAGGGCGCAAGAAATGAGGGCGTTTTCCCGGCATTGCAGCTGCTCCAACGTGCTCACATGCCGGAAGCGAAGCGCACGGAGGTTCAGGAGGCTGTCTTTGCTCTTACTGCGAGTCCATCCTGGCATGTGCGCGACAAGGCCGCCAGAACATACGTGTCCTTCATACCCGTTGAGACCACTTCTGCAGTCCTTGAACGGCTACTTGCGGGCCCACGAGGCGACCATAATGCGCTGCATGGAGCTTTGCTCTGCGCGATGTATCTCATCCGCAGACTGAGTACGAAGGTTGCACCCCGAAGCACGAACATGCAAGACCTTGCTGGTGAAGAGCAGCGTTGCAACAGCATCGTGTCCGCGGCAGAGTGGCTCCGCAAAGACGAATCCTGTCTGTACACGAGCATCGCATTTGTTGACGTCGAGCTATCTCTGGAAGCCCTGAACGAGCGCGTTGCAAACCAGCGTGAGCTCTCGAACGCCGGATTCCAATACGCCATCGAGAACTCGGCGATTGCTCTGGAAGGCGATCATGTCAAGGCTGTGTCTTCGGAGATCGGACGTCTGTCTGAGACTGAAGCCATGACCCGAATCGTGAACCAGACCGAAGCCGACCAGTGGCTTGAGGATAGAGCATTGCATATCGAACAAGAAGTCGCGAGTCCCGAAACCATCGAATCGACCCTCATGTCTCATTTGCAGGAATGGGCCGGGGCACTGCAAACAACACTCAGCGACGACAGTATCTTCTCCGGCCAGGCAGCAGTGAAGGGACTTGCGCATTTGAACGCCGTCTGGCCAAAACTTGATCAGCATCCTGACAGCGAGCAGCTCTTCCAATCCTTGTGTCTGATAGTCTACGACCTTCTCAACGACGACGACGAAGAGATCCGCGTCGATGCCGCCGACACCGCGGCTAAAATCTTTTCTGCAGACCGCGGAAATTCCGCGAGTGACAGCAGCACCGCTCTAGTACCGTTAGTTGCGACCCAGCGTCTTGCAGAGCTCATTGCCCGACGCTGGCCAACGTCCTCAACCCTGTTCGACGCCGCGATCTCACGGGCATTCGGCGCGAGTGCGGTCAGCGTGGAGCAGCAACTGCTCTCATGGGAAAAAACAGAGTACGCCCTCTTCGCCGAAGAGAAACAGAACTTGTACATCGACGACGTGCGGGAGACGAGAATGTGGGCGAAAGTGGCCATGTGCGTTACTAATACCGCTGCGACTGAAAGCGAGTCCCTCACACCGCTGTCTCTTTGGGTCAAAGACGGCCTGCTCGCTTTGAGGGCTAAATTCGAGAAGAACGTCGATGGTCCGCTTGGGTGGACTACGGATGAGAATGCTTTCTTGCTGGGCTTAAGAGTTGTGCATGCTGCTGAGCTTTTGCTGGGGGTGTTGGAACATGGAACGGCGGTCTTGCCAGTTGAGCAGGGTGAGTTGAGGGGATTACTGCAGGCTGTTCAGGATTGTGGTGGGAATGTGCTGTGGCTAAGAGAAGTTCAGAGGGTTTTGGATGCGGGAGTGATTGGATATACTTGGGAGTCTGTTTGAAGGGTCGTTTCGAGGGACCGAATGCCTTGAGAAATAATTTGGTGCAGTGGCAGTGGGATAAGAGTGCCATGGACGCAAATAAATTGTGTGCAACGCTAGGCGATGGTCCTCGTATACGCAGCCACAATTCCACAAACATCAATGCGCTTTCTACCACTTGTCGATCCCGACGAAGTCAAAGTATACGGTAGGTACAACCTCCTATAAAATTCCATAGTCGTACGATTTATAACTAGCCCTAGTCTACTGCTCGTCTTTCCAGGAAACCAATGAGAGTGGAGAGAGCAGGAGAAGGATTCCGCTCCTTCCGCGCAGCTTACGCATGAGCTCCTTGCTCACTTGCAGCGAACTATGAAGACGAAAGCCATTCTATTACCGTGACTCAACTTCGAGAGGCATGCTGATCTAGAAAAGCCTCACCTGACTGCTTTGGACGAAAAGAAAATACAAAACAGCCTCGAGACATTTCAACAGCCCATAATTCCCCCAAGACTTCGACCTAGAACATCCGACCAAAGACAAAGATTCAGAAATGTCCCCAACAACCCACACAGAAGAATCAACCTTCCGCTCCTACTCCCCTTCCTCCAGCAAACTCTACGCCGCCCTCCGCCGCAAATACCACCCAACCGTCTACCAAACCATTCTCAACCACCACAAATTCACAGGCGGACAACTCGACCACGTCCTAGACGTAGGCTGCGGCCCCGGCCTCGCAACCCAAGACCTAGCACCGCACTTCGCCCACGCCACAGGCCTAGATGCCGGCTCAAGCATGATCGCCGTCGCGCGCAGCCTCGGACTCCAAACAGCGTCGTCCGAACCTGTTCGCTTCGAACTTTCAAGCGCAGAAGCGATGGAAGGTGTGGAGGACGGGAGTGTGGATTTGATCACCGCGGCTAACGCGGCGCATTGGTTCGATATGCCTGCTTTTTGGAAAAGGGCGGCGCAAGTCCTGAAGCCGGGAGGGAGCGTGGCGGTCTGGACGAGTGGGGAGATCGCTGCGCATGGTGATACGCCCAACGCGGTGGCGATCAATGAGGCGTTTGCGAGGTTCAAGGAGGAGTACTTGAGGCCGTACTATGAGAGGGGGAATTTGCTCACTGAGGGTGGGTATAGAGATCTGGGGATGCCTTGGGATGTCGAGCCGGTGGTTGGGGGGTTTGATGATTCTTCGCTTTTCAGGAAGGAGTGGGATGTTTCTACGGAGCAGTTCTTTGTGGGATCGGAAGTTCCGTTTACTACTGAGATGTTCGAGAAGATGTGGGCGACTTCGAGTCCTGTTACGCGATGGCGGCAGGCCCACCCTGGGGCCGAGGGGACGGAGGAAGATGTTGTGAGGATTATGCGGAGAGAGGTTGAGAGATTGCTGGCCGAGGTTGGTGTAGGTGAAAGTGAGGCCGTGTTGAAGGGCGCTTCTGCTGGTGTGGTCTTAATGGTGAAAAAGACTGAAGCTGAGGGCGTGTAATTGTGTCTATAGTGTCAGGCCACCTTCCAGAGCATGCTCTACTTGTTGGTATGAGCACAACGGCATTGACGTCGAAAGATCCGGCCATGTCATGTGTTGTTTTGTCAATGCCTGAGAATGTATGCGCCAAGGTCCACGGCCTTCTTCAAGCCGAATCACCACTAATCGCACGCTACTGAAAGTCCCATTCAATCTGTCGATTTACCCTTTTCACCTTCCCCCTTCTGAATTTTCGATCCCTCATTCCAAACCCGCTCCTCGCCAATCGGACCCGTCGGCAGTCTACCCGCCTCGAACTCGCTTTCGCACCACTGCAGTCTCTCCCTCAGTCTCTGCGTGACGTCCAAGGCTTCCTGGCATGCCATTCCCACGGAAGACCAGTCTACGGTCTGCGTTCCGCCAACGCCCATTCGAGCTTCATGCAAAGCCAACTGATTCACCGCGCGCCACGTCCGATCCTTTTCAGAGCGTGCTGCGACATCGAGGCGTAAGTCTTCCACCATGTGCACGCGCTCGATTTTGCGCATAAGGCCGTATAAGCCGGCGAGTTTGACTTGATCGTACTTGGAGAGTGTCGTGTTGGCGATTGAAGTTTCGGTGGAGATGAGGCCGACGACGGCTTGGGCGGGACAGGTCTCTGGTGTGCGATCGCTGTTGTTGAGCCAGGCTGTGGCGCTGTCTAGTTGCGCTTGTTCGGTGTTAGACCTGGGTCGACGGGAGCACGTGGAAGGTACTGATCGCGTTGGAGATTGCGACATCGTTTTTGCGCTTGTGCGTGTACTGGGCGAATTTGTCGTATTCGCAGGTGTTGAGGTTGAAATTGTGGGCGGATACCGAGATGATATGGGTACAAATGAAGCGGTTAGGTTTCTGCAAAAGAATCTAGGCAGCTTCGCTGCATGGTCGTCATTCACTCAGTCAGTGGCGCGTGGTTGCCATGTAAGAGTGTTTGCCCAGGTTGGAAAGCACGAGTATAATCTTTCTCGTAGGTCGAACTCGCACATGCCGATCCGATATGATGGGATCATCGCATGCTCTGCAACATCTTCCCACGCGCGACTGTTAAAAATTGATTGCTCATGACACCGCGCCCCTAGCAGCTGTCCTTGCTCCCTACTTTTAATCCTCTTTTGAAGTTCTTCCATTCTTCTTCCTCCAAGCTTCAACACCGCGATCAATCTCTTTCTTCGAGACACCGTTATTGACCAGTTGCATGACGACACCAAGCGTCTCGACATTCTTGTTCCTACTCTCGTCGTCGAAGAACAGCATCTCCTCATACTCCAGCCCGCTCTTCTTCTGCAACTTTGCGAAATGTGTCTTCTTATCGCCTGGGTAGATTTCTAGGTGATCGAACATGCCCAACGCATGCCTCGACGAGGTCCCGGGGACTTTCAACATAGTCAAGGCTTCTCGAGCAAGCTCAGGAGCGTGTGTGCGGCTTGCAGCGCCTAGAACGATGTCTTTCTCTTTGATGGAGCTGAGAATCCCGGCTGTGTCGTTGTAGAAGCCATACGATTCGCCGTATCGGTCTTTGATCGTGAGGCCGTCTGATACGCGCTTCAAGGGTGGGGTGACGTGGGTGTCGATCCAGAATGGCCAGAGGGTGTAGTCCAGATCGAATACGATCATCTTGGGTAGTGGGAGACCGTCGTTGAATGTAGAGGGAGCTCCGACCACATCGGCGGGTTTGGTGACGGGGGTGGTAGGATCGTCGGCGGCAACGGCCACTGCAGGCTCACGGTTGGCACGACGGGTCATGATCGTTATGAAGAGGGCGATAAGTACAATGAGGATGGAAATAAGGCTCCTTGGATTAAGTGCCCGTCTGGCTCCTTGCATCTGCTGGGAGGCAATCGTAGAAGCGACGTATGAATGGCGTGAAGATTATGTTGTCAACTAGCTGTTGAGATCCAAGAAACTGTCAGACTGTGATGGATAGTCACAGAACTAAGTTACATTCACAAGAAAGAAAATAGAGGGACTTCGACAAATCAGATGACGTAGGTCCAACTGGGTGAGTGAAGCCCGCCGCTCAAGTCGGAGCTTCAGACGCCGAACACCAAACATCAAACACCTCCACCAAGTGTTACCTGCTCTCCCACCACCCGCCAACCATCGACAATACCCACAATCATGGCGGGCAAGGCAGCATCCTCGAACCAGCTCATATCGAGCAAGCCATCCGACACACCCGTTACTGTCCAGCTACACCCGCTCGTCCTCCTCACAGTCTCGGACTATATCACTCGACACACCCTCCGCCAGCAAGAAGGCCCAATCGTAGGCGCCATATTCGGCCAACAAAACGGCCGCAACTTCACACTAGAGCATGCCTTCGAATGCAAAGTCTCACCAAGTGACGATGGGCCTCTCGACAGCGCATGGTTTACGAAGCGCATGGAAGATTACCGTGAGGTGCATAAGGCGCCTGCATTGGACCTTGTCGCCATGTTCATGTCGAGCACTGCCGACGGTCCGGTACCTGCACATTTGCCAGTTTTAAGCCAGGCGCAGTCTCTGGTTGGGAATGAGAACATCATGCTACTGCTCTTTCAACTGGACATGGTGGACAAGATGGAGGGAGGCAAGTTGCCAATCGGGTTATACGAGCCCTTCCAGGAGCAAACGGGCGAGCAAACAGAAACGCGTTTCCGGGAGCTGACCTTCGAGGTTGAGACTGGCGATGCGGAGATGATTGGCGTAGACTTTGTGGCCAAGGGTGGAGGAAACGCTACGGCCGTGCCAGGCGGGCAGACAGGAGAGATTAGTCCGAATGAGAAAAAGTCGTCAAAGGGCAAGGGCAAGGCGAAGGAGGACAAAACTGAAACAGAGGCGGACGCAGCTGTGGCACACGTTCTCAGCCGCGAAGACGAAGAGCTCATTTCCTCTCTTACGGCCAAGGCGAATGCGATCAAGATGCTCAACCAGCGTATCAACCTCATCCAGTCATATCTAGCATCATTACCGGAAAGCTACCTGACCGATGCGACCTCTACCATACCGCCGACCGATACGACCAACTTCCCTCTACTGCGCAACGTCAACTCACTCATGTCACGTCTGCCTCTTCTTGCCCCACCGACCACGGCACCTACGAGCAACGGCAGCGCCGCGAGTAACGTCTCCACTCACATGCAAGCCGCAAATCACGAGCAAAAAGACGTGCACCTCACTTCACTTCTTGCGGCCTTGACGCGCTCCGTGAGTGAGACACAAACTCTGGCGTCGAGGTTCCACTTGGTGCAGCGCGAACGCAATGTCAGAGACCGCAACACCTTCGCGGGCCCACCCATACAGCAGGGGAGGTTTGAGGGTGGCTTCGAGGCGCGCGAGTCGCGCGAGTTTTAGGAAAACTCGGACGAAGATGCGGATTTCAGAGCTGCCGTGGCACAGTCTATGATGCCCCCTTCACGGTCTGGACCTTCCAGTCGTTAGGGGTCTTCTTCTTGACAGAGTACGAAATGAGACCGGGTATCTAATGATTATGAGTGGCATGGCGACGGCGTAGTAATAGTACCAATTTTGAAGGCGTTCGGGAAATCGAGATGCGACTAGACTCGGGATAGAGATAGCTTTGCATGTTACATTATAGCTGTCTGGGTGGCGCATGGTCGGCTGAAACAGGGAACGATGCTGAGGTTGAAATACCGATATTGAAAGGTCTGCAAATGCAACAAGTCCCTCGGAGTGACTAGAGGTATATCGCGCATGTCGCGTGGCGCAGTAAAGCACAATGGGAAAGCCAAGCAGAGCGTACGTGTTCAGCATTCGCCACACACTTACATGTAGCTTGTGTCGTCTCGTGTATTACAAGAAGACATCGACTACAAAACACCACATGACAACAACACGATACGATACATCGTCACACATGTAATAAGATCTTCACATGGCCTAAAGAAGAAGACCATCAAAGTGCACGGCCCAGCCACCACATAAACTACGTCAAGCGGCGTTTAATCCCCCAGTGGAGGAGAGTGGAAGCCGGGCGGCCAGCAGCAAGCAACCTAAGTGACCAGCTTGCGCGCAGTCAATTCTCAGACTCGGCACACCACGGCAAGACACCTCATCCTCTCCCACGCTCGACAATATTTCCCTGCCGTCTCATACACGCCCGCGCGCTCATACCTACAGCGACCCGCCACAATGTCGGGAGTCTTACGGAGCGTCAAGAACGTCACAAAGGGCTACTCATCTGTCCAGGTCAAGGTCCGCAATGGTACGCTTCACATTTGCTCTGCGCTATTGCGCCAACACTGACATTATGTCTACCAGCAACCTCCAACGACCCATGGGGTCCCACGGGCACCGACATGGCCGATATCGCTCGCATCACGTTCAACAGCAGCACCGATTTCTACGAGGTTATGGACATGCTCGACAAGCGCCTCAATGACAAGGGCAAGAACTGGCGGCACGTGCTCAAGAGTTTGAAGGTGCTGGATTATTGCTTGCACGAGGGCAGTGAGCTGGTGGTCACCTGGGCCCGCAAGAACATCTACATTATCAAGACGCTGAGGGAATTCATATATCTTGACGAGGAGGGTCGCGATGTCGGCGCAAGCAGTATGTTGAGGTTGTGTTATATGGTCTGGAGACATTCGACTAATACGAGACAGTCCGACACTCCGCCAAAGAGCTGACATCACTCATCATGGACGAGGAGCGCCTCCGCACTGAACGCGCAAACCGTGGCTCGTGGAAATCCCGCGTGACCGGTCTCGAGGATATGGGAGCCATGGGTGGATACCAGGGCGAGCCTTCAGCGCCCAGAGAGAACCGACAGCGTAATCGCACGAATGAGAACGAGGACAATGATCTTGAATTCAGATTGGCGCTCGAGGCGAGCAAGAATGAGGCCGACGAAGCAGCGAAGAGACAGCCGCAAGGCACGACGGAAGACACTGATGACGATCTGGCGAAAGCGCTTAAGCTTAGCAGAGAAGAGGAAGAATTGCGCAAGCGAGAGCAGGATGACCAGAACCAGGCCAATTTGCTCTTTGACGACACCCCGGCACAAGCCCCCCAGCCAACTGGATTCAACCAGGGTTACCAGCAACAGGCTGCGGTGGATTGGTTCGGCAACCCGGTGCAACAGCAGCAACAGCAGCAACCTCAGCAAACTGGCTTCTTGAACAATGCCTACAATCAGCCAACCGGCATGCAACCTCAGCAGACTGGATTCCAGAGTGGATACGGCGGATATGGATACCAACAGCAGCAGCCTCAACAGACCGGATTCCAGCAACAATCTCTGCAGCCTCAGAACACGTACAATCCTTGGGCTCAGCAGATGAATGGATTCGGCCAGCCGCAACAGCAGCAGCAGCAGCAGCCGATTCAGGAACAACAGACCGCAACTCCAGGCTCGAACAACCCATGGGCAACTCCAGCACAGACGATGTCGCCCATTGGCGCACAGCCCACAGGAAGCAACAACCCATTCGCCACTCACCGTCCACCTCAATCAACCACACCCAAGCAGCCCACGCTCTCGAGCTTGCAAGAACAGCAGACCACCAACCAATTCAACCAGCGCGTCAACCCGATCGCCAACTTCTCCCCCTCCCCCGCGCAACCACAACAACAAGCGCCACCCCTCCAGCAGCAAAACACCACGCAAGACCCCTATCAATCGCGCCTCAACGCCCTCCTGTCCAGCGGCGAAGGACAAGACACCTTCGGTAACACGGGCGACATGCGTCTCCCAGCCCAGCACACGGCGCCCGGAACATTCGTCAACTCGGCCGGCGCGGGCTCAATGGGAAGGCTGGAGGCGGCCAAGACGGGCAACAACCCGTTCTTCAGCCAGAACCAGCAACAGCCTCTGCAGGGCCAATACACGGGCATGCCGGCCACGCAGTTCCCGGCTCAGACTGGGCCTATGGGTGGCTTTGGCGGCGGCTTCCAGCAACAGCAGCAGCCGCAGAACACCAACAACCCGTTCGGCGCTAGGCCTGGGCAGCAGCAGGGTCAGCAGCAGCAGGGTGGTGGAAGTTTGATTGATTTGTGAGTGAGTGAGTGTTCGGGTACTCTAAGGGGAAACGGGGCGGTAGATGTGAGGTCGGTGGTGGAATGAATATCCTTTTGGTTCTTTGGCTTCTTTCCTTTCTTACTCTTCGATGTCGGCAAAAAATATCTTTATTCTATTTCTAACCTACAATTCGATTTTGAACGAGGTGGTGGTAGGTGGTGGTGGTGCAAGGCAGAGATAGGCAGTTTGGAGTGGCCTGTTTGGTATGTTGGTATGTTCTGGTATATAGCGTGTCACACAAATTGATACCCTTTGTTCTTTTCTTGGAATTTGGCTACCGGACGACAGCTAGTGAGGCGTTAGACACTTGGGAGCACTGTACATAAACTGTTTCTACCTTACCTACATGTGTCTATCTGGTGATATCTCTCGAATCATTAAGTTTGGCGGGGCAACGGGAGCGTCCATATTGCGGGGAGATGACGGAAAGCTTGGTATTTCTCTTCGGATTGCCGTTTTGAGTCATGCGGTTGGCCTGGGCTGGATTCAGAGATCTTGTTCGACTTGTCTTGCTATTGATAGGTGCTGACCACTGTCGTCGATTTCCAAGTATGTAAATATTGGGGTTGGAGGAGCGTAATCGTATTTCTGCAAAGTGATGGAATTAGCACGTATTCGAGAGCATCTTCACCGGTCGAGATGTTGTATACGAGTAGGGTCATTTGTTCTATTGAAAGGCTGACTACCTACCTAGGTACTATACGTTAGTGCCAATAATATAATTTGAAAGTGTCAGTGCTGTAAATAGATTCTGCCCCGGGTTGAGGCGTTCATTTGAGGACGCGCTTATCATTGCTGGAATATCTGGTTGACCGTATTATTACAGAGTTGACAGCATGTGATTTTGAGAGACAGGTATGGTAACAGACGACATCCCCTGTGCAATCTCCATCTCTTCCCCATAGACCGGGCCGCGTGAACACGAGGAGGTTCCGTCTTTGTTCGTTGGTCGGCTGGCGGGCTGGAAGGCTCTGTGCTCCACTTTCAATCCAGTTAAGGATTCTTAGTCGGCGTCAATGCTGTGCCGAGCTGTCATCACTCAGTCAAGCCGCGCTTTGGGTCAAGAAGCCAGTCGGTCCTGGCAACCAGTCAGTCTGTCAATCAATCAATCAATCAGAGTCTAATCAACCAATCCTCGCTTGCTTACCTACAGTACTCCTTCGAATCCTTCAGTCTGCCCGCACTCCGAGTCCTTATGAGTGACCGCAGCCCCGACGCCGCTGCTGCTGTGCAGCGCGACATCCATACACGCCCGCATACTACACACTCACTTATTACACCCGCTCAACACGCCGCGGAGAGCCCCTCACATACACCCCTCGACAGCACACTCGGCCAAACCAAGTCACATACAATCAATCAACAGCACGACGCGACCTTCCATCCGGCCAACACGAACGACGGTTCAACTGCCACGCCTACACCTACGCATACACAATCCTCCCTCACCAACACTACAGCATACGCGCATAACCATGTCCCGCTTCCTACAATAAACCACCATCCGCCGCTATCCCACCGCCTTTCAGGCACACCCGCCATTGCAGGCCTGACCATCCAGACCGATCTCACCACGCCAGCAAGCACGATTGTAGAAAAGCCGAAGAATACAAGTACACCCTCCATCTGCGAGACTCCCGCCCAGTCAAGACTACACAACTCGCTGGCCTCGCCTGTCGCGCACAGTCTGCCTCAAAGAGGCTCTTCACTGCGATCGAATCTCTCGACTGCTAGCATGCCATCGTCCCTCTCGCCTGGCTCAGCATACTCGACCCTGCCCTCGCCGTACCTCGCTACAATGTCCGACTTGACGCCATTACCCAGCCCTCTCGTGGGCCACGAATCGCCTGCTCCCTGGAAGCGCACCCGACATGGCACACCTGGACATTCACGCAATGCTTCTGCGGAAGATCCAACACCTACAAAGCCAATGTCGCCCAGACTGTTCTCGTCCACGTCACCTTCCAAGCGCAAAAAGGGCTACGGTAACCTGGTTTCTGCCGCTGTGGAAACTTCGATGGCAATCAACACGGCTGGCAATCAGGAAAATCGGCAGCAAGCTGTCAGACACCACAGTCGCAATCGCAGCATCTCCGACTTCCAGCCCGAGCAATTACACAATGTGCGCCAGAGGCACGTCACAATCGGCGCGGGCGATGCTCCAGCATTTGAGGGTGCAGAATATCGAATGCAACGGGAAGCATATCTGGCGGCACAGCGAGGACTTACTCAAGAATCAAAGCAAATACCTAGCCCTCCGCCTAGTAATACCAGCGTGGCCGAAAGCGATGATCCGGAAGAAGACACGGATACAATCTATTTGAACGCAGACGGCAAGCTTGCCGAATACTTGCAAATACACTGTGGTATCAAGAATCGAAAGAGGAAATTCCGCAAGTTGAGGCAACTCGGACAAGGTACTTTTAGCAAAGTGGTCCTGGCTACGGATGAGCGCATTGTGGAGAACCCAGCACCGGCCAACGTGGAGGAACAACTGGACCCGGCTCGCGTGGTGGCGGTGAAGATTGTTGAACACGGGCCTGCAGGTGGCGCCGACAAAGAGCGGATTGCCACAAGCTTGCGACGAGAGGTGGACATGCTGAAGAACATATCGCATCCTTCGCTTCTGCACCTCAAAGCATGCGAATACCAGGAATCCCGCACGTTGCTGGTGCTGACTTACTGCCCGGGCGGCGACCTTTTCGAATTCGCGTGCGCCAGACGAGACCTCCTGACACCACACCTGGTCCAGCGCATGTTTGCCGAGCTCGTCTCTGCCGTCCGCTACCTGCACTCCAACTGGATTGTCCACCGCGACATCAAACTGGAAAACGTACTCGTCAACGTCCCCGCCGCCAAACTAGCAGAAATCGCCAACCCGACCGAATACCCTTCCCCCATCGTCACCCTCGGAGACCTCGGCCTCAGCCGCCGCATGCCAGACCCGCCCGAATCACCCCTCCTCACCACCCGCTGCGGCAGCGAGGACTACGCCGCGCCCGAAATCCTCCTCGGCCAGCCCTACGACGGCCGCTTCACCGACGCCTGGGCTCTGGGCGTCCTCCTCTACGCCCTGATGGAAGGCCGCCTGCCCTTCGACGCGCCGCCGAACAAACCCGAGCGCAGCAGGAATACGCACCGCATCGCCCGGTGCGACTGGATCTGGTGCCGCTTTGGCGATGAGGACGGCGAGTGGGATTCTGGCAGGGCCGGCTGCGAGTGGGAGGGCGCAAGGGAGTGTGTTGAGGGCTTGCTTAAGAAGGTTAGGATGGGGAGGAAGCCTTTGGAGGAGATTGCTGGGTTGGAGTGGGTTAAGCGTGGGGTTGACGTTCCGGGTGGGTTGGAGATGGATGAGGTGAATTGAATGGATTGAATTGATCATGGGAATAGGAATGGGAAAGGGGATGGGTACGGGAATGGGTACGGGAATGGAATCGAAAAAAATAGTTCTTCGGGATTAAGGATGGACACTGTTTGGTTGTCGGTTGGTTGGGTAACGACGGCAAAAAAAGAAGTACGCGCCGCGAATGTTCTTGGGAGGAACTTGGGTTTTGGGTTTCCTCTGTTCTTCTTTCCATTTTCTGTAAGAGATACCACAAGATTTTATTTCATAGCATGCAAAGAGGAAATGGGAATGGGAGAAAGGGTTCTTTTCTTCTTGTTCAGGACAGGTTAATAATACCAAATTTTTGAGAAATGGGACATTTACCTCATCTTCGTTTTGTTCTTTCTTTTGGATCTGTTTTAGTAAGACAAGAACAATGGATTATAGGGAGTCGATAATGAACGATACCGTAGGCAACATATGTCTGTCGATTATGATCTATCAGAAATGAATGGCGTCCGAAACCTTATGCTCCGATACGCCAACCACCTTGCTTAATGCCTATACGTGTACAGGTGATCGGACGTACGTGCTAATATAAGAACGATCATTTCTCCAAGCTGCCTAAAACGTGTCTTCTAATGGGTCTATTCCTGGATACATAGTATGTACATGGTCTATCTTGCCGACGACTCCACCTCACTCCACAAAGGCGAACTTACGCAGGCTTCAACTTCAACCTCACCTCTCTGGACGACTTTCTCATCGCTACTACTTACGGAAGAAAGATCGAGGGTGCCTTCAATCGGAGAATACAAGAAAAACTTACTGTCCTCGACCACTTGTCCACCTTACTCGCCTCTGTGCCTACCACGATCCCTGGTGGACCATTTGCCTCGAGCTCTATCTCTTCTTCCAGGCCATCTAGCAGTCTAGACACCAGTAACTTCACGTCACGACACTTCTATCAAGAACTCCAAAAGACAAAGAAAGAAAACAAACAAACGCCACGATCATCCATATCAAACCCACAGAAAGAAAACCCCCTCCCCCCCCCCCTCCCAAAAAAAAAAGGACAAGACGACACAACAATGCATATCGCCGCCCTCGGCTCCTCCTTCGCAGCCGGCCCCTCCATCCCACCCCAACAAACCTCCACTCCCGCCGCCGCCGCCGCCCGCCGCTCCGCCGCCAACTACGCCTCCCTCCTCACCGCCTCCCTCCCCGGCGCCAAACTCACAGACCTCTCGGCCTCGGGCGCAACCCTGCTAAACGTTCTTTCGGACCCCCAGGAAACTCTCCTCGCGACCCTGCCGCCTCAGCTCGAGGGTCTGCCGGCGGATGTGGATGTCGTGACGCTGACGGCGGGGGGGAATGATTTGGGGTACTCGGCGGGGATGATTGGGGATGCGGCGACGGGGACTGTGAGGGATGAGGGGGTGCTGGGGGTGGTTCTTGGGGGGATGGGGTTGGGGAGGGGGGATGGCGATGGTGATGGTGGTGGTGATGGAGAAGATGGGATTGTTGGCGTGAGTAAAGATGAAGTCGCCTCCCGCTTCGTACGCGTGATAGATGCGATCAAGACCCGGGCGCCGCAGGCGAGGATTTTCCTCGTCGAGTATCTTGCCGTTTTCGGGCCTGCGACTGGCTGCGCGGATGATCAGCCGCTTAACGAGGTACGGGTGGAGGTTTACCGCGCGTTGGCGCGGGATTTGAAGGATGCTTATGGGCTTGCGGCGGAGCGGAGGAGGGGGGTCGGGGTGGAGGTTGTGGGCGTGGCGGATTTGAGCGAGAGGGAGCATGCGCTGGGGAGTGCGGAGCCTTGGGTTACGGGGTTTACGGTTGAGGGGTTGATGGGTGGCGGGGCGCCGTTTCATCCTAATGCTGAGGGGCATAGGGGCGTTGCGCGGGTTTTGGAGGAGAGGGTGAGGAGCGTGATGGGTTTGCAGGTGTGAGGGATTGATTCTTTGTTGCACGGATGTGTTGTGGGAAATTTTTCGTTGTGAGACTCGATGGGATTGATGGGATTGGGCGACGACGTTGGGGTTGAATGACGAATCAGCTCTTAAGAGTTGTTTGCTGAGATTACATCGATGGCGTATCAAGAGTTCTATGGACACGACGAGAGAGGTGAACGGGTTGGATGCCAACACTGCGGCTTTTGCATGAATGAGTTTGATGGACGTAATAAACTCTATACCGATCAATTAGATGACAACTCCGATGCCTTCAACACCTTACACCAACTTTCCACCCTTGGCCTTGCAAATAGCCGTGCTCGACGCCGGCGCAACCTTGGTTGTGAACGTCAAAGTCGGACGCCTCGTGATAGTAGAAGTAGTGTGGACAATGGTGTACTTTGTCTTCGTCTTGGTAGGTGTGGGCTGGAAATTGATAACGATGTTAGGAGGATTCTAATTCTAACCATAAAGCAGCTTCCAAGGCAACGCGGGATACTTACCGCCGTGATGGTGCTGACGACCTGCGTGACACCTTGGTATTTAGTCGTGGTAGAAACACTTGTGACAGTCGTCACGCGTTCGACTGTCACGACCATCGTGCTCGGAGCTGCGGTCGTCCAAACTGTGGATGTCTGCCACTTGGTGGTTTCTGGCTCGTTGACGGTGACGGTGCTGTTGTCGAGACCGCGCTTTTCGATTGTGTTGACGTCTGCCAGGCGAACTGAACGGGCGGCGAGGAAAGCGGCGCGGTCGTCGATCGCTGGGCGGAAGGCATCGCGGCGGCGGCGGCGGGTGCTGGTTGGTACAGGCGTAGGCGTAGAACTGGGCGCTGTCTCGAGAGCAGCTGCGTGCACTAAGGTCGGGGTGATGGTTGCCCATGGGTCACGGTGAGGTTGGCGGGGAGGGACACTACATGTCTTGGTGATGGTTTTGGTGAAGACTGTTGGCTCGACCTTATAGGTATGCTTTGTAATGGTGCCGAGGATTTTGGTGTTGGTTGTTGTCACTGGCTTTGGTGTGACCTGGGAGGATAGTCAGTTTTTCCAGCGTACTTTCCAGTGTGAGAAGAGCTTACTGTGATTGTCTTGGACTTGGTGTAAGCCGTAGTGACAGTTTTTGTGCTGGTTGCAGTGTCCGTTGTGACCTGGGTAGATGTGGAGTTTACAACAGGAGTTGTGGTAGCTCCGATGGAGATTGTTGGTGTGACCTGGAATTGTGTCAGCTTGGTCGTCATTAAAGGCGAAGAGAGCTGCTGACTGTCGATGTGACTGGCTCGCCCACGGCGAGGACGAAGTCTCTCATGTAGGCAATGGGGTCTGCCTCCCCATTGTTTGAAATGATGATGACCGACCACGGGCCGGACCAGAGCGAGTTCTTCGTCAGTGGGCATGTTGACATTTGATATGCGTCGGCTGGTTGCAATGGAGTGTCGCTGCACTGGTATTGATCTCCATTGGGATCCACAATGATGTTGTTGGCGACGTCTTTCTGGCAACCCTCGAATGTTGAGACAAATGTGAAGTCATCATGGGATGATATGTTCTGGAAGTAAGAGCCTTTGTCTTGGAAGTCGATGCCCCACGATTTGCATGGATTGTCGTACGCGGGATCGTCATGAGGATCCTCTGCTGAGCTTATGCCAATCGCCAGAAAGAATGCAATCGCTGTTGAGATGAAGGAGCGCATGTTGGCTTGCTCGGTGGTCTATGGACTAGGGATGAAGGATATGCTTTCAGGAGAAATAAGTGGCGAGTCCGGTTATCGATGAACAAGCGAGTAACTAGAGGACATACGAGTGGAGGACCTTGGCCAGATAATAAGTGAAGTGGAGTATTCGGGAGTGAGATCGCTAATCACTTACTATCACGCCGAGCAGCACGACCGGGGAATCGACCATGTCCGTACATGAGCATGTTCTCAATGTTCCGGCAGCAACGTACGAGGCGAAGATATCGTATGCACGCTGTACAGGCCTGGAGCATGTCGTAGTGACGCTGATGACATTGGCGACTCCCAGCTACTCCCCTGCACGAAAAGCCATTGTTAGAAGCGGGACGAGGAAGAGGAGTGAGCCTGTCGATAGTATGCCGCCCAAGCGGGTCATCCGGGTCCATGGTCACATCAGGAACATGTGCTACGTTGTCGCGTCGAGGTCCGATCAAGCATTCAAGATAAGCTCGATCCTCCATAGCTACATGGGGGAGGTGGTAAAATCGGGATCTTGCTACCGGCGTCATCGAAGTAAGTTGCGGGCTCCCCTTCGCCATGCAGAGAGACAAAATCGAGAACAGGCACTGGAGCCTGACGGTAAGACGGAATTTTTTTCCGGGTTTCAAGCCATGTGGGTTGGAAAAATGATGATATCGGGTGCCGCAGTACTGAAGTGATACGCCACTCGCTTCGAGTATTGTTTTGTTGTGCCTCTCACCGCCTTGTAATGCAAGGAAAATCGACGTGCAGTCATTGTTCTTCTGGGGCATGCTGCTGTCAACATCTTGCTAAAAACGGCAGACTGCATTGCGGAAGGTGATGGATAGTTACATATGCAGGCTGACAATAGTAATCCTCCATAAGGTTTTGATTGCCGCGCGACCTGCAGTAGTCTTACTGGGGGTCCAGTTCAAGGATCCCTCGACGGGAGGATGAAGATGGCTTGCCTGGGCGATAACGTGGAGGATTGGTGATGACCATTGCAATGCAATATTGAAGTCCAGCTGATGTGGCGCTGGTATGGTGGTGCATTGCATAGCATGGTATTGTATTTGGCTGGCTTGGCGACTGTGTGCATTAGATTTGTCGCCGCCATCGACAACATCGGACACTGCGGGGAGCCTTCCTTTTGTGCCCTTGCCTCGACTTGCTGTCCATGGCGCAGAAGCGCCTCCACCATGTTTTCCAATGCCTACATGTATCGAGTACGTTGACAGGGTGCTGTTCGAGACTCTGCCTTGGTCCAAGCAACGGAGAGTATCGGGTGCCAATGCGGCAACAACCGAAGTCAAGGCATGGTGAAGAACGGTATGCATGTCACTTCCATCTTCTATGCCATCTGTGCGGCTGATCATTGTGCACCGACAATCAATGGGCATCATGCACTCTGCACACTCCGCAGCCCGAGCTTCGGACACTCGTGGCAAACGTGTGAACAACGTGTAATGGAAGAATTGGGCTCTGTTTCGGACAACAATGTCCCATGGACACCGCGAAGTCACATGCGTCGTCTTGTCCAGCCCAGAGTCGTGTATGTGGTAAGTTAGGTACTTTACCATACTTTTCCACCCGTCTTACTTTCAGCCTCGCGACCAGGAGGTTCTGCTGATGGCATGCAGCATCATCGCATTCTTTAGCAGCGAGAATTGGACTTTCAATGATACCACCTCAGGCAGCGCCGTACAGTGTGCTGCAGCAGTCTCGCGATAACCAGCCGCGCTCTCCTGATACACCATGACAGTGCACATGTCGCGCGTAATGCCAAGTAGGTAGCCGAGAGGCCTACAGCCCTATGCAGGTGGACGCCGCACCGTGTTGTTCGACGCGTTCGACGTTGTGGGACCTGAAGGTGTACGGTCAGGTGACTTTGTCCAAACGAACGGTACCTTTCGACATGATACAGTCGCTTCTGCTCTCTCGCCTCCGAACGTGCGGTTCCATGGTCATCAGGCTAACGTGGCGTTTGGACTTGGCACACGCGAGCGACGTAACGTGCCGTTGTACCGGTCGTGCAGTCGTTGGAGTATCCGAAAGAGCGGGATGCAAAGCAAGAGTACTGTATCGAAAAGCTGAGAGATGGATATTGAGCATCGGTCTGGCTAAGCTCCATTAGCAGCAAACTAAGGTATCGGAAGCATTTACAACTGGCCGAATCCTTGTGGCGCCGACCACTATTTCGAGAGCTTGAGACAAGATTACACGCTAGCCCCCGACATGATCTGACCTGCCGATCCCATGCGATAGCAGCACTGACAACACCTGCATGATCCGCATGTCTATGTTGAGCATTATGGATATCCACTCTCCACACCATCGTCGTTCTCGCCACGCACACGGGTCCCTCGCTGCAGGACACGGCTGCATTCAGTATTGCCCCTGGCGCCCTCGGTAACAGCTGTTCGTCCAGTCTTCTTGCAGCAATCTCAATATTCGATTTAGCCGCATGATTACGGTATCATGATTTCCATCATCTCGAAAACTACGCTGTGACGGAAAGCCTATTCTCGCCAGAAATCAATAGCGCCACGGCTCGGGACTCCTGGATGGACCACGATTATCCCAAACCACGATGCCCACTATAGTTCGCCCCTGGAGGTCAGCACACGTCGGACCCTCGATTGCTATACGCTAAGCCCTTGGAAACACCCACAACCCAAACATCAGAGTCTCTGCTACGTGCCTGGCCATAGCGGAACGCCGCGAGGCTCGTTCAGGCTTCTGTCACCCCAAGCATCGACTCTCCATCCCGACACGCATTATTAGCCCCAACGTCTTGCCGTGTGCCCACTTGAGCATGTCACAGTCGGATGTCCAAACGCCGGGGATCGTCAGGCGTGGCAACACAGGTAGTACATATACCCCTTCAACCCTGCCGTCATGTCTCTGGATCATCACCAACGTTTACACATTCATTCCGCGTGTGCGAACGAGCCTTCACAATCAGAGCTTCTTCGTTTAGCAATCTGTTTCTTCTTGTCTGACCTTTAGCACCGGACTTGGTGTCTTCCCGTTGAGGCTCCCACGATGAGGTTTACTCAGCTGGTAGGCAACTGCCTCCTAAGCTTGACCTCGCTCGCATCTGCCGCAGCAGTACCCTCCATCCCAGAACAGAGCCTCCAAGAACGCCAAACCAAAGATTCTGCTTGCACCAATGGGCCTTTCACCCGTGCTTGCTGGAGCAATGGCTACAGTATTGCCACCGACTTCGACCAGAAGTTTCCTACCACCGGCAAGACGGTATACCACGAACTCACAATTACCAACTCAACATGCAACCCCGATGGCAACGGCGATAGGCTTTGCTTGCTGATCAACGGTCAATACCCCGGCCCTGCCATCACAGCAGCATGGGGCGATCACCTCGAGATCACCGTTCACAACAAAATGCAAGACAATGGCACATCGATGCACTGGCATGGTGTCCGTCAATACAACAGCGTCGGCTATGACGGCGTGAACGGTATCACAGAGTGCCCGATTGCTCCGGGTGATTCAAAAACCTACAAGTTCCAGGCAACTCAATTTGGAACTTCTTGGTACCACGCTCATTTCTCATCTCAATACGGTGATGGCATCGTTGGTCCGATCGTGTTCGACGGACCCGCATCTGCCAACTACGATCTCGACTTGGGACCTTACATGGTCAACGACTGGTACTACCGAACCGCTTACCAGATCGACTCTCTCACATTGCAGGCACTCCAGAACAGAGGCCCGGGTCCGGGAGGTGACAACATCCTCATCAATGGCACCAACAAGAACGCAAAAGGCGGCGGGTCCTACAACGCGGTCAAGATCAAGAAGGGCAAAAAGTACCGCCTCAGGTTGATCAACATCTCTGTCGACAACAACATTCGTGTCTCTCTTGACAACCATCCAATGCAGGTCATCACCTCCGACTTCATCCCCATAAAGCCATATTCCACCGAATGGGTCCTTCTTGCCATTGGTCAACGTTACGATGTCGTGATCAATGCCAACCAGACCGCTGGCAATTACTGGTTCCGTGCGAACGTTGCCACGGACTGCCTGAGCAGGAACAGCAACAACGCGAGAGCCATCTGGACCTACGACACTGTCTCGGCCAGCACTCCATCAACCACCGCTTACTCCGAGCCCAATGTCTGCACCGAGCCAACCAACCTCGCGCCATACTGGAAGCAAGCTGTCCCTCCCGGACCTTTCTCCAACCATCCCATGAACGTCAACCTCACTCGTGCCCAGTTGGAGCCCAACGGCGACACCCTCGTCGTCTGGGCCATCAACACAACCTCCATCAACGTCAAGTGGGAGACGCCGACTCTCAAGTACCTCATGGATGGCAACACCAACTACCCGTCCGAGCTGCATGTTGTCCCAACCACCAGCGACGGCAAGTGGAACTACTGGATGATCCAAACCGTGCAAGGGACCGCCCCAGTGCCTCACCCCATGCATCTTCACGGCCACGACTACTTCGTCATCGGCCAAGGAAAAGGTGTCTATGACCCGAGCACCGCCGTGATGAACTGGGACACCCCTCCCCGTCGTGACACCGCAACCCTCCCCGGTGGCGGCTGGATGGCAATCGCATTCCCTTCGAACAACCCTGGCGCTTGGCTGTAAGTTCTCCCCTTGACCATCAACTCCAATTTTATCACAAAGCTAATGAACCCTTCCAGTCTTCATTGCCACATCGCATGGCACATCAGCGGAGGCCTGGGAATGCAATTCGTCGAATCGCCCGACAAAATCCAATACCCTCCCGCCAGCGAGTTCTCGCAGACGTGCACCAACTGGAACTCGTACTACAAGAACGCTTTCTGGAAGAAGCATGATTCTGGCTTGTGAGCGGGCATGTTGCGTACTGCAATCTTTTTTTTCTCCATTTTCGCTTTTGGATCATTTGCATTGGGCGGTGGGCTGCATCATTATTGAACCATTGGATATCTAGCAAATTTCGTATTCGTTCCATCCATGCCACTCTGGCTATGGGATCTCATCCAGAGTTTTCCTTGTCCTTGAGACATTTCCTCTTCAGCATCGTCGAAACGTTCCGTCAACTGCAAGCGTTAGACATTCAAACGGTCACAGTCAAGTTTCCATTCGTCGACTCGTCAAGAACGTCCAGTCCGACCAAACAAGTGACTACCTACCTACCTTACCCCATTTCTCCACCCCTCGCACGAGAGCGAGAGCGAGCGCGAATGATGCATTAGTAACGCCAGCATCAGAAACATCAAGAATAGCAGTAGGTAAAACTATTCATCATCCCAGCAACGTTGAGCGTCTCAGCCTTTCGGAGTTCCGAAAAGTCAATAGAAGGAGCACATACCAACTGGTCACTAGTGCGGTCGAGAACGGGAATCCTATTCTCCGAATTGGGGCGGCAGCTAGTGTAGTGCTGCTAGTACCGATCCTTGGATAGTGGCGGAGAGTTTTGATCTAGGTGGGAGGATTGCGTAGTCCGTTCACACCACCGTTGTGTGTAGGCGTCCGGATAGACCGGTTGTCGGCGTCGGCGGTTAAAAGGTGGATGGACAGGCCATCGGATCGGATCTGCAGGTACGCGGGGGAGGGGGTTTCAAGGGTCTGTTTCTTTCTTTGTGGGTTTGCCTTGGTGTGTTTTGCAGTGAGACGGTCGCTTGGTGCACAGTCGTGTGTTTTGCAAGGTCTTCTAGCTATGTGGGTGCCAGAACGCTTCGCATGGCATATTGCAAGATTGTGTTGGTTAGAAAGAGTAGTATCTCGGAGGATATTTGTTTGCAATTCGTCCTGCTTTCGAGGTTTGGATTCGTCGACGCTGTATGAAACGTTTGCAAGGTGCAGCGAAGGTCTGCTGGTGGGAAGAATTGAGGAGGATGACCTGTGATATATACTTTGCTTATGCTGAGCCAAGACTTGAGCATGTCTATCGCAGATTGCTGAGGCTATATGAGCACGTTTCAATACAATGGTGGTAGTCCTTATTGATCTCATGGGATGCTTACTTCCTGCGAGCTGTAGCAGCCATCATCGTTCCCGGATTGTTACATGTTGACCAGCCCCCTTCTCGTTCTTCGAGCTGTGCTGTATTTTGTGGTAGACGGTGATGAACCAGGAACTACCTTATCTCTAGCGAGTGCGACTCATCAATTCTGAATTCGGCTGTGGGAAACAAGTGCCATCAACATACAATAGATGGTTCAACCACACATTCCAAAGGATTCTTAGATTGAACAGGAATTCCCGATCCTTACAATGCTTAATATAAATTCGCTTTTTTGATACATCGAACTCATCGTGTTCATGTCATGGTATGCTGCAAGAAATGAAGAACGCAACGCTAAAAAAAAAAAAACTTCCCGAAGCCGAGAATTTCAAAGTACAACCACTAAATGTTCTTGTAGATGTCAGCAATATCAAACCAACTGGATATAGTTCTCCGCGACGGCTACAAAATCTACTGAATTCATCTTGGTGCCCGAGAAAAATAGAAATTAAAGAACGACAATCTCTCGTCTCAAAATGACCGACCGCCACGGCCAGACGCTAAAAGTCTACATCAGCGACAAAAAGCAAATCGACATCCACATCCAAGAACCCAAGACAAGCATATCAGACAACCTAGCCCTGGCGACCTGGGGAGCATCTTTCATCCTAGCGAACCAACTCTACAAGATCGACGTGTCGGAAGCGCTCGAGATTTGTCAGAAAAATGGCAGACTCCCTCACGATCATGAAACACCATCAACGTCAACACTCCACGCCCCCATTCTCGAACTCGGTGCTGGAACAGCACTCGTAGGCCTCACAGCCGCCCTCCTCTGGTCCCGCGACGCAATCCTGACAGATCTGCCCGCCATCGTAACCGGTACCGCCGCCACAGTAGCAGCCAACACGCCCGCTCTGAGCAGCTCCAACGTGCGCGTCACCTGCGGCTCACTAGACTGGTTCCAGCCGCGAACACTCGCTTTCCACCAGCCCAGCGCCGGTCCCATCCCAAATCTCTCCCCAGAATCCCATAAGTTCCCCATCATTCTAGCGGCGGATGTGGTCTATGATGAAGAGCACCCGGATTTGTTGCTGCAGACTGTTACGACCTGGTTGGCTCCGGGGAGGGCTTCGAGATTTGTGCTGGCGTATGTGCTGAGAGTGGCGTATTTGGATGTTATTCGTGATCTTTGGGCGAAGTTTGAGGAGGCCGGTTTGGAGTGTGTTGAGGAGGGGCAGACGACGGGGGATGAGAGTTGGGATGAGATGGCGCCTTATGAGTGGTGTTCTTGGAGGTGGAAGGAGTAGTGGTATCCTTTTTTTTTATATCTCCCTTCTTTTTAGAGAGGGATATAGGTTGAGGAATGTTGGTAAGACACGTCCGGTCGGGGATTGTTAGAGTGTTGCGACATGTTGGATGATGAGTACGACCCAACCATGGCAAAGAGGAGTGATGGTTTTGATTAATGTTCGCAAAGCGATGAGTAACGGCAGAACGGCACCTTGTAGTCTGCGAGCTGACTTGCATCTTATGACTCTTACGATCGCCTGCATCTACAGCACGTGGAGTCCTTTCGCACGCGTAGGCTGCATGCCTATCAAATATCTGTCGGTCAGTAGTAGAAAGATAAGAGCATAGTCAGTCACGCACTCCACTACTTCCTCGTCGAGAGCTCGCAGCTCATGTGAAAGGCGACTGGAGCCTGGCTTCACCAGCCTAGCCAATGTATTCTCCTCGCACTAAATCGAAAGGCATGGTATCATAAAACGCTCAGCAGCAAACCTCACCCCAACAATCCCTCAAAACACGGTCTTGTTTCACCTGACACCCCTCACCCTCGATCCAGTCCCACTTGTCTGCACTCTGAACGGACTCGCCTCAGCCGCCGCCGCGGGCTCCGTACTGAACAAAGTCGTCAAATACAGTCCGAGGAAGCGCACGACTGTCTGAGGAAGTCCGCTGCCTTGGGCAAAAGCGGCAGGGCTGCTGACAGCTGTTCCCAAGCTCGGGATGCTGGGACCTGTAGATCTGGGAGCTGAGCCTGCAGAAGCTGAACCCAGCGTCTGGCCTTTGCCAGAGAAGAACGCGCCGGAGGCCGAGCCACCTTTGGCTGCGTCTGCGGCGGCGGCCAAAACAGCTGTACGGAGAGCGGTCGGGTTGGCGCCGCGTACTGTTTCTTTGACGTGTGTGCCTTTGAGGATCAGGAAGGTGGGCATACTGGACGAAGCAGGCCGTGTTAGCTATTGCGCGCTTCTTGAGAGAGGCTGGCTTGAGGGTATACGCACGCAGAAACACCATAGTTGCCGGCAATTTCTCTCTGCGCATCTACGTCTACCTTGCAGAAGACAATCTTGCCTGGCTTGCTCTCCGCGTTGGCGAGCTGCTCAAAGACGGGTGAGATGACCTTGCACGGGCCGCACCAATCGGCGTAGAAGTCGACTACCGTGAAGGTAGAAGAGGAGGTGATTGTGCGGAAGTGCGCCGAGGAGGTGACTGAGGTGACTTTAGAGGCCATACTGGGCGAGTGGATGTTGTGTAGGTACAGCGAGATGGTGTTGTAGTGGGAGACGCGGTGGTACGATAGATCGACGTTGCGACTTTCATGTGAAGACGTGGGGTTCAGGGCAAAACCAATGGAGTCCTCTCGCTTAACAGTGAATATAACCTTTTGCAGGTACCCAACTTTCACACATCAAAATGGACGCACCCATTGGAAACATCAATGCAGTACCTGAGCAACAGCCATTCACTGTTCTGGTGACCGGCGCCAATAGGCAAGTCGCCTTCTGTCGAAGCATAGCAAACGACGGCTGACAGGTAGGTCTCCTTTCCAACAGTGGCCTAGGTTTCGCGACATGCTGCCGCCTCGTTGACGAATTTCTTTTCACACGGCCTCAATCCGAATCTCTACACATCCTGTACACCACTCGCGATGCGGCAAAGAGCGAGGATACAAGGGTTCGTCTCAATGCACACATACAAAAGACGCTCCGCGAAGCCAATGGCAAGACGATGGGAATCAGCTTGCTGCTGGAGAAGCGCGTGAAAGTCGAGGGAGTACTGGTGGATCTTGCACAGCTGGTGACTGTCAAAACGCTTGCACATCAGCTGCTGCAGCGAGGCCAGAAGCTTGATGCTGTGGTGTGGAATGCAGGCATAGGCGGATGGACTGGCACAAATTGGCCTTGGGCGATATGGACTCTTCTCACCGACATGTTGCAAGCGAGCACCTGGCCTACATACCAGTATTCAGACGTCGGCTCTCTGGCAAAGCAGAAAGGTCTTAAGACAAGTGAAGGAGAAGCTCCTCCTCTGGGCCAGGTCTTCACAGCAAATGTCTTCGGCCACTACCTGCTCACGCACTGGCTCTCGCCACTCTTCACACCGACCAGCCGCATAGTGTGGGTGGGCAGCGTGACCGCACTCCCGCACTTCTTCTCCCTCTCCGACATCCAATGCCTCCGCGCCCACGACGCCTACGAATCCTCCAAGCGCCTTACAGACCTGCTTGTCCTCACCTCAGACCTTCCATCCACAACACTCTACACACAGGAGTTCCTGGCCACCACGCCCGCCTCAGCTCCCAAGCCGAAGATGTACGTCACGCATCCAGGGATCCTCGCCACCAGCATTGCCGCTGTCTTCTGGCTGCTCGAGCCTTTCATGGTCGGTTTCTTCTACTTGGCTCGCTGGCTCGGCTCGCCATGGCATACTGTCACCCCGTACAAAGCCGCCGTGTCGCCCTGTTTCTGCGTGTTAGCTCCTTCATCACAGCTGGAGGACTTGGAAGCCCGGGATGGCAAGGGCAAGTGGGGCAGTGCGATCAATCCTACAGGCGACGAACGCGTGGCGCGCACGGAGACGGAGGGTTGGGGCTGGAGCGGCAAGGTTGAAGACGTCCCAGTTGGTAGCGTTACTGGTAAGCATGGTAGATGGAGAGGTATGAAGGTCACGGGCAAAGAGGAAAGAGAGGAGTTCGAAGTCACTGGGCAGGCTGCTTGGAGAGAGATGGAGACTTTGAGAAAAGAGTGGGAAGCCAGATTAGGATTGCCAGACCCGAAAGCGAGTGAAGACTTGTGAGTAGGCGATATATAGAAGACACACTACATACGACACCAGTCATCACTGCTGGACGATCCGCTTGTATCTCGCCTGACCGGATCGTGGCCCAATCCCCGTCCAGTGCGTGAGTGAAGGACTTTCACCCACGAATCTGAACCTGCGCGCCGGAGCAGCATCTGTAGAGCGATATCTGATGTTACCGCGCACCGGCGAGCAGAGCTGGGACAACCATACAAACCCCCATTTCCTTGCACCTGTAGATGTCATCAAGTCATGTCCAACATCTGGCGTGTGCAGGCCGCGCTGGCCTTGCTTGCCGTGGGCGTCCACCTTCTTGCTGCCTGCCTACACGTAGGTCACGCCCTCGTGCACGCAACTCAAGTAGCACAATTACCACCATTATCGCACACACGTAAAGAGCACGTTCTCATGATTATCCGAATGTCTCCGGGTGCTTTTGAAAACCGCAAATGCGCAGTTGAACTCCCCTCGGCCTCCTTCACATTCACTTACCTCGTGAACATGTCACCAACCCCGAACCTGTTCGAACTGCAAATAGCAATTGAACAAAAAGAAAAGGGGCAATTATTAGGTGATAATTATCAAGTGGTAAAAGTGCAAAATGATGCCACTTGTGTTTCGACATCCTGGCTAGGTCGCTGTGTCGTAGTTACGCCCCCGGTCTCCCGCAGGACCTGACCAACACGCTTGTCACATAGCCGGAGCTTATGTTTAAGAGATTGTAGCTCAAGAACGTAACCATTCGACTACCATGGGCTCAGAGTACCTGTACAAAGCTCTGGGAGAGTATATACCATTCATTGCGCAAGCGGGACTTTCCGCGCACTTTGTCGAGGAACTTCATTTCGCTGGGAGGGTTTTAACACATTGCATGTTCCCTTGTTGGTGGTTTGCGATTCGGAGAGGTGGAGGTTGCTGCAAGCAGTGTTGCGCATCTTTTGGCTGTACTAGGTTTTTGATCGGAGCTGGTTGGTCTTGGTCGTCGCCGTGATGTGTGAATATGATGGCGGAAGGTGGCTGTCGGGGGTCCCACGGCGGCGAGCGTGGGCTTTGGGCGTTGGGCATCCAGGCTGTTCTTGTACTCCAACCTGCTTGTCAGTACTTGCTTTGCCAACTTCTGGTTAGCAAAAGATCCTGCCATTCATTGTCATGAAGCAGTCACTGGTCCTTGCGGTAGAGTATCGGAATTTACCAGGACGCCATTCGAGCGAAATGCTGATGTTTCTGCAGCAGCAGCCAGAACACGAAGCAGCACTGCACAACATGGCCATGCGCACATGTGACTCCGAGTCTGTCATCAGCGGTCAGCCGACCATGGTCCCTCACAACGGTGCCCTCCCTGCGGCCCAGGATGCAACGCACTGGTTGCCTTTGGAGATCTGGATTGCCTGGAATGCATCCCTGACAGCACGTATCGAGCTGCCAAAGAGGAACAACAAGGTGTTCACTCTCGAAACTAGGAGCAGCGTGGGCGACCGGTCCTTCGATCGTACCTCCATGCACGCGTGGACCCATGCCTGATTTGAAAAAGTCAAAAGCCAACTCAGAATCTTCAGTGGTGCTCGTTCAGAGGTACTGAGGCAGCTTGGTGTTTTCCTGGTAGCTCTTTCCGCGCTTTTGCGATCTTTGTTGTTTCGTTTGCTCTTCATTGCTTATCGTCACTGCAGGGACAGTGATCAGCTACCCAACAGCCAGCAGCTGATTCTCCCTCTGGCTCTAGTAAAGGACAGTTGTCATGTCCCGGGACTTCGTGTGACGGTGTAAAGACCATGGTGGCTTGGGGCTCTTGAGTGCATTCTTGTAGGTGTCGATGGCATGAATGGGTCGATCTCTGGGCTGCCAGTGTACGAACTCAGCAAGTTGCCAAATTCAAGCAGCATTTCCACAGTATTTGACAGTATAAAGGTGAAGGTATAAGGAAGGACTCAAGTAAAGGCCACCATAGGCAGGAAGTGAGGTCTGTATCGAAATCCGCTAACGGACTTAGCACGAATCCACGAATCCACATCGGCACTTTTGTGCTTCAAAGCCCGACCACCACCAACTTCAAGAGCATGCCGAGGAAGCGCCAGTTGGCAATCAATATCACAATAAGTCGTACACTATCAAGACAACACCACCATCATCCACGAAATATCTGTTGACGAGGCGAGAGCAGACCAACACCACCAACATGCTCGCCTCTGGCTTCACCAATGCACCCATCACCCAACTTCTCCTTTTGGGAGTTGTCGGGTCGGCCATCATCGCCAGCCTGACAGACACCAAATACTTCCTCTGGATCGAAGTCCGCCCTCACCTATTGGACTACTGGCAATACTGGCGCCTCTTGACATGGCAATTGGCATACACCAACAGTGCCGAAGTGCTCTTCGCCGCCATGACCTTCTACCAGCTCCGTGTGATTGAAAGGCTTTGGGGAAGCCGGAAGTTCGCTGTAGGCACCACCGCTCCAACTCCATTCGGTCCGCGAATGCATGCGCGCGATACATACCCGGACACTGCAGTTTCGAATGGAGGGCTAACAGGCAAGTATCACAGTCTTTCCTCCTTTCCATCTACTTTTACACCGCCCTCCTCCCTCCCATCCTCCTGGCCGTGATCATCCGCCCATTGTCATGGGGTCACATCAACTACCTGCCCTCCGGCCCAACACCGCTAGTCTTCGCGCTCTTGGCCCAGTACCACGCAGCTGTGCCGTACATCTACAAGTACCGCCTCTCGAGCGCATCCCCAACACAAGAATATGGGCTCATGCTCACATCGAAAGCGACCTCGTACCTTCTCCCCATGCAACTAGCTCTCTCGCAGCTTCCTGGATCTGCGATCGCGGCCGGAGTGGGTTGGATCATCGGGTTCGCACACAGGAGGGAGATACTGCCTGGGACGATCAGATGGAGACTTCCTGCATGGCTTGTAGGCGGCTCGGAGCAGAAAGAGAGGTACGACAGTCTGAGGAGAAGGATGGAGGGTGAGGCAGGGAGGGCAACTGGCGTGCAGACCGATGCGGCTGCGGAGCAAGGCCAAGCAAGACGGAGAGGTATGGTAGGTGGTCTGGTTGATTCGTTTAGGGGTGGTGCTTAGATTCGTTCGCTTCTAAGGGCTTTTTCGGTGCAGGAACGCTCATGTCTATGTGCGGAAAATACCTCCAAAATGGACGTTGGGGTCAGTCCTCGAAAATCGTCTCCCAGATCCTCCATCACCTCGAATGCAAATAAGTCACCAATCTCGCCTCCTCCCTTCCCCTCTCATCCTGCACCATCATCATAAAGCTCTCATTCTTGAGCACCCTTCCGCCAAACCCAGCAATCAACCTCTCACTCCATCTCTGATCCTCCCACAAAGACCCAGGCAATTTCGCAGCAGCGCGCTTGACAATACTCATCATATCACCAGCCTCATTGCTCGCCTCTCCCTCCACGGCCTCGGTGGCAGGCTTCAGTAGCAAGCTAGGTTCATACTCGGCGTCGAGCTCCGCCATCCACTTGTCCAGCTGGCTCTCACCGGGCGTGCTGGTAACGGCTAGCCACGAGTAGCACAGCAACAGAACCCAAGCGTCCTCCTCCCACCCGGCCAGACGAAGCTGCTCGAGATCCGAAGTGTTGGCGTTAGCTTGCACGCCCGCCATGAAGCCTTGAACCACACTGCTGTTCGACCGGGCAAACAAGTCCACAGCCTCTTCCAGCGTCGCCAAACGGGACCCCGTGGGGTTCATGCGCTCGAGATCTTGCAGCGGGAATTCCGGCGACGCAGGGCGGAAAACGCGCAGAGAAGTGCGCAGGCCGTTGATGGTGGCTAGCAGGATCTCGGACTGGCCGTCGCGGTAGATTTTCGCCTGGGCTTGTTTGGCGTTTTGCGGTTCTTCGGGCAGATTGGCCGAGCCGGTTTGCAGTTTTTGGTATTTGGGTGCGAGGGAGGTGACGATCATGCGGGCGACGAAGGGGAGGTAGCGTCTGCCGTGGCTGGCTGGGTCTTTGAGGTAGTGGGAGATCGAGGGGAGGGGTTCGAAGGGCAGGCCGCGGTCGAAGCGGATTATTTGGGTGAGCAGTTCGAGGAGGGGTTCGGGGAGGTCGTCGAAGGCGCTTGTGGCGGACTGCGAGGTTGTGTTGGTGTTGCGTCGGAGTTTGAAGGTTGCTTTGTCGCTGTTCCATTGCCCTTCTGGGGTGAAGAAGCCGGCGTATGACTTTCGGAGTGAGACTTGCAGTTCCTCGGGCGGGGGTTTAAGGGTCAGTAGGACGGTGTCGTTGGGGTTGTCGGCCATGCAGAAGCCGTAGCCGATCAGAAGCTCGTCATTGGCTTTGGGTCCGTAGTTGTTGTTGACTTCTTGGCCGGCTTCGATTGATTGCGTGCAGGCTAGGCTGAAGCGTCCGGGATCGAATGTCCAGTCTACTTTCGAGGTGTGGTGGTGGTTTGCGGCATCCATGGCTGGGAAAAGGACCGAGAAATCGAGGTCGGCGGACGGGACGTGCGACATGTCCATCAGCACGGTTTGTCTGCGGCCATCGGGGCCTGTTTTGTAGGTCGTCCAGTACTTGCTGTCTTGAGGTGTGATGGAGCGAGACGAGAAAGATCTGGAGGTGAACATGGTGATCGCCCAACGGAAAAGGTCCCTGGAGAGAGGTATGATCAAAACCATGTTGCTTACCTGAACTGCTCAATGGAAGCCACTTACCAGGTCATGGGCTTTGTATCGATACCAGCCGCCGCGAGTACAGAAATTCCGGATTGGTATTGATCCTCGTAGATGGCCCTGAGCTTCTTCGTCGTGAACAAAGCATCGGTGTCTGCCAGCCAAGCCTCATCGTCGGGTGCGTCGAACCACAATGGTGTGGTGTGTTGCTCTTCAGGCTGTGGCAGGGTTTCGAGATATGGCTTCCAGAACGATGTCGACCTGTTAAGATACTGCAACGCCAGGTAGAAGAAGCCAATGGCTTCAATCTTGAAGTCTCTTCTTCGCTGACTGAAGACTGGATATTCGCTGTCTGCCAGTGCGTTCAAATATGAGAAAGCGACAGAGTGTGGTACAGTCGCAAGCTTGGTTCCAGGTTCAATCGGCCCAGATGCTCGCCAGTGTACACCAGCACTGCTATCGTCGACAATGTGGACACTGGGATGAATATAACCACCGGCCTGACTACGAAGCCAGTTTTCCAAAGCGGCGACGGGTTTAGTTGAAGCCATAATTAGTGGAATTCTGATGGTGCCAGTAAAGCAGATGTTCTTTCTGGTCTTGTCGAATTTACCTGGCAGAGTTCTCAGCCAACGCCGCCACTCCAGACGTATTATGTAAGCACGCTGGGCTATCTCTCAACAACCATTGCATATGAGATCGGTTTTTCGTCCCGACTGATTCCGAATTCACTCCAGCGTTTCGAAAGCTTCAACCAAGGCATCGAATCATCAAGTCACGGCTTCCGAGAAGATAGAGGCACTGTCTGATGGAAGAACTCGGACCAACTCGTCCCGGTGGCTGGCGGTCAGCTGCTGTGCGGGGACAACTCAGGAGCTCAGCAATCGAGACGGAGACCTCGGGACAAATGCTATCGGTGATCACACGCTGTGTACAGAACCCAAATTGACAAGATGAGGCCCTCCAACTTCTCTCGGTGTTCTCTGAATACCATCGCGAAACGATACAGCTCAGACATGGCGCAGAACTACGTTAAGCGAGTCACTCTGTTCAAAGTGCCAAAGCCTGAGGACATCGACCAGGCAAGCAGCAGGTTGAAGCCTGGCTCTGGTGTACCAGATCTGACAGTCATGACAGGTACTCCAGGCGTATGAGGTGTTGAAGCAGAATGCGAAGAGGGTACGTCGCGAATCTATGCTCACACGCTTCAGACAACTCGACTGACTTGTCACAGAACGGCGAGCCATACGTCGTGTCCAACGCAGCGCGCAAGGTCCTCAATACTTCGTCTCCGCTCAGCGAAGGCTACACGATAATGTCACAGTCCATCTTCAAGAACCACAGCGATCACGACTTCTACGATCGCGAATGTACAGCACACAAGAAGCTGAAAGCATGTTGTTCCCAGCATCGGAGATTTTGGAAATCTTCTGACTTGTTATCGCAGGAAACTACCAGCAAGGTTCGTACCGGCGTCATGACTATCGTGACTGAAGGCGCATGGCCGGAGCCAAAGTTGTGATGATTGTGCGGTAAATTCAGTCTTCCAAGGCAGAGAGGAGAAGTCTCATCTGGAAAGCCCATGTACCGCCATGTCGTTCAGTGGAAATAGTTCGAAGCCACACCCTTGCATCTTTCCCAACTCGCATCAAGCGCGTTCACCACTTCCTGGCTCTCTTCCTTCCTCCAGATCCGAGAAGTGGCCTTCAATATGATGCACAGAACAGAACTGGCTCCAATGATGACAGCGTCGCCACGTCCGCCCTCCAACTTCGAGTGATGCGATGCATCAACCACTTCAAAGAACATCCCATTTGTGACGGACTCTTGCTTTTTGTGGTTGATTTCCATCAAAGTCCACATCACAAGACTGTCGACATACAACTGAACCGCAACACCAAAATCCCATCAATCACTCGGTTTATTCGACCGCAACAGTTTCGCCGACCCCTCCTCGTCATCCCCCAGCCTCACCCACATGCCTTTCGCGCTGCGTTCCATGTCCTCAATGTCACGGGTATGCAGCTCCCTCGCCTCCCACCCCGACAAACCATGATAGAAGCCCGGGAGCACCGAGGACTTCCAGCCTCTGCACTCGCGAGTTGCCATGGCCATCGATACGATCAAGAACACGGCCGAGAGCAACACCAGACTCGCCGGAAGGATCATCCACGGCCAGCGAACGTGGATGTGCTGGTCGCCGATCTGGACGCTGCCGTGGATATCTGTCTGGTTGGGTCCCGTCCGGATCTGAATCGTCATGCTGCTCGCCACTTCGTCCATGGTGTCTGGCAGACTGGCGGATCTGAACAGTGCGCGCGCTCGGTCGTCTCCTATATTCGTGATCGACTCGAATGACGTTGTGAACATCGAGCTCAAGGCATTCTGGAGATTCAAGTCGTCCTGGGTGTTCAGCCAGAAGGCATCTGGGTTTTGGCTGAAATTCCCGTAAGCTGCTCCGTTGTCACTGTAGCATGTCAGGTTCTCCGGCACGTTGTCGGGCTCGAAGCCTGGCACGATGAATTTCGTGATTGACATGCCGGATGTGGACCATGCGTACGGGCTCATTGATCCCTCCTCCCCTGTTCCATTTTCGTGGCAAGCTATCTTGTCCAGACGCGTCAACGGCGTTGAGTGGGTCGGTTCGTCGTTGAGTTGGCCATTCTCTGCGTTCGATGAGCCGTACTCGATCGCGCACCACGAAAGCGTGCACTCATGAGCGCTCTCCAACCAGATTTCAGGACGCGCGATACGCATATCGTCATACTCGACAAACTTCAGCGCCGCGATCGTCGCGATTCCCTGATCCGGCGGCGTCTGGTATTCACCATCTCGGGGATTCTCCCACTCGGTTGTTGAATTCCACAGTGTGTGGTATTGTTCATAGTCGCGCATGAAAAACCAGTTCGTTGCGCGGCCGTCGAGTCTGTACCCAGATGGCGTCTCGTAATGGCAGGTCCGGTTCTTGACTTCGGTGGGAGCCCATCGTGGCGGCTCACCGTCCTCGCACACGCGTGTTGTGTTGGTGGCAGCAGTCACGTCCACACAAGAGCTGCAGATCCCAAGACTTTTGTACGACTCCCAAGTGCAGTCGCCTGATGGGCAATCGAACGGCATGGCGGTGTTTGATCCGAACATGGCTTGGTATATCGCGCCGATGATCTTGGTGTCTTTGACCCGATCTATGTGAAGTCAGATTGGGGGCTTCTTGAACTCATCTCGGCGGCACTTACTATATCCCGAGTGAGAAGAAGCATCCGTACTCGACTCCCACTGAGAGTTCATGTCGTATGTCCGAGCCGCGCGGATGGTGCTCGTCATGTTATCGGCATTCACCTGGCGTGAGTCAAAGCTTATGACTTGCTGCGCAAACGGATCCATAGCCAGGGCGAGAATGGTGATGATCGCGCCGGTCGAGCCGGCGAGCGCTTTCCAGTTGATGTAATAGAGAAGACGCAACGAGCCCCAGGGCCCTCGACTCGCATTCTCAAACACATCAAAGTCCAAGAGGCGACGCGGGCGACGCTCGAAGTGTTGCCACTTCAGCTGGCCGAGTCCTTGGCCAACTACCATCAGCATGGAAGATTTCGCCAGTGTTGACAGAGCGGAAACCACCGTGTTGGGTCTCAGCCCGGCGTTCCAACGGGTCATGGATTTGCCGTCGTATGCGAAGAGGACCGCTATGATCGCCAGCAGTGCTCCTACACTGCATACCATGGACAGAACCTCGAACTTCCATAGCTTTGCAAATCTGAGAGTGCTGTTTTTTTGGGTGTCCTCCAGACTATCGTTCTCGGTAGGTCCAGACTCGAGGCTGTGAGCACTAGCCGTGGCGATTTTGCTCTCATCATTGTCGTTGTCGACCGAGGTGTTTTCTGTCGCTGCTTCGGTGGTTTCACCGGCGGTGGGCTCCGCGACTGCAGGTGTTCCTCCGTCAGACAAAAGCTGGTCGTCTTCGGCGGGTCTCGTAGTCCCGGACATCTTTTATCAGACGAGGTCGTGTGTCTTGCAAGACTCAAGAGCACAGCCAAGCAAACATCCGAGCGAGGAGTCTGCTGGGGTTTTACAAGTGCACATCCCCAAATCCAAGATGGTTCGCCTGTTTGCGTTGACCAATCGAACATACGGAGACATGTAGTTAGCGTCGTGCGGCTGAGGAAGGATTGGGGCTGAGGCTGCATCAGAGCCCACTGGCCGGGTCGAGGCGATGAACTAAAGTATATTGGTGGAGAAATCAGTGTTAATAAAGTGGAGAAGTGCAGGTGATAGCATCTCGCTTGTAGATCTTGTGGTTGTTCTCCTGGTTATTGATTGTTGCGGCTGAACGTTTTGTTTATTTTCGTCCACACATGTATAAAAGTATCGGCCCAAGTTGTCACCGTGCTCTGGACATTTATTACTAGTGTCGTCTTCAAAACTAATCATCCAGCTTCATCACCTGTACATCCACTCCAGAATCAGTGGTCTGACGACTCTGCCAACTAACAATACATCCTCGCCTCTCGTTTCCACCTCTCGCGACGATCCGTCACAACCACTCGACCTCCATGTCTTTCCTCCATCTCACAACACTGGCAGCCCTCGCCATAAACACCATCACCACCGCCACCGCCCAAACCACCGACAACAACGACGCCCTCACCAACCTCTGCAATCCCACAGACCCCACGACCAACGCCCCCGACTGGTCCGCCCCCTGCAACGCCCTCGCCTCCATCCAGTACGAATGCATGTACGGCCGCAACGGCAGAGACCTAATCGGCGACAACAACATCTACCACTATCCAGAAATGCAGCCCCCCCAAGCGCAGCGCGCCTGCATCTGCCAGTCCCAGCACAACGACATGCTCAGCGGCTGCATGCGGTGTCTGCAGGGCCACGGCGGGGTCGAAGGCACGGACTGGTTCGCGCAGAGCAAGTACGGGCCTTTGATGGAGGCGTACTGCGACGCCGAGAGGCCTGCGACGGGGAATTACGCTTATGTCTTTTACGGCGAGCTGGTGGGTGTGGATGACGGGGATCAGACTGCGGATTTTTCTCCCTCTTCTTCTTCTTCGTCTTCGCTTCCAAGCACCAGCGACCCCCTCCTAGCCAACATCACAGACGTCTCGCTATACTTCACGCCCTCGATCACGGGCACGCCGGCTTACATCCCCGCGCTGCCTACGCCGCGGAGCTCAGGGGGGAATGTGACTTTTACGAGTCTGGAGACTTCCGGTGGGTTGATTGTGGCTACGGCGAGGCCGGATGGAGATGATGAGAGTGGAAGTGAAGGTGAAGGTGGAGGTAAAGACGGCGCGAGGGGCACTGCTACCTCTTCTGAATCTGAGGGTGGGGGTTTGCCGGCCATCACTGCTCGTGCGGAAGTCGTGGGTGCGGTTGGGTTGGCGGCGCTGTTTGCTGTGTTTTAGGATACAGGAACCTCATGTATTCGGTTCTGTCGTTGATACACTAGATAGGTCCAAGCCGGAAAGAGGATCTAGAATGGAGTGGGAGTTGCATGTAATACGAACAATCTATGTCTGAGTATTAGAGACTATTCTGTCTTACGAAGGAAAAAATTTGTCTTACAAAATAAAGAATGCGAGCCGACTGTCGCCTTGTGCCGAACGCCCCTCCCTGTAACGATCATTCGGAAATCGTACAAGCACTTTAGGCGGTCCCTGTCATCGCCGGCATCGTGCTTCGAACAGAATACCGCGATCAATCCAAAATTTCGCCTACGCTTCACAATGGTAACTGGCCTCCACCGTAGTATCGCCTTCGCCATTGTAGCGGACCTTCTGCGGGTGCGGGCAGAGGAATCGGTTGTTCACCGTGCCGTTGGTGTCCTCGAAGTGCACCGGCAGAGTCTCCGGGACAGTGCCGTTCTCGACCCAGGCTCGAAGGGCGTTGAAAGTGGTGTCCGGC
>Ga0265797_10000119_pt1 | contig 159195 bp, 145 predicted proteins | sample P2T30metagenome_FD_192433 | JGI IMG/M metagenome (GOLD analysis project Ga0265797, IMG submission 192433) | Plant litter microbial communities from East Loma Ridge, Irvine, California - P2 T30 | ecosystem: Environmental > Terrestrial > Plant litter > Unclassified | place: USA: California...
ACCAGACCCCGGAGAGCCAGGTGATCTGGATCGTAGTAACCAACAGCGATACGGTACAGGACACCCCATGCAGTGCCACCACTACGGTAACCCTAAGGGTAGAGCGCAGGGCAGAGCCTGTTATCACCACAGCAGATGGCAGCGATACAGTATGTATCGAATGGGGGGCAAGCGAAGGGGCACTGGAACTTAACAGCGGTGTAGTACCAAACGGGCACACCTACCTTTGGTACAAAGACGGGGTACTGCTAACCGACAGTGATGACTCAGGAAGCTATATCGCCAAAACAGGCGGGGTATACACCGTAGTAGTAACGGGCCCTGCGCCACTGGAATGCGTGTCTGATGAATCTGCAGGCTTTACAGTTATCGAATCAGGGCAGGCATCAGCAATAGGCCAGGGGTACTATGTAACCAACTACTTTAGCGATAACCAGACCATAACGGTAACCATAGAAGGAAACGGGGAGTACACCTACCAGCTGGATAACGGCCCAAGGCAGGAATCTCCGGTATTCACCAATGTATCCCCGGGCTACCACAGCGTAACGGTATGGGATGAGAAAACAGACTTCCCATGCCAGGAGCTAATCTTAAATGGGGTAAGCATTGTAGACTACCCGAATTTCTTTACCCCTAACGGCGATGGTTTCCATGATACGTGGAACATCATAGGGCTTAGCGGTACAGGATCGGTGATCTATATCTTTGACCGCTATGGCAAGCTTATCAAACAGATAAGCCCTGACCTTGAGAGCAGCGGATGGGACGGAACGCTAAACGGTACCCCGGTACCTGCAACGGACTACTGGTTCACGGTGACCTACCCTGAGTTTGACGGCACCACAACGGTAACCAAAGAATTTAAATCGCATTTCTCATTGAAACGATAAAAGCATTATGTTAATTGAAAATGCTGTCAACTTTGGCAGCATTTTTTTCAATATTTTAGCATTAAATTACCAACCTAACGCAAAAATTTATATATTTGACCGCTATCGAAAATTACAGGAGAATATAGGTGTTGCAGTAGTTAACGTACTGTAGCGAAATGGGAATATTATTTTACTCTAATTATCTGAAGGTCTAGCAAAAAGCATATTTCTCATTAAACGAAAAGGTCACATGAATTTTAAAAAGATTTATCTATTTTTTGGATTGTTATTAACACAACTGTCTTTTTCTCAGGAAGGTATAGCGGTTTACTCTGATTATTTATCAGATAACTATTATTTACTTCACCCATCTATGGCTGGGGCAGCAAATTGTGCCAAAATAAGATTAACTGCACGTCAGCAGTGGTTTGGACAGGACGATGCGCCTCAATTGCAGACCTTGAGTTTTAATACTAGTGTTGGTCCTTCTTCTGGTATAGGTGTAATTGCCTTCAATGATAAGAATGGATACCACTCTCAAACGGGAGCTAAACTTACATATGCTCACCATATTCGTTTCTCAAGAAGTGATTATGACCTTAATCAATTATCATTTGGTATGAGTGGTGGTTTGATTTCAAGCCGTCTTGATGAAACAAAATTCTATCCTGAATACGATCCAATCGTAGATGGTGGTATGAAACAAAAAGATTCATATTTCAATGTTGATATTGGTGCTTCTTACCATTACCTTGATTTTTATACCCACTTTACTGTAAAGAATGCTATTGCAAGTAAAAGGGATATTTATACTGACATAGAAAGCGATAACCTTAGAAAATATATCTTTAGTTTAGGTTACGTTTTTGGTTTCCAGGAATCACTTCAGTGGGAGCCTTCAATTATGTTCCAGGCTGTTGATGAGACTAAAGAAAAGCTTATTGACGTTAACCTTAAAGTATACAAAGAACTTGACTTCGGTAGACTATGGGGTGGCCTATCTTATCGAAGAGCTTTAGAAGGAGCTCAGTATATTGACGGTGGAGGGACTTCAGATCAAAACCTGCAATATTTTACACCGATTATCGGTATAAACTATAAAAACTTTATGTTCGCTTATACATACTCTTACCTAACGGGTAAAGTTAAGTTTGATAATAGCGGATTCCACCAGATAACACTTGGTCTAAACTTATTCTGCAAAAGGGAGAAATACGATTGTAATTGTCCTGCAGTTAACTAATTATAGAGTGCACATTATTAATTCCGTCCCGATAAGCAACTATCGGGACGATTTTTTTACATACATTATGGTAATTAAAGAAGTAAACGGAAAATACCCTCAAATACCTGAAGATTGCTTTGTAGCAGAGAATGCAACTATTGTTGGAGATGTAAGCTTTGGTGCGCAGTGCAGCGTTTGGTTTAATGCTGTTATTAGGGGAGATGTGCATTATATTAAAATAGGCAATAAGGTTAATATACAGGATGGTGCTGTAATACATGCTACCTATTTAAAGCATCCAACAACTATTGGTAATAACGTTTCAATTGGGCATAATGCAATTGTGCACGGCTGCACCATTCAAGACAATGTGCTAATTGGTATGGGAGCAATAGTTATGGATAATTGTGTTATAGAAAGCAATTCTATTATCGCAGCAGGTGCGGTTGTTACCCAAAATACGGTTGTAGAATCGGGGGTGATATATGCAGGCGTACCTGCTAAGAAAGTTAAGGATATAAATGCCTCTGATTTCGCCGGCGAAATAGAAAGAATATCTAACAACTATGTTATGTATTCTTCATGGTTTGAAAAAGATCAAAAAGACTAAAAGTCTTTTTGATCTACGGTATACTTATCTTTAAGTATGGACTTAAGTACTGTCGGGTCTGAATTTACATAGAATTCATATATACCGTCATGGACTTCCGGATTAAGCAGATTGTGTTCTTTTAATACAATTTTCGTCTGCTTGGCAACTGCTTCTCCCGAATCAATGATTTTAACGCTCTCGGGGAGTATTTCTTTTATTTGAGGAACAAGGTAGGGGTAGTGACTGCAACCTAGCACCAGATGGTCTATATTGCCTTCTATCATAGGTTCCAGATATTCTTTAAGAAGTTCTTTAATCTCATTAGATTCAAGCTTTCCTTCTTCTATAAGCTTAACTAAATTAAAGCCTACCTGTTCAATTACATTGATGTCTTTTAGGTTTGCTACGGTTTTATAGAAAAGTTCGCTGGAAAGCGTCCCTTTCGTCGCCAGGATGCCTATATTCTTCGTCTTGCTGTGTATTGCAGCGGGCTTAATTGCAGGCTCTATTCCGATAAAGGGTACATCATATTTTTCCCTTAATTCTTTTATAGCATTTGTGGTCGCAGTGTTGCAGGCAACAACTATTATTTTGGCATTGTTTTCAAGAAGGTATTCGGTGTTCTTGAAACTCAAATCTACAATCTCTTCTTTTGTTTTTTGTCCGTAAGGAGCATTCTTACTGTCTGCGAGGTATATTGTATTTTCGTTTGGCAGCAGGCTGTGTATTTCTTTCCATATAGATGTTCCGCCAATACCGGAATCAAATAGTCCTATAGGGTTTTTGTTTTTATCCATATTACAAATATAAAAAAAACGGCTCATAAAATGAGCCGTTTCTGTATATGGGTTTTCTAAATACTAGAAACCTAATTCTTTTTTGATGTCTGCTAAAAGGTTAGTACCATCTGCAAGAAGTACACCTGTTCCGTTTGATGCATCAAGTACATACTGGAATCCTTTTGCTTTACCTACTTTTTCGATTGCTTTTTTAGCTTTCTCAAGTATTGGCTTAACGATGTCTTCCTGTTTAGTCTGAAGCTCTTTAGCAGCCGTTTGCTGATACTGCTCAATTCTTGCACGCATATCCTGAACTTCAGTTTGGCGAGCATCGTTTACAGCAGCAGTAACAGTGTTTTGCTCAGCATCATATTTTTTTATTTTAGTTCTGAATTCTTCCACCATAGTGTTGTACTCAGTGTCGTATGTTTTGCCAAGTTTTTCAATTTGGGCTTTAGCCGCTTTCATTTCAGGCATAGCATCCAATAGTTCACTTACATTAACGTGTGCTACTTTTGTCTGTGCAGATACTGCCTGACTTGCTCCAACAAAAAGTAATGCAGCGATTAATAAAGATTTCAATTGTTTCATCATTTAAAGTATTTGTTATTAATTTTTCGTTTTTGTTCCTGTTTGGGTGCCGTTATTCGGCTGGAGTTTCTTCGGTTGCGGGAGTTGTTGTGTTAGCATTTTTAAGCTTTTCTTCCCTTGCTTTCTTAGCAGCTTCCCTGTCTTCCTGAATTTTCTTTTTCCTGTCTTCTATAAGTTTTTTGCGCTCTTCTATTTTTCTTTCGCGCTCTTCTTTTGCAGCATCTGTAGTGGCTTGTCTTTTAGCGGCGGCTTCCGTAGCAGCTTCCGATTTATCTGCAGCAACAGGTTTCTCTGTGGCTTCTTTAGTCTCGCTTTCTACAGGTTTATCTTTATTGCTTTTAGGGGCTACAGCAGTTTTATCTGCAGCGGCCTTAGTTTCAGTGGTTGCTTCTGTAGCGGCAGCTTTAGGAGGTGTAGTGCCATTTCTTCTGGCATCCCTTTCCTGTTTTAATTGCTCACGTTTTTCTTCGTATGCTCTTTTCTTCTCATCCTGAAGTGCTTTGCGCTCTTCAAGTTTCTTCTCTCTTGCATTCTTCCTGTCTTCAATTACTTTTTGCCTGTCTGCGTAATCAGGGTTAGACTCAAGTTCTTCTTTAGCTTCCTGTTTTTCGAATTCCTTGATTTCTTTACTGCTTAATTTTTCCTGTTTAGCAGCTCTTGAAAGTCTTTTTATGATAAGGTCACTAATGTCATGTTTTTTGGCGGCAAAAAGCATTGTAAGGTCTGACGATTTGTCAAAAACAAAGTCGTAGTTTCTTAATGCGGCAAGATCCTGAGCTACCGTGAATACCTGATCCTGGATTGGCTTAACCAACACAGCTTTCTGCGTGATAAGGTCTCCTGTAGGGCCAAATCTTTTTTCCTGGTAATCCAGCAGTTCTTTTTCCTGGAAAAGAATTTCTTCTTCCCTCTCTTCGATAAGCTCTTTTGTCAACAGGGCTTTTTCCTGCTGAAGGCTTTCTTTAAGCTTACTTATGTCGTTACGCTTAACTTCCAGTTCCTGCTTCCATTTTGAGGCTTTCTGCTCAAGCTGGTTTTTGGCTTCGGCATAATCCGGCACCTTGTCAAGAATATAATTCATATCAAGATAAGCGATCTTTAAGCCTCGCGATTGTGCATTAGCTGTTAAAGCGGCTAGTGCAAGAAGTACTGTAAAAAAACATTTTTTCATAATCTCATTACGTATTAGAAAATATCATGCCAATTTTTTAAAACTGCTGTCCAATAATAAAGTGTGTCTGCCATCCGCTTTTGGTTGTAGATCCTTCCGCCGGGTCGAAACCATGACCAAAGTCGATACCAAGTAGACCAAATGCAGGCATAAATACCCTAAGACCGAAACCTGCCGAACGCTTAAGCGCAAAAGGGTTATAATCTTTAAAGCCACTGTATGATGCACCTGCCTCAGCAAACGTTAGTGCATAAATAGATGCCTGTTGTTTAAGCGTGATCGGGTATCGAAGCTCTAACGAGAACTTGTTATAAATTGTTGCACCAATCTGAGCGCCTGTTTTGTCAATAGGGGCAAGTGACTGGTTAGGGTAACCTCTTAACTGAATAACCTCCCTGCCATCAAGTGCGTAGTTGGCAAGACCGTCTCCACCAAGATAGAACCTCTCAAAAGGAACAAGTCCCCTGTCCTGGTTGTAAGCACCCATGTAACCAAATTCAGCTAGCGAACGTAATACAAGTTCCTGAGATTGTTTACCTGCAAGTTTTGTATATGTATCTGCCTTAAATTTAATTTTATAATATTCCAGCCAGTCAAACCTTTTCTGGTCAACTTTACCCGGGTCTGCTGTTGCATCCTGCCATCTGTCAACACGGAAATACCTGTCATTACCATTTACATCCGGAACGTTTTTATAATAATCCCCTATACCAATGCTTGGCTGGCCTGATTCTGTAGCAGGTATAGCGGCAGTTGTATTGTTTTGTAATTTATACGCTTGTTTTTCACCTAGTTTACCATAATCTACACCATTAAGTAACGAGTAAGGAGGCGTAACTTTTGCACTAATACTAAAGAATGAACCTTTAGACGGGTATATTGGATTGTTACCCCTGTTATCCCTGCTTAGCTCTACAGTATAGTTAACGTTTCTTGATGTTCCGTTACCAAAGGTAAACAATCCTGTGTTATAATTACTTAGGTTGTAATACTGGAACGTTAACGAGTGTGATAACCTCATAAAGAAATCGGGCTCACTCAACCTTTTAGAAAGTCCTACTGTTACCGATGATATCGTGAAACTTCTTGACCTGTCTACATCCCTGCTGCTAAAGTTGTATAAGAACTGTTTACTGTGTGATAATGTAGAGAACAACTGGATTGGTTTTTTACCACCAAACCAAGGCTCTGTAAATGACAAGCTGTATGTTTGGAAGTACGTACTACCCTGAAGCCTTAAGGCTAATTTTTGTCCGTCTCCCATTGGTAGGGGAGTATACGCATCCTTCTTGAAGATGTTTCTCATGGAAAAGTTGTTGAATGATAGTCCCAGTGTACCGATGAAACCACCACCACCGTAACCACCCTGAAGTTCGATCTGGCTAGATCCTTTTTCAGTAACGCTCCATTCGATATCTACAGTTCCCGATGCAGGATCCGGATTCTTAACGTCAGGACGGATTGTTTCAGGGTCAAAGAAACCAAGTGCACCAAGCTCACGAATGGTACCAATTACTTCTTCTTTGTTCCAGCGCATTCCCGGCCTTGTTCTAAGCTCACGGTAAATTACGTGGTCATTTGTTTTGTCGTTACCTACAACTGTTACATTGTTAAAGTAAGCAACAGGTCCTTCAACGATTCTTATTTCAAAATCAATAGTATCGTTTTCTGTTTTTACCTCTACAGCATTAATGTTAGAGAACAGGTATCCGTTATTCTGGTAAAGGTTGGTAAGGTCAAGCCCGTCCGGTTTTGTAGCATCTGCAATTCTTTTCTGAAGCATGATACCATTATAAACCTCGCCTCTCTTAATACCTAACACCTGATTAAGCTGCTGGTTTGTATATACCGTGTTTCCAAGGTATTTAATGTCGCCAAAGTAATATTTGTTACCTTCCTGAACATCGATCTTAATATCAACCATGTTCTTCTTAGGGTCGTATATTACAGTGTCTTCAACCACACGTGCATCACGGTAACCTTTTTCTTTGTATTTGTCTACAATGCTGTTAAGGTCTTCTTTGTATTTGTCTGCAACAAATTTAGACGATTTAAATATCCTTAACGGATTAGGGAAAGCCTTAACCTTGGTGTTCTTCATGGCTTTCCTTAGTTTTGCTGCAGAAAGCTGAGTGTTACCTGTAAAGTTTATGTTTTTAACTTTTACCTTGCTGCCACGGTCTACATTCACCACCATTTTCACGGTGTTTGTACTGTCAGGTATAACGTTTATGGCTGCTTTTGCATTGTAGTAACCATCTTTTTTATACTTGTTCTCAATGTAGTTTTTGGTAGTTGTAATAAGGTTTTCGTTTACAATTTTACCTTTTGTAAGCTGGGTGTCTTTTAGTAAAGCTTCGCTTTTACCTTTACGAACACCCTGAATTCTTGCTTCGCTAAGCTTAGGTAGCTCGTTAATGGCAAGTTCCAGCCAGATACTATCGTTTTGTACCCTGTCTATATAAAAGTTTACATCGCTAAAAAGGCCAAGTTTCCATAGTTTTTTTATGGCAGTGCTTATTTCCTCTCCCGGTACCTGTATCGCCTGCCCTTTTTCAAGGCCGGTAAAGGTAATAACGGTTTGTTCGTTGTAGCTAATTTTGCCTGTTACAAGAACATCGGCCAGGATATATTGTCTTCCTGAGTCAAGGCGTGGGCCATCATCCTGGGCAACTGCTTTAAAGCCTGTTGCAAATAATAATATGCCAAAAAGTAATTTAACGCTTCTTTGAAACATTATTTTTTTATTTAACTTGTTCACTGGTCTTTCCAAATCTACGTTCTCTTTTTTGATAACTGATAATTGCGTCATGTAAGTCTTTTTCCCTGAAATCAGGCCATAAAATATCTGTAAAATACAACTCTGCATAAGCTATCTGCCAAAGCAGGAAGTTGCTTATACGGTGCTCTCCGCTGGTCCTTATAACAAGGTCTACATCGGGCAGGTCGTAAGTGTACAGATGCTCGTTTATAGTGCTTTCGCTTATATCGGCTACTGTTAGCTGGTTGGTATTTATTTTTTCGGTTATTTTTTTGAAGGCAGAAATAAGTTCTTCCCTTGATCCGTAGCTAAGTGCCAGGGTAAGGGTCATCCTGCTGTTATTTTTAGTCTGTTCTATAACTTCAAGCAGCTGTTTGCGTGCTTTAGATGGAAGCAGGTCTATATTGCCAATGGTGTTTAGCCTTATGCTGTTGTTTATAAGTGTAGGCAGTTCTTTTCTAAGGGAGTTTACAAGGATATTCATCAATGCATCTACCTCAAGTTTGGGTCTCTTCCAGTTTTCTGTAGAGAAAGCATAAAGGGTAAGGTTTTCAATGCCCAGTTTAGCACATGATTCTACCGTTTGCTTAACGGCTTTAGTGCCATTTTCGTGGCCTATTGCGCGTAGCAATCCTTGTTTTTTTGCCCAACGGCCGTTACCGTCCATAATTATGGCAAGGTGTTTGGGCAGGTTATCTTTATTTATGGTAATTGTCTGATCCATTCTGTTAATTTGCGCAATAGCACGGTTTGTTGCCAAAGGTGTAGGTTAAGGTAAAACCGGTAAATACATACCAGTCATCGCTGTTAAGGTTTCCAAATGCCAATGGCTGATAATCTTTATGGTTGCTTCCGTCAAGATTATCGGTAAATGTATATCGTGCACCAACTTCAAAGCCAAGTACAAAATTCGGAAAAAGGTTGCTTTTTATGCCCACAGTCATTGGTATTGCTACGTTTCCTTTAGAGTCGCCCCTTCTTGTCTCGCCGTTTTGTATATACAATTCGTCAGACCAAAAATAGCTTAGCCCACCATATACATAGGGGGTAATTTTAAGCTCATCTTCGTGAAGGTTAAAATCGAAAAAATTAAATTCAAGGCCTAAAGATAACTCTTTTACGCTATTTTCAAACTCGTAGCCCCTTTGCTGCCTTGCACTCATGTCAGAATCGGCATCATCAGAAGTGATTTTGCCGTACGTGAACGAAGCTCTCCACGAATGGCGGGGGCTTTTGTTCCATTTGTATACAACTCCCAATGCCAGATTGTTAGGAGAAATATAGTCCGTTGGGCCTACATCACCTATATAATTAGCGCCGCCTGCAAATATTCCCAGTTCGTGTATCTGGGCAGTACTGCTAAGCGATAAAGAGAGTAATACAAAAACAAATAAGATCCTGTTCATTCGTTTAAAATTGGGTGCAAATATAACAATATAGATTTCTAATTACCGTAACAATAGATATTTTACAACTACAATTGCATAATTAGCACTAAATACAGTCTTGAAAACGGAAGAAGATGCGGTGTAGTATGCAAACCGAATAAAAATATATTTTTTAATTTCGTTTGTCTTCTCCCCAAAGCAGTTTTTTGCGAAGTGTTGTAAGGAATTTTTCCTGCGGAAATTCTACTAAATTGATTTTAAACGCTGCTTTTTTAATGCATAATGTGGTTTCTACATCCACAGTTATAATACGCGAATCTAAAGAAATAAGGTGCTGGCTTTCACGGCTGCTAACCACCAGTTCTATTTCGGTATCATCTGGTATTACAAGTGGCCTCGCATTTAGGTTATGTGGGGCAATAGGTGTAATTACAAAACTGTTTACCTCGGGCATTAATATCGGGCCGCCACAGCTTAAAGAATAGCCTGTAGATCCGGTAGGGGTGGAGATGATAAGCCCGTCTGCCCAATAGGCGTTAAGGTAGTCGCCGTTAAGCCTTATTTCTATGGTAATCATAGATGTAGTGTCTTTACGGCTAACAGTCATTTCATTAAGGGCATAGTCAAGATCGTGAATTTCCTCTTCCTTGCCTTTATAGTTCAGTGTTAGTAACGATCGTGGTGATATTTTGTACTTATTTTCAAAAATAAGCGGCAGTAATAATTCTATGTTTTCCTGCTGAACGGTTGCCAAAAAGCCAAGTCGCCCGGCATTTATGCCAAGTATCGGAATGTTTTTGTTGCCAACATAGGTGGCGGCGCGAAGCATGGTGCCGTCTCCGCCAATACATATAAGCAGGGTAAAGCCGGCATCAAGCCCGTCTTCTCCCGAGAAAACAGGAAAATGCTTATCTAGAAGATTGTGGTCGTTAAGTACATTGTAAAAATTAGACTCGAAGGCTATCTCAGGGTTATACCTTTCAAAAACAGTCAGCATTTTCTCTATGATGTCTTCGGTATTATCCTTGTAATATTGTCCGTAAACAGCTATTTTCATAGGGGCAGTAAGGTGTTAAATGTTCAGGTATTTGTCCAGGTAGTCCGATCGTTCTTTAAGCGTATTCAGGTATTCATCTTCCTGGTGTTCGGTGATAATTTCGTAGTTATAGCGCCTAAAGGTCTGTAGTATGTCGCTCATTCCGCCAAGGCTTATTTTTATAGTAATCTGTACCTTGTCTATTGAGGCTTCAGAGATAAATAAGCCCAACAGCCTGCCGTTATTGCTTTCTACAATTTGTGCGGCCTGGCTTATGCTATAATCGTTAATGCCTTTTTCTACCACAATAATTCCGCCTGTTTCTTTTAAGAAAGGGGTTTCGTGGAAAAAAGTAATAATATCGGTAATCTCGTAGTAGCCTAAATATTTATTGTCTTTGTCCAGAACCGGTACCAGATTGGTTTCATTTTTAGCGAACACTTCAAGTACGTCCAGCCATAGGGCAGTGTTGCGTACAAAAAAGCGGTCAAAGCCAAAACGAAGGTCGGCCATTGTTTTGTCTATGTCTTCCAGTTCAATATCTTCAGCACGGGCGGCACCTATATATACCCCTTCTTCCAGTACAGGAAAATGAGAAAATGTATAGTCTGCAAACAGGTCCTGTGCATCGGCAGCGGTGTCTGTTATTCGTAAAGGCTTAATGTCGTTGTTGATGAAATCGGTAATTTCTGTCATGGAGCAATCGTAAATATATTATGCAAAATAATCAAAAATAAGCACACTGTCCCTTTTTAACTTTGTATTTTTGTGTGAAAATGCACACTTAACAAAGATATGGCAAAATTAAGCGTAAACATAAATAAAATAGCTACCCTTAGGAATTCAAGAGGGGGCGATGTTCCTAATCTACTAAAGGTTGCTGCCGATGTTCAGAAATTTGGAGCAGAAGGCGTAACCATACATCCAAGGCCCGATGAAAGGCATATCCGTTACCAGGATGCCCGCGACCTGGTGCCGGTTGTATATACAGAATATAATATTGAAGGTAACCCCGTAACTAAGTTTATCGACCTGGTTCTGGAAACCAAACCAACACAGGTTACATTGGTTCCCGATGCAGATGATGCTATAACATCTAACGCTGGTTGGGATACTATAAAACATAAAAGTTTTTTACAGGAAGTTATTGCCGAATTTCAACGTAATGGTATCCGTACTTCTATTTTTGTTGATCCTGTTTTAGGGATGATAGAAGGTGCAAAGGAAACCGGAGCCGACAGGATCGAACTTTACACCGAGGCTTTTGCTCACGATTATGGTTTGGGTAACCTTGACGGTATCAAGCCTTATGTGGCTGCTGCCGAATTATCCAACAAGCTTGGTCTGGGTATTAATGCAGGTCACGACCTTAGCCTTGATAATATTAAGTTCTTTAAAGAGAATATTCCAGGTTTATTGGAGGTGTCTATCGGGCATGCGCTTATTGCAGAGTCATTATATCTTGGGCTGGAAAATGTGGTGAATATGTACCTTCAACGATTAAAATAATATGCAGTTACATTCTACTATACAGGGAGAGGGCAAACCGCTTCTTATTATTCATGGTTATTTAGGAATGAGCGATAACTGGAAAACACTGGCAGGGCAATATGTTGCCGCAGGTTTCCAGACGCATGCGCTCGATATGCGTAACCACGGAAAGAGTTTTCATTCGGATGAGTTTACGTATGATGCTATGGCGCAGGATCTTGTGAAATACATCAATTTTCATAACCTGAAAAAGGTAGATGTTATTGGGCATTCTATGGGTGGTAAGGCCGCTATGTTTTTTGCTGTAAAACATCCTGAACTATTAAATAAACTTTTGGTTGCAGATATAGGTCCTAAATATTACAGGCCGCACCACCAGGATATCATGGCGGGGCTTAATGCGGTAGATTTTTCTGTTCATACCGATAGGGCTGCTGTGGAAGCTGCCATAGAACAACACGTACCCGATTTTGGTACGCGCCAGTTTTTAATGAAGAATGTATATTGGGTAGAACCGGGAGAACAGCTTGGTTTCCGATTCAATCTGGACGTGTTTAACAATATGATCGATACTATTGGTGAGGCGCTTCCGGAAGGAACAACGTTTAATGGGCCGACACTTTTTCTAAGGGGAGATAAATCTAATTATATAAAAGACGCCGATTTCGATTTAATAAAATCGCATTTTCCTCACGCAGAAATAAAAGAGATTAAAAATTCAGGGCACTGGCTTCATGCCGAAAATCCAAAAGACTTTTTAGCAGAAACGCTTGAGTTTTTGAACGAAAACTAAATTTCTTGTTATGCTATGTTTGTAGATAATAAGAAAAAAAACTGTCGATAAGTCTAACGTTAAATAAAACACACCCCTAGCCCCTCTCAAGACGGGAACTACTCAAACCGACTTACTTTTACGTCTGAGGGAAGCTGGTTCCCCTCTTGAGAGGGGCTAGGGGTGTGTCTATGGTATATTGGCCACTGTAAACTGATTACTATTTCTTCCCCTTTGCCTTCGTTGTTTTAGATTTCTCTTCCTTGTCCTTTTTCTCTTTTTTATTATCGGCAATTTTAACCACGGCTTTTGGCAGTACAGATTGTTTTAATCCCTGCTCAACAAAACGCCAAAGGAAATTAAAGATCGATTTATGCTGAATCCTGTCTACCGCTACATTAGTCTGTTTTAGTTTATCGTCGGTGTCGTTCTTAACGACCAGATTGGCTACAGCGCTAACGATTTTGTTTTCTTTCTTACCGTCTTTCTTAAGTATGTCAACTTTTAAGTCGTCATAATTTATAGCGAAAGTTCCCTTGCCATTTCGGGCATTACCGTTCATGTTGAATTTCACTTCTTTAATGTTGCCATCAGTTCGGGCATTCATCAGCGGTCTGGTTATAGGGTCTATCCTTTCGCTGTCAATATTCTGCAGGTGGCCCATAATGCTAAAGGCGTCACTCTCCTCCGGAATATTAAATGACCACGTAACCCTTAACGGTGACGATTTCATAAAGATACATTTCACATCCAATACAGTTGCTGGTAGTTTGGCGTTTTTCTTTTTACCTACGGTGCTATAAATATTGGTTATTTTAGCGTCGAACTTGGTGAAGGTCACTTTTGCAGCAGGCTTTGCAAAGCTAAGCTGCTCTTCATATACTATAGTTGTGTTCTTAATATCCAGTTTTTTGATGTCAATATCAATCTTAAGGGAGCGCAGCATTTCGCTGTATAGCTTTTTGCGGCTATAGTCGTCTTTAGGTTCCTTGTTGCGGTAAATATTGGCGTAAACTTTATCCAGTGTCATTTGTGGTGAATGCACATAAAGTGTATCGCGGGCAAACCCCCAGTCGAGGTTAGGCAGGCTTATTTTGTCGACCTTCAGGTTAAACTGATCCAGCTCTTTAGATTGCATACGGGTAAACTGAACACGGTTTTGCTTGGGAGTCATTTTAAATTGTTCCATAGTAAAATCGCTGTCGGTAGTGTTTAATTTCCCGGCCGTAATGGTGTAAAATTTCCCCGAATCATAAAAAAGGCTGTCCAGCTTTAACGTGTAGTCACGGTAACGTATGGGTATGTCTTTTGCAACCGATGCGCTGTCTATTTTAATATTGGTCAGCCCAAAGTTTATGTTGGCTGCGGTAAGAAATGGCTTTTGTAGGGAATCGAGCATTTTAAAGCGTCCGTCTTTAATAGACAGGCTTCCTGTAGTAATGGCGTTTTCAAATGGTTTTACAAAATCGTCTTCGGGTTTGTATTTTTCTTTTCGGTAATACAGTATGACATCGGGTTTTGTAATTATTACTTCCTTAACCCTTATACTGTTATTGCGAAGTAGCGCCCAAAGGTTAAAATGATTTACTTCTATCTTTTCTATTTTGGCAAAGGCCCCTTGCTGCATAGCTGTTTGCAGGCTGTCTTTTGGTGCTAGGTAAGCATTTTTTATAGAGAAACTTCCGCTAAGAAGACTTATGTCCAGGTCTTCGTAACTTACATTGTATGGAAAGTCTTTTTGGTCTTTAAGTATAGACGGCAATTTTTTAGATACATAATAGCTCAATCCGAAACTTAGCGATACGATTAGTACTACAAGTACGGCAATTATTATAGCTATTCTCTTTATTATCCTCATAGTGTGTGATTTAAGATGTAATGTACTACATTATGCGCGGTATAAATAGTTATTTATGTTTTTATTAATATCCTTATCTCAAAATAGGCTTTAACTGGATAAAACGCATGTAGATCATTAAAATTTGTTCTTAAATCTGAACTTTATAATTTTTTTATGATAATTTTTCAAAATTGATAAGTAATTTTTGCGAATATAATTATTATGAATGCATAATAATTTATGCTTTACTATTGTGTAATTCATAAAATATTATAAATTTGGTATACGATTTTTAACAAACGAAGAACCTAACACTTCTTAACTTATGAGAAAACTATTATCTTTAACAATGATGGCTCTTGCTACATCATCTGCTTTTGCGGGTGGGTATCGTGTGAGTCTTCAGGGTCAGCAACAATTGGCGATGGGGCATACCGGTGTTGCCGTTGCTAACAGTGCCGAGGTGCTGTTTTTTAACCCGGCGGGAGCGGTGTTCCTAAAAGACCGTTTTAATGCATCAGTGGGTGGTAACCTGCTGTTTGCAAAAACCAAATATCAAAACGCCGAGTTCAATCAAAAAAACTCTACCGATAATATGGGTACGCCATTAAGTGCGTATGTATCCTATAAGGCTACCGACTGGCTGGCTCTTGGTGTTGCTGTGTATACTCCGTACGGTAGTGCCGTAGAGTGGGATAGGGACTGGCAGGGTGCTCACCTTGTAAATAACATCGACCTTCAGGCAGTGTATGTTCAGCCAATAGTTTCAGTTAAAGTTAGCGACCAGTTTAGTGTTGGTGGTGGTCCTATCTATGTTTCGGGTGGTGTAGAATTCAACAGGAATGTTGGCAGAAGCATCACAGATGAAGAAGGTAATAAAACAGATGTTACTATCGAAGCTAAAGGTGTTACGGCTTGGGGATGGAGTGCAGGTTTAATGTTTAACCCAACCGAAAAAATAAGATTAGGTCTTAACTATCGTTCTGAAATTACAATGGAAGCCCGTGATGGCGATGCTACTTTTCATGATGTACCGGCTTACCTTGCCGATTCTCCTACATCTGCAACAGACCTTCAGTTAGGTAATACTAAATTTAATGCAGATCTTCCGCTTCCTGCCGAAATTACAGCAGGTATTTCATGGGAAATCGATGACCAATGGTTAGTGGCTTTTGACTACAACAGAACATTCTGGAATGTATACGATGCCCTTGTGGTAGATTTTAAAGCGTCTTCATCTTCTCAGGTTCCACAGTCTTTCAATCCGCGTAACTATAAAGATGCAAGTACCTACAGAATTGGTGTGCAGTACAAACCAAACAGCAAATTCTCTTTCCGTGCAGGTACTTATTTTGACGAAAGCCCAGTACAGGACGGGTATTTTGCTCCCGAAACACCAAGAAACGACAGTGTTGGATTTACAGGTGGTTTAACGTATATGATTACCGATAAACTGGGTGTGGATGCATCATTCCTTTACCTTCACTTTAAAGAAGTTAACGCTTCTTACGACTATTTTGTAGAAGAAGGCCAGAATATACCTTTTGGAGGTACTTACAAAAACGTGGTGTTCTCACCGGGACTTGGTTTATCTTATCGCTTTTAATCTTACCTGAAAATGAAAAATAAATTTATATACTTAGCGGTTCTGTCGGCATTATTTGCCAGCTGCGAACCTGAATTTGATAATGAGGTTACTAATGCAACGTACAGTGCTGGTGAAGCCGATTTTTCATCATATGTTGCTATTGGTAACTCACTTACTGCCGGTTATATGGACGGTACGGTGTTTAGAACAGGGCAGCAATATTCGTATCCTAACATTCTTGCACAGCAATTTGCAATAGTGGGTGGAGGTGCTTTTACACAACCGTCTTACGAAGACGATATTAATAATACAGGCGGTTTCCTATTAGGATCTACGGCAATAACATCTACAAGATTAGTTATAAATACAGCAGTAGGAGGGCCTCAGTCGCTTAATTTACCGCCAACGGCAAATGTGTCTACGCTACAGGCTACAGCATATAATAATATGGGTGTACCGGGTGCAAAAGTATTCCATCTTTTAGCACCGGGGTACGGTAACCTTCAGGGTGTGGCAACAGGTCAGGCTAACCCGTACTTTGTACGTCATGCAACATCGCCTACAACTACAGTTTTGGCAGATGCCATGACTAAAAACCCAACATTCTTTACCAACTGGATAGGTAACAACGATGTATTGTTCTATGCATTATCGGGTGGTACAGGTGTAAACCAGACAGGTAACCTGAACCCTGCTACATATGGGCCTAACGATATTACAGACCCTCAGGTGTTTGCAAGTGCTTATTCTACAATTATGAATACGCTTACAGCAAACGGCGCAAAAGGTGTTGTAGCTACAATACCGGGTGTAACATCTATACCACATTTTACTACAGTGCCTTACAATCCGGTTCCGCTTGATGCTACAACAGCAGCTGCGCTTAACCAGGGGTTTGCACAGTATAATGGCGGACTTCAGTTAGCAAGAACAGCAGGTTTAATTACAGCAGATGAAGTTACAAAGAGAACAATTTCTTTTAAAGCAGGTGCCGGTAATGCGGTAACCATAGAAGACGAAAGCCTTACTAACTTAGCTGCGCTGGGCTTACCGTCTTACAGACAGGCTACAGCGTCAGACCTTATCGTTCTTCCTGCAAGCTCGTTTATTGGTACTACCGTAAACGGAAATCCTCAGCAAATCAACGGTGTGTCTGTGCCATTAGCAGACAAGTGGGTGCTTATACCTTCTGAAATTGCTGCAATTAATGCTGCAACAGATGCATATAATACTACTATTAAAACCATTGCTGCTTCTAAAAACATTCCGGTAGCCGATATGAATGCTGTATTAGCACAGTTGGTTACAGGGTTAAGGGGCCCGGACGGACAAATTTATAAAGCAAGCTTCTTTAGTGCTGCTACAGCAAGTACAGTAGTGTTCTCTTTAGATGGTGTTCATCCTAATGCAAGAGGTTATGCTTTTGTAGCTAATGAATATATTAAAGTAATCAACAGCTTTTATAAAGCGCACCTTCCGTTAGTACTACCCGGAGAATATCCAGGGGCTACGATCCTTACGTCTAATTAATTTAGTGCTATAATTTCTACAAAAACATCCCGCAATAGTGGGATGTTTTTTATTTTTGCTTAAAACCATTTGATATGAAAACGCTCATAAATATTTTCTTTACCGCAGTATTCGTAGTATTACTGTCGTATTTTATGCCCGGTATTTCTGTAGATAGCTTTTTTACGGCTGTTATAGTTGCCTTAGTACTGGGGCTGCTTAATATTTTTATTAAACCCCTGCTGGTGCTGTTTACACTACCGGTTACCATATTTACACTGGGTCTTTTTCTGTTAGTTATCAACGCTATTATAATTATGCTGTGCGATGAACTGGTAGATGGTTTCGAGGTTCATGGCTTTTTAAGGGCATTGTTATTCAGCCTTGTGCTGTCGTTCTGCCAGTCGTTGGTATCATCACTTTCCTCTAAAAAATAAGAAGGGGCAAAAATTGATATTCTTTTTCAGGATATTGGTATACAATAATTTAAAAACTTGTATGGCTTGTAAAAAAACTTTAATTTTGCAAGCCAAATTTATATGGATATAAAACAACTTAGATAATGAATATTACGAGAGAGCAGGTAGATGCATTAAATGCTGTTGTAACAGTAGCTGTAACCAAAGAAGATTACAAACAAAAAGTAGATAAAGTTTTACAGGACTACAGGAAAAATGCAAGCATTCCAGGTTTTAGAAAAGGTGCAGTACCAATGAGCCTTATCGAGAAACAATATGGTAAAGCTGTACTTTTAGAAGAAGTAAACAAAGTACTTCAGGCTTCATTAAATGACTATCTTGTAAAAGAAAAACTTGATATACTTGGTAACCCGCTACCTAAAGTAACTGAAGATTTTAACTGGGATGCTGAAGATTTCTCTTTTGAGTTTGAACTTGGCCTTGCTCCGGAATTTACAGTAGACCTTGATGCTAAAAATAAAGTAGTAAAATATAACATTACTGCTGACGATGCTATGCTTGATGAGCAGATTGAGCGTATACAGAAACAATTTGGTAAACTTGTTTCTAAAGATAAATCAGAAGAAGGAGACGATATCCGCGGTACTTTTGTAAACGAGGAAAAAGGTATCAATGCAGAGGCTACAATCTCTTCAGACATCTTTAAAACTAAAACTGTAGGTAAAAAATTCCTTGGTAAAAAAGTTGGCGATGTAGTTACTGTTTCTACAAAAGGCCTTTTTGATGATGACCACAAACTAATGGACGTACTTAAAGTGAGCCATGATGATGTTCACGGTCTTGAAGTTGATGTAAACTTTACCATTGAAGAAATAAACACTTCTGAGAAAGCTGAGCTTAACCAGGAGTTATTTGACAAACTTTTTGGTGAAGGTGTTGTAACATCTGTAGAGCAGCTTAAAGAAAAAATCAAAGAAGATGCAGAGCAGCAATTTGCTTCTCAGGCAGACCAGAAATTCCTTAACGATATAACTGAGTCGCTTATAGAGAATACTAAATTTGACCTTCCGAATGAATTCCTTGTAAAATGGCTTCAGACTGCAGGTGAAACGCCTCTAACAGCTGAACAGGCAGAAGCTGAATTCAAAAAATCTGAAGGCGGACTTCGTTACCAGCTAATTGAAGGTAAAGTAATCACAGGAAACAACCTGCAAATTACTTTTGAAGACCTTAAAGCATATACTTCTGAGGTTATTAAAAAGCAAATGGCACAGTTCGGACAGCTTAACCCAACTGCAGAAGATGTAGAGGGAATCGTTGCAAGGGTACTTTCTAACCAGGATGAAGTTAAGAGGTTATCTGAGCAGGTTATGAGCGAAAAAATGCTTAACCTTTTCAGGGAAAAAGTGAAGTACACTACTAAAGATGTTACTTATCAGGAGTTTATCAAAGAGATGTACGGAGAATAATTCTCGTAAAAAATGATTATATTTGAACGTCAGTCCATTTGGGCTGGCGTTTCGTTCTTTAATGCAAACAAATAATTTTTTTTAAAACGACTATGAATTACGGTAAAGAATTTAAAAAGTATGCCACGAAACACCATGGCGTAAACAATTTATACTACGATAAATTAATCACCCGCGTTACACCAACAGGTATGACGCCTTATATCATGGAAGAGCGCCAGATGAACGTAGCACAGCTTGACGTTTTTTCACGCCTTATGATGGACAGGATCATCTTCCTGGGAACAGGTATAGATGACCAGATCGCAAACATCGTTCAGGCACAGTTATTGTTCCTTGAAAGTACAGATGCATCTAAAGATATCCAGATCTATATCAACTCTCCGGGCGGAAGCGTTTATGCAGGTCTTGGTATGTATGATACAATGCAGTACATCAGGCCTGATGTAGCTACTATCTGTACAGGTATGGCAGCATCTATGGGTGCTGTGCTTTTATGTGCAGGAGCGGCCGGAAAACGTTCGGCACTGCCTCACGCAAGGGTGATGATCCACCAGCCTTCGGGAGGTGCACAGGGTGTAGCTACTGATATGGAGATCAACCTTCGTGAAATGCTTAAGCTTAAAGAAGAGCTTTATGAGATTATCTCTAAGCATTCAGGACAGAGCTACGAGAAAGTACACACAGACAGTGAGCGTGATTACTGGATGAAAGCTCAGGAAGCTAAGGAGTACGGAATGATTGATGAAGTATTGATAAGAGAATAAAAATAAAAATCTGCGTTATGTAACAATAGGGCTGCTATGTAGTCCTATTGTTGTATATCCAAATTATTAAAAATGGCTAAAGAAGTATTAGAGTGTTCTTTTTGTGGAAGGAAAAAGCCTGAGACTAACCTGCTTATCGCAGGAATAAGCGCCCATATCTGCGACCGCTGTATTGAGCAGGCGCATGGTATTGTGCTGGAAGAATTAAAGCAGTCGGGTTCATCGGCATTGTCTGCTGAGCTTGAGCTTAAAAGACCTAAAGAGATACGCGCTTTCCTTGACCAGTATGTTATTGGCCAGGACCAGACTAAAAAAGTGCTTTCGGTAGCGGTGTATAACCACTATAAAAGGCTTATGCAGCCTCAGGGCGATGATGGTGTAGAGATTGAAAAGAGCAACATTCTTATGGTGGGGCAAACAGGTACAGGTAAAACGTTGGTTGCCAAAACCATTGCCCGTATGCTTAATGTGCCGCTAACCATTGTAGATGCTACGGTGTTAACTGAGGCAGGTTACGTTGGTGAAGATGTTGAAAGTATACTTACCCGTTTATTACAGGCAGCAGATTATGATGTGGCAAAAGCCGAGCGCGGTATAGTGTTTATTGATGAGATAGACAAGATTGCCCGTAAGAGCGATAACCCGTCTATAACCCGCGATGTATCAGGTGAGGGTGTACAGCAGGCATTGCTTAAACTGCTTGAAGGTACGGTTGTTAATGTTCCGCCAAAAGGTGGCCGTAAACACCCTGACCAGAAATTCATTGAGGTAAATACGCAGGATATCCTGTTTATTGCCGGTGGTGCTTTTGACGGTATTGAGCGTATCATCTCTAAAAGGCTTAACCGCCAGGCAGTAGGATACAGCACATCTAGGAATGTAGATAATATAGACAAAGACAACCTGTTACAGTATATTATTCCTAAAGATGTTAAGGATTTCGGGCTTATCCCTGAGATCATCGGGCGTATGCCGGTACTAACACATATGGATCCGCTGGATAGGGAAACGCTTCGTGCAATCCTAACCGAGCCTAAGAATGCCCTTGTAAAACAGTATGTTAAGCTATTTGCTATGGACGAGGTTAGCCTTTCTGTAGAAGATGATGCTCTTGACTATATTGTAGATAAAGCATTGGAGTATAAGCTGGGTGCCAGGGGTTTACGTTCGCTTTGCGAAGCTATCCTCACCGAAGCGATGTATGAATTGCCGGGTTCTGATGAGAAAGAACTGCATATCGACAGAGAATATGTAGAACACCACCTTAACAGGACGCTTCTTAAAAGGCTTAAAACAGCTTCTTAAATAGTTTGAGTGTTCCCCTCTCGAGAGGGGCAAGGGGTGTGTTAGTACATATCTAAAATATAAAATTTCAAAAATCCTTCGCATTGCGAAGGATTTTTTATTTGAAGTATAATCTTACAGGAATGATTAAAAAAGTGCCTAATGTTGCACTTTGTGTTCTCAAAATGCACTTTTGCTGCGTAACATTAAAATTCGTAAACGACTGTACGTCAATATTCCGAAAAATAATGTTTCTCTTTTTGTTTTTGAAAATCAGGGTGATTTTACCCTATTTTGAATTAGTAAAATCCACCTTTTAAAAAGTTATAAAAATCAAACAGTCAAAATTCATTTATGAATGCCTAAAACGATAAAGTTGTCAACACGAAAACGGTTTCGGTTATCTATATTTAGTATTATGTGCTGAATTTGGGTACTTTAGCAATTCAAAAGACAAAATCCATACTATGAATAAACTGTTTTCTGCCGTTTTACTATTGGCAGCGGCTCTGGCGGGAGCACAAACCATCTCGTCACCCGACAAAAACCTTTCGCTAACCTTTACCTTAAGTGCTAAAGGAGAGCCTACTTACCAGCTTACTTACAAAAAGAAACCGGTTATAAAAACCAGTAAACTAGGACTAGACCTTAAAAAAGGTGCCGATATGCTTGACGGCTTTACCGTTACAGGAACCAAACAGGCTTCGTTCGATGAGACCTGGAGCCCTGTATGGGGGGAGCAGAAAAACATCCGCAATAATTATAACGAATTGCTTGTAACCCTTGCCCAGCCTGCGGAAAAGGGACGATACATCAATATTCGTTTTAGGGTGTTTAATGACGGATTGGGTTTCCGTTACGAATTCCCTGAGCAGAAGGAACTTGACTATTTCGTGATCAAAGAAGAAAAGACACAATTTGCTCTTGCGGGAGACCACAAAGCATTTTGGCTTCCGGGAGATTATGACACCCAGGAGTATAGTACAACAACCTCTAAACTGTCTGAGGTTCGTGGACTTATGAAAACTGCTGTAACGCCAAATGCATCGCAGCATCCGTTTTCAGATACCGGCCTTCAGACGCCATTAATGATGAAAAGCCCTGACGGATTGTATATTAACATTCACGAGGCAGGACTTATTAACTATTCTTGTATGTCGCTTAACCTGGATGACAAGTATATGATTCTTGAATCATGGTTAACACCGGATGCAATCGGTGATAAAGGGTACATGCAGGCGTCTACGCAGTCGCCGTGGAGAACGGTTGTTGTTAGCGATAAAGCTACTGATATCCTTGCGTCTAAGCTTATCCTGAACCTTAACGAGCCTACACAATTTAAAGATGTTTCATGGATTAAACCTGTGAAATACATTGGTGTATGGTGGGAAATGATTACAGGCAAAAGCACTTGGGCGTACAACGACCTGACAAGTGTTAAGCTTGGCGAACTGGATTACTCTAAAACAAAGCCTAACGGCAAACATGCGGCAAACAACGCACACGTAAAAGAATACATTGACTTTGCAGCGAAACATGGCTTTGATGCGGTACTTGTTGAAGGCTGGAACGAAGGCTGGGAAGACTGGTTCGGGAAATCGAAAGAGTATGTTTTCGACTTTGTAACGCCATATCCTGACTTTAATATTAAGGAACTGAATGACTACGCGCACTCTAAAGGTGTTAAGATCATTATGCACCATGAAACATCGGGTGCTGCTGCAAACTATGAGCGCCACATGGATAAAGCGTATAAGCTTATGAACAACTATGGCTACAACGCAGTTAAAAGCGGTTATGTAGGCGATATCATCCCAAGGGGTGAGTTTCACTACAGCCAGAGCATGATCAACCATTATAACTTTGCTATCACTAAGGCAGCAGAATACAAAATAATGGTAAATGCCCACGAGGCAGTGCGTCCTACGGGATTAAGCCGTACGTATCCCAACCTTATTGGTAACGAGGCAGCTCGTGGTACAGAGTATGAGGCGTTTGGCGGTAACAATGCAGATCATACAACGATACTTCCGTTTACACGTTTAATGGGTGGGCCTATGGATTATACGCCGGGTATCTTCCAGACAAAAGTGAGCGCTTACAATCCTGAGAATAACTCATTTGTGCACACTACACTTACAAAACAATTAGCATTGTATGTTACTATGTACAGCCCACTTCAAATGGCGGCAGACCTTCCTGAAACTTACAACAAATACCTGGATGCTTTCCAGTTCATTAAAGATGTTGCGGTAGACTGGGATGACAGCTATATTCTTGAAGCAGAACCTGGAGATTATATTACTATTGCCCGTAAGGCAAAAGGCAAGGACGAATGGTTTGTTGGTGCTATAAATGATGAAAATGCACGTACTGCAAAGATCACTTTTGAGTACCTTCCAAAAGGTAAAACCTATACAGCTACAATTTACGCTGATGGCGCAGATGCTCATTACGAGAAGAATCCGCAAAGCTATACCATTAAGACCATTAAGGTAACCAGCAAAACCAAGCTGGATCAAAAACTCGCTCCGGGCGGTGGAGCTGCAATAAGCATTAAATAAGATCTATAGAATATAGAGTTAAGGTTAAACTCCGGAAGTGCAGCAATGTCTTCCGGAGTTTTTTATATTGGAAAAGCCCCAGCAGGGCGGTATGTTTATAGAAACAAGGAGCCTATAATAATTGAGCTCCGGAGGAGCGGTACATATTATTTCTATGCCGCTCCTCCGGAGCTCTCTGTTTCTGTACAAAATGTCAACTATAAATATACCGCTTCTCCGAAGCTGTCGATGTTTTGCCTCTGGCTTTAGCCAGGGGGAGACAATAAGTTCTAATCATCTTCCGGAACTTCCTCAATATATTCCATGATAAATATCTGGTAATTGTAGTGCATTTCTAAAGGACGTGCATGGTTAGTGCGCTTTAAAAAATCCAGTAATTGATTCAGGAAATTGGGGTCAGTTTCGCTGCCATCGGGGGCTTTCAGGCCAACAATGGCGTAATTGCCAAAACTGTCCGGGATGCTAAGCTTTTCATGCATTCCGGTATTCAGGACAAAACCACCTTCGAAAATTTCGACAATATCGTCAACGGTAACTTTTTGTATGGCATCGAAAAAAGCGTCGGATACGTACCCTCTTTCAGCTTCAAGTTCTTTTCCGCCGGGCAGGCGAAATATCGCTTTATAATGTTGCATAATTCTGTTTGTGTAATACTACTAAGGTAAAATATTTTGAAAAATCTCACAAACATTGGTATAGTTTCCTGTATGGTTTTCAGAACCTTTTAGGTATAATTTATATATTTGATTGATGGTGTGCTGAAGTAAACTCTAAAATAGCAACAATGGGATTATTCAATTTTAATAACAAAAAGAAACAAGAGAATAAATCAACGCCTGCCGAACGATACCTGCAGCATCTTGATGCGGTTTTTCAGCAGGAACCTATCTTTCATAACGGGGGAAAAGGCAAAAACAAAATGGATAATGTCAGTGTGATGATTTACAAAGATGTTCCAGAGGAAGGTTTCATTACCGGAATAACCTACGGATTATCGCTTTTTGAACACCCGGCATGGAAATTGGGCCGTCCTGAACTTTGCATTTCTGTTGAGTCTACAGACGAAAATTGGGCAAGGGTAGCAGGTTTTATTGCAAATCAACTTGGCGGTGACTGTCCGTTTAGCTATGGACAGGCGATTAATTTTGGTCAGCAGGTAGCCGAAGAATCAGAGATGGATGCCTTTTTTGTATTTGCACCCAGTACACTGGATAAGGAAGATTGCCTGGATATTGAAGTTGGTGCTGATTACAAAATAAACATTGTGGGATTGTATCCAATGTATTCTGACGAGCTTGAAGCCTTTGGAGAAATGGGACTTGAGCAATTCTGGCATCATCCTAATTTTAATAATTATGCAGTAAACAGGGATCGTATTACTAAGACAGAATAACCAGGTAATAGTATACAGTCCGTTTGTAATGTAACCGTTTAATCTTCTTTTAATTATTCCCTTTCCGGTTTTTAATGTCGTACCTTACTTACCTAAATATAATGTTATGACAAAAGCCGAAAAGAAGGTGCAGTTGAACAAACTGATTGCCGAATTCCTTAAATCTACCGATAAAGAGCTGCTAACCAGGCTTCGTAACGATATATACAAAGAAATAAACAAACTTCCTATGTCGTCTAACGACAGGAATGCCACAGAAGAGTCGATGTATTTGTGGAATTATAACAGCGACAGGTATATTGAAAATCCTAAAAGCATCACTATCCGTACATCTCTTACTGCCGATTTTGAAGCAATCGTAAAAACCGTTGATATTTCTTTACTGAGTAACAAGTAAGTGTTGTTCTTTTGTCTTGAAACAAAAGAACCAAAAATTCAAGGCTACAACTTCTTAGGCTACAAATCATATCATTCGGCTAAAGTATTTGAACTCGCTTCGCTCAGACAGCAAATCCTTTTTAACGCCTCATTCAATGATTTGCTTAACGCCACAAAGTTTAAGGCCTTAGCTTCACTCTGCTGTAAATGTATTGTGTGAAAATTATATGTGCTCCATTCTCCTATACTTTGGAGAGGGGTTAGGGGGCTAGGTCACGGTAGCACGTCAAATAAAAAAGCCCCACTTCCGTGAGGCTCTTATTATGCTTCTTTGGTCAAAGACCTTTGCTGTAATTTTTCGGCTGCCGATTTTGCAGTTTCAACATGGCTTATGCAGCGGCGTTTTCCGCCACAGCTGTAACGGTGAAGTTTTGGGCCGCATGATCCTAAAAGTAAAAGTGTTGCAGCGCCAAGTGTAAAAAAGTATTTCCTCTTCATTATCATCAGTTTCATATTGTGGTAGTTATATTGCAAACAGTGTGCCAAACTATTGATATACTACATGTTAAAGAGTTAAGCTATGTCTGCCGAAAGACTCTGCATCGCTTTAAGCTCCTCTAAATAATGGCGTTCGTTAGACAGTCGCGGTATCTTATGCTGTCCGCCAAGCTTGTCCTGTTCTTTAAGCCAGTCGTAAAAAAGCTTAGGCCTTGCAACATTCAATACCAGCGGATTCAGCGTCATGTTGTTGTAGCGTTTCGCCTCATAATCGGAGTTTAATGACTGCAACGTTTCATCCAGTACGGTGCGGAAATGTTCGGCATCCGCCGGAGCCTGTTTAAACTCGATTATCCACTCATGTGCACCTTTTTCACGTCCTTCCATAAATACCGGGGCAACGGTATAATCAATTACTTCGTGTCCTGTTATTTTGCAGGCTTTAGCAATAGCACTATCGGTATTTTCTACCATTAGTTCTTCACCAAAAACATTAATGTGGTGCTTGGTCCTTCCTGTCACTTTTATGCGGTACGGGTCGATTGATGTAAACCTAACCGTGTCGCCAATCATATAACGCCAAAGTCCCGAATTGGTAGTGATAACAATAGCATAGTTTTTATTCAGCTGAACTTCCGCAAGCGGAATAACCCTTTGCTCCAAGGTCCCAAAAGTATCCATAGGGATAAATTCATAGAAAATTCCGTAGTCCAGCATTAGCAATAGCTCATTGCTGTCGTTGGAATCCTGTATGGCAAAGAATCCTTCGGATGCGTTGTATATTTCGTAATACCTAAAGTCGGCTTTAGGCAGTATCTTTTTGTATTGATCGCGATAGGGTTCAAAACTCACGCCGCCGTGAAAGTATACTTCCAGGTTGGGCCATATTTCCATAAGGTTGCCTTTTCCGGTTTCTTCAAGGGCACGGTTCATAAGTACCAGCATCCAGGAGGGAACGCCTGCAAAACTGGTAACATTCTCGTTTATGGTTTCTTTTACAATGGCCGGCAGCTTGGTTTCCCATTCGCTCATAAGCGACACTTTATTACTTGGTGTGCTGCTAAATTCTGCCCATATAGGCATGTTGTCTATAAGTATGGCAGAAAGGTCGCCAAAAAAGGAGTTGTTGTCTTCATAGAGCTGTTTGCTGCCTCCAAGGCGAAGCGACTTGCCAGTGAATAGCTGCGACTCTTCATTGTTGTTTAAATAAAGGCAAAGCAGGTCTTTTGCAGCCTTATAGTGGCAGTCTTCCAACGCATCGCTGCTTACAGGGATAAATTTACTCTTGGCATTGGTTGTTCCGCTTGATTTTGCAAACCATTTTATCGGCGTAGGCCAAAAAACGTTCTGCTCGCCACGGCGGGTCTGTTCGATAATAGGCTCCAGGTCTTCGTAGGTAGAAACAGGAACCCTCTCGGCGAATGCCCTATAATTTTTGGCCGATGCAAAGTCGTACTTACGGCCAATAACCGTATGTTCTGCTGTGCGTATTAGGCTCATTAGCAGCTCGTCCTGAACTTCGTTAGGGTATTTCAGGAACAATTCTATCTGGTGGACACGTTTTTTGAGTATCCACGAAGCAATTGAATTGATAATTGGCAATGCCATATTTTAGTATCTTTATGCCCATAAAAATACTAAATTTTCCATGCAATACGAAGGGGTTTTAACAAAAATGCAGACAGAGGCGGGCAGCCCTATACAATATTACCTTGTTTTTGAAGATAGTTTTTTAAACGTGAACCAGTTGCTGGGTAAGGACTTAGAGATAAATTTCATGGGTTTTTGCTGCTTAAACTGTAGTAAGAAAAAAAAGATATACCGTCAAGGGTTTTGTTATGATTGTTTCTATAGTTCGGCTTCGGCGGGCGACTGGATCATGCGCCCCGAACTGAGTACTGCACATTTAGATATCGCCGACCGCGACCTGGAATTTGAGAAGAAAGTGCAGCTTCAGCCCCACGTGGTTTACCTTGCGGCAGCCAGCGATATGAAAGTAGGGGTGACCCGAAAAACGCAGGTGCCTACACGTTGGATAGATCAGGGTGCATCGTGGGCTACACCACTTGTGGAAGTGCCAAACCGATACCTTGCAGGAATTACCGAGGTGACGCTTAAAAGCCATTTTTCGGATAAGATCAACTGGAAGAGGATGCTTTTAAATGAGCTGACAACTATCGACCTGCTTGCCAGGAGAAATGAAGTGCGCAACCTGCTGCCTGAAGAGGTACAGCCTTATTTTGATACTACCGCAGAGAAATTATATACATTGGATTATCCTGTACTGCAATACCCTAAAAAAGTAGCAGGAAGCCTTAATCTTTCCACCACTCCAATTTACAACGGAAAACTGATGGGTATTAAAGGACAATACCTTTTGTTTGAAGACGGTACGGTTTTTAATGTGCGTTCGTACGAAGGTTTTGTTGTAAGGATATTGGTATAGTTTGGTTACTGGTTGTTAGTTGTTGGTTTCAAAATGAACTTTCGAAAAACAGTAAAATGTTAAAAATCATGGCTATGGGTTTATAGTTGCGTAATTTTGTATTCTAAATATTTAACGCCATGAAGAATTTTATCGAGATTTTAGAGAATCAGGTGCCGGTTGCATCTGTAAATATAAACCATATTGTAAGCCTTACCGCAGTTGAAGACGAGGTAACTCACCTACTGCTTTCAACAGGAGAAACAATACCTGTAAATTTGAGTTATGACGAAGTCAAAAAGCTGATTGAAGCAGAATCGGCAGGTAGTTTTTTAACAACTTTTAGTTAAGATATAAGCAATACTAAAATAGTAAAAAGCCTGATGAACATATTCATCAGGCTTTTTTATAGCTGTATTTCATGTTTGAGTGAGTAACCCGAACCGGAACTCAAAACATTGTACCGCGCTTCGCGCTATTCTTTTTTCTCTTTTTTCTTAAACAGTCCCTGTATTACTTTACCGGCTGCTTCTTTACCTTTTTCTTCAAGCTGCTGCTTGGTTGGGGTAGGTGTCTGCGTTTTTGTAGTATCTGTGCTTGTAGCAGGCTTGTTTCCGTTTAAAAGTTTGTTTATAGCTTCTTTACCTTTATCTTTCGCTTCGTTTACATACATGTCTTTTTGCTGTTTCGCCAGGTCTGTAGTAAGTTTAGTAATGGCTTTAGGTAAATCGGTAGATACTTTTGGATTTTTAAAATTACCCGTAAGCAGTGCCGTTACCGGAACGCTTATCTTACTTGCATCTACGCCTTTAAGTTTGCCGATAAGGTTGTTAATATCGCTGCCCAGGTATTTCGCCGGAACATCAAACGCTACATTGTAGGCCATGTTTTGGTCGAAACCATGCGTACCATCTACCTTAATAGCTATATCCTGATATTTAAGGTCTATCGGCTTAATAACCACTTTACCCTTTTCAAAAGTAAGGTTTATCTTTTTATTCAGGTCGATCTTTTTAGGATCTAAGAATTTTACGTTAGATGTTAATGCCGAAAGCAATTTCGAATTTTCAGGATTAATAGCCGTTTGTGCCAGCTGTCCTAAGAAATCTCCCGAAAGCGAGTTAAGATCCGGTGTCATTTCTTTCGCATCAAGGTTACCGTTCACTTTAATATTGGTGTTCAGTTTCCCTGTAATAACGCCTGCTATGGGCGCGATAGACTTAAGCATCTCCAATTGCGTAAACGACTGTGTAATATCGATATTGCTTAACGCAAGGTCAACATCAAACGTTGGCACTTTCGCTTTTGTAGATACTGTACCGTTCATGCCTATGTTTCCGCCGAAGATGGATGTTTTTACATTTTGTAATGTAACCGCCTCATCTTTAATGATCATTTTGCCTGAAACATCTTTAAGGTTCAGGTTGTCATAAACCACAGTTCCCGCTTTGGCTGTAATGGTGCAGTCAAGAAATGCAGGAATTTTAACATCTGTTGATGGAGTAGTGGTTTTGGTAACCTTTTCTTCAGCAGAACCCTGCTCTGTAGTTTTAGTTGTTGTAGTCTTAGGAGCTGCCGGAGCCATGAAATCGGCTACCAATAGCTTGTTAGAATTCATGTTGAAATTTCCCTTAAGCGTTTGGTCTTTAAATACAAAGCCGTAAAAATTATCCAGTGTTCCGGTTACAGAAATATCAGAACCTCCGGTTACAGCGTCAAATTTGCTCAGTGTAATACGGCTTGGGTTAAACTGTATTGCAGCCTGGTTTATTTTAATAGGCTTAGCGAGTCCTTCACCTGCGTAGGTAAATCCGCTTAAGCTCATGCTCCCGTTATTCTGTATCTTCTCATACTGGCTTGTCTCAACCGACTTCATGTCGAATTTTGTTTCAACATCAGCTTTTAATATACCCGATAATGGAATATCAAGTTTCACAGGGTAGGCTTTAGATACGTTGCCAAGGTTCACAGTACCTTTTAGTCTGGCGTCAACTAAAGCATTTTCGGCAATGTTTTTTATGGTAGCACTTGCGTCAAATACATCTTGGTCTATCCTGAAGGATAGTTTATCAAGGTTTACGTAAGTATCGTTAAGTACACCTGTTTCGTTGATGATCTTGGTGTCTATAACAATATTCTGAACCGATTTTGGCAGGTCAGGGTATTTAAATGATGCATTGTTAGACGCAATAGCAATGTTGAATTTAGGTATGGAATTATCACCGTTCAGTCCGTTTACTTTACCGTTGATAGTAAAGTCACCTTCCGTTTTAACCGATGCAAGGTTGCCGGAGTATTGCGCAGGTACTAATCCCAAAAAGTTTTTAAACGATGAGGTTGGCGTTTTAAACGTAATGTCTATCTGTTGTCCCTGTTCTACCATTGCAAATGATCCGTCAAACTCCAAAGGCAATTGATTGATAAGTGCTTTGTTGTTTTTAAAGGTGTAAATGCTTTTGTCAAGGTCAAGCCCCAGTACAGCATCAAGGCTAAGCGCTACATTGTTCATGTAGTTCGACTTATCCATAGTAAGCGAAAGTTTTGCAGTGGTTTTAGTATCAAGGTCAAGCTTGTTGGCTGCCATGTTTCCCTTACCCTCATGGTTAAGGCTGTCTATAACCATATTGATTTTAGAGCGCTCGTCGTAATAGCGAAAACGCAGGTTTTCTACTTTATAGCTTTGCATATTTAGTGCAAACGGCTTACTCTCTTTGTCATCAGGTGTAGCGGCTTTGTCATCTTTAATTGCAATGTCAAAGTTTCCTATGCCATCTTTATTAAAAAGAATGTTTATAATTCCGTCTTTAGTGCCTACATACTCAATATTCATCGGTTCGCCATCTCCTTTAAAAAGCTCCTTAACCGACATATCAAGATCTATGTGACCCATATATACCAGCGTATCGCCGGCAAACGGAGCCTTGTTAATGATGCTAAGCTTGTCTATTTGTACATTCGCTTTCGGGAAACTCCTGAAAAGGCTCAGGCTTACATCCTCAAAGGCAACGGTAGCATCAACTTTTTCGTTGATGGCCTTAACCACAAGTTCCTTTATTTTATTCTTAAACAAGAAAGGTGTTGCAACTAACAGTATGATAATCACCAGTAGTGTAATACCTGTCCACTTCAATATTTTCTTAACCATAGTACATTTTATTTTGCCCTAAAGATAAAGAATAATGCCTTTTACATACTTTAAAATTTTAACAATTGTGACATAATTGTTTTTTTAAGAAAATTAATTGTAGTAGCTGTTTTCCTGATAAATTAACCATTTGGTTTGATTAGTCGGGTTAAAGACATAACGATACTAATTCAAAATCAGCATAACTTTACTGGTAATGATTACAATAAAACCGGGTAACTGAAGCATAAAATGTAAAAGTAAAAAAGCGGAATGATATAAACCATTCCGCTTTTTTTATGTAGTCTTTATAGAGAGCCTTATTTTATGTTTATCTCATAAGGCAGCATAACCTGTGTGCCTTTAAGCTGGCTTACACGGCGAATGCGCTCAATAACTTTGTAGTTTTCTTCGCCAACTTCCTCTTTAATAAACTCTTCTTTCGTTTTTGCTAAAGGCAGTCCTGTAAGGTTAGCAAAAAGCTTGCTAAGATCCCTCTCGAATTCAGGATAGTCATGTACAAAATAATCGGTAGTCTTGCCCAGTTTTGCAGCATGTTTAATGGCAGCGTCAAGTCCGCCAATTTCGTCAACAAGTCCAATCCTTTTCGCATCGGTACCGCTCCAAACACGTCCCTGGCCAATAGCATCTACCTGCTCTGGTGTTAGTTTACGGCCTGCGGCAACACGGCTTACAAATGTTTTATAAACGTTCTCTACGCTTTCCTGTATAATAGCCCTTGTATCATCTTTAAGTGGAGAGAAAACACTATAACCCGATGCGTTCTTATGTGTGCTTACCTGTTCTGTATGAATACCTATTTTGTTAGAAAGCTCGGTAAAGTTCGGCAGCATGCCAAACACCCCGATAGATCCTGTAATAGTACCTTCTTCAGCAAAAATGCGGTTAGCATTACATGAAATGTAATAACCGCCGGATGCTGCTACGTTACCCATAGAAACCACAACCGGTTTCACTTTTTTAGTCAGTTCAATATCCCTCCATATCAGTTCAGAAGTCAGTGCGCTTCCACCCGGAGAGTCAACACGAAGAACAATAGCTTTTACCACTTTGTTATCGCGGGCCGCTTTAAGGGCATCCCTCATTGCGCCTTCACCAATAATATTTACATCACCTTCGCCACCGCGAATCTCACCCTGTGCATAAATTACAGCGATCTCGTCTTCCGCACCCGATAACAGGTCGTTAATAGCATTTGCCTGTACATAATCAAGAATATCAACACTGTTGTATTCCTCGTCTTTTTTCACCTTAAGTGCTTTTTTAATTCCGTTGCGGAATTCATCTTCGTAACCTATTTTGTCAATAAGTTTAACCTGTTTTGCCAGTTCGGGAGTACGGGCGCCCAGCCTGTCGGCAATGCTGTTAAGGCTGTCTACCGGTATTTTACGGCTTTTAGAAATATCGGTAACTACCGAACTCCAAACCGAGTTTAGCAATGTAGTTAGCTGCTCCCTGTTTTCAGGGCTCATTTCGTTGCTTAAGAAAGGCTCAACGGCACTTTTAAATTTACCGTGGCGGATAACTTCCATCTTAATACCTGTTTTTTCCTGAAGGTCTTTGTAAAACATAACTTCAGACGATAAACCTTTAAAGTCTATTTCGCCAACCGGGTTAAGATATACAGTATCGGCAACCGAGTTAAGGTAATAATCGCTTTGCGAATAACCATCAGAATAGGCCACGACAAACTTGCCCGACTTTTTAAAAGCTTCAAGCTCGTCACGAAGTGCTTTGTTTTGCGCAATACCCAATGAGGTGCTGCTATTGGTTATAGAAATACCTTTAATCCTGTCATCTTTTTTAGCAGCATCAATGGCTTTTATAATATCCATTACACCGTCTTTAGGTTCAGAATCCAGCATTGCAAAATCCTTGTATTTAAATTTTCCGCCGTAATCGTTGCTTACTTTGGTGATATCAAGTTCTATAACGGAATTGTCTTTTACGGTAACAACATTTTTATCGTTGCCACCTGTAACAGCAGCTACAATTACACCTACTAAAAAGAGCAGGAAGAATACAATTAGCATAAAAAAGAAAATTCCTGTTACCGTGGCCATTACGCTCTTAAAGAAAGAAGGGCCGGCGGGTTTTTGCGGGTATCTTGGTGTTTCGTTCATTTTAAATATGAATAGTTTATTTATGTTACTAGTCGCATTAATGGCGATAATGTTACAATATACGAAGATAGAATTTTAGGATAGTAATGTTAAAGCCTGTTTTAAAATTATTAACAGCCACCAATAATTTTAAAACCCTAGCATAGTTTTGTGTTACTTTGCAGGTATGAGATTTCAAAACAAAGCCATATTATCATTGGGCAGTAACATGGGCAATCGCCTGGAAAACCTGCAATGGTGCATAGACTATATAAACGCCTATATCGCCACAGTAGTGAAGGTTTCGGGTATTTACGAGAATCCGTCGGTAGGGTTTGAGGGTGCCGATTTTTACAACTGCTGTATTTTACTGCATACGCAGAAACCCGTACTTCAGCTGCTTGGCGAACTGCTTAAAGCCGAACTGGAAGGCGGCAGGGTTCGTAACCCCGATGGTGGCTACAGTTCGCGTACTATAGATATTGATATTATTACTTTTAATAACGAGGTAATAGACAATGCCGAACTTACCGTACCGCATCCGCGGATGCACGAGCGTAATTTTGTCATGATACCGTTACGGGATGCCGATCCGCATTGGGCACACCCGATCCTTAAAAAAGATATTCAGCAACTAATTGCCGAATCGCCCGATACCAGTGCGTGCGAATTTGTATTGCAGCTGCCGTCCCCGGTTGAAGAACTGAGTCCGAGGCAGTACAGTTACATTGCTATTGAAGGAAATATAGGCGCAGGCAAAACCAGCCTTACGGGAAAACTAGCCGAAGATTTTGGCGGCAAAATAGTGTTAGAACGTTTTGCCGATAATCCTTTCCTTCCGCAGTTTTATAAAGATCCGCAGCGGTATGCGTTCTCGTTAGAAATGTCTTTTCTTGCCGACAGATACCAACAGCTTACAGACGATATTGCCCAAACAAACCCGATGCACGATTTTGTGGTCGCCGATTACCACATTATCAAGAGCCTTATTTTTTCTAAGGTAACACTTAACGATGATGAATATACGCTGTACAAAAAGCTGTTTGGTATTATGTATGGCGAAATGCGCAGGCCGGGATTGTATGTGTACATATACCAGACTACAGAAACGCTGCTTGCTCATATAAAACTTCGCGGGCGTAGCTACGAACAGGAAATTGAAGCAGATTATCTGGATAAAATAAACGAGGGATACCTTGACTATATAAAAAACCATAGCGGACTAAATGTACTGGTTATAGATGTTTCTAACCGCGATTTTGTACATAATCAGGAGGATTATATCTGGGTGTTGGGGGAGATGAGCAGGGTCTTGTAATCGATAAAAAATAGCGACATTATAGTTTACTTTGGCCAGCTCCGGAGGGGCGGTATATTTATAGGATATATTCGTAAATTATAACGAGAGTTCCGGAGGAACGGCATATTATTAATGCCGCTCCTCCGGAGCTCTCGCTGCTTTCAGTACCTGTATACTATAAATATCGCGCTTCTCCGAAGCTTCGAATTGGGTTTCTCAATGGAGGCTTTGCAAGCAACGCTTAATTAATTGCCGGATCATTTTAATTTTATGAAATTACACTGTAACAAAACCTTCAGGCGTTACACTAATAGATAATCATCAATGCCAATCAATCAAAAAATGAACAATTATAAATATATCGTCTTTGATTTTGACGGTACTATTGCCGATTCCCGCAGTGTATTTATTTCGCTTTACAATGAATTGGCACACAAACATGGCTACGGAATCCTTACAGATGAAAACCTTGACGAACTACGAAGCCTGAGCATACCGCAGCGTTGCAAAGTATTAGGGGTGCCGTTGTATAAAATTCCTTTTATTGCGTCTGCCATCATTAGCAAATATAAAACTTCAGTCGCCGGACTTCAGTTTAATGAAGGAATGAAACAACTGTTGCAGTCGCTGGAACGCGATAATATTAAGTTTGCCGTATTATCATCTAATGCAAAAGAAAATATAGAACAGTTTTTTGATTTAAACAGATTAGCTGTTGCCGATATATTTTCATCCCGAAGCGTTTTTGGTAAGCACATCCTCATTAATAAATTCCTGAAAAAGAAGGGACTTCATCCCTCAGAAATTCTATATGTGGGTGATGAACTCCGCGATGTAGTAGCCTGTCACAAAAGCAATGTAAAAGTGGCCTGGGTGAGCTGGGGGTACGATAGTGTACAATCATTTAAAGACAATAAACCCGACTATTATATAGATAGCCCTGCGCAAATATTATCGTTGGTTTTGTCTAAACCTGTAGCTATCGTATAAGACTAAAGTTGCCTTTTATCTCTTCACTGTTTTCATCCAGTTTCATTACATACCAGTAGTCGGTTGCGGGTAAGCGGTTGCCATCAAAAGTGCCATCCCATGAGCGGTTGGTGCGGTTCAGACCTGTGATAAGCTTTCCGTAACGGTCAAATATCATAATGGTAGCATTAGGATACAAATTAAACGCTGTCATGGTAAAGCGATCGTTACTATCATCTCCATTTGGAGTGAAGAATCGTGGCAGCAGGTTTACAGTGAAATTTTTAAAGTCGCTGCCACAACCGCTTTTCGATTTTACAAATACGGTATATACCCCGGCGGTTAAATTGCTGAAGATGTTAGAATCTTTATATGTTTGCCCATCCAGTGAATATAAATAATTGGAAGTGTTAGGGTCTGCCATTACAACTTTGGCAACGTTGGTATTAACTTCAACCCTTAGAATATCAGCAGCAGGAAGGGTAGTCGCTGTAACAGTTTTTACGGCGCTGCATCCCGCAGCATTGGTAATAGTTACGGTATAGGTTCCGGCATCTTTTATCTCAATATTTTCTGTAAGTTCTCCCGTAGACCATACGTATCGCATATCGGGAAGTCCCGAACTAATAGTGGTTGATGCTCCCTGGCAAAATTCTATTTCCTCGTCCTGTATTTGCGGAACATCCAATACCCTTACAGTTATCAATTGCAAACCCTGTGAAGGGCATCCGTCAAATGTTGCCTGCACGTTATAAGTGGTGTCTTCGGTAAGTGGAGGGGTTGTAAATGTAGTTCCGTTAGCAAGCATATCACCGCTCTGTACGTCATGCCAATATATGGTACTGCCGGGAGTTGCGGTAACGGATAATTGCGCCGACGATCCGCTGCAAACAGGATCTGCCGGGTTGATTATTAGTATTGGTGGTGTATTTATAGTTGCGGTAACTGCTGTCCTTGTGCCGGTAGTACAGCTTTCGGGGTAGGCAGATGCATAATATGTTGTAGTTTCAGATAGTGTGGGAGTAGTAAATGATGAGCCTGTTGCAATAGGGCTGCCGCCTGTAGCATTCGCATACCAGTATACCATTGTGCCGGTAGAAACAGCGTTTAAAACAACGGTTCCTTCGCCGCAGGCCATGCGTCCCGTTGAGGTGGCAATTTTTACAACTTCAATAGTTGTACTGGCCGATATGTTTGGTGCCGGAGGGTCGCCCGGCATGCCGCCGTATTCCACAACGTAGCCTTTTGGCATATATTCGCCGCCGCTTCCGCCATTTGCGAGGTCGTTCCATGAACCTTTAATACCTACGCCGGGCGCGGTGATATGAGCATAATTTTCATCACCAAGGTTGTTGGGTTCACCCGTGTTCCAAAAAGCAAAATTTGGGGTTGAACCATTTACACCGCCATTCCAAAACGTTGCGCCTGCCTCGGGGCCAGTAACCCATTTCCAGACACCTTCCTGCGCGGCATCACTACCGCCTATCCATCCTGTTCCGGTAGCCTGCTCGCCGCATAATGTAGCTTCATCTGCAGAAAGCAATGTCGCAAGGTAGCCCTGCAAGCCGTAATAGGTGCTGTTTTCTGCGGCAATTTTAGCTGATGTCCACAGTATATTTGGTGCTGCAATAAATTTGTAGTAATGCCCTGTTGAAGGCAGGTAATTGGCATCGCCAACTGTTATAGAGAATGTTCGTGTCCCTGCTGTGGGATTGGCAGAGGTATTAGTATATACGGTGCCATAAACAGCATTTATAAGTGCTGCTATAGATGCCTGTTGCCCGCCTACGCCTGTTATGCTTAATTTTCCCGAAGCCGGATCCCATTGCGATGTGATATTCGGCAGGTTAAGCGATAAGCTTAATTGATCCTGTCCGCTTACGTACCCACTCGCAATCTGAATATATACACCCTGTGCTGTGGCATCGTCCGGGTCAACAATATTAAAAAAAGTAGCTATGTTTAATGGCGTGCCCGGGCAATATTGTTGTGTTCCCTGGGCGGTAACCGTTGGGGCAACATTACTTTGTGACGTGGCAGTTTGCCCTGTCAGGAATAGTGTCGTTATTAAAATAAATTGTAAATTTTGTATCTTAAAAAAAGCAGGCAAAAAAATCTTCATGTCGTAAAAATAACGATTTCGGAGACTAATTGCTACTTGTATAGTTTTTTTGAAAGATATCCCACACTACGATACCTGCACTAACCGATATGTTGAGGGAATGTTTAGTTCCTAATTGCGGAATTTCTATGGTTCCGCTGCATAGTTTTATGGCTTCCTGCGATACGCCTTTAACTTCGTTGCCAAATACAAGGGCATATTTTTTTTGCGGTTCGGGTATAAAATCATTCAGGTAAACTGAGTTCTCCACCTGTTCAATAGCCCAGACTTCAGTCGCTTCAGCCTGTAGTTTGGTAATTACATCAAGTACGTCTTTGGCATATTCCCAGGCAACGGTATCAGTAGCGCCAAGAGCTGTTTTGTGAATTTCTTTATTAGGAGGGGTAGCGGTTATGCCGCACAGGTATATTTTTTCGATAAGAAAAGCATCGGCGGTACGAAAAACCGACCCAATATTATGCAGGCTGCGAATATCGTCAAGTATCAGTATCAGCGGAGTTTTCTCGGCTTGTTTAAAGTCGTCAATACTTTTACGTCCCAGTTCGCTGTTGGCTAATTTTCTCATGTATTTATAATAAAGAGTGGCAAATGTACTTATTATTTAGATAATGCGCATTCAGTTCGTAGAGACGTTACTCCGCAATATATTTGGTAATAAACTATACCAAATAATGTTTTTTGAAACCTTGCAGGACAGAGAAAAATAGTTTAGTCTGAAATAACACAATTTAGTGCAGATGCTTTTTGAAATATCTGCTGAATGATTTCGTTTTCAGATTTATAGTAGATGCCTATGCTATTGGTGTGATGAAAATAAAACATAAACTCATTTTTCTTGTCTAAAAAATACGGACTGTATGGTGTACTATGATTTACTACTGCGGGAATTATAATTGAAAGTAATTCTTCCCAATCGTTGCAAATACATAGTCCTTCGTAATCGGTATCAATGTCTGAATCAGCTAACGTTTTTAAATACCGGGCCGTTTCTTTTGATGAATTTTCAATGGACAGATTATAATTGTCACTGTCAATTTCCCATGTATCAAGAAAAAAATAAGCCCATTTTCCATTCCAAACAATAAGATTGTCTTTCAAATTCCCGAAACAGGAGTAGAAGAAAGTCTTTAGTTCTTCTACAGGATTTCCTTTGTCACCAAGGTAAATTTCCTTTCTCAGACTGTTGCTCTTTCTTAGGTCTGTAAGGTATAACCATTCAAAAGGTAATTCTTTGTCCTCGATTTTTGTTAGTATCTGCATAATAGTTTGACTAGCTGTATTCTCGTCAAATATATAAATTATAACTACGAGGTTTTTTGAAACCTTGCAGGATGTTATGTCGTCCCACAAGTTATCCACCATTTACCAACAGCGCATTTAAGGGTGCAGGATTTTGAGTAACTTCGCCCTCTAAGTAAATTTAAACCTCATTTCCATTGGCTACGAAAGAAAAAGCACCCAAAGAAACCCCGTTAATGAAACAGTATAACGAGATTAAGGCAAAGTATCCCGATGCGTGCCTGTTGTTTCGTGTGGGCGATTTTTACGAAACCTTTGGTGAAGATGCAGTGCGAACAGCCGGAATATTAGGTATTGTGCTTACCAAAAGGGGAGCAGGCAGCGAAACCGAAACTGCATTGTGTGGGTTTCCGCACCACTCTTTAAATACCTATCTGCCAAAACTGGTTAAAGCCGGGCTGCGTGTTGCTATATGCGACCAGCTGGAAGACCCTAAAATGACAAAGACCATCGTAAAGCGTGGTGTAACCGAACTGGTTACTCCGGGCGTATCGATGAACGATGAGGTGCTGCATTCTAAAAGCAATAACTTTCTGGCTTCGGTTTATTTTGGCAAGAGAACTGTTGGTGTTTCGTTTCTTGATGTATCTACGGGTGAGTTCCTTACAGCACAGGGTAACGAGGAATACATAGATAAACTATTACAGAATTTTAGTCCGAGTGAGGTTCTTGTGCCTAAGGCGGAGAAAAATAATTTCAAGGAAACTTTCGGGGACGATTTTCATACTTTCTTCCTTGAAGACTGGGTGTATAAAGAAGATTACGCTTTTGAGAACTTAACCTCGCATTTCGGAACCAACTCCTTAAAAGGGTTTGGTGTAGAAGAATTGCAGGAGGGTGTTATTGCATCGGGCGCGGTGCTATACTATCTGTCCGAAACCCAGCACAACAGGGTACAACACATAACATCTATTCAGCGTATTGCCGAAGATGCCTATGTATGGATGGATCGTTTTACCATCCGTAACCTGGAGTTGTACCAGAGTCCGAACCTGAATGCCGTAACCCTTTTGGATGTTATAGACAGGACGCTTTCGCCAATGGGCAGCCGACTGTTAAAACGCTGGCTGGCACTTCCGCTAAAGGATGCCAACAAGGTACGCGCACGCCATGAAGTAGTGTCGTACCTGAAAGACAATCAGGAAATATTAAACAAAATACAATACCAGATAAAGCAGATTTCCGACCTGGAAAGGCTTATCTCTAAAATTGCGACCGGAAAGGTGAGTCCCCGCGAGGTTGTTTACTTAAAAGATTCACTTGATGCCATAGTGCCGATTAAAGGCTTGGCACTGGAAAGCAAGAACGAAGCGCTGAAAGCCATCGGCGACAGTCTGCATGCGTGCGACCTGCTTCGTGAAAAAATAAAAACAACCCTGCATGCCGATGCTCCTGTTTCCATCAATAAAGGAAACGCCATTGCATCGGGTATTCATCCTGAACTGGATGATCTAAGGAATATATCGAATTCAGGTAAAGAATATCTGGAAGGTATAGAGCGAAGAGAGTCGGAAGCTACCGGTATCTCATCATTAAAGATATCCTTCAATAATGTATTCGGTTACTATATCGAGGTGCGTAATACCCACAAAGATAAAGTGCCTACAGAATGGATTAGAAAGCAAACACTGGTAAACGCAGAGCGTTACATTACCGAAGAGCTTAAAGAATATGAAACCAAAATTCTTGGTGCCGAAGAAAAAATACATGCGCTGGAAACCCAGTTGTTCGATCAGCTTGTAGTGTGGATATCTACCTACATTAAGCCCGTTCAGCTTAACGCCAGCCTTATCGCTCAGTTAGACTGCCTGGCTTCGTTTACGCAGCTGGCTATAGAAAATAAATACGTTTGCCCGGTTATAGACGATAGTTTCGACCTTGAAATTAAAGAAGGCCGCCACCCGGTTATAGAAAAGCAATTGCCGGTAGGTACGCCATACATCACAAACGATGTCTATCTTGACCGCTCACAGCAGCAGATCATCATGATTACCGGACCCAATATGTCGGGTAAGTCGGCTATCCTTCGCCAAACTGCATTAATTGTTTTGCTGGCGCAGATGGGAAGCTTCGTGCCTGCCGAAAGCGTACGCATGGGAATTGTAGATAAGATATTTACAAGGGTAGGTGCATCGGATAATATTTCTATGGGAGAATCTACTTTCATGGTAGAGATGAACGAAACAGCAAGCATCCTGAATAATATATCCGACAGGAGCCTTATATTGCTGGATGAAATTGGCCGTGGCACAAGTACTTACGACGGTATCTCTATTGCATGGGCCATTGCCGAATTCCTACATGAGCATCCGGCGCAGCCAAAAACGCTTTTCGCAACGCACTATCATGAGCTGAATGAGATGCAGGATATCTTTGACCGCATACAGAATTTTAATGTATCGGTAAAAGAATTGAAAGATACGGTACTGTTTATCCGAAAGCTTGTAAAAGGCGGCTCTGCGCACAGTTTTGGTATCCACGTAGCCAAGATGGCGGGAATGCCGCAAACGGTTATCCAGAAGGCGCAAAAACTGCTTAAAAAGCTCGAAAAAGATCATTCGGGCGAGGCGTTGGGTAATGGCAAGGCCGTAAGTAAAGATGAATTGCAGTTGAGCTTCTTTAACCTTGACGACCCATTACTGGAAGAAATAAAAGAAGAGATCATGAATCTCGACATCAATACCCTTACGCCTGTAGAAGCTTTAATGAAGCTGAACGAAATAAAAAGGATGCTGACGAAGTAGCGTTCAGTGTTCAGTGTTCATTGTTCAGTGTTCATTGTTCAGTGTTCGCGCGACGCTGTCATTCTGAGCGGAGTGTAACGGAGTCGAAGAATCTCAGGAATTTACTTTTCAAATTTGAAAATTATGAGAACTGATAATCTATTAAAACAAGTCGCTTTTATCAAGGAAATTGATAAGCTAAAATACATTCAGCGCAAAACCAGGCTCTTCAATAGCGACAGGCACGAGAACGATGCCGAACACAGCTGGCATCTGGCCATGATGGCCCTGGTTTTAGCAGAACATGCAGACAAGCCAATTGATGTGCTTAAAGTCGTGAAGATGGTACTGATACATGACATTGTTGAAATTGATGCCGGCGATGTTTTTATTTACGATACCGTAAAAAACCATTGTAATACAGACGAGGAGCGCCTGGCAGCAGAGCGGATCTTTGGTTTGTTACCCGAAGAACAGGCAAAAGAATATATTGCTATATGGGAGGAGTTTGAAGAGGGAATTACTGATGATGCAAAATTCGCGAAAGCAATGGACAGGTTTGAGCCTCTTTTGCAGAATACGTCGAACAATGGCGGAACATGGGTCGAGTTTGATGTAAAGTACGATAAGGTATATAATAAGAAAAAAGTAATTCAGGAGGGTTCAGCATCAATTTGGGAATATGCCGAGCGTTTGATTAATGAGAGCGTGGAAAAGGGTATTCTTAAAAAATAGCTTTATCCGCTAAGCTGATGACAGATTTTTATAGAAAAAGGAAGACTGAGGGTGTTTAAAAGGGGAAACCCTTTGTGAATCTTTGCGCCTTCATTGCTAATCACCGTATCATAATTCCAATTGCTGAAAAAACTTTCATTTTTAAGCCAAACGTTATCAGAAAGTTATATTTTTTAGTGATTTTTTTTTCAGTAAACGTTTGCAGAATTGAAATTTAGTGCTACATTTGCAACCGAATTACTGATACAAACAGCGGTAACCAATGCGAAAATAGCTCAGTTGGTAGAGCGCAACCTTGCCAAGGTTGAGGTCGCGGGTTCGAATCCCGTTTTTCGCTCAAACTACTAATAATGCTCGAGTGGTGGAATTGGTAGACACGCTGGACTTAAAATCCAGTGGGTAGTAATGCCCGTGCGGGTTCAAGTCCCGCCTTGAGTACAGAGAAAATCCTTAGAACATTCATTTGTAATGTTTTAAGGATTTCTTGATTTATATCTGCCCGACAATTTAAATTTACCTTTTTTATTGTGCTGGATTTTCCGGATATTTTGTGTAAATTCTTTGTAGTTGTACAAGCTTTATAGCACTCTAAACTACGTAATAGACTTATGGGTTATCATTAAAAGAAGAAACTTCATCTTCAAGAGATAAAACTTTATATTCAAGATCATCTATCTTATTTTGTAAATCAGACATTTTAGCACCTAAAATTATAGCATATATAGAGACAATAAGGGCAACAAATGCAATTGAAACATTTATCCAATCAACTCTTTTTTTAAAGTTATCTTTAGCCATTTCAGTAATCTTAGTTACTCCCTTTGAGTTAAAATAGCTTTAACATGTACATCTTCTCTCTTATAGGTGACTTGATTTTTATCGTTAGCAAATGATATTCCAGCTCTGTCTTCTATTTTTATCAAACCCTCTTCTTCAAGTCCGATTAAAAATCTCTTTATTTGCGGTCTATTGTTTTTTGAAGAATCAATAAAAGCTTTAATAAGTATCTTTTGAAGATCTATAATTTGATAATATGCTCCATTATCAAGCATGTACTTTAGAACCATATAATTAAGATTTTTTTTATTCATATAGTTATGTTTTTAATTATGCGCTTGTCAAAAGAAGTAGAATGTTTTTCTATCGTTTAGAAGTATATTGTTACGACTACTGAGATTATTGCTTTAAATTACTCTGTTTTTTTGATGGTACAATTTATAATATAAAATCGTTTATGGTAATTTCTAATTTTTCATTTGTAAAATGCGATGTTGCCCAAGCTACTCCTGTGTCCTTCTGTTCTTTAAAATAATAAAAAATAAAAACTTTTTCTGCTGTATGAAAAACCTCATCGTAAATTATTGGCTAACCATTCAATTTCTACTTTTCCTATAATTGACTCAAGCATTATCGATATAGTCCCTTTAGAATTAAGTTTATAAAAGTTTTGCTCAATTATTTCAAATGAAATATCTTTATTACGAGTAATAGAAGTAGGAATAAGTTTTAAATAATCAATTTCTTCTCCAAAAGGATTTGAAACTTTGACTGCTTCAAATTTATAAGACTTGTCAAAATGATGAATCTCATAAAATTTTATATTACGACCTTTTAATCGGTTGAACATTTCCATCTTATGAGCATCAGACATTCTTAAGCCAAAATAAATTGATTTTAATGCGAGATGATTATAAGACTGTTTTCCCGAAAAGTCAGTAATTATTCGATGTTCCTCTTCATACTCCCATCGTTTAGATTTGAAACCACACATTTTATGGATAAGACCATTATTCTTTATGTTAACATCAGCGATAGTAATTTCTGGTGGAACTTTGTTATAAATGACAGGAAAGGAAAATACCTTTTCAGTTTTAAAAGTTTCTAATAACATATTTAGATCATATTCGACACAAAAACCTTTGTGCGAATTAGCGTAATGCGCCCAAAGTAATTCATCCGAGTAAGTTTTTGATAAAGAATAAATTCCAATTTTTTTATTTACTGAAAGTAAATTTTCTAAAGCTTCATGTACTTTGATTAGATTTTTATATGACTGTTTTCCAAAAAGCCAACTGATAGATTTAGATTGTTGAATAAATTTTTCTGATTTAATAATGGTCTCCCACGGGTCATTAAGCTCAGCAATATTGGAACCCCAAAAATAATTTTTTTCAATTGAACTTATGTCTCTTTGAAAAATTTCTTCATTTCCGCCCCTATATTTATATACTAACATTTCCTTATTTAATAAGGATTAAAAATAAAAAAAAATCTACCACTTTGGCTTGATTCGGTTGATTTTAAAGTTTAACTATTTTTAATGATTATTTCAACTACAAAAAGCCCAACTACCTGTCTACTTACAAAAATGTCGACAATATCCCCAAAGCCCTAAAAGTAAACATAATTGGGTATCCTACGACTATAGTATATGATAAAGAAGGCAGACTAATAAAAATGGAGGCCGGATACCGAAAGGGCGAAATGCGCTCGCTGCGCAATGCAATAAAAAAGGCTGTAAAATAATAATGTGTAATATGCCGGCCGAAAGTTTGGTGTGTTTTTATTTTAGGTCACGCGTGGCTTCACTACATTTGCCTTTTAATGCTCCTCGTGAAAAAACTACTTTTTATACTGTTCCTCTTTTTTGGTACAATAGCCGCTGCCCAAAACAGCCGTGCTATTTTTGCCGAACTAAATGCTGCCATAAAAAACAAAAAGGAATATTCGAAAAAAAGGGAACAGCGTATAAGCGGACTTAAAAAAATCAACGAAAGCGGGCTTCCTTCGCTGCAGGAATACCAGGTGAATAAAAGCCTGTATAAAGAATACCGTAAGTTTAAGTTAGATTCGGCTATATTCTATGTGCAGCGCAATCTTGCCATTGCGGCCTCGCAAAAAAATGCAGCATTGCAGGACGAGGCAAATATCCAGCTTGCAAACCTGTATTCGTCTTCGGGTAAATTCAGGGAAGCCGAAAGTATCTTTAAAAACATCAGTAGCAAAAGACTGCCTGCGTCGCTTCTTCCGGAGTTTTACGAATTCTACAGTCAGTTTTTTGAACATTACGCTACCAACAGCTACAACGAAGATTATTTTAAAAGCATAGCTATCTACAGGGATTCATTGCTGAGGGTGCTTAATCCATCATCTGTTAAATACAAGATCGTACAGGCGCAGAAAGACATCTACAATAAAAAGTTAGACAAGGCAGAAAGAGACCTGCTGCAGTTGCTGAATACTTCTAAAGAAAAAAATGCCGACTATGCGATGTTTGCTTATCTGTTGGGTGATATTTATGGTACTCAGGGCAAAGCAGAACTCCAGAAAGATTATTTTGCCATCTCGGCAACTGCCGATATAAAGAATGCTATTAAAGACAATGCGGCTATTCAGAATCTTGCATTGTTATATTATGAGGCGGGCGATATAGATAACGCTTATAAATTCACCAAATCGGCTATTGAGGATGCTATCTTTTGCAATGTAAAGTTCAGGACGTTGCAGATGTCGGAACTGTATTCCATTATCAACACGACATATCTTGATAAAGAAGCGAAGAGCAAAAGCCAGTTGCAGTTGTATCTTGTCCTGATCAGCATCCTTTCGCTATTCCTTATTATTGCCATTGTATATGTATACAAACAAATGAAAAAGGTATCGCGCATTAAGGAAGAACTGGCTGTAACCGGGCAAAAGCTTGCGGAACTAAATGCCGATATTACCAATGCTAATGCGCAGTTGCACGAAAGCAATACACAGCTGTGGGAATCCAATCACATAAAGGAAGAATACATTGCGCATTTCTTCGACCTGTGCTCTACATATATTAACAAACTGGAGGATTATCGCAAATCGCTTAACCGTAAAGCGAATGATAAGCAAATACACGAGTTGTTCAAAATGCTTAAATCGACCACAGTAGTGGATAACGAGATCGACGAATTGTATAAAACCTTTGATACGATCTTTATTAACCTGTATCCTACCTTTGTTAAAGATTTCAACGCGCTTCTTGTTCCCGAGGAGCAGGTGACCGTTAAACAGGGCGAACTGCTAAATACCGAACTGCGTATTTTTGCACTGGTTCGTTTGGGTATTACAGACAGCGTAAAGATCGCTGCATTTCTTCGATACTCGCTTAGTACTATTTACAACTACCGTACTAAGGCCAGGAATAAGGCCGCTGTTTCCCGCGACGATTTTGAAATTATGGTTTCAAAAATCGGTACAATGGCTTCCAAAAGCTAACTTCCCCTTTTTATTTTACTACTTTTTTTGGGTGTCAGTATGTGTTTAATATGTTGATATTCAGTGTTTTTGTGTTTGTGATTCACTACTTTTTTTGGTGTAGAAATTCTACGTGTACTATAACGTTATAGTTTTACAAAAAAAATAAGATCACTTTAAAATATACAAACATGCTTAAAAAGTTTAGAGTAATTGTTATAGCTCTTTTGTTGGGTTCATCCGGGATGCAGGCGCAAACCACTGCGCCTGTTTACCTGGATGATAATAAACCTATTAAAGACAGGGTAGAAGATGCCCTGGCTAAAATGACCCTTGAAGAAAAGATAGCCATGATACATGCACAGTCTAAATTCAGTTCGCCGGGCGTACCAAGATTGGGCATCCCTGAAAACTGGATGACCGACGGCCCTCACGGAATACGACCTGAAGTAATGTGGGACGAGTGGTCTCAGGCAGCGTGGACAAATGATTCCTGTATTGCTTTTCCCGCCCTTACGGCATTATCAGCAACATGGAACAGGGATTTAGCGAAACTTTACGGAAAGTCGCTTGGTGAAGAAGCTCGCTACCGAAACAAGAATGTATTGTTAGGCCCGGGTGTAAACATTTACCGTAGTCCGCTTAACGGAAGGAATTTTGAGTACATGGGCGAAGATCCGTTTCTTACATCAAAAATGGTGGTGCCGTATATTCAGGGTGTACAGTCTAACGGTGTAGCCGCCTGCGTAAAGCATTTTGCGCTTAACAATCAGGAAACCAATCGCCATAGCGTAAATGTGGTTGTTAACGACCGCGCACTGTACGAAATTTACCTGCCGGCTTTTAAAGCGGCGGTTCAGGAAGGGCAAACGTGGACGATAATGGGGGCTTATAATAAATACAAAGGGCAGCAGGCTTGCCATAACGAATACCTGCTTAACGATATCCTTAGGGGTGAGTGGGGTTTTGAAGGTGCTGTTGTAGCCGACTGGGGTGGAACACACGATACCAAACAGGCTATTTATAACGGACTCGATATGGAGTTTGGCAGCTGGACCGACGGACTTGCGTGGGGTAAAAGTAATGCTTATGATAGTTATTACCTGGCGGCGCCCTACCTGAAGATGATTAAAGATGGTGAAGTTGGTACAAAAGAGCTTGATGATAAAGTGCGACGCATACTTCGATTATCTTTCCTTACAACAATGAACAAAAACAGGCGGTGGGGTTCTTTTGGTACCGAGGAGCATGCGCTTGCCAGCCGTAAGATTGCTGAGGAAGGTATTGTGCTGCTTCAGAATAAAAACAACGTATTGCCTATCAACCTGGCGAAGACTAAAAAAATCGCTGTTATTGGCGAGAATGCTATTAAAATGACGACTGTTGGTGGTGGAAGTTCGTCATTGAAAGTGAAGTATGAGATATCTCCGCTTGACGGATTAAAAAAACGAATTGGTACCCAGGCTGAGGTGGTATATGCACGTGGTTATGTAGGCGATGCAAGTGGCGATTATAATGGTGTGGTTTCGGGTCAGAATCTTGCTGACAGCCGTTCTGCTCAGGAGCTAAAAACCGAAGCTTTAAAGGTGGCTAAGGATGCCGACATTGTAATTTTTGTGGGCGGATTGAATAAAAGCGATTTTCAGGATAGCGAAGGCAACGACCGTAAAGGTTTAGAGCTTCCGTACAACCAGAACGAGCTGATTACAGAACTGGCTAAAGTAAATAAGAATCTGGTGTATGTAAATGTATCGGGTAATGCAGTGGCTATGCCGTGGATAAATCAGGTGCCGGGTATCGTTCAGGGATGGTTTTTAGGCACAGAAGCCGGTACGGCACTGGCTTCGGTGTTGGTGGGCGATGTAAATCCGTCGGGTAAACTTACGTTTACCTTTCCTGTAAAGCTTGCCGATAATGCTGCGCATTCTGTTGGGCAGTTTCCGGGTGGTGATGAGGTGGAATATACCGAAGGCTTATTTGTAGGCTACCGCTGGGCAGACAAGAAAAACATAAAACCGTTATTTCCTTTTGGGCATGGGTTAAGCTACACTACGTTTGCATACGGAAAAGTAACTGCTGACAAAAAAGCAATGACAGCAGGAGATAAAATTACCTTCTCTGTCAAAGTAAAAAACACCGGTAAACGCGACGGCCAGGAAATTGTTCAGTTGTATATAACCGATGTAAAATCATCATTAGAGCGTCCTGTAAAAGAGCTTAAAGGTTTCGAAAAAGTAACCCTTAAAGCGGGCGAAGAAAAAATGGTAACCTTTACTCTTGATAAATCGGCATTAAGCTTTTTTGACGACAAAAAACATGACTGGGTTGCAGAGCCCGGCGATTTTGAAGCGATCATTGGTGCATCATCTTCGGATATCAAATCGAAAGTAAAATTCATATTAAAATAAAGAATATATTTACAAATACAAGGGTTGTAGCTGTTGTTGCAGCCCTTTTTTTCAATCAACCACCAAACACTATGAAGAAATTTTTTATTGGGATAATTTCGCTGCTGTCCCTGCAAGCAACATTGGCGCAAAGCCTTGAAAAAATGCAATGGTTTAACGAGCCTGCAAAATGGGAAATTAAAAACAATGCCCTAACTATGCAGGTTACCCCAAAAAGCGACTACTGGCGCATATCGCACTATGGCTTTACGGTAGATGACGCTCCGTTTTATTACACTACCTATGGTGGTGAATTTGAAGCTAAAGTAAAAATCACGGGCGCGTACAAAGTCCGTTTTGACCAGATGGGGCTCATGCTTCGCATCGACGAAAAGAACTATATAAAAACAGGTGTGGAATTCGTAGACGGTAAATTTAATATCAGTACCGTGGTAACACATAATAAAAGCGACTGGAGCGTAACTACCCTTGATAAAGCACCGCCATTTGTATGGATAAAAGTAGTGCGCAGGCTGGATGCTGTCGAGGTGTTCTACTCCTATGATGATAAGGCCTATGTTATGACCCGTAACGCGCCACTACAGGACAATACTCCGGTGATGGTGGGGCTTATGGCTGCCTGCCCGGATGGCAACGGCTTTGAGGCTAAATTTGAGCATTTCACAGTGAAGCACCTTCCCGATCAAAGAAGGCTTGAGTGGTTAAAAAATCATCAGGAATAGCACATGAAACCGCATTACCCAATTCTTGATGGCCTGCGCGGGACAGCAGCCATTCTGGTTGTTATCTTCCATCTGATTGAGGCAATTTATCCCGATGTAAACATCCACCCCATGCACCACGCCTTTTTAGCGGTCGATTTTTTCTTTTTGCTATCGGGGTTTGTAGTTGGTTATGCTTATGATGACCGCTGGGAAAGAATGACCATAAAAGACTTTTTTAAGATACGCTTGGTACGGCTGCATCCGTTGGTAATTGTAAGTTCGCTTATTGCCGGTGCCTGCATATTGCTTGATCCGTATACAGAAAGTGTACAGAAATTTAGTTTTCTGCAAGTGACGGGCATAACCCTGCTTGCAATGACATTACTACCGGTGCCCGATGTGAGGGGTTGGAATGAAACACACTCTATCAACGGGCCATTCTGGTCGCTGTTGCAGGAATACATAGCCAACCTTGTATATGCTGTTATCGGCAGTAAGCTAAACAGGACAGCCTTATGGATAATCGTAATTATATGTGCCATAGCACTGACAATAACGGCTTCGTGGCGTGGCAATCTTGGTACTGGCTGGGGCTTTGATACCTTTTGGATAGCCTTTGTCAGGATGATGTTCCCGTTTTTTGCGGGTCTATTGCTTTTCCGTACAGGAAAGCTTATCAGGATTAAAAATGCTTATTTGTGGTGTTCGGTAGCCCTAACCGTGTTGTTCTGCCTGCCTACCTTCAGGTTCAACGGTTTGTACGAAGCAGCTGTTATTATTTTTGCTTTCCCCCTTATCGTTGCGGCGGGAGCAGGGGGTAGCATAAACGGAAAACGGGCGAAACTTTGTAAGTTCTCCGGCGATATTTCGTATCCTATTTACATACTGCATTACCCTTTCATCTACATTTATACATCGTGGATCTATGCCGAAAAACCGGATACCATAACTATATGGTATGTCGCTATAGGTCTGAGTATATTCTTTGTACTTTTGGCGTATGCCGTGCTTAAGCTATATGATGAGCCTGTACGGAAATGGCTGAAAGATAAATTTATTACAAGAAGAACAGTATAACAAACTTACTCTTACAAACTGCCGCTAAAGATTTACTTAGCGGCATTTTTTTGTTTGCAGCATTCATATTTAACATTTTTGGGCATACTAATTGTTTATATTGCAACGTTGTAATATGCTAAAGTATAGCTGTTTATTTTGTGTTTAATTTTAAAAGGGCATTTTGTCCCGTTTGATTTTTTAACATTCGGCGAAAGCCAAATCTTTATTACCCCTACTATATAATAAAACAAATTGAGGCTGTTGAGCTGTTGTCTGATTTTGATGCAGCGTAATAATGCCATGGAATGCATGTGTGTGGAATAGTTTAATTTATATGGAACTAGAATGAGAATAAAAGGATTTTTGTTATCGGTTGTTTTGGGTATATCTTCATTTGCCGCAATGGCACAAACCGATTCGCTTTCGGCACCAAAAGATAAGGTGCGTTTTAAAGAATTTAATATCCCGGCAGTAAAAGCTAAAGATTCTGTTGCGTCTAAGCAGCGTCACGATCCGCCCAAATCGCTGCAACAGGCTGTTGCCGAAAACAAGCAGAAGGATTCGCTGGTACTGCAATCTAAGGCAAAACCCGGTTTTATCCGAAAAACTGTTTTACCGGTATCTATGATAGCGGTTGGAGTTTTAATAAGCAAAAGTGCTTTTGAGCGTTCTGTAAAAAACGAGGTGCAGGATGCCTTGGGTAATAACTTTCACACCAAGATTGACGACTACACCCGCTATGCACCTATAGTGCAGTTGTATGCTGCCGATGCTTTTGGCGTAAAAGCTAAAAACCATTGGTTTGACCAGACAAAAAACCTGGCTATATCATACATTATTACCGATTTTGTAATTAATTCATTAAAGGACAATGTACATAAAATACGCCCTGATGTTGAAATGGGAGACGGGTCGTTTCCATCAGCGCACACAGCCCAGGCTTTTACAACGGCAGCGGTATTGTATGAGGAGTTTAAAGATACAAGTCCGTTATTAGCATATAGCGGATATGCCTTTGCTACTGCTACCGGTACAATGCGTATTATGAACAATGCACATTGGTTTAGCGATGTCATGGTAGGAGCCGGGATTGGTATACTTGTAACTAAGCTGGTATATATGCTGGATCCGATTATCAAGTGGAACCCGTTTAAAAAGAAGAAAGATATAACCATTCTACCCCAAATTGCGGGCAACGGATATGGTGTGTACGTAGGGTATAAGTTTTAGAAAAAAATATATAGAATGAATGCCGCTCTTAATGAGTGGCTTTTTGTTTTTTGGTAAAAAGTAATGGGTACCATATTTAATATTTATATAATTATTTATGATGTGAAAAATTCGTCTAAATATTTAATATTCGTAACGTTAGCCTGATAATTTTAAAATGATTTGGGAGGGTGTACTTAACATACGTTGCTGTCCTTTGTTTACAATGATTATTTAAACAATAGCAAACGGTAAATAAGTCCAATCAACTAAATCAATCTAAATGAAAAAAAATGTACTAAAAGTATTGGGAGCTTTCTCTCTACTATTATTTATCCAGTGTTCAGATGCGTCGCTTGAAGAAGTCGATGAAGTAGTATTTAATACTAAGGCAAAAGCGGTTGTGAATGTAAATCCTTTCCTTAACTGTGGGTGCAGCGAAAGCAGCACAAAAATTACAGGTAACGATGCTGCAAACTGGGCGTCTAAATTTGCGCCGCTTGTGAAGTTTGACCGTGCCGCACCGGATTACCCTACGTCTGTAGAGGATGTCTGGGCAAGTTCTAACCCTTCGGCTATTAACTGTGGTTCAACCCTTGCGTTAACAAATGCAGTGTCGCCATCGGCACCAAATTTTCCGACATACTATGACGTGCAGCAGCACCCTTCTGACGCCGATAAGGTGTTTATAGATTACTGGTTTACATACAAACGCCAGGAGCCTTGCGTAGCAGGCCAGGGTGGTCATGATTACGATTGGGAACATGTAGTTATACAGTTTAAAAAATCAACGCAGAGAATCGTTACTGTTACTTATTTTCAGCATGGTGGCTGGTACACTAAAGACTGGAGAAATGTAGCGGCAGGAACAAGGCTTGTTGCTTTTGTTGGTAAAAAAGCGCATGGTATGTACCACGATTCGCGTTCAAGCAGTTTCTTTGGTTTTGAGTGTACGTATTATGGCGATTACAGAAATCCGGCGGATGCAGGTGATGAATTTGGCGCTTGGAACAACCTGTTACAGATGAGCTGCGAGAAAACCGAATTTAATTTTAGCGGTACATGGGGAGCTTCGGGTAAAGGGCCTCTGTTCCGTGACCGTGCTTACTGGAATTTTGCAGGCTGTAAAGGTTCTGACGGTCTTTTTGGTACCGATGGATGCAATGCATCTGACTTTGCAGTAGGAACGATACTGGGTAGTATCAATTAATAAAAAATAACCGTTTGCTATTGTTACTAAGCTACTCTTAAGGAGTGGCTTTTTTTATGCTTCGGATAAATGCAAAATGATGTAAAAAAGAAAAGCTTCCGCATTGCGGAAGCTTTCAATACTTTAACTAGTGTTACTAGCCTTGCAAATTCTTAGTGAGCAGGAGCAGTAGTAGTTGTAGTAGTTGAATCTACAGTAGTAGTTGTAGCAGAATCAGCAACTGGTGCAGTTTCTTCAACTGGAGCAGTTTCAGTTTCTGTAGTTACTTCTGTTTCTGTAGTTTCAGTTTCTTTAGCTGCATCTTTACAAGAAACAACGCTCATCATAGCTACTAGTGCTAGGCTTAAAACAACTTTTTTCATCTTACTAAATTATAAAGGTTAATTATTAATTCGGAGCAAAGATATAAATTTTTTGATATCACAAAATATTTCGTGCAAAATTTTTTATAAATCTTTTTCCCTTTAAAATCAATGGTTTGCGGGCATCGTATTGCATTTTGACATTAGGTTTTTTCTGTACATGCCCGCATGATATTCTTAAGACAGCTTTTTGATATTTGCACTCCGTTTTTTTAACGTAAAAATAGGGAGTTATTTACCTACAACTTTCATCTCGTCTACCAAGTGTTTTGCCCCGGCATACTTATCTATTATAAATAAAACATAGCGCATATCTACCATAATGTTACGGCAAATAGACGGGTCGTAATGAATGTCGCTCATCGTTCCTTCCCAAACACGGTCAAAGTTTAAACCTATAAGGTTTCCTTTTGCGTCTATAGCAGGGCTTCCTGAGTTACCGCCGGTAGTATGGTTAGTACCAATAAAGCAGACAGGCATTTTGCCTTTGTCGGCATAAGGACCATAATCTTTAGCATTGTAAAGGTCTATCAGCTTTTGAGGCACATCAAATTCATAATCGCCCGGCACATATTTTTCCATTACACCATCAAGGTAGGTAACAGGCTTGTAGTACGTAGCATCTTTAGGCTCATAGCCATTTACCTTACCGTATGTAACACGCAGGGTGCTGTTAGCATCGGGGAAAATGCGTGCATCTTTCGGGCTCAGCTCTAATATGCCTTTCATATACGTACGCTGTAAAGCAGCGATCCTTAAATTGATCTCATCATGTTTAGGCGCAACGTTTGCCAGATAGGCATCGGTCATAGCTTTTATAAGCTTATACCCTTTATCCTGGTTAAGGCGTGCAATAACGGTTTTTGCATCGCCTTCAAGCAATGCTTTTACACCGCTGTATGAAGTTAGTTTAGACTGTCCGTATACTTCGGTAGTCATTCCTTTAAAATCAGTAGTGTTCAGCTCTTTCGGAAGAAACTGCTTAGGCGATTTGGTAGCGTAAAGTTCTATAAGCTGCTCGAATATCTTTTCATCAACATTTTTGTTGAAATCCTTATACGTTTCTTCAAGGCTGACAATAGTGTTGTTACGTCTGTCGTTAAACGATTGCTCGCCACGTGCATTGAAGATTTGCTCCAACTGGTATAACCTATAACCTACCGTAAGAAGTTCTGTATTACGAAGGGCAACTTCGGTAAAGTAATCCCTGCTTAATGCATAGGGTGCAATCTCGGTATAATTCTTTTCGAAATCAGCGATCAGGTTTCCGTACTCTGCCTGTTCGCCGGCTTTGGTAACTTTAGCAAGGAAATCTTTTTCGAATGCTTTTTTAATAGCAATAGCATTTGTTTTTTTAAGGCCCAGTGTTTCGCCTATCCATTTTTTCCAGTAGTTGGCAATGCTTGCATATTTTGCAGCATACTGAATTTTAATGGCCTGGTCTTTACGCATAAAGCCATCGGCAACTTTAAGGGCCGCTTCCCTGATCTCTATTTTAGCCGGGTTAAGGCTGTTCACGATCTGTTCTACCGAAACAGCAGGAAGGTACTCTGTAGTCCTGCCCGGGTAACCAAATACAAGTGTAAAATCATTCTCTTTAACACCGCCTATAGATACAGGGAAGAAGTGTTTTGGAGTATACGGCACGTTGTCTTTAGAATATTTTGCCGGTTTGTTGTCTTTACCCGCATAGATGCGGAAAAGCGAAAAATCGCCTGTATGCCTTGGCCAAACCCAGTTGTCGGTATCCGAACCAAATTTACCAATTGAGGATGGCGGTGCACCTACAAGGCGAACGTCTTCAAAAGTTTCGGTCACAAAACGCATGTACTGGTTGCCTTCGTAAAATGTACGTATGCTGTTACCCTGCCACGATTCTTTAGGAAGCGTGTTGGTAAGGCGCGTAATGTTTTCCTGTATTTTTTTCTGTTTGTCTTTTTCGTTTGTAAGTGTAACCACGCCTTCAAGAACCTGGCTGGTTACATCTTCAATTCGTACAATAAAAGTAACCTCAAGATCCGGGTTTGGCAGCTCTTCGGCAAGGCTCATCGCCCAAAATCCGTTAGCAAGGTAATCGTGGTCTACAGTAGAATGGGATTGTATCTCGCCAAAACCACAGTGGTGGTTGGTAAGCAATAATCCTTTTGAAGAGATAACCTCCGATGTACACCCGCCGTTAAATTGCGGTACAGCATCTTTAAGGCTCGAATTGTTTACATCATAAATGTCGGCAGCGGTCATTTTCATGCCCAGGCTTTTCATTTCTTTTTCATTCATTCCCTTAAGCAGGGAAGGTATCCACATACCGCCTTGCTGCGCATAGGCAGGCAGGACAAGTAATAAGACAAGCAGTCGTAATAATCTCATATCTTGATTGTATAATTATTTTAGCGTTGCGCAAGTTACACAATATTTATAAAAGGGTGTAATTTGTATCTTCGCCTATATATATACTTAGTGTTATGTTCGATGCAATTGTTACACATATACGAAAACATGTTAGCCTTACCGATGCCGAAGCCGATGTCTTAACCTCATTGCTTACGGTAAGGGATGTAAAAAAGAAAGAGCATTTGCTTGAAAGCGGGACGGTATGCCATGAGAATTATTTTATATTAAACGGCTGCTTCAGGATGTACCTCATCACTACCAAAGGCGTAGAGCAGGTGATACAATTCGGAATTGAAGACTGGTGGATAACAGACTACGCCAGTTATAAAAGCGGGCTTCCATCTGGTTATTGTATACAGGCTACAGAGAAAGCCACAGTTATTGTTCTTGATAAAAAGGATGAGGAAGAAATGTTTTCAAAGCTTCCGCAGATGGAACGTTACTTTAGGCATGTGGCAGAAAAGGCCTATTCGGCTCAGCTAATGCGTATTCATTATATTTTTAACCTTACGGGAGAGGAGCAGTACCATCTCATGAATAAAAAGTATCCGTGGTTTGTGCAGCGTGTGCCTCAATATATGCTGGCTTCTTTTTTAGGCATTACGCCCGAATTTTTAAGTAAGCTCCGCGCTAAAAAAGAATAGTTTTAAAGGAATTTCATTTCTTAATCTACTTTAAGTTTTTTGAGGGTTAGTTGATGGAAATTTGTCATGTACAAATCACATAACAAATTAAAAACTAATATCATGGAAAAGCGAATGAACTTTTTTAAAACAGAACCGGAAGGGTATAATGCAATGCTTGCAATCTCTAAATACCTTGAAGGAACAGAACTTACCAATATACATAAAGAACTTATTAAGATAAGGGCTTCTCAAATAAATGGCTGTGCTTTCTGTCTTGATATGCACACTAAAGATGCAAAAAAATATGGCGAGACAGAACAACGCATCTATACCGTAAGTGCCTGGAGGGACACTCCTTTCTTTACGAAAGAAGAACAGGCTATACTTGCCTTAACCGAAGAAGTTACGCTTATCTCTAACCATGTTTCTGATAAAACCTATAATGAGGCGGTAGCTGTTCTTGGCGAAAAATATACTGCGCAGGTTATTATGACGGTTATTGTAATTAACGGCTGGAATCGTATTGCCATCACCACGGGTATGATGCCGGTGTGATACCATCATCTGTATGGGTTAGATGCAGTAATGGAGGGTATTAGCTGGATGATATTGCATTCCGAATTATTATATTTGCAATATGTCAAACGAAATCACATTGCGACAAGCTATTATTGCTGACCTTCCAGAATTGAAAGAACTCTTTAAAGGAACTATAATGCATGTTTGCGAGGATGACTATGATGAAGCACAACGGAAAGTGTGGGCATCATCGGCCGAAAAGACCGAGCGTTGGGAGTATCTTATAAAAGATCAGTATGTTTTATTGGCTGAAAAAGAGGGAATTATTGTAGGCTTTGGTTCGCTGCTTAATGGCGATTATCTCGACTTCATGTATGTACACAAAGATTGCCAAAGGCAGGGTATAGCCGATAATCTATTAACAGTCTTAGAAGCAGAAGCGATTAGACACGATACAAAAATTATTACATCTGATATTAGCAAAACTGCCCGCCCGTTCTTTCAGAAAAAGGGTTATGAGCTAATTGCAGAACAGGAAAATGCGCGTGAAGGCATTATTCTGGTGAATTATAAAATGCAGAAGCGCTTAAACAAAGAATCCGAAGCCTAAGCTTCGGATTTATTGATATTTGAGTGAGACTGTTTACAGAACACTATTTACTGTGAACTAAACTAGCTTCTTATTTTTTGTTCCCATTTCCATGCAGAAGCAAGAGCGTCTTCTAAAGAAAGCTGAGATTTCCAGCCTAATACATTATTTGCTTTTTCGGTATCGGCATAAGCTTCTGTAACGTCACCGGGGCGCTTGTCTACAATTTTGTAGTTAAGTTTCTGACCGCTTACTTTCTCAAAAGCATTAATAACTTCAAGAACAGAGCTTCCTGTGCCGGTTCCGAGGTTGAATACTTCTACTTTTTCAAGGTTAGCTTTTTTAGCCAGGCGCTGTAATGCTGTTACGTGTGCTTTGGCAAGATCTACCACGTGAATGTAATCACGAACACATGTACCGTCTGCTGTTGGGTAGTCATCACCAAAAACAGATAGTTCTTTACGTAATCCCATTGCTGTTTGCGTAATAAACGGTACTAGGTTTTGAGGAGTGCCTTTTGGCAACTCACCAATGTTTACCGATTCATGAGCTCCAACCGGGTTAAAGTAGCGTAAAAGTATTGCGTTAATGCCGCTTACATTGGCTACATCTTTTATGATTTCCTCTCCAATCTGTTTTGTGTTTCCGTACGGAGACATAGCAGGCTGTATCGGTGCATTTTCTGTAATCGGCATTGTTTCGGCTTGTCCGTAAACGGTACAAGACGAACTGAATATAAAGTGTGCTTCAGGTTTGCTTTGCATTTCCTGTAATAAGTACACTAAAGTGCCAAGGTTATTTTCGTAATATAGTAATGGGTTCTCAACACTTTCTCCCACAGCTTTAGACGCTGCAAAGTGAATAATACCCGATACATCGCTGTATTTTTTAAAGAACTCCTTAACGCTCGCTTTCTCGCGAAGGTCTATTTGTTCAAAATCAGGTTTTTTGCCTGTAATAGCTTCAATACCGTTAAGAACATCAATAGAAGAGTTCGAAAGGTCGTCGATCACAACTACGTCAAAGCCTTCGTTCTGAAGCTCAACTACAGTGTGCGAACCAATAAAGCCAAGGCCGCCTGTTACAAGAATTTTCATAATATGTTTTTTGGTTGATTATTGGTTGCCGGTTGTCAGTTATAGGTTGATGGCAACTTCTGTCCAGCAACTGTTAACGAACAATTCTTAACTTTATTTCAGAAACTCTAAAATGCTGTCGGTAATAAATTTAATCTGCTCATCATCCAGTTCGGTGTGCATTGGAAGCGATATTACTTCTTTTACCAATTGATTGGTAACCGGAAAATCAGCCTCATTGTAACGTGCATCGGTGTATGCCTTTTGGCTGTGAAGCGGAATAGGGTAATAAATAGCACACGGAATACCTTTGTCTAGAAGGTGCTGCATAAGTCCGTCCCTGTCAGCATTAAGTATACGTAATGTATACTGGTGAAACACGTGGCTGTCCCTGTCGCCTTTAATTACCGGAGTAACAATGTTAGAGTGGCCTGCAAGAGCATCACTATATTTCTGAGCAGCTGTTTGCCTTGCGTCGTTATAAGTGTCAAGGTTCGGAAGTTTTGCATTAAGCACTGCTGCCTGAATACTGTCTAACCTCGAGTTAACGCCTACAACATCGTGGTGGTAGCGAACATACATACCGTGGTTTACAATACCTCTAAGTTTGTGTGCAAGATCATCATCATTTGTAAAAATTGCACCACCATCGCCATAGCAGCCAAGGTTTTTAGATGGAAAGAAAGAGGTTGAAGCCACATGGCCTATAACACCTGCTTTTTTCTTAGAACCATCTGCATATTTACAATCGGCACCAATAGCCTGTGCGTTATCTTCTATAACATAAAGGTTATGCTCTGTGGCAAGTGCCATAATAGCTTCCATATCGGCAGCCTGCCCAAAAAGGTGAACGGGAACAATTGCTTTTGTTTTTGGAGTTATAGCTTTTTTGATCGCTTCAACAGAAATGTTGAAAGTATCCGGCTCAACATCAACTAAAACCGGAGTAAGCTGAAGCAACGCAATAACCTCAACAGTAGCAGCAAAAGTAAAGTCGGCTGTTATAACCTCATCGCCCGGTTTAAGGTCAAGGCCCATCATAGCAATCTGAAGCGCATCGGTTCCGTTTGCACACGGAATTACGTGTTTTGCATCAAGATAGGTTTCAAGGTTTTTCTGGAAACTGTGTACCTGTGGTCCGTTAATATATGCCGTGGTATCTAAAACTTCCTGAATGGAAGCATTTACTGTATCTTTAATCTGGTCGTACTGACTTTTCAGGTCAACCATTTGGATTTTTTTCATTTGTGCAGAAATTATTAATCAACGCAAAACTACTAATTTAATGACTGCCTGCCAATGAAAATGGCATAAAGTATGTAATTTAGCACCTCAATTTTAAGCCTATGTTTTTTCTATATAACATCCTTACCCTAATTGCCAAATCTGCACTGAATATAGTAGCACTTTTTAGCCCTAAGATCAGGCTTTTTGTTGATGGCAGAAAGACAGTTTTTGCCACTTTACAAGGAAAAATTAAACCGGGTGATAAGACTATTTGGTTTCACGCTGCATCGCTTGGCGAATATGAGCAGGGGCTTCCGGTTATGGAAAAAGTCAGGGCACTGCACCCCGATCATAAAATTGTAGTTACCTTTTTTTCGCCTTCGGGATACGAGGTTCGTAAAAATGCCACCACTGCCGACGTAATTGTATACCTGCCAATGGATACCATTGCCAACGCTAAAAAGTTTGTGGCATTGGTAAATCCGCAAAAGGTATTTTTTATTAAGTATGAGTTTTGGCCTAACTATCTTAATGAGCTTAGAAAGGCAGATGTCCCTGTTTACCTTATTTCGGGACTGTTCAGGGAAAGCCAGATGTTCTTTAAGTGGTACGGCGGTTTTTACAGAAAGGCGTTAAAAACATTCACGCACTTTTTTGTACAGTATGAAAGTTCTAAAATGCTGCTGCATAAAATTGGATTTACGAATGTAACCATAAGCGGCGATACCCGTTACGACCGTGTTAGCGAAATACTGGAACGCGATAACACCCTGTCATTTATTGAAGAGTTTAAAAATGGTAAAGTAACCGTTGTATTTGGTAGTTCATGGCCTAAAGATGAAGCAACGTTTGCCGATTTTATAAATACGGCTGTCGATACTAAATTCATCATTGCGCCACATACCATTGGAGCAGATCATATAGCCGATATTAAAAACAGCCTGACTAAAAAAGTGGTGCTGTTCTCTGAAAAAGAAGGTAAAAACCTTGCAGAATATGATGTGCTTATTATCAACACTATTGGGATACTGACCAAAATTTACAGCTACGCCGATGTAGCCTATGTCGGAGGCGGTTTTGGTACTGCTGGCCTGCACAATATATTAGAACCTGCTGCTTTTGGGGTGCCAATCATTATTGGACCTAATCACCAGAAATTCCCCGAGGCTGTGGCTTTGGTAAATATGGGAGGCTGCCTTGCCGTGAAAGATAAAACGGAAATGAATGATGCCCTTTCATCGCTTGTGTATAACGACGATTATAGATGGGAAACTGGCCATGTAGCCGATACTTTTGTACGTATGAACCGTGGTGCGGTAAATATTATCCTTAAAAATATAGAAGATTAATGGAAGCCGTATTTAAATCCATAGAAGCCCAGGATATTCCGGTAGTGATCGCTATGATGGAAGAATTTTATGCGATAGATAATTATCCGATTGATGCTGATGTATCACGCGGACTTATGCATGAATTTCTTGAGAATGATTCTTTGGGAAGGGGATGGATTATAGTAAAAGATAATGAGCCTGTTGGATATGTGATGATGACGTTTGTATTTTCGTTTGAATACAAAGGTAGAATTGCTTTTCTGGATGAATTATTTATTTCAGAAAAGGCACGCGGACTCGGTTTTGGAAAGCATTCGCTTGATTTTGTAACCGAACAAGCGAGGTCTTTATCGGTAAAGATAATTTACCTTGAAATAGAAGGGCATAACACCGTAGCCCAAAAGCTATACCTCTCTAAAGGATATGAAATACATAACCGTGGGCTGATGAAGCTTATGGTGAAGTAATTATAAATTAAACTTCTCTTTGCAAACGTGTTCTTTTACTGTTACAATATTGCCATCGGCATCGGTAACCTGTTTAGTTATATCTGAACATTCTTTATGATCGTTTGTTACATTAACAAAAATAGCAGCGCCGGTTATGGCAAAGGCAACTATTGCGATAAGGAAAAAGATCTTAATTTTCATAACGATTAGGTTTTAACCTAAAGGTAGAAAATAAAAATCCCTAACACATTTGTGTTAGGGATTTTTTATGAGTGCTGTTTTATTCTGACTAAGAAAAAGTTTTAATCTTTATTATGAGATTTCTCAATTCCGCCGTGCTTCATTTGAAATGACAAAACGTTGCGCACTGAATACATTACAGCAGATGTCTACCGAACACTGTGACTGCTAAATTAAAACTGCAGCTGCTGTCTGTGCTTCAGGAGCAATTTTCTTTACAAGACCCTGTAGTACATTACCCGGGCCAACTTCTGTAAATAATGTAGCGCCATCGGCAACCATGTTCTGAACAGACTGTGTCCATTTTACAGGAGCAGTAAGCTGTATGATCAGGTTTTGTTTAATTTCGTCGGGAGATGTAACAGCGCTTGCAGGCACGTTTTGGTACACAGGGCAAACCGGTGTGCTGAATGTTGTTTTTTCTATAGCTGCTGCAAGTTCTTCGCGTGCAGGTTCCATCATTGGTGAGTGAAAAGCGCCACCTACCGGTAATATAAGAGCACGTTTAGCACCTGCTTCTTTCATGGCAACACATGCTTTTTCAACGGCTGTAGTTTCTCCCGAAATTACAAGCTGACCCGGGCAGTTATAGTTTGCCGGTACAACAACGCCATCAATAGTTGCACATACATCTTCTACCACTTTATCTTCAAGGCCTAGTACTGCAGCCATTGTAGATGGTGTTATCTCACATGCTTTTTGCATAGCAAGGGCACGTTGCGATACCAGTTTTAATCCGTCTTCAAAAGTAAGTGCGCCTGCAGCAACAAGTGCAGAGAATTCGCCTAAAGAGTGTCCTGCTACCATCTCGGGCTTAAAATCGTCACCCAAAGTTTTTGCCAGTATAACCGAATGTAAAAATACTGCCGGCTGCGTAACTTTGGTTTCTTTTAGTTCTTCGGCAGTGCCTTCAAACATAATATCGGTAATGCGGAAACCTAAAATTTCGTTCGCTTTTTCAAATAGTTCTTTTGCCTGGGCCGATTTTTCGTAAAGGTCTTTGCCCATTCCTGTAAACTGGGCACCTTGTCCCGGAAATACATATGCTTTCATATTATAGGTATTTGTTTCTGTTTGTTTGCTGCGCAAAAATAAGGATTTTTTGCGATTACCGGTCGCTGATATTTTTAGGTAACATTGCTTATTGTGTTGCGGTTGATATTTAACACAATAATTAACATATTGGCTTATTGCATTATAATTTATAATTTCTACATTTGAAATACCTTATTAAAGCCCACAGGGTTTTCCTAAAAATATTTTTTAATTAAATCCCACCAATTCGGAGGGATTTTTTTTGTTAATTATTTTACAAAATGCTTACATGTAATCGTGTAGCTAATCTATCTTTACAGTACCAAAAAACATATAGTCTAACGTACCATCTGCTCCTAATTTGTGATGGTCAAAAGTATTTTTGTTATGTCTGATTTTGATAAATTTTCGCTTAAATGTAACTATTCATGGTCTGATGCGGATAAAGCAAACAGATATGAAAATAGTAGGGCTGATGATGTTATTAATACCAATAACGGTTATCAGGTGCTGGACTTTATAAACCATTTTATGGAAGTAGCCGGGCACAGATCGCTGGAGTCTTTTAACAGGGTTGAAAAAATGGTAAAGAGGGAACTTCCCGAAAACTTTACTACCAGAAAAGAAATTGAAAGCTGGTTAAGTAAGAACATGTACAAAAGGGTGTAAAAAAAAGCCGCCCCCTTTCGGGAACGGCTCAACACTTAACAGTATATGAACAAAACTAAAGCACAAAGTAAGCATTCTTAACGGGTTGAATATGGTGCAGTTTGTCATCTGTGGGTACTGCCTCATCTTCGAACTCGTTACGGTATTCGTTAACCATTTGCATAAGATTTCTTTCTATATTATTAGAGATAGATATCATTGGTGTATCTGTAGGCCTATTCTCAAACGGATCCTGCAGGTGTATAGCCATTTTCTCGATAAGAAAACATGCAGCAGCAATAGTTGCTATAACAGGAATCTGCATCCATCCTAAGTAATCTGTAAGTCCAAACGGCAATAACAAGATAAACAGGAACAATGTAAAACGTATGTACATGCTGTAGGTAGTAGGGAATATTGTATTCTTGATACGTTCGCATTTACCCATCCAGTCACACAATCTTGTTAACGTATTGTCTAACTCTACCTGTTGGTAGGTGTTTATTTTTCCCTGGTCTTTTGCTTTTTTTATTTCTTTAGCGTGGAGCATAAGGATTGCATTAGGTACATGTTTATGGTTCTTTACGAAACGCAACTCTTTCTCTGACAGTAACGTCTGTATTGGCTTTATTGGATCTTTACCTCTTAAAGACTGGGCAAGGCTATAGCACCACGCCGACTGCCTTTTTGCAAAACCTTCTTTAAATTCATTTGCTTCTACAGAAAAGGTTGGATCATCGTAAAAGGTAATGATCTGACGTAATAGCGATCGAGAATCATTTACTATTGCACCCCATACAATGCGGGCTTCCCACCAACGGTCATACGCCTGGTTCGATTTAAACGCCAGTAGCAGCGATATAATAGTACCAATAATAGTAGGTACTGCGATAGGTATGTTTATAGAGATGGCATGGTAAAAGTGGTGAATTATCTCAAATCCTATTGTGTACACTATAACCAGCGCAAGCTCAACCTTAATTTTTCCAAGCACATATTTTAGCGGTATTCTTTTCTTTAATAGCATAATCTTTTCATTTTAATTTAAACGGAATCACTCGTCATTATATCACAGCCTCTTCGTAAATAGACAACACGGGTAAACCAAGTGTGTCGTTTACGTTAATCCCTTTTTTATTCCTTATTTTTTCCGGCTTACGTGTTTCAATAAGCAGGTCGATGTTGTTTTTTGATATTGCTTCTGTAATCTGCGAACCTAGTTCGGCCGGGTATTGTTCGCTTATTGTAGCCTGGCTTACAATTTTAAAGCTAAACTGTGTATTAATGTGTTTTTGTAGTTGTTGTACGTCCAGTTGGTTTTTGTTGTGTTCCAGGTAAAGGGCTTTATTAAATTCACTCTCTTGGCAATCTATAGTAAGATGTAGCATCGGTATCCTGCTGTTGGCAAGAAGTCCCAGAAAGTGGTGATGTATTTTACCTGTCTCTTTTTTATAAGATGCCGGAATTATAATCAGGTTAGTACCCAGATGCTCAAGTAGGTTTTTTAGCAACGGTGCAGACAATCCGTACTGGTTGTGAATTTCCAGCCTGCAATTAGCCGTGGAATAAGCAGCCCTTCGGCAGTTTTCTAAAACCATCGATTGGGCAGTAGTGTTAGCGTATTTTGTTTTACGTAAAAAATAGGCAGCCGATTCAGCATCCGGGGCTTCGTTAAGAAGTACCAGTGTGATCACGCAGTTTGCGCCGGCCGATTGTTTAATAGCCGCTTTTACAGAATATATAGTATCATGCTGCAGGGTTGTAGGGACAAGTATGTTCTTCATGATGTATAATCTTTTTGCGGTTATACATACAAACCAACAACTCTAAAATAAGAGCGGGCTAAAAATAACGTTAGAAAATCCTAAGATTTTACATTAGATTTTTTAATCTTATTTTTATGAAAGACAATACTTACCACGGTTCCCTTGTCGGGTTCCGACTGAATAATCAGTTCACCGCTATGCATTCGTATAATTTTCATAGCTAGAGGTAAACCTAAACCATAGCCCGTGTAGCGTGATGCTTTTTTGCCACGGAAAAAAGGTTCATAAAGATATGGAATGTCTTCGGGCGGAATGCCAATACCTATATCGGTAATAACAATTTTAATATCTTTTGTATCTGCAGTAAGCGAAACAAAAACCTCTTCATTGTCTGAATATTTTACGCCATTGCTAATGATGTTGCCAATAGCAAGTTCCAGTAAAGGCCTGTTGCAGGGCAGCATAAGCAGATTCTCATCTTCAGGCATATCATTAAGTTTAATGCTTATGCGGTTGTTAGGGTAAAGCCTGTCAAGGTCGCATTTTACATCCATAAGCAATTCGTCTATGCGTGTAATATCCTGAACCTGTTTGGTGCCGTCGTAACCAGTCTGTGTAAGTTTTAATAAACTTTCGGTTAAATTGCTGAGGCGCGATGCCTGCCTGCTGATGCTCTCTAATGCAATAGTATATTCCTCGGGGTCACGCTCTTTAAGCAGTGCAATCTCGGTTTCGGCAAGAATCGTCGTAATAGGAGTCTTTAACTCATGCGAAGCATTATTGATAAAATTCGCCTGAATTTCAAACGAAGTCTCCAGCCTGTCGAGCATGTCATTAAAAGTCTTGGTCAGGTCGGTAATTTCATCAGAATCATCCAGTCCTGGAAGCGGAAGGCGATTATGCAGGTTAGAAGCACTAATGCGTTTTACTTCTTTAGTGATTCTTGAAACGGGATTTATAACCCTCCTTGCCAAAAAGCGTCCAAAAAAGTAGGCTAGGATTATAAAGCCTATGCCACCAACAAGCATAATACGGGTAATATATATGGTACTTGTATTACCGCGTCGGTCTTTTGCAGTAACAATTACCATGTATTTAAGTCCGTTCTCTTCAAAGATCTGCGCGTAGTAATAACGGTGTTCTTCCTGCATTACCCACGAAGTTCCTGTTTTCATCGCTTCCTCATAAAATTCATGAGGCAGGTGCAACGCGGTATTGTATTCAAAAGAATTAGCACCGTTAACCTTAAGTACAAAGTCGTTTTCGTCTATAAGCTCTTCCAGTCCGTGTTTTTTAAGCTCGCGATAGTAACGGGCTTTTTCAGGATCATTCTGGTAATGTATTGAAGCCACGATCTTTGCCCTGTCCTGAAGGCGTTTTAGAAAATAGTATTGGTTATTCTGCTTAAAAAGAAAAAACACCACAACACACAGCAAGAGTGTACTGAGGCCCGAAAGCGTAATGTAGGTAACAATTATTTTTCTTCTTATTTGCATATTATGTTTTTACCACATAACCCAGGCCTTTAATGGTATGGATGAGTTTGGTTTCGTAGGGTTTATCTATTTTTTTGCGCAGGTAGTTAATGTACACATCTACCACATTGGTATTCATGTCGAAATTTATATTCCACACGTTGTCCAATATTTTTTCACGGGATAGTATCATCCCCGAATTTTTGGCTAAATAATACAGTAGCTTAAATTCTTTTGCGGTAAGCGAAATAACATCATCGCCTCGTTTTACGGTTTTAGAAAGTCGGTCTATTTCAAGGTCTTCTATAGTAATAACTTCGGGCGGACGGTGTTCCTGCTGTGCACGGCGGGCCAGTGCATTTATACGGGCTTCAAGCTCGGTAAATTTAAAGGGTTTTGCCATGTAGTCATCGGCACCTGCGTTAAGGCCTGTAACCACGTTATCGCTGCTGTCAAGCGCGGTTAGCATAAGTATGGGTACATAATTTCCTGCGGCACGAAGTCGGCGGCAAATTTCTATACCATTAATATCTGGCAGCATAACATCCAGCACCACCACATCAAAAGTGGACGCTGCCAGCATAGAAAGCGCAGTAGTGCCATCCAGTGCGGCACTTACCTCATAGTTTTTTTCTGCCAGTCCTTTCCTTAAAATGGAAAGCAGGTTGGGCTCGTCTTCTACAATTAATAGTTTCATCTATTTTGTGGGCATTTTTACAAAAATAAGCATAACCTTCTTAAGTATATCTAAATAAAATACGGTAAACCTCATTTTGTGGATTTACTAACTAAAGTAAGTTTAATATACTTTTATTTATTTTTAACGGTGGTATAAAAACCAATGTATAAATAAATGTGAGATTTTTTGTAACAAAACACATGCTTTTACGTACAAATAGGTATAACCAAATAATCATAAGTAAACAAAACATGAGGAAGCCATTAGTCGTTGGAGTATTGTTGTTAATTGGATTTTTACTTTTTTATACAGCTCTGCCTGTAATTAATTACGGTTTTACCGGATTTGCAATACTGCTTATCTTTCTTTTAGTGCTTGGCAGTTTTCTTACTGCAAATGCCGAAACTAAAAACAATAAGCTGTCACTTAAATTTAATAAGGGCAATAAGATCGCCTTTATTGTTGCTTTTATCTTATTGCTTTATGTTACCATTTTGCCGCTTCTTACAAGCGCGCCAATTTTTCATAACCAGGCATATCGTGAAATGATAGGTAAGGTGAAAGTAGGTAACGATATGAGTAACCATATTGCGCCTATCGCTATTAATAAAGTAAGGGTGGTAGATGAGCAGCTTGCTTACCTGTTGGGCGAAAAGATATTAGGATCTGACCCGGCACTGGGTAGCAAAAGTGAGTTAGGAGAATTCTTTATCCAGAAAGTGGGTGACGAGTTGTACTGGATTGCACCTTTATTGCATTCAGGTTTCTTTAAGTGGCTTAATAATACAGAAGGTACCGAAGGTTACGTAATGGTCTCGGCTACCAATGAACGCGATGTAAAGCTGGTACAGACGCTTAACGGAAAAGACCTTAAAATTAAATACCAGCCGGAAGCTTTTTTTGGCAGCCAGATAGAAAGGCATGCGTACTTTAACGGCTATGCGACTACGGGGTTAGCCGATTTTAATTTCGAGATTGACAATGATGGCAAGCCGTATTGGGTAGCTACAAAGTACAGCCGTAAAGTTGGTTTTGCCGGAGACGATGCCACAGGAGTGGTATTGATCGATGCACAAAACGGAGAGATTAAAGAATATTCAGTTGCTGATGCACCGAAGTGGGTAGACAGGATTCAGCCGATATCATTTGTTATTGAGCAGATGAACGATTGGGGAGAATATGTACACGGCTACTGGAACTGGGCAAATACTGATAAATTGATGATTACCGAAGACCTTACGCTGGTTTATGGTGAAAACGGTCGTTCATATTGGTATACAGGAGTGTCGTCTGTAGGTAAAGAAGAATCTAATGTAGGTTTTGTATTGGTAGATACCCGTACTAAAGAAACTACGATGTATAACCAAAGCGGTGCTACAGAATATGCTGCACAAAGATCTGCCGAAGGTAAAGTGCAGGAGAAAGGTTACCATGCTTCGCTGCCTGTGCCATATACAATTAACGGTATTCCAACCTATGTTATGACGCTTAAAGATGAAGGCGGACTGGTGAAAATGTATGCTATGGTTGCTATTGGCGACTATACTATAGTGGGTGTGGGTAATACAATGCGTGAAACACTTATGTCGTTTAAGAACGTGTATAACATGGCAGGAAACCGAATTAACCCCGATGATAAAGATACCCGAACAAACCTTAAAACGGTAGTTACCCGTATACAGAGCGATATTAAGAATGGTAACAGTTTCTATTACTTTACAGTAAACGGAAACCCTAAGATATTTATCGGTTCGTCACAATTATCAAACGAACTGCCTGTAACAGTAGTAGGCGATAGTATCAATATTTCTTTTGATACCGATGCCGAAGAAGTAATAGACGTTTCAACTTTTGATAACCTTAAGTTGGGGGTTAAGAAGAAGTAATTTTTAAACCTATAATCGTTTTCCTGTAAGGTCTCGAAGGTCTACAGGTATAGCATTAAAAACAGAAATCCCGATTACGTTTAGTAATCGGGATTTTTTATTTTTGATATTCTTCGCTCCGCTATCATCCGTTCAGAATGACAGAAGTATCGACTAATTTAAGCGTGAACTTTAACTAAAGCAGCGGCAGCCTTTGCTTTTTCAACAATGCCTTCCACAGGAGTGTCTATGGTATCGCTAACCAGCGCTACACCCATACGGCGGTACGGACGCGATGTTGGTTTGCCAAACAGCCTGAAGTCGGTTTTAGGAAGCACAGCAATAGCCTCGACACCCGTAAAGGTAGGATTGTCGCTGTTTTCAGATGCCAGTATAACGGCACTTGCCCCGGCTTTTTCCAAAGTGATCTCTGCAATAGGGAGGCTTAGAATAGCACGAAGGTGCAATTCAAATTCATTAAAGTTTTGTGTTCCTGCAAGGGTAACCATGCCTGTGTCATGAGGGCGTGGAGATAGCTCAGAGAAATATACGCCTTCATCCGTAAGGAAAAATTCCACGCCAAAAATGCCGGCACCACCAAGTGCCTCGGTTACTTTGCGTGCCATATCCTGTGCTTCGGCAATAGCGGCATCAGTTACAGTAGCAGGCTGCCAGCTTTCCTGGTAATCACCACGTTCCTGCCTGTGGCCTATAGGAGAACAGAATAATGTCGGGTTATTGTTCTGTGTTACAGTAAGCAATGTAATTTCTGAATTGAAATTTACAAACGCTTCAACGATAACTTCAACTACATCGCCACGCGAGCCTTCAACAGCATATTTCCATGCTTTTTCAATATCTTCTTGTGTTTTAATTGTTGACTGACCTTTTCCTGATGATGACATCAGTGGTTTAACTACGCATGGTATACCTACTTCGGTAACAGCCTTAGCCAATTCTTCGCCGGATGTTGCATAACGGTAGTTAGCTGTACGCAATCCAAGATCTTTTGCAGCCAGGTCGCGTATTGCTTTACGGTTCATGGTAAAGTTGGCAGCCTTAGCCGATGGCACTACATTAATGCCTTGTTTTTCGTAATCGTAAAAACGTTCGGTACGTATCGCCTCTATTTCGGGAACTATAAAATCCGGGTTGTGTTTGGCAACGATAGCGTCAAGTGCATCGCCATCCAGCATATTAATGACTTCAAAGCCATCGGCAACCTGCATGGCAGGTGCACCTTCGTAGCTGTCAACCGCAATAACGGTCTGGCCTATGCGCTGTGCGGCGATAACAAATTCTTTACCAAGTTCGCCGGATCCTAATAGTAATATCTTTTTTTGCATTTGTGAAGTAGTAGTTTAGTGTTTATTGGTTTTTTGTTGTGGCAAAAATACAAAAGTTTTATAGACCTGCCTTCCTTACAGCCCGGCTACAGAGGAGGGGAGTGAGCATTACTCAATTGTCAATTCGGTCTTTTCAGGTTGTTTCCGTACTGGCTCCCTCTCCTTTGGAGACTGTTAGGATGAGGTCTCATTCAGGTAAGGGCAAAAAAAAGCCCCAAGTTTCCTTGGGGCTTATATGTTTTAAGCCGCCAGGGCTTCTTTTATTCTTCGTAGTGCTTCCGTTAGTATTTCTTCGCTGGTTGCGTAAGAGAAACGGATACAGTCAGGGTTTCCGAAAGCATCGCCTGTTACAGTAGCTACGTTAGCATACTCTAAAAGGTACATAGACAGGTCATCGGCGTTTTTAATTTCAACACCGTTAAGTGTTTTACCAAAGAAAGACGATACATCAGGGAAAACATAAAATGCACCTTCCGGAACGTTGATTTTAACACCCGGAATTTCTTTAAGTAATCCTACCACAAGGTCCCTGCGGCTATGGAATGCTGCAACCATGTCTTTAAGAACGCTTGGGTCTGCATCTACAGCAGTAATAGTAGCGCGCTGAGCAATACTGTTAGCACCGCTTGTTACCTGTCCCTGCATTTTTGTACATGCCTTAGCGATAAATTCAGGAGCGCCGATATAACCAATTCTCCATCCTGTCATAGCAAAAGCTTTTGCTACACCATTTACGGTAATCGTTTTATCGAACATGCCCGGAATTGTACCGATACTGCAGAATGTTCCTGAGAAATTGATGTGCTCATAGATCTCATCAGAAACCACATATATGTTAGGGTATTTTTCTAATACTTTAGCCAATGCAGTAAGCTCTTCGCGGCTGTAAACAGATCCGCTTGGGTTACAAGGCGAACTAAACATCATAAGTTTAGTTTTTGGTGTAATAGCAGCTTCCAGTTGTTCCGGCGTAATTTTAAAATCACTCTCTACAGATGTAGGAACTTCTACAGGAGTAGCTTCAGCCATCTTAACCATCTCTGCATAGCTTACCCAGTATGGAGCAGGAAGTATACACTCATCACCAGGATTAAGCATTACCTGGCACACATTATAAAGCGACTGTTTTGCACCTGTAGAAACTACAATGTTAGCAGGTTTATAATCAAGGTCGTTATCACGTTTAAACTTACGAACGATAGCGTCTTTAAGTTCAGCATAACCATCCACCGGGCTATAAGTGCTGTAGTTTTCGTGTATGGCTTTTATTGCAGCCTCTTTAATAAAGTCGGGTGTATTAAAATCAGGCTCGCCAAGGCTAAGGCTGATGATGTCTTTACCCTGTGCTTTAAGTTCTCTGGCTTTAGCAGCCATGGCAAGGGTTTGCGATGTAGAAAGATTGTTAATTCTGTCTGAAAGCGGATTCATCAAGTAGAATGTTTTTGGATTTATGTTCTTTGTTAATTAATTCAGTGCAGGTTTCATTCCCAGTTCTTTTAGGTGTCTAAAGTGGGCAACAACAGCACCGCGCATGGTTTTGAATTCATGATAGGGCAGGTTATGCTCATGGGCTGTCTGTTTCACTATCTCGGCAATTTTGCCATAGTGAATGTGACTGATGTTAGGGAATATATGGTGTTCTATCTGGTGGTTAAGGCCACCGGTAAACCAGTTTATTATTTTGTTTTTAGGCGCAAAGTTAGCTGTAGTGTACAGTTGGTGAATAGCCCAAGTGTTTTCCATTTCGCCGTTTTCATCAGGTATAGGGTTTGCAGTTTCTTCAACCACGTGTGCCAGCTGGAAAACAACGCTTAGTATAAGTCCGGCAACATAATGCATTACAAAAAAGCCTACAAGTACTTTCCACCAGGTAATTCCTAAAAGCATTGGGGTAACTATCCAAACCATTACATAGATAAGTTTAGTAACCACAAGAACTGTCCATTGCTTAACAGGGCTTTGGAATTTCCCGTAAGAAAGTCCTCTTTTAATATAACGCCTCATCTGTTTGATATCTGTAGTGATAGCCCAGTTAAAGGTTAGTAACCCGTAAAGAAAAATAGAGTAGTAGTGCTGAAATTTGTGAACTTTCATCCATTCTGCATCTTTAGTAAAACGGATAATACGTCCGGCATCAAGGTCTTCATCATGACCATGAATGTTGGTATACGTGTGGTGAAGTACATTGTGCTGTACCTGCCAGTTATTTACGTTTCCTGCTAAAAGGTAAAGGCTTCCGCCCATAAATTTATTAAGCCATGATTTGTCAGAATACGATCCGTGGTTACCATCGTGCATTACGTTCATACCGATGCCTGCCATGCCAATACCCATAACTACAGATAGCAGCAGCTGTGCCCATAAAGGCATATCTAGTGCAAGTATTACAAAGTATGGCGTAAGCAGCAGCGAAAACATAATGACTGCCTTAAAGTGAAGTTTCCAGTTTCCGGTTTTTTTAATGTTATTTTCTTTGAAATAATCATTAACACGCTTGTTAAGCGTACGGAAGAATTTTATAGAGTCGTTTTTAGAAAAAACGGGTGGGTTTAAATGCATAACAGGTTTATAGTCTTAAGTTTCAAAGGTAGTTATTAATGAATATGTAAACGCAAAAAATGATGCAAAATTTCATAATGGAATGATTACTTTTGCTTAAAATTTAAAAGATGCAGGAGATACTTAAGCATTTTCCTAACCTTACCGAAGAGCAGGTTGAACAATTTACCAAACTGGAAGGTTTATATAAGGAATGGAATGCCAAAATAAACGTTATTTCACGTAAAGATATTGATGAGCTATATACCAGGCACGTGCTGCATTCGCTGGGTATAGCTAAAGTAATGGAGTTTAAGCCCGGATCTTGGGTTTTGGATGTTGGCACAGGCGGAGGTTTTCCCGGTATACCGTTAGCAATACTTTTCCCGGAAACTAAATTTTATTTGATAGATGTTATTCACAAAAAAATTAAGGTCGTTCAGGAAGTGGCAGCAGGCCTTGGATTGACCAATGTTAAGGCAGAACAGATTCGCGCAGAAAACGTAAAGGGTGACTTCGATTTTATCGTAAGCCGTGCTGTTACCAATATGCCCGATTTTGTGGGATGGGTAAAAGAAAAGATTAAGAAGAAACAAAACCACGAACTAAAGAATGGTATTTTATACCTGAAAGGTGGCGACCTTACCGAAGAGCTTCAGGATTTTCCTAAAGCAAAGCTTTATGATCTTGCCGGTTATTTTGAAGATGAATTTTTTGAGACGAAAAAAGTGGTTCACCTTCCGTTAAAATATAAGCCATAATATGCCCTGAAAGGCGGCATATTCTATAAATACATTGCTTTTATGGAACTTAATAAAAAAACGCTCCCAATGGGAGCGTTTTTTGTATGATGACTATCCTAAGAAAGGATATCTGTAATCTGTTGGCGGAACAAACGTTTCTTTGATTGTTCTTGGCGATACCCAACGTAGTAAGTTTAGTATAGAACCAGCTTTGTCATTAGTACCCGATGCTCTAGCACCACCAAATGGCTGCTGTCCTACAACGGCACCTGTTGGCTTGTCGTTAATGTAGAAGTTACCCGCAGCGTTTTCAAGCGCTTTGGTTGCCTCTTCGATAGCGTAACGGTCCTGGCTAAAAATAGCCCCTGTTAATGCGTACGGAGAAGTTTCGTCTACAAGTTGAAGGGTTTCTGTCCATTTAGTATCTTCATAAACATATATTGTAAGTACAGGGCCAAAAAGCTCTGTAACCATAGTGTCGTATTTAGGGTTTGTAGTTACAATAACCGTAGGCTCTATAAACCATCCCACAGATTTATCATAAGTACCACCAATAACCACTTCTGCTTCGTTAGACGCTTTAGTTGCATCTATAGCAGCTGCAAGTTTGTCAAAAGAACCTTCTGTAATAACTGCCGATACAAAGTTTGTAGTATCTTCAGGAGAACCCATTTTGAAAGACGCAAGGTCTTTTGCAAGATGCTCTTTTACGTCACCCCATATGGACTGAGGGATGTAAGCTCTTGAAGCAGCCGAACATTTTTGCCCCTGATATTCAAAAGCACCTCTTGAAAGTGCTGTTGCCACCTGTGCAGGGATAGATGAAGGGTGAGCAAGAACGAAATCTTTACCACCTGTTTCGCCTACTATTCTTGGGTATGTTTTGTATTTGCTTATGTTTTTACCAATATTACCCCAAATGTCGTTAAATACACCTGTAGATCCTGTAAAGTGAACACCTGCAAAATCACGGCTAGAAATAATAGTATCGGTAATCATACCTGCACTACCGTTGATCATGTTGATAACACCATCGGGTAGTCCTGCAAGTTTAAATACTTCCATAATTACATTAGCACTTAGCATTTGCGTAGCACTTGGTTTCCAAACCACAACGTTACCCATTAGGGCAGGCGCAGCAGGAAGGTTACCGGCAATTGCAGTAAAGTTAAACGGAGTAATGGCATATATAAAACCTTCAAGCGGGCGGTGCTCCAGCCTGTTCCATATACCTTCTGAAGATACCGGCTGTTCTGCATATACCTGAGTCATAAACTCTACATTGTAACGTAAAAAGTCAATGAATTCGCAGGCAGCATCAATTTCTGCCTGGTGTACTGTTTTTGCCTGTCCTACCATAGTGGCAGCATTAATTTTAGCACGGTATGGCCCTGCTAAAAGATCGGCAGCTTTAAGGAATATCGAAGCTCTGTGTTCCCATGATAATGAAGCCCATTTTTTCTTAGCGGCAAGAGCGGCAGCAATAGCTTTTTCTACATGCTCTTTTTCTGCTTCATGAAAATTCCCTACCACTTTTTTGTGGTCGAAAGGAGGGTTTATAGTTCTTGTTTTTCCTGTACGTATTTCTTCGCTTCCTATGTATAATGGCACGTCTGTAGTTGTGTTATACAATTCTTTAAAAGCGGCTAGTACCTGCTCTCTTTCTGTAGATCCGGGAGCATAAGATTTAACGGGTTCGTTAATCGCTTTAGGTACATTATAAATTCCTTTTGGCATAATAAAAAGTATTTTTTAAAGGATTAAATTAAAGTATCGCAAAGGTACAATAAATTATCTATCCCGTATTTGTAAAAAATACAGGAAAAAGGATAAAATACTGATTATATATTAATTTATAGCAAATGGTGCACTTAGCCTGAAAGTAGGCACTATAACCCTGAATGTACGGGTTGAAGTAAAATTGATCATGTTAAAATAACCCCTCATGGCACCAAAAGGTGACGCTAAAAGACAGCCTGAACTGTAAGTGTGCTTTTCGCCCGGCTTAAGCACAGGCTTCTGGCCTATAACGCCTTCACCATCTACAATTTCGATATCGTTTAACGAGTCGAAAATTTCCCAGTGGCGGGTGTTTAGCTGTACAGAGTCTTTGCTTTGGTTCTCTATGGTTATCTCATAGCTAAAAGCAAATTGTATCCTATAATTTTTAAAGTAGGTGCCTTCAAAATTAGTAGATACCGATATTTTTATGCCTCTTGTTATCTGTGTTACCATAGTAAAACCTGGTTTAACGGTTCTCAATCAGCCTCAAAAATACAAATTATTTGTGGTATGGGCTAAGTTTAAAATATTAAATTATCTCTAAAAAATATTTAACTAATTGAATTTTAGTTGATAATGTTTTCTGAATTTGCGCTTCCTATGCCTATTACCCTGTCATAACGCTCGCCATTTTCTCTGTAATACACCAATACAGTGTAATCATTTTCTGTCTGGTAATAGTTGCCGTCTATAGCATTCTTGCCGTCTACCTTGCCGTTTTTATCGGCTACGATATACTGATAGTTGGTAAAGCCTTGTTTTACCATGATTGCTTTTTCGTAGGTAGCGGTCTTCTCGTTATAGTCCATTTTATATTCGGGCGTTTTGGCGTAGTTGTTAAACATTCCGCCTACATAAACGTCTTTCTTTTCGTAAAAGGTTGGAGCCATCATGCTGAAAAATACCCATGTATAGTCAGACTCCAGCATTGGGTTGGTAACACTAAGGTTGATATTATTCACCCTAAAGTTGCCATTAACATCGGGATAAAACGTATAGCCTTTTGCATTTCGTGCTTCGCCTGGGTAAAGTATCGTGTTGTAAATCTCGCCTGCTGTAATGCGCATAACGTTGTTTACAGCATTACGAATGTCTTTGTTCTCAAAGTATAAAAATTCGTTGCCCGCCCAGAACTGGGTTTCTTTATCGTAACGGTAAATAAGGTCGTTGCCGGTGGTATACTGGGGTTTTACATTGTAAATGGCGGTGTCAAAGCGTCCGTTCTGAAAAAGGGCAACCTTTACATTTTGTAGCGGGCTTTGGAACTGTATAGAGGCACTTCTTATTGAAAATTCAAGATTGTGTTTTTCCTGTATTACAGCCATATCCCTGGCTCTTTTTACCTGAAGCGGTACTGCTACCTGTTCCTGATATAATACAAATCTCCTGCTGAATACTACTTCGCGGTCGTCATTAAGAATTTTTAATATATAATTACCACTAAGTAAAAGTGTGGTGAAGTTATTAGGGAATGGTAATGTATATCGCGAATAGATCTGCAGGGTGTTAAACGAGTTATCATACGTTTGTATCCTTTGGTTGTCAAACCCCTGTATGTAATCGTTTATTGTTAACTGGGATGACGGTGTCCAGTCGTAATTGCAATGTTGAAGAGTGTAATAATAGTTAGCTTCGTTGCCAAAAAGGTCGTCAAAAACAAAAGTGAAATTATCGCCCAGCCTAAAGAAAGGGTATACATTTTCTCCATTTTTTGTAAATGAAGCTGTTTTTATATTGTAAGGCGGTGCAACTTCCTGCTGAACCTGCCCTAGAAATGTTATCGGAAGAAGTAAAAAAAGCGATAAGGCAATAAACCTTTTAATTGCACCCGTCATTTTGTTTCTGGTTTTGTTAGTGAACGTAAATATAGGAATATATATTATATCCTAAATGAAGTTAACAATAAGCACGCCAAAATTGTCATAGGTATTTAGTTGTTATAAAGATTAATTCATACCTGAATTAATCTTTATAACAAACCGGAATAATCTCTCCTTTAGCAAGGCAAAAACGTTCAACATCGGCCTCGTTCAGTTTTTTAGTGTAGTCTTCTTCTACAACCCTAAAGCCGATGCTTCTTAGTTTATCAAAGTAGTCACGACCGTAAACCCTTACGTGGTCATACTGTCCAAAAATGCGTGCGCGCTCTTTTGGATCGGTAATGCTGTTATCTTCAAAAGTAGTTTCACGGCTCAGGTCCTGTGGAATCTGAAAAATTCCCATGCCGCCGGGCTTAAGCACGCGATATAATTCCTGCATTGCTTTTGTATCATCCGATATGTGTTCCAGTACGTGGTTACATAGTATAAGGTCGTAAGCATTGTCTTCAAACGGCAGGTTACAAATATCAGCCTTAACATCTGCCAGGGGAGAATAAAGATCGGTAGTTGTGTAATCCAGGTTTTTCTGGTTGCGGAAACGTTTGTAAAAAGCCTGTTCGGGTGCAAAATGCAGTACCTTTTTCTGTGACGTAAAAAAGTCGGTTTCCCTGTTTAAATATAGCCACAATAAGCGATGCCTTTCCAGGGAGAGTGTTCCCGGAGCCAACACATTATTACGCTGGTGTCCGTAGCCATACGGCAGGAAGTTTTTAAAACTTCTGCCATCTATAGGGTCAGTGTATGTATTCCCTTTTAAGGCAAAAGCCAAAACGGGGCGTGCTACATAGCTAAGCCTTATAAGCAGCGGGCGGGGAATGGTGTTAAGTATAAACTTAAAAAGTTTCTTCATGGGCTATTTCGCAAAGATTCACAAAGAAGGCGCAAAGTTTCGCAAAGATTTATTAATAATGATTTGCAGTTTTTTGATTTATAAAACGTTTAATGCCTTCTTTGAGTGTTTTAGTATGAAAATTGATTAATAATCCTAAAGGATAATTTCCTAATTTAAGATAAGTTAGTATTTGTGCATAGTGCACATCTGTAAAACATTCAACAGTTTTTAGCTCCAGTACTAGTTTGTTTTCGACGAGCAAGTCAATTCTGTAGCCGTGTTCAAGTTTAATGTCTTTATAGATTATAGGTAGTGCTTTTTGACTTTCTACGTATAGTCCACTGTTTCTAATTTCATAAGACAAACATTCACAATACGAAGATTCCAAAAGACCTGGGCCGAGGGTTCTGTGAACTTCTATGGCTAATCCAATAACTATATTTGATAGCTTATTTGCATCCATAAGTCTTTGTGAATCTTTGTGTATCCTTTGTGTCTCTTCGTGTAACCTGTCTTAAACTGTAAACGGCACTTTTCTAAATTCCTCCTCTTCATTACTCTCAATACCTAATGCTTTATAAACATAAGCGAAAGTTGAAAGCAGTTCCGGTTTGCCATCCACTAAAGCAACATTATGCTCAAAGTGGGCGCTTGGTTTACCATCGCGGGTTACAATTGTCCAGCCGTCTTTAAGCTGTTTAATGTTTTTGGTACCCATGTTTATCATTGGCTCAATAGCAACTACAAGTCCTTCAACAAACAGTTTTCCGCGTCCTCGTTTACCGTAGTTAGGCATTTCAGGGCCTTCATGCATTTTTTTACCAAGTCCGTGGCCAACAAGCTCACGTACTACGCCATAACCTTCAGCTTCGGTATATCGTTGTATTGCGTTGCCAACATCTTCAACACGGTTTCCGGCTTTAAATTCACGGATTCCTACATATAATGATTCTTTGGTAACCTTAAGCAGTTTTTTAGTTTCCGGAGCTACATCGCCTATCTCAAAAGTATAGGCATGGTCGCCATAATATTCGTTCATAATAGCACCACAATCTACAGATACTATATCGCCTTCTTCAATGGGGCGGTTAGTAGGCAGACCGTGAACAATCTGGTCGTTTACACTGGTAAGCAGGGTAGACGGGCAGCCGTAAAGGCCAAGAAAACCGGGAACAGCACCGTTGTCGCGGATGAACTCTTCAGCCAGTTTGTCCAGGTGAAGTGTAGTAACACCCGGTTTTATTTCGGAGGCAATCATGCCTAGTGTCTTAGAAACTATAAGTGCACTTTGGCGCATCAATTCAATTTCTTCTCTCGTTTTTGGGATAATCATAGTCTAAAATTTTTCCACGGCAAAAGTACAACTTTCCTCCGGATTATTTTAACTGCCTGCGTAACATGAGATATATCATGTTTTGTAACTTTAAAGACATTTAATTTTGCGTAAAACTTATTAGGTATGAGTAAATATGTAACCGCGGCAGAAGCCGTAAAAGTAGTACAGTCAGGAAACAGGATATATGTGCAGGCAGCCGGTGCAACACCAACCGTGCTAACGAAAGCACTTGCAGAAAGGGCATCAGAACTTCGCGATGTAGAAGTTTGCCATATGCATACAGAGGGAGAGGCAGCATATGCCGACCCAAAACTAAAAGACAGCTTTCATGTCAACTCATTTTTTATCGGTAAAAATGTAAGGCATACATTATCGGCGGGTAACGGGTCGTATACTCCGGTGTTTTTGAGTGAGATACCACGGCTGTTCCGTAAAAATATATTGCCGCTGGATGTAGTTTTTATTCACGTTTCGCCACCGGATCATCATGGGTATTGCTCATTGGGAATTTCGGTTGAAGCAACAAAAGCAGCTATAGAAAATGCAAAGGTTGTTATTGCACAGGTAAACCCACAGATGCCAAGAACCTTTGGTGATAGCGTAATTAAGATCTCTTCTATAGATTACCTTGTTGAGGTAGATGCGCCAATGTACGGGCATGGCATAGCGCCAATATCGGAACAGGAAGAACTGATAGGTGGTTTTGTAGCTTCGCTTATTGAAGACGAAAGCACTTTGCAAATGGGTATCGGGTCTATACCGAATGCTGCCCTTGCAAAACTGACCAACCATAAAAACCTGGGACTGCATACAGAAATGTTTTCCGATGGAGTTATCGATCTTATTGAAAGCGGCGTGATTAATTGCAAGTTTAAAGGTGTGACCAAAAACAGGGCACTGGCTACGTTTTTAATCGGTTCGCAAAGGTTGTATGACTTTGTAAACGATAATCCGTTTATATCAATGCGCGAATCTTCATTTGTGAATGATACGGCTGTTATCCGCCGAAACCCTAAAATGATAGCTATTAATTCGGCTATTGAGGTAGATATTACCGGGCAGGTTTGTGCCGATTCTATCGGATCAAGAATGTATAGTGGTGTTGGTGGGCAGATGGACTTTATCAGAGGGGCATCGTTAAGCGAAGGTGGTAAAGCTATTATAGCATTGCCATCGGTTACCAAAACAGGCGAAAGCAAAATCGTGCCATTTCTAAAAGAAGGTGCAGGTGTTGTTACAACCCGTGCCCACGTGCAGTATGTTGTAACAGAATACGGTATTGCCGATTTATATGGTAAAACCCTTAAGCAGCGCGCCAATGCTATGGTAAATATTGCGCATCCCGATCATAGGGAAGCTATAGACAGGGTCAATTTTGATAGGTTCAATAATATATAGTAGTGATTAGTATAGTTTTTTAAGTGTGAATACCCGTAAAAGTCCTTTGTGTCTTTGCGGGTTTTTTATGTAAAAAAAATCCGCTACGGTTAGGTAGCGGATATATAATTAAAGTTTTGTCTTATGATACAAGCGAATGCCTTGTCATTGCTTCCGGCTGTGGTATGCCCATCATGTCTAAAATAGTAGGGGCAATATCACCCAGCACACCATCTTTAACGTGTTTAATGTCTTTGTCAACAATTATAATAGGCACAGGGTTCGTGGTGTGTGCCGTATTCGGTGAACCATCCGGGTTAATCATGGTTTCGCAGTTACCGTGGTCTGCAATTACAATGGTAGTGTAGCCATTTTCAAGAGCAGCTTCAATAACTTCTTTAGCACATTGGTCTACCGCTTCGCAGGCTTTTATGGCAGCTTCAAAAACGCCGGTATGGCCTACCATATCTCCATTTGCAAAGTTTAGGCAAACAAAATCTACCTCTCCTTTTTTAAGTTCCGGTACCAGGGCGTCTTTAAGGTCAAAGGCGCTCATTTCCGGCTGAAGGTCATATGTTGCTACTTTTGGGGATGGGCAAAGTAAACGCGTTTCACCCTCAAAAGGCTCCTCACGGCCTCCCGAGAAAAAGAAGGTAACGTGCGGGTATTTTTCAGTTTCGGCAATACGAATCTGTTTTTTACCATTGCGTGACACAATTTCGCCAAGCGTTTCGGTAAGGTTGTCTTTATCGTAAACTACATGAATGTTTTTGAAGTTATCATCGTAGTTAGTCATGGTAACATAGTATAGTTTCAGCTTGTGCATGTTTTGCTCATGAATATCAAACTGGCTCAATACTTCTGTTAGCTGCCTTCCACGGTCGGTACGGAAGTTGAAGAAGATAACAACATCATCTTCCTGCATTGTAGCAAGAGGTTTACCGTCGGCACCTGTCATTACAATAGGTTTGATGAATTCATCGGTAACGCCTTCTTTGTAACTATCCTGTATGCTGTCTACTGCATTGGTAGATGGTGTTCCTTCGCCGTTAACCAAAAGGTCGTAAGCCAGTTTTACCCTTTCCCAACGCTTGTCACGATCCATTGCATAGTAACGCCCGATAACAGATGCAAGTTTTGCGTTTTTGTCTTTCAGGTGGTTTTCAAGTTCGGATATAAACGACACCCCCGATTTTGGGTCAACGTCGCGTCCGTCTGTAAAGGCATGGATGAAAACATTATCTACACCGGCTTCCTGCGTAGCATCTACCAGTCCTTTAAGGTGTTCTATATGAGAGTGTACTCCTCCGTTAGAAACAAGTCCTAATAAATGTACTTTTTTGTTGTTTTGTTTTGCATAGTTAAAAGCCTCAACAAGCGGTTGTTCCTGTGCAAGGGTTTTGTTTTGTACAGCAAGATTTATTTTTACAAGATCCTGGTATACAATTCTCCCTGCGCCAAGGTTCATGTGTCCTACCTCGCTGTTACCCATTTGTCCTTCAGGAAGGCCAACGTTTAAACCGTCTGTTCTCAGGGATGCACTTGCGTAGTTTTCGTATAGGCTTTTGATAAACGGAACGTTTGCATTGTCTATGGCTGATACTTTAGGATCGGGCGATTTCCCCCATCCGTCAAGGATCATTAAAATTACTTTTTTGTTCATTTTCAAGATGTTATTAATTTTTGGCACGATTTTGGGATTATATTAACCCGTAATCGAGGCTCTAAAATTACTATAATTTAGCCGGTTTTACATACAGTAGCGACGGGTTTGTATTGTGTTTTATAGAAAATTTTATAAAATTTTAATAATCAACCGCAATATATGTTTTTGACAACCGTTATAATAATGATTATCGATGAATATGAGATACAGCTTTTGGGAAAAGGCCTATCAAATGAATAAATGTTAAATAATTGATTTTAACAGTGTTGCTATTTTTTGTTTAGATTTCTTTAACTTATTTTAGCCATTCTGATTAAAAACACAACTACTAGAATTTACTTATGGTTTACAACTTTTTTACGTCCGTTTTCTTTTTGTTCTTTTCGCTTACTGCAACAACACCAAAACATACTGAAAGTAAAGGAACCCTCGCTACTGTTGAGAATTCTGCAGTAGCCGAGACACAAAATGTGTACAACTCTATCAAATTGCACTCTGCTTCAATGCCAAAATTCGAATGCTTTTCTAAAGCAATGAACGGATTTAAGCGTCTTAAGGCTCAGGGGAAAATTAAAAAAGACATTCTTACCCTTATCGATTTTAGCCAATCGTCTAATACTAAAAGACTTTGGATAATTGATATGGCTAATAACACTGTATTATATAATACTTTGGTAGCGCACGGAAGAAACAGCGGCGATGAGTTTGCAACTGATTTTTCTAATGCATCAAGCTCTAATAAAAGCAGCCTTGGTTTTTATTCTACAGGAGAAATTTACAACGGTAAACATGGTGCTTCTCTTCGCCTTGATGGGTTGGAGAATGGCATAAACAACAATGCACGCAATAGGGCTGTTGTTATGCATGCTGCCGATTATGTAAGCGAATCGTTTATTAAAATGCACAAAAGACTAGGAAGAAGCCAGGGATGCCCTGCTTTACCATCTGAACTTACTAAAGAGGTGATAAGCCTTATAAAAGACAAATCATGTCTTTTTATTTATCATCCGTCAAAAAACTATGTAGCGTCGTCTAAATTACTGTCGTAATTTTTTATACAGTACCTTGTCGAGGTTATAAATATCATTTCGAAACTGAATACCGCCTTCGTCCATCCAGGCGGTCCAGTATAACTGATGAACGTGGGTTCCTTTTTTAAGGCCCACGTTTTTTGTTTCGCCCTGTGCAATCATTCCGTCAAGTTTTTCTTTATCCCAGCCGGCATCTTCCTTGTCAAGTACATAGGCAGCAAGTTTAAGCGGGTCCTGAACCCTTACACATCCTGAGCTTAATGCCCTGTAGCCACGGCCAAATAATTCTTTGTGATTAGTATCGTGCAAGTATACGCTAAAGCTATTTTTAAAGTTGAATTTTACCTGGCCCAGCGCATTGCCGCTTCCGGGGCCCTGTACATAACGATAGTGATTTGCTTTTTCAGGATCCCAGTCTTCGGCGGAGGTTTCAATGGTATCGTTATGCCTGTAAATTTTCATGTTATGATTGGCAAAATAACTCCTGTCACCGGATGCTGAAGGTGTAAGATCTTCCTTAAGTATAGTCGGCGGCACCGTCCATGTAGGGTTTAGTACAATATTTTTCATAACAGAATGCAGTACCGGAGTTCTTCTTCCAGGTTTGCCCACTATGACTTTATACATTTGAATGGTGTCATGGCCATTTTCTACCACAGCCATCTGAAATTCCGGAATATTTATCACAAATGCTTTCGGACCGAAATCTTCTGCAAACCAGCGCCAGCGTTCAAGGTTGGCCACAATTTGCTGTTTGCGTTTTTCAAGGCTTATGTTTAATGCTTTAACTGTAGTGCTTCTCACTACTCCATCTGGGTAAATGCCATGTCGTTTTTGGAAACGTTTCACAGCCCTTAACGTATTCCTGTCGAAAACATTGCCTTTAACATAAGCTGTGTCGAGATCTTTCCAGTAGGCAAGCCTTTCTTTTATAATGCTAACAATAGCGGTAGAGTCATTAAGTTTGATGTTTGTATTGTTTGGCAATCCGTTATATGAATCGTCATCAGGAAGGCTGTTAAGGAATTTCATGCTTTTTCGTAGCCCTGCATACATTTTACTGCCAGGCCTGCACTTATCCAGGGTTTCGGTTACAGAATGTTTGTAAAGGGCAGCGGTAAGCAGTTTATTGGCGTTGATAGATTTACCGGGCAAAGCCCAGTCGTAATGTACATTATAGGGCTTAAGCTTCCCTTTGTGTAAATGGGTGGCCAGCTTGCGGAACGATTTTGTAAGTAATATGTCATAGGCTGCGCAGTCTTCTTCTGTAATATTTTTATTGTTTTCAAATTCAAGAAGCGCGGTAATGTTGTACTCTGTAGGGGTAAGCCCATCATTGTTAGCATCCTGTATGGCGCGGTGCAATGCTTTACGGTCGGCTTCTTCCGTCCAGACAGTTTTGAACCCGTTGCCCTGATAAAAATCGGCAATGGCTTCGGGCTCATTGGTGAATAAAGATGTGTCTATCTGATGGGGAGAATTCTTTAAATGTGCAGTTGAAGCAGCTTCTGCATCGGACAATTTTTCTTTACCCCCGGCTGCATTTTTGCAGGAAAGGAAAAGAAATAGCATGCTTAGCAATATGATGGCTGCCTTCTTCATTTGTGTTTGAATTTTAGCTTGTACTAAAGTTACAAAACAAAAAAATGCGAAAAATGTAATTCTTTGTGAACGAGAGGTTAAAGTTGTCTTATCGCTTAAGCCATTCGTTTTTTTGTGGCGGAATAACTTTTGAATTACGTACAAATTATAGTGTAATGATGTATTTTAGCTGTACTTCTCTCAAAATACCTGAGCCTATGAAAAATATTTTTTTGATACTTTTATTTTTAAGCATACATGCCATTGGCCAGACTGCAGAGGGTGTAGGAGTTTCTTCTAATATGCCGACAAGACTTAAAGAATTAGTAATCAATTCAAATCAAACGGTCGATATTGGCTACAGTAAAAGTAAACGAAAGAAAATAAAATCAGGCCTGGGTATCGACAAATTCGCCCAAATGGCAGTCTTTATAGAAAACCCTTTTAAAACTGCAGTGGTTATAACGTCGGTTTCTTTTAACATAGTGAGTGTAACAGGGCGTCCGGCTTATAGGTTGCATTTATACCGTAAACAGCGGGAAAAGAATATAAGGGGCGAAGACGCTCCGGGAGATGACATCCCTACTAAAAACATGGTTTACTTTTTGGAAGAAAACATAAAAGGACTGGTAGAGATCGATTTAGCAGAAGAAGGTATTGAAATGCCTGAGGAAGGGGTTTATGTGGCTTTAGAAGGTTTGGGGTCTTATGATGAAAATGGCAGGGCAGATAATAATGGGTTCATACCGGAAATGTTTCAGACTTTCGAACCTATCTATTGTTATAACTACGATTCTTTTAAACGCTCTATAGGCTGGGTAAATAATTGTCAACTGATTAGAAGAGATGAAAAAGCTATGAATACGAGTGTGAGTAAAAAAAATTTTCTGGCTCCTTCCTTTGGGTTGACAGTATTTAAGCGTTAATGTGATTCAGGTTTATTCATATTTCACTATTTAGAAAAATAATGAAATAAGAATATTGGGAGTTGAAATTACAACAGCCTGTACATTACATGGTGTACACCTATGTCGCTTATGGTAAATGGTGTCCCGATAATTTCATATCCCATTTTTTTATAGAAGCCAACGGCAATTTCGCGTGCGTTAAACCAAATAGCATCGGCGTTTTGGGATATTATGTAGTCTTCGGCAGCTTTAACAAGCCTGTCGCCAAGGCCTCTTTTCTGGTGGGAGTCTAATACTGCCATGCCGCGTATCTGGAATTGGTTATTTTGAGGTAGTAAATTGGTGTTTGCCTTAAAAACCGATATAACTCCGATGAGGTTTTCGTCTTCAAAAATGCCAAAGTGTACAGTAGTGGGTAAATCATCACCATCAAAAACACAAGATTCTACAGTTTTTCCGGGACGAAGAACAGGCAGGCGAACGGCAAAAGTGGCTGAAGAAGGGATTTGTTTAATGGAATACATAAAAATTTTAATTAGGTAACAAATTAGTAATAAATAAATTAAAAGCGAACGCCGAAAAAACCTCGATTTTTTTTATTGAAAAGTTTGCGAATATGGAAAGTGGTTGTATATTTGCACCACAATAACGCGGAAGTAGCTCAGTTGGTAGAGCTCCAGCCTTCCAAGCTGGTTGTCGCGAGTTCGAGCCTCGTCTTCCGCTCTGCAAAGCCCAAACAACTGTTTGGGCTTTTTTATTGGTATCAATTAAAAGCTCCCATTTTACGATGGGAGCTTTTTGTTTTTTACTTCAGCCACGACAAATCGCTTTCTGTATTAATCTCTTCGGGTTGCTCTCCCTGGCGGAAAAGCCTCGCCTGCAAATCGCCTTTAAGGGTTATGGTGTCGCCGTGTACTTGTAGCCAGCTTCCCTCACGAAGCCCGAGTACCGGCTGCGAATTTATTTTGTGGAATTCGTTAATTCGCATTTCGCGTGTTTCGCCCATGTGGGTAGAACCTTCAATAGGGTCAAGGTAATGCGGATTAAGGTTAAACGGTACTAATGCAAGCGTATCAAAGCTCGGCGGATAGGTTATAGGCATATCGTTGGTGGTTTGCATGGTTAGTCCGCAAATGTTGCTTCCTGCGCTGCTTCCCAAATAAGGAGTTCCGGTATTAACGGCCTGTTGTATTGAGTTCATTACATTATTTGCGTAAAGCTGCGTTACCAGTAAAAAGGTATTGCCGCCGCCGGTAAATATAGCTTCGGCTTTGGAAACCGCTTCCGCCGGATTATCAAATTCATGCAGTCCTTTAACATTTATCCCCAGCGGAGCTAATGTTTCGGCAACCTTTTTGGTGTAGTCATCATGGCTTATGCCGCCCGGCCTTGCGTACGGGACAAACAACAAAGTGCTGCATCCTGCAAAATGTTCTTTAAGTGTTGGTAGTAAATAGTCAAGGTAAGCGCCTCCGTGTAATGTAGAAGTACTTGCAATAATTAGTTTTTTCATTCGTTTAAATACTATAAGAAGAGGTAAAGTTACAAAGATTTTAATGTGTGGGATGGTATGTTTTTTGATGAATGTAATGTGCACTTGTACTTCCGAACAAATAGTCACCTAAATATACCCCTTTTGAAGAATCTGTTTTTATTTATTTCTGTTATTTCAGCTTCATTGCTCACAGCTCAGCAACGTGTCCCGTTAAAGGGAAAGATAAAGTCTGATGCCGAAGACCTGGAAGGAATTTATGTAATCAATAAAACAGCCGATCTTTCGGTGGAGACTTCGCGGGGCGGTTATTTTACATTGATGGTAAAACCCAATGATACCATTATATTCTCGGGTATGCAGATAGCCGCAAAGAATATTACACTTACCGAAGAATATGTAAAATCTGAACTTTGGATTGTTCCTGTAGAAAAATATACCCGGATTCTTGATGAACTTATAATTGTAGACTATAGGCATATTAATTCAGAATCTTTAGGGCTGGTGCCTAGGGGCCAAAAACAGCTTACAATTACAGAGAAAAGGCTTTTTACTTCTAAAGACGGTGTAGACGGCGTAATAAACATGTTTTCCGGACGCACTAAAATGCTAAAAGGTGCCAATGAGGCTGCTAAAAAAGAGCGGATCATGGAGAAAATTAATTATATTTATACTGAGGAAGAGCTTGTTGAGAAATACCATATCCCAAGAGAATACCTTAGGGGTTTTGTGTACTACATTGTGGAAAATGAAAATTTTGCCCGCGCCCTTAAAGATAAAAATGAAACTATGGCAAAATTTCTCATAAGCGGCCTTTCGGTAAAGTACCTTGAGCTGATAAAGGATGAGAAATAAATTAATTTACCTTTTTATACTACTATTGCCTGTGCTTCTTATGGCTCAGGAAAGGCAAACCCTTGAAGGCAGGGTAGTTTCGGGAGCCAATGGCGTACCCGGTGTTTTTATTATAAACAAAACCGCGGGCCTGGAATCTAAAACATCTTCCATTGGTTATTTTAGCATTAAAGCCAAAAAGGGAGATGCAATAATTGTTTACAATTCTAAAATAATAGTGAGGGAGTTTATTCTTACTGCCGAAGCCCTTGCTGCAAATCCATACATAATAACAGTAAACTATAGTGTAGCCGAACTTGATGAGGTGGTTATTACTAAATACGGAAATATTAATGCCGAATCGTTAGGACTGGTGCCTAAAGGGCAAAAGAAACGTACTGTTGCCGAAAGGAGATTATATACCGCCGGGGCATTTACTGTGGGTACTGTTATTGGTCTTGATCCTATAATAAACGCAATATCGGGGCGTACGCGTATGCTGAAAAGAGCCTATGAAACCGAAAAGCAGGAGACAGTTATAAGTAGCATACGGGCCTCTTTTGATGACGAAGAGATTTCTCAGCAATATAACATTCCCAAAGAGCACGTTGATGGCTTTTTGTTTTACCTCGCCGAAAATAAAGATTTTACTGCCGTCCTCAAACAGGGCAATAAGCAATACATAGATTTCATGATGATGGAACAGGCCAAAGCATACCTTAAATTGCAGCAGGATGGTAAATAAATTACTTTGCTTTTTACTGCTTTTTTTATTTATGGCTGGCGGTGCTACGGCGCAGTCGTTGCAGGGCAGGGTGATTTCGGGTAGGCAGAGTGTAAGTGATGTATTTGTAATTAATAAAAATACAGGTGCAGAAACTAAAACAAACACTACAGGAAATTTTGTTATACAGGCAAAACCCGGCGAATCTATTGTAGTGTATAATACTAAAATCATGATTCGTGAGTTTATGCTTACAGCAGAGTCGTTTAAAAATATGCCTTACGATGTATCGGTCAATTATCATCCATATCAGTTGGATGAAGTGGTTATCGATAAAAAGATTGATGCTGTTTCTCTCGGCCTTGTGCCAAAGGATCAGCTACAGCTAACAGTAGCAGAACGCAGAATTTATAGTTGTGTTGGTTTTATAAGCCTGGATGCTTTAATAGACCGCCTGACCGGACGTTGGCGAATGTTACAGGCCAGTTTGGTAACCGAGAAGAAGGAAATGATGATTGAGGCATTGAGGGGTTTGTATAACGAAGATGAAATTACCAAAGACTATTCTATTCCTAAAGAGCATGTGGATGGCTTTTTATATTATCTGGCAGAGAAAGGAGACTTTGCACTTATAGTGAAGCAGGGAGACAGGAACCAGATAAATTTTTTACTTGCAGATTTTGCCGCGGACTATCTTACTTTGCAAAACAATAATGATGAATAAAGTATACTTTACATTTCTATTGCTGCTAAACATTGCTTTGGGCTTTTCCCAGGAACGTACGCCGCTTAAGGGCAAGGTGCTATCTGGAAGCAGGGGCATTGCAAATGTTTTTGTAATTAACAAGGCAAACGGTACCGAGGCTAAAACCGACTATAGCGGTGCATTCGCTATACAGGCAAAACCCGGCGACGTGCTCGCTGTATACAATAAAGATATAACGGTACGGGAATTTCTGCTAAAACCGGAGTCATTCGCTACGCAACCTTATGAAGTGTCAGTTAATTACCAACCGTACCAGCTGGATGAGGTGGTGATAGATAAGAATATTACTGCGGAGTCATTAGGCATTGTACCTAGAGGACAGAAGAAATTTACACAACAGGAGAAAAAATTATATACAGCAAGTTATAACACACCATTGTGGAAGCTTGCCTTAGGACTGTTTGCCGGGTCTATGCCGGTAGATCCTTTTATAAATGCTATAACAGGGCGTACTCGAATGCTTAAAAACTCGGTGGCAACTGAAAGGACAATTGCGGCGATTGAAAAGATAAACGATATTTATACGAATGAGGAAGTGATTGAACAACTTAAAGTTCCGGCAGATTATGTGCAGGGATTTAAGGTTTACGCAGCAGAGAATAAAGCAATAACCGCTGCTTTTACCGCAGGAGATGAAGGTCATGCAAAGGCTTTATTGGCTACACTGGCCATACAATACAATCAGCTTATAGCAAATGAATAAACTAGTAGCCATATTGTTTTTCCTTTTCCCTGTGCTGGTACTAGCCCAGGAAAGGCAGCAATTGAAAGGGCGTGCTATTTCAGATCAGCTGACTGTTGATTTTCTTATCGTTAAGAACACAACATCCAATGCAAGTATCGAAGGAAATGAAGAAGGCGGTTTTGTTATTGAAACGGCTATAGGCGATGTGCTCGAGTTTTCAGCGCCAATTTTTAAGTCTTTATACCATACCGTAACAGCAAGGGATTTTAAGGAAGAGCTTTTTGTGGTACGCATGGAAACAAAGGCTTTAATGCTGGATGAAGTGCAGGTATCCGGACTTACAGGAAACCTTGCCATAGACAGCAAGAATACCAAGGTGATTCTGCTGAACGGCCTTTTTGATCCGGCTGAGATAAATAAGAATCTGGTGCCTGCAAATCCAATGGGTAATGTAGATTTTGTAGCGATCTTCGGTCTTATTAAAAATTTGATATCATCTTCGGAACCGACAAAAATGTATAGTAAAAGAGATGCGCCACCACCACCCCGTGTAGAGCATAAGTTGTTTTCTAAAGTTTTACAGGAAAGTTACCCTGAATCTTTCTTTACAGAAACTATTGGTGTACCCAGGGAAAAACTGGGATTGTTCCTGAATTTTTGTAATGCTGAGGCCAAACGATATCTGCTTGATCCTAAAAATGAGGCCGACCTTATAGCGTACCTAAAAAAGAGATACGCCCAATACCAAAACCAATCACCTAACCAAGTTTATGAAGATTAAATTACTCTTTCTGTTGTTACTGCTTCCGGTAATGGCAATCGCCCAAAAAAAGCCGAGGACTGTTTTACCCGGGAAGGTTGTTGCCGACTCCCTTATGGTAGATAACCTCACGGTGCTAAACCTTACATCAAATATTCGCGCTGTTACAGATGCCGAAGGCGCGTTTACTATTTACGCCCGCCCTACAGATACCCTTATGTTTACCGGCGTAGGAGTGCGAACAGGTAAGCTGGTACTGAAAGATGAGCACTTTTCGCAAAGAACTCTGCTTATAAGATTGAATGTAGATGTGAAAATGCTTGAAGAGCTTATTATCAAGGCGGAATTGAGTGATGACCTGAGTAAGGCGAGTAAAGCATCGAAAACAAAAAATCTTACTTCGGGGTTTGACTCCTCCAAGATCATAGAAAGTGCCGACCCCAAACCTGTTGCTAACATAAATACAGCATTGCCAACAGCGGCGACAGGCAGCCAGTTAACAGGGGTAGATTTTGGTAAGATCTATAAATTGATATTTAAAAAGAAAAAGCGCAAAGATGCCGGCGAAATTTATGCGGCTGCATCGGGCAAAACATTTTCGCAAAATGTAAAAGAAAGATATACCTATTATTTTTTCACCGAAACACTTAAAATTCCCAAAGACGAGATCGGACTTTTTCTCACCTTTTGTGATAAAAGAAGCGAAACCGACTGGATGCTTGACCCTAAGAAAGAATTTGAACTTACCGATTACCTTATTGGTAAGAGCAGGGAATACTTAAAAAAAGAAAAATAACCCGCTAAGTTTATTACATTTGGGGCGAATGAGAAAAGTTATCACATTTTCGTCTCTTATACTAATTATGGTATTGTGCATGTCTATGATTGCGCACAAGTACTATGTTGCCGTATTTCAGATGGACTATGTGCCATCAAAAAAAGTGATGCAGGTAACTTCCCGTGTTTTTGTAGACGACCTTGAAGCGGCGTTTGTGAAAAAGTATAAAAAGAATTTTTATCTTGGTACTTCAACCGAAGTAGCGGGCGCAAATGATTACCTGGCTAAATATTTCGGCGAAAAAATGCGCGTTAAGATAAACGGCAAAGAAAAAGCTGTGAAATTTTTAGGCAAGGAAATAGAAGACGATATTCTTATCTGTTACTACACCATACCTGCCGAAAGCGTAGTGAAATCTGTTGAGGTAACAAATACCACATTATTAGAAATGTTTGACGACCAGCAAAATATAATTCATGCCAAAGTAAAGGGTAACAAAAAAAGTCTGTTACTGACTAGTGGAGAAACAACTGGCTTGCTGGAATTTTAAAATACGGTTATGAGAAAGACTTTATATATACTATCGGTACTGGTGGCGTTTCAAATGACGGCTCAGGAAACACCTGTGCAAAAACGCGAACCGGGCCATAAGGATACCAATAAATTTAGCCAGATGTACGATCTGCTGGCTACGCCAAATATGTTTCGTACGGCATCCGGGGCTCCCGGGCCGGCTTACTATCAGCAGCAGGCCGATTATAAGATGGACATTGAGCTGGATGATAAGAATACAAAGCTGTTTGGTAAAGAAACTATTACCTACCATAACAATTCGCCAGAGGATTTAGAATACTTATGGATTCAGCTTGACCAGAACCAAAGTGCTAAAGATTCAAAATCTAAATTGGTAGACAGTCAAAAGATGGATCAGGCGTATAACGCAGATGCATTTTCACGCCGTTACCTTGAAGAAGGTTTTGCGGGTGGTTTCAATATAGAATATGTTCAGGATGCTAATGGCAAGGCATTACCGTTTACCATTAACCAGACCATGATGCGTGTTGATCTGCCTACCCCGTTAAAGTCGGGCAGTAAAATTTCGTTCGCTATAAAATGGTGGTATAACATTAATAACTACCGTGTAGTTGGTGGACGTTCGGGTTATGAACACTTTGATAAAGACAATAATAACCTGTATGTAATTGCACAGTTTTATCCGCGAATGGCGGTATACAATGATGTGGAAGGCTGGCAGAACATGCAGTTTTGGGGTGCAGGCGAGTTTGCTTTGCCGTTTGGAAACTTTGAGGTAAATATTACTGTCCCTGCCGATCATATCATGGATGGTACCGGCGACCTTATGAACAGGGCTGAAGTGCTTACGGCAGATCAGTTTAAGCGTTACGAACAGGCAACAAAATCATATGATAAGCCTGTGGTTATTGTAACTCAGGCGGAAGCCGAAAAATCAGAAAAAGGATTTGCTATCCAGAAGAAAACCTGGAAATTTAACGCTAAGAACGTAAGGGATTTTGCTTTTTCTACATCAAGGAAGTTCATTTACGATGCTATGGCCGTTAAGCTCTCCGAGAAAACGGTAATGGCAATTTCGTTATATCCTAAAGAAGCCAATCCGCTATGGGGTGATACCTCAACCAAAACGGTAGCGCACACTTTAAAAACCTATTCTAAATATACTTTTGATTACCCTTACCCTAAAGCTATATCTGTTTCGGCAGAAGACCAGGGGATGGAATACCCAATGATATGCTGGAACTATGGGCGCCCTGATGAAAAAGGATTTGTAAGCGACAGGATAAAATGGGGAAATATGAGTGTGATCATCCATGAGGTTGGGCATAACTTCTTCCCGATGATTGTTAATTCTGATGAAAGACAGTGGAGCTGGATGGATGAAGGACTTAATACTTTTATACAATATTTAACCGAGCAGGAATACTCGGCAGATTATCCGTCGTCACGTGGGCCTGCATCTAAGATTGTTCACTATATGAGCGGCGACCAGAAGTTTCTGGAGCCAATTATGACGAATTCTGAATCTATCCATCAGTTTGGCAGCAATGCGTATGCTAAGCCGGCTACAGGTTTAAATATACTGCGTGAAGTAATTATGGGCAGGGAATTGTTTGACCATGCCTTTAAAACGTATGCTAACCGCTGGAAGTTTAAGCACCCAACCCCTGAAGATTTTTTCAGGACTATGGAAGATGCTTCTGCAGTAGACCTTGACTGGTTTTGGAGAGGCTGGTTTTATACTACAGATTATGTAGATCTGGGTATTCAGGACGTAAAACAATACTACGTGACCGAAAAACAGCCTGAAAGCGTTAAAGAGGTGAATATTAAAAAAGGCAGGTTCGGGCAGGAGAAAGGTCCGTTTGTGTATATGGTGCCCGATACAGACGATGTGAAAAAACGCGATAAGAAAGCACTTGATCTTAAAGATGTGAAACTGCTTGACGATTATATTACAGAGAAATTTACAGCAGAGGAGAGGGCAAAACTAAAAGCACCATCTTATTTTTATGAGGTAACGTTTAACAAGCCGGGTGATATGCTGATGCCGATAATAGCCGAGCTTACGTATGAAGACGGTACTACCGAAACGTTTACTTTCCCTGTGCAAATATGGAGAAAGAACAATCAAACGGCATCGAGGGTGTTTGCTACAAGTAAAAAAGTAACTAAAATTACTGTCGATCCTAAGCTGCTTACTGCAGATGTAGATGTTACCAATAACGTGTGGCCTGCAGCAGAGGGCAACGCAAAGTTTGATAAGTTTGGTGGCTAATTGAGGCTGTTAACGTTAAAATAGCTTTAATTGGGCTATAAACATAAACCGTTCGGGGTTTAAAAACGTAATTTATAATTACATTTGTATATTAAAATTTTGAGCTATGTTTGGAATAGGAGGAGGAGAATTTTTCTTCATTATAATAGTCGTACTTATGCTTTTCGGATCGGATAAGATTCCGGAAATCGCGCGCGGACTTGGTAAAGGTATGCAGCAGCTTAAGGATGCTACAAACGATATTAAAAGCGAAATTCATAAAAGTGCCGATATAGACGGGATAAAGAAAAGCTTTAACGAAATTGGTAACGGTACCAACGATACATCAGATAGTATAAAAGGTGAGATCGATAAGATAAAAGAAGATGTTGAAGATATGTCGGGCCCTATAAAACGTATCCGATAATATGCTTGAAAGACTTATAGAACTAGACAGGGATGTATTTGTATACCTTAATTCCCTTGGAACTGAATTTTTTGACCCTTTCTGGTTGTTTATAACCAAACAGGTAAACTGGCTGCCCATATTTGCAATTATAGCCTACCTTACTTTTAAAAGGCTGGGCTGGCGTCATGCGTTGCTCGTAGTAGGTATGGTTGCGGTTTTAATTGCTTTTACAGATCAGACGACAAACCTGTTTAAAAACAGTTTCCAAAGGCTGCGTCCGGGCAATAACCCCGAGATTGCAGGAATCATCAGGGCTATTCAGCACCGAAAATCATTCAGTTTTATATCAGGGCACGCTTCCAATTCTATGGCTGCCGCTTTCTTTTTATATCATGTATTAAAGCCTTACCTAAAATATATGGCCTTCTTTTTTATATGGCCGGTTATATTTGCTTACAGCCGAATTTACCTTGGCCTGCATTACCCGGGAGACATACTTCTGGGCTACGCATGGGGAATATTTACAGGCTGGCTTGTACTTAAGCTTTACGTATATTTAAGAGACAGATTCTTCCCGGAAGAAAAAGAACGGTTAGATAACCCTACTAACAGTGAGCCCGTCACGAATGGGTAATAATACTGTTTCTACCCTTGGGTCTTCTTTCAGTAGTTTATTGTATTCCAATAGAATCTTAGTGCTTTTGTCGTTGGCTTTTACAGGTTCCAGCACTTTGCCACTCCACAAAACATTATCGGATAATATAATGCCGCCTTTGTTCATAAGGGGTACTATCATATTAAAATAATTGATGTAATTCTCTTTATCAGCATCAATAAAAACAAGGTCAAACTTCTTATTAAGCGTTGGAATTATATCCAGTGCCTGGCCTAAATGCTGCGTGATCTGGTCTTTCCACTGCGAAAGGTCAAAGTATTTGCGCTGAAAATCATATAATTCCTCATTAACATCCATAGTATCTAGTGTGCCGTCTTTGCGTAGTCCTTCTGCAAGGCAAAGTGTGGCATAGCCGGTGTAAGTACCTATTTCTAGTATGTGCTGCGGATTTACAAGCTTGGCTATCATGCTAAGCACCCTTCCCTGAAAATGGCCGCTGAGCATTCTCGGCTGTAGTATTTTCTGGTGTGTTTCTTTATTTAAAGCAGCTAACAGTTCAGGCTCATTTTCGCTGTGAAAAGCAGCATAATCTTCCAGTTCTTCCGATATAAAATGCATTATGTTATTTTTTTACAAAGATAATAAATGCGGCCTATGTTAATTGTTATTGATAAGTATAAAATAATGTAACAAATTATCAGCAAAACGTTTAAATTTATGTTCTTAAAAAAAGCTTTCTATGAAGTTGAAAATTACTATGCTGTTTCTGCTCGTATTGCAATTAAGCTATGGGCAGGTTACAAATCAAGGTAAGCCTGCAAGCTGGGCTACAATTGCTAAAGCAAAAGAGATGAGGGCAGAGGTAATGCCGGCAATTGATTTTGAAAAGCTACAGGCCGAAGACAAGATTAATGATGTGGGTAAAAATAAACCCTGGCGTTATGGTTACGAATTTTTAGTAGATCACAATCTGGAAAACAGTGGTGTGTGGAATGAACTTGATAACGGCGACAGGATATGGAGAATACGCTATTCATCTGCCGGTGCGCGCACTATGAACTTTTTGTTTAGCGATTTTTATATGCCTAAAGGTGCTAAAGTATATTTGTATGCTAATGACAGGAGCGATTTACTTGGTGCTTATGACGAGGCGCAAAACAGTGAAAGAAGGGTTTTAGGTACATGGTTGGTAACCGGTGATGACGTGGTTATAGAATATTACGAGCCTAAGGCTGTAAAAGGCCAGGGTAAGCTAGAGGTATTTAAAGTAGTTCACGGATACAGGTCGGTTGGAAATTATGAAAAGTTGCCTGATTGGGATTTGAATGAATCCGGCGACTGCCACTATGATGTAAATTGTGATATGCCCGAAATCAATAGCCTTAAGAATATAAATAAAAAAGCGATAGGCTTAATTATTGTTAACGGGAACAGTTTTTGTACCGGTGCGCTTATAAATAACACAACGAATGATGGAACACCTTATTTCCTTACTGCCAACCACTGCGCGGAGGGTGAGGATGTGACGCAATGGGCTTTCCGCTTTAACTGGATAAGGGAAAACCCTATCTGTGGAACGATTAATACCGGAGCACCGAATTCGCAAAATTATTATGAAACTGTAAGCGGTGCACAATTAAGAGCGAGAAGTGAAACTACAGATTTTTGCCTTCTAAGAATAACGGCAAATATGCCATCTACATGGAATTTGGTATATGCAGGATGGTCTAGAAGTGAAACTAAGCCCTCATCTACCTTTGGAATACACCATCCATCAGGCGACATAATGAAGGTGAGCAGGGATTTTGACGCCCCGGCAATATATAATGGAGATAATTTCCTGATGTGGGAGGTTGAACAATGGGACATGGGCGTTACAGAAAGTGGATCTTCTGGATCGCCTTTGTTTGATAATAATGGAAGGATAATAGGTCAGCTTTACGGTGGTGAGTCAGAATGCAGCGGGTCTTTTCCTAATACAGGGTATGATGTTTACGGAAGGTTTGGCCAGTCATGGACGGGCGGAGGTACAAATAGTACAAGGCTTCGCAATTGGCTTGATCCGGGGAACACCAATGCACAATCGGTTAATTACAATGAGGTAGGTACAGTATCTCTAGATGAAGTTGTGAAAAATGAAATAAAAGTATATCCAAACCCATCTAACGGTATTTACAATGTAGCCATTGAGGCAGATGCACAATATGTTGTTTATGGAATGCTTGGACAGGTAATTGCAAACGGCAATTTATCTTTTGGCGACAATACAATCAACCTGTCGGGTAAGGCAAACGGAATATACATCGTTAAAATTACCGATGCCTCGGGTAAATCTATAAGTCAGAAACTGGTTAAAGAGTAAATTGCTTCAATATAATTTAAAAGCTCTGCGCTGTTGCAATTGCAACAACGCAGAGCTTTTTTTAGTATCGGGGGGGGGTAAATTGATATTTGACAAATAGTTATTACCTTTGCACCATGCAAACGGAGAAGAAAGATATAAGGGCGCTTACAAAAGAACAACTACGTGATTTTTTTGTGGCAAATGGTGATAAGGCATTCCGCGGTAACCAGGTTTACGAGTGGCTATGGAGTAAGAATGCCCATAGTTTTGATGATATGACCAATGTTGCCAAGCCTACAAGGACAATGCTGGAGAATAATTTTGTTATTAACCACATTCATGTAGACGAAATGCAGAAGAGTACCGACGGTACTGTAAAGAATGCTGTGCGCCTTCACGATGGACTTGTTGTAGAATCTGTACTTATACCTACCGAAACCCGTACTACTGCCTGTGTATCCAGCCAGGTGGGGTGCAGCCTTGACTGTAACTTTTGTGCTACTGCAAGGCTTAAGCGTATGCGTAACCTTAATCCGGATGAAATTTACGACCAGGTTGCAGCTATAGACAGTGAAAGCCGTTTGTATCATAACAGGCCGCTTTCTAATATTGTGTTTATGGGTATGGGAGAGCCGCTTATGAACTACAATAACGTGCTTAAGGCTATCGAAAAGATTACATCACCCGAAGGATTGGGTATGTCGCCTAAACGTATTACCGTATCTACATCGGGTCTTCCTAAAATGATAAAAAAGCTTGCAGATGATGAAGTTCGCTTTAAGCTTGCTGTGTCGCTGCATTCTGCTATAGATGAGGTACGGTCTAAGATTATGCCTTTTAGCCAGAATTTTCCGTTGGCAGACCTTCGTGAATCGTTAGAATACTGGTACAGCAAAACAAAAAGCCGTGTTACCTATGAGTATGTGGTATGGAAAGGCATTAACGACCGTAAAATTGACATTGATGCTTTAGTGAAGTTTTGCAGGTATGTTCCGTGTAAAGTAAACCTTATTGAATACAACCCGATTGATGATGGTGAATTTCAACAGGCTGATCCTGAAACCATAGATGCTTACATAAGAGCCTTGGAAAGGAATGATATTGTTGCAAAAGTACGCCGCAGCCGCGGAAAAGATATTGATGCTGCCTGTGGGCAGCTGGCTAACAAGAATGAAGCTGCATCTCCTGCACAATAATACCGTAAACTTTACCTTTTACGGCTTGGGCGTATTCATGGCTTTTGTTATCTTTGAGGCGCAATGAAAATTACCGAGCAAATTAAGCAGCCCATTACTGAAGAAATGGAACTTTTTGAAAAAAAGTTTCAGGATGCCATGTCCTCTAAAGTGGCATTGCTTAACAGAATTACCTATTATATAGTAAACAGGAAAGGAAAACAGATGCGCCCTATGTTTGTTTTTCTTACCGCTAAAATGATAAGCGGCGGTACCGTAAACGAACGTACTTACAGAGGAGCATCGGTAATTGAATTAATCCACACAGCCACACTTGTACATGATGACGTTGTAGACGACAGCAACAGGCGCAGGGGCTTTTTCTCTATCAATGCTTTATGGAAAAATAAAATTGCTGTACTGGTGGGCGATTATCTTTTATCTAAAGGATTACTGCTTTCTATTGATAATGGTGATTTTGATCTGCTCAGGATAATATCTGTAGCGGTTCGCGAGATGAGCGAAGGTGAGCTTTTACAGATTGAAAAAGCACGCAGGCTTGATATTACCGAGGATGTATACTACGAAATTATTCGCCAAAAAACAGCTACACTTATTGCTGCCTGCTGTTCACTGGGTGCCTGCTCTGTAGATCCTGATGGGGAACATACAGAGAAAATGCGCAAATTTGGTGAACTTATAGGAATGGCTTTCCAGATTAAAGATGACCTTTTTGATTATACCGATGACGCTATAGGCAAACCAACAGGTATAGATATCAAAGAACAGAAAATGACACTTCCGCTTATTTATGCATTAAATAACTGCACTAAAGAAGAAAAGAAGTGGGTTATCAATTCAGTTAAGAATCATAACAAGGATAAGAAGAGGGTTAAGGAAGTTATTGATTTTGTAAAGAAAAAGAACGGACTTACCTATGCCGAACAGCGTATGGCTAAATTCCGTGAAGAGGCCCTACTGCTTTTAGCGGATTATCCGGCATCTGTTTATAAAGATGCTTTAGTGCTTATGGTTAACTATGTTATTGAAAGAAAGATATAATTTAATTAAATTATAGATTTTTAGATTGTTCTTCTCATACATCATTATTTAATTTTTCTTGTTTTTAACTATACATTACCACAACAACATCGTTGTAGGTGTATGTTTCGCCATATCGCTTATTTTATCTTGCTTCTTGTTTTGTTAGGGATTTGGTAATTTTTAATCTAAATAAAAATCAAATTCGTTTTTGTATAGTATTTGTATTGTCAATTTATTACTTGTGGGGTTAAAATGTTTATAATTTTATCCTCAACCTTATAAAAACAAAACATTTATGAAAAACATTTACTTTGCCCTTTTAGCGCCATTTGCTTTAATAGGGAGTCTGAATGCACAGACACCTGCAGCGGGACAGGCAGATCCTACTGCACCAGCTGCAAATGTAATTTCTCTTTTTAGTGGAGCCTACACCAATGTGCCGGTTAATACCTGGCGCACCGATTGGTCGGAAGGAATACTTGAAGAGTTTGCTGTAACAGGTAACGATATGAAGAAATACACAAACATGGGATTTGTAGGCATTGAAACCGTAAACCCAAACCAGATTAATGCCACTGGTATGACTTACTTTAATATAGATGTATGGTCGCCTAACTTCACTACGGTTGGAATTAAACTTGTTGACTTTGGTGCGGATAACGCATTTCAGGGCGGAGATGATTCTGAATCTCAGGTAAGTTTTGCCGGACTCAGCCAAAGTGCATGGCATACATTAAAAATACCTATGTCGAGCTTTACGTTGTTATCTAAAGAACACATATCGCAACTTATATTAGTTAGCGATAACAATTCTACATTATTTATAGATAACGTTTACTTTAGTAACGAAGCGCCACCTGCGCCTGTAGTGCCTGCAATTGCAGCACCGGATCCTACTATTGCAGCTGCCAATGTAATGTCGCTGTTTAGTGGTGTATATACTAATGTTCCTGTAGATAGCTGGAATACAGAATGGTCTCAGGCAACTTACGAAGAAGTTTCAATTGCGGGCAACCCCACTAAAAAGTATAGTAATTTAAGCTTCAACGGTATAGAGACTGTTGGGCCAAATGCGCTTGATATTTCTGAGATGACACATTTTAACCTTAATGTATGGTCGTCTGACTTTACACAGCTAAGGATTAAATTGGTTGACTTTGGTGCTGACAACGAATTTCAGGGTGGTGATGATTCTGAACAGGAACTTATATACGAAGCCCCAGTACAAGGACAGTGGATTACATACCATATACCATTAACATCATTTGCAAACCTTACAGGAAGAGAGCATTTGTCTCAATTAATAATTTCAAGTAACGGATCTTCTACTGTATATGTAGATAATGTATTCTTTAATTCGGAAGAAGTTGTAGTCTCTGAACCAGTGACGGCTGCCCCAACCCCAACATTGCCTCAGTCACAGGTAAAATCATTGTTCAGCGGAGCATACACTAATCAGGCAGTAGAAAACTGGAAGACCGACTGGTCTTTAGGTACTATGACAGATGTGGAAATTGAAGGCAACGCCACAAAAAAATATGCAGCTATGGGCTTTGTAGGTACTGATATAGGTATTGCAAACCAGGTGGACCTTACCGGTATGACACACTTTAATATGCATGTATGGTCTGCTGACTTTACAACGTTTACAGTAAAAATAGTTGATTTCGGAGCTAATGGTATTTATGATGGTGGAGCAGATGATTCTACCGGAGAGTATACTGTAGATGCACCGGCTCAGGGAGAGTGGGTTACGCTGGCACTTCCTATCGCTGACTTTACAGGACTTGTAGGTAAAGAGCATATTTCTCAGCTTGTATTTGTAAGCGAGGGCGGAGCTAACATATTTGCAGATAACATTTACTTTAGTAATGGCACTACTGCAGGAAGAGAAGAATTTGCTAAAGCGCAGATGCTTGTGTATCCTAATCCTGCAAGCGATGTAATTACGCTTGAGGCTGGAGATGCAATACAGAAAGTAGCTGTATACAATGTATTAGGGCAGCAGGTTTTAGAAACCTCGCCTAACGCAAATGCTGCAACTTTAAATGTTAGTGAGCTACAAAGCGGTGTCTATATGATTAATACCACAGTAAGTGGCACACAAAGTTCTAGTAAATTTATTAAGAAATAGTTTTAGTTGGATATTTTTATTAGGCCATCCCGAAAGGGATGGCTTTTTTTATTCTTTTCACTTTTATTATTTTTCTTTGTAAATCAGTGTGTTACGCTTTTGTTTAAAATATTTTAAATTATTTTTATATATTCATGCAACCATTTTTAAACACATCTCGTCTATGTTTATAGAAGTCGGGTAGTAATGTAAAATGATAGCCGCAACCAACCAATAACCAAACCGTTTTGAAAGTAATAGCCTTACATCAGGAAGAGAAAGACATCATTGCCCAGGCAGCGGCGAACAACCGCCACGCCCAGCAAAAGATCTACTCTAAGCATGCACCGAAAATGCTGAGCATATGCCGGCAATATGTAAAAGATGTGCAGCAGGCAGAAGATATAATGATAACGGCTTTTATGAAGGTGTTTACCAATCTTAAAGCCTTTGAACATAAAGGCAGCTTTGAAGGATGGATACGCAGGATTATGGTTAACGAATGTATCTCTTATATAAGAGTACAAAAAAAGGTAAGTTTTCTGGAAGATGAATATTATGTAGAAGACACCTTTAATAATATTGAGAGTCAGTTTTCGGTAGAAGATATACAAACGCTGATAGACAGCCTGCCGGACGGGTACAAAATGGTGTTTAACCTTTATGCGATTGAAGGGTTTAAACATCAGGAAATAGCAAAAATGCTGGGGATTAATGAAGGAACATCAAAATCGCAATTATCACATGCAAGGAAGATGCTGAAGGAGCAGATTAACAAATTAAAGAATTATGAAAATGGAACCGAATAATATAGAGCAGGATTTTAAACAAAAGCTGGAGCAAAGAAGGATTCAGCCCTCTGAAATGGCATGGGACAGGCTGGATGCCATGCTATCGGTTGCAGAGAATAAAAAACCGAAAAAGAACAAAACCTGGATGTATATGGCGGCAAGCCTTTTGGTTTTTCTTCTTGTAGGGGCGCTGTTCTTAAAACAGGAAAAACAGGGTAATGGCTTAGAAAATAACCAGAATGGTGTTGTAACTACAGATAGCCAATCGGAAAATGTAACACAACCGGCAATAAACACCACTACAGTAGTAGCTCCCGAAGTACAAGAAGAGGTTGTTGTTACAGAGAAAAAACAGGAAGTGATTAAAACTCCGAAATCAAAAGCAGCAGTAATAAAAGAAGATAAGATAATAAAAGTAGTGCCGGTTCAGCAGCAAGTTGCAGTAACAGATGCTAAAGAGCCACAAAATATAATACAGGATAAAGATGCCGAAACGCTATTAGCATCGGTGTCAGATAATGCTGCTCCCAAAAAGAGATCAACTGTAAAAGTAGACCCTAATACGCTACTGTCTTCGGTAGAGGGCGAGCTTACAGAGAGCTACAGAAGCAAAACTTTTCAGGGAGTTGTAAAAAGCTTTAATACGGTAAAAGTAGCCGTAGCCAACAGGAACCACGAGTAATAATCAACAGAAACATAAATTAATATCATCAAACATGAAAACAGTAACTTTTTATGTTGCGGGACTGCTATGCCTTCTTGCAACGAAACTATCAGCACAGGAAAAGCCGGTAACATTTGAAGACAGGGCTAAAGAAATCTCAAAAAATATTGAGACAATTACCAAACAGCAAAAAGACTCGCTTAAGGTTGAGGTGGAAGCTATAAACATTAAGCAGGAAAATAAAGAGCTAACGTCACAGCAGGCAGAAACGCAAAAAAAGCAACTTGCCGAAATGCGTGCAAAGAAAATTGAAACTCTTGTTGCGGTAGAGGAACAAAAACTGTCTGATCTTGTAAAAGACAAAGTAGACGGTAAAATTGTTACAAGAAGAAGATCGGGCTTTAGTTGGAAATACGAAACGGATGATGATACTACAAAGGTTCGTGTGGTAGAATATAAAAGAACAACATCGCAGTTTGTATTTGCTTTAGGTGTTAACCGCCTGGTTGCCGATGGAGAAGTAGATACCGACAACTATAAGTGGAGGTCTGATTTTTATGAGTGGGGTGTTAGTTGGAATACGAGGCTGCTTAAAACAAATAACTTACTTCACTTAAAATATGGTTTGTCATTTCAGTACAACAATCTTAGGCCGACTGATGACAGGATATTTGTTCTTGACGGAAACAAAACAGTTTTAGCTGCATCGGGGATTGATCTGGATGTTTCACGTCTTACCTATGTAAACATTGTAGTTCCGGTACATTTAGAGTTTGACTTTACTAAGAAAAAAGTAAACGGCGATAAAACATATTATCCATCACATAATAGCTTTAGAGTTGGACTTGGAGGTTATGTAGGTGCTAACATAAAAGAAAAACAGATCATTAAATATGAAAATGAGGATGGTAATACTGTAAAAAATAAAACCAGAGGCGATTTTAATGTAAACGACTTTGTTTATGGTGTAAGTGCCTATGTTGGTTACGGCGAAGTAAGCCTTTATGCTAAATACGATTTACAGCCAGTTTTCAGCAGCAACGAAATAGATCAAAATAATTTGTCTCTTGGCATAAGATTTGATTTCAATTAAATATAAAGGTTAGTTTTGTACTTTGATAAAAGGGTGCTTCTTCATAAGGGAGCACCCTTTTTTTGTTTTATTTAGGTATTGGCTATTAGTATGTTTCGTATTTTTATATAAAATACAGTGTAATGTCACACGATCATTCCCACGGCCATGGCCATTCGCACCATCATACCTCTGCTAAAAATATAAAAGTTGCTTTTTTTCTCAATTTTGGTTTTACTATACTCGAAATTATAGGTGGATTTTATGTGAATAGTGTATCGATACTATCAGATGCTTTGCATGACCTTGGCGACAGTCTTTCTTTGGGGATATCGTGGTACCTGCATAACCGCTCTAAAAAAGAAGCCGACAACAAATTCACTTTTGGTTATAGCCGTTTCTCTATTTTGGGCGCGCTTATAAACAGCGTAATATTAATTGGCGGATCTGTATATGTAATTATAGAGGCTGTTAAAAGGCTTTTTCACCCCGAACCATCTGATGCTCAGGGTATGCTGATATTTGCCATTATAGGTATCACGGTAAACGGTTATGCGGCTTTTAAGCTTAGAAATGGCACATCACTTAATGAAAGGGTAGTAAGCTGGCATTTAATTGAAGATGTCTTAGGCTGGGCTGCGGTACTTGTTGTTTCTATAGTAATGATGTTTACCGATGCACCGTATCTCGATCCGGCACTATCATTGGCTATAACATTATTCATCTTATATAATGTTATAAAAAGGCTTAGGGAAACTTTTGTGATACTCTTACAGGGCACACCCGAAGGTATCGATCCGGAGAAAATTAAAATGGAGATACTGGCAATACCTAATATCGCATCATTACATAACATGAATGTATGGTCGCTTGAGGGAGAGAACCATGTGTTTACAGCCCATATAAAACTAAACAATGTTACCGGTTTTACAGAAGTGCTTGAAGCCAAGCGCAGGGTAAAAGACCTGCTTAAGAAATACCCGTTCTCGCATTATACCATAGAGGTGGAGCTTAAGGATGAATCGTGTGAAATGGCTTCAGGGCATAATCATAACGGACTGGAATCGTAGCTTTATATGTTAAAAAGTAAAAATACCCACTGATGGGTATTTTTTTGTGCTTGTAATAAAGATAGTTTTGACACAGTTTTAGGATTACTACCAATGCACGCATCAATACCGGGAACTGTCCAGGATCGGTATTGCTGATATAAAAGTAGTAGTCATTAGATGTAGTGTATTTCTTTTTTTTTGGTAAATGAAAAGCAGGCTTAGTAAGGGCCTGCTTTTTTATTTTATGTAACTTTGCTTTCCTAATTTTTATAACTCCCATTTAAGTTTTGATATCCAAAAGCTCCATAGATACCGTATTTGAAACCGCCCGCGTAGAAGAGGTTATCGGCGACTTTGTAGTGCTTAAAAAGGCAGGTACAAACTTTAAGGGGCTGAGTCCTTTCAGCAATGAGAGGTCACCATCGTTTATGGTATCTCCCGTAAAACAGATATGGAAAGATTTTAGCTCGGGCAAAGGTGGAAATGCTGTTGCCTTTTTAATGGAACATGAGCATTTTACCTATCCGGAGGCAATTCGCTACCTGGCGAAAAAATATAATATAGAATTAGAAGAAACCGAACAAAGCGAACAGGACAAAGAGCAGGCTAACGAAAAAGAAAGCATGTACCTGGTGTCGGAATATGCCCAGAAGTATTTTCAGAACATATTATTGAATACCGATGAAGGGCAGGCTATAGGTTACTCATATTTTAAAGAGCGTGGCTTTACAGGCGATACTATTAAGAAATTCGGGCTTGGTTATTCTCCCGAAGAATGGGATGCTTTTACTAAAGATGCCTTGGGTAAAGCTTATAAGTTAGATTACCTTGATAAAACAGGTTTTACTATAGTGCGAGAGGACGGCAGGCATATTGATCGTTTTCGCGGGCGTGTCATGTTCCCTATACAAAGTATGTCGGGGCGTGTGCTTGGTTTTGGAGGTCGTATTTTAGGTAATGATAAAAAAGCAGCCAAGTACCTTAACTCTCCCGAGAGTGATATTTACCACAAGAGTAAAGTACTGTACGGTATATTTCATGCCAAGCAGTCAATTGCCAAACAGGATAACTGTTACCTTGTTGAAGGGTATACCGATGTTATACAATTCCACCAGGCAGGTATAGAGAATACAGTAGCATCATCGGGAACGGCCTTAACACCCGACCAGATACGGCTTATCAGCAGGCTTACTAAAAATATAACCGTTCTTTTTGACGGCGATGCAGCAGGTTTAAGGGCTTCCATTCGTGGTATAGATCTTATTCTTGAAGAAGGTATGAATGTAAAGGTGTGTACCTTCCCTGATGGTGAAGACCCGGACAGCTTTGCAAAGAAAACGCCTCATGATGACCTGGTGGCTTACCTTGCAGAAAATGCGAAAGACTTTATTCAGTTCAAGGCCGGCCTCCTTATGGATGAGGCGAAGAATGACCCTGTAAAAAAAGCAGGGCTCATAAGGGATATGGTAACCAGTATCTCTAAAATACCGGACAGGATACAACGTGAAATATACATACAGGAGTGTGCACGTATCATGGATATTTCTGAGCAGGTACTTGCCAGCACATTGGCGCAGCTTGTACAGAAGGATGTTGTAGATGCAGGTAAAAAAGCAAAGGAGCAGCAGGTAGCAAATGTTATGAAACCTGTGCCAGATGATGAAGGCGGTATGCCGGGGCAGCAGCAACCCAGAATTAATATACTTGACAGGGTAGAACAGAAAATAATAGAGATATTATTGCTGTACGGAAATATAGAAGAAGAATTTCAGGATGTATACATAAAGTATGATGAGGAAGGGAAGGAGTTTGAAGAAACCGAAAACAAGAATTATAAGGTTTACGAACGTATCTATCTTAACCTTCAGGAAGATGAAATAGAATTTACCAACCCTATGTTCAAGGATCTTTATAAAGCGATTATAGAGAAATATCTTTCGGGTGGTGAACTTGTTATTGACACGTTCCTGAATGACCTTCACCCAGAGTTACAGCACGTAGCTACCGATGTATATATGCAGGATGAAAAATACTATCTGCACGAGTGGGAAGAAAAAAAGCAGATTCCTGTGAAAGAAAAGGTGGTTACTATTGCCAACTACACCAACGAACATATTGTAGACCTGCGCTGGCTGCTCTTAGGGAGGCTTATACAAGACTTAAAGATGCAGGTGAGCCCGGAAGCAGACAACATGGAAATATTAATGGCTGTGAACGATTACAATACGCTGGTGAATTATCTTTCCCGTAAGCTAAACAGGTTAAGAAGCCAGTTCTATTGAAAACAAATAATCAAATTACCATTTAACCGCATTAACGGTAATAAAAAAACGCCCCGGTAGTAAGTTCGGGGCGTTTGTCTTTTCAGTACAATATCGGTAAGGCAATACCATACAAGTACTTTATAGTAAGTTTTGTTTTTAGAGTGTAGTGTCTAGTGTTTTTACTAAACTATGTCTAATGTTTTCGCTTTGTTTACAAGGTCTACAAGATTTGTAACGTGTAGTTTTGTAAGCAGGCGCAGCTTATAAGTACTTATTGTTTTTTCGTTTAAGTCAAGAAGCTTTGCAATTTCTTTGTTCTTTTTGCCTTCACTAAGGTAACGCAGTACTTCAATTTCTCTTGAAGACAGTTTTCTGTACAAACGTTCAGATTTTTTACCTTTGTTAAGCAGCGCAAGATTTTTCTTTACAGCTTCGCTAAATACAACTTCGCCATCGTTGACTCTTTTGATGGCATTTTCTAATTCTTCCATTTTGGCACTTTTGTGCACATAGGCAGAAACTCCTGCTTTAAGGGCATTAGGAGCATAAATTTGCTCTGCAAGGTTGGTAAAAATAACTACCTTGGTTTCAGGAAATTCCTTGACAAGCGATTTAACAGCGCTGATGCTTGTAAGACCTTCTAATTCAAGGTCAATAACGGCAACATCAACTGTTTTTTTGCCCAATGTGTCAAGAAGGCTGTCCAGGTTGTTAACCACGCCGGCAAAACTAATTTGCGGATTATCGCTAAAATACGATTTCATGCCGTAGTGCACTACGGGGTGATTATCCGCGAGGCATAGTTTGATCATAATTGCTAGATTTTTGGGTTTAGACTATAGTAAATTTAGTAATTTAAATCTTAAAGTATTGTGAATGAAAGAATTTTATTTCAAATTAGGCGGAATTTCGCATACCGGTATTTCTTTCATCTTATGTTGGTTGATCGTATTCAGTCGTTTATAAATTTCAAAAACTTCTTTTTCCCTTCCGGTAAAGTCGTCATGATTTTTTCCGTTTTCCATCTGTTCCATTGCCCATTCCAGTTCGTCATAGTTTGCGCCAAGCTGGTCTTCATCGCTTCTGTCATCACCAAAAAGTCCGTCGGTTGGCTTAGCAGTTATAATTGTGTCTGTAACACCTAAATGCTTTGCCAGCAATCGGACTTCCGATTTTAAAAGGTCGGCAATAGGGCTAATATCTACACCGCCATCTCCATATTTTGTAAAGAAGCCTACACCAAAATCTTCTACTTTGTTACCTGTTCCTGCTACCAGTGCGCTGTGAAGGCCTGCAAAATAATACAAAGTTGTCATTCTTAAGCGGGCTCTTGTATTGGCAAGGGTCAGGTTCAGGATGTATGGGTTTTCAGTTTCAGGTACTTGCTTTTTAAAGGCCTCAAAGATAGGGGTAAGATCGGCATGTGCCGACGTTACATTAGAAAATTTTTCCTTAAGGTTCTTAATATGTTCTTTTGCACGCGAAACGTGGCTGTGTGCCTGGTGTATGGGCATTTCTACACAAAGGGTGGGTAAACCGGTCTGTGCACATAATGTTGAGGTAAGCGCAGAATCAATTCCGCCCGATATGCCTACAACAAAACCCTTAACTCCTGCGTTCTCTGCATATTCATGCAGCCAGTTTACAATATGTTTGTTGATTGTTTCGGCCTGAAAAGCGGACTTGGTTGCCATAATTGTTCAATATTAATGGGTGAGTTGTATATTTGCCGATAAAATTAAAAAAACCTTAATAAGAAATTACTAATAAAATTACAAAATGAAGAAATGTATCCTTATTCTTTCGCTTTTGGTGTTTGTGGTAGCCTGTAAAAAGGAAAGTGAGGCAGAAAGCAAGATAGCCGAGATACCTGCTCCTAAAGTAGCTATTGAGCGTTTTGATAAAGCTTTTTTTGAAGCAGGTGCTCAGGGCCTGCCCGATCTTAAGGTAAAATACCCTTATCTTTTTCCGGAAGGTAACGAAGATGCGGTATGGCTTAACAAGATGAAAGATCCTTTTATGCTTAAGCTAAAAGCCGAATCGGAGAAGAAATATCCTAACCTTGATAAATTGCAGGATGATATGAGTGCTTTTCTTCAGCATGTAAAATATTATTTTCCACAGTTGCCTGTACCCAGGGTTGTTTCGTTAATAACAGACGATACCGATATTAAAGCAGTGTACACTCCTGAGGTTGTAGTTGTGCCATTGAGCCTGTATCTTGGTAAAGACAACTATTTATACGAAGGGCTTAATAAATACGAGATTGAGCAATATGAGCCGTCGCAGATAATGCCGGATATTGTAACTTCTTTCGGATATAATAAAATTGCACCGCCACGCGACAGGCAACTGCTTTCGCTGATGATATACTACGGAAAAGAGCTTTACCTTAAAGATGCACTTATTCCTGAAACACCTGATAATAATAAAATTGGCTATACTAAAGAGCAATTAGAGTGGGCAGAGGCAAACGAGCAGGAAATCTGGAAATACTTTGTGGATAAAAAGCTGTTGTTTGATTCCGACCCGAAATTACCGGCACGATTCATCAACCCTGCGCCTTTTTCAAAATTCTATCTTGAGCTTGATAATGAGTCACCCGGAAGGATAGGCCAGTGGATGGGGTGGCAAATTGTTAAAGCTTACGCAGAAAATAATAAAAATGTACCTTTGCAGGATCTTTTAGCTATGGACGCTAAAACAATTTTTGATAATTCTAAATACAAACCCAAAAAGTAATGTCTGCTAACAATAAAAAAACAGAAATAAAGATACACGTTGAACTTGATGAGAACAATGTTCCGGAAACAATGAGCTGGGACGCACCCGATGGTGGTGTTAAAAATCAGGAGACTAAAGCGTTTATGCTTTCTATGTGGGACAGCAAGCCTCAAGAGAGTATGAGCATTAACCTTTGGACAAAAGATATGCCAGTAGATGAAATGAAGGTGTTTTATCACCAGACGCTTGTTACTATGGCTGAGAACTTTGAACGTGCCACGGGTGACAAAAAAATGACCGATACAATGAGGGATTTCTGTGATTATTTCGCAGAAAAACTGGAAATTACCAAGAAGTAATTTTTTTAAAAGGATATGGAAAGCGGCTTAGGCCGCTTTTTCTTTTACATAGCCAGACGGAGTTGTTCCGGTAAATTTTTTAAAATACTGGTTGAACGAAGCCTTTGTTTTAAAACCACAATCGTAAGCTATAGCCAAAAGGCGGGTATTTTTTTTTGTATTTGTATCTAACCGAATAAGTACTTCCTTAATACGGTATTCGTTGATATACTGGTAAAATGTTTTTCCTGCAAATACATTTAATGTCTCACTAATATGATGCCTGTTGATACCGGATGCAGCAGCAAGTTTTTCCAGTGAGAGATCTTCGTCTTTATACAGTTGTTTTTCCTGTAGCAATGTTTCAAGCTGATTGAAAATAGCTTTGTGTTTCGTGGTGTTTAATGTCAATCTTCGGTCTTCTGAAATGCCAACAGGCACTTCTTCTGTGCTTATATTTTGAACGATTTCTTTTCGTAAAATTACTTCGGGCTGTCCGAACCACAATACTAAAACCGGAATAGCGCCCAATAACATATAAATGATGCTCCGTATGTATGGGTTAATGTCAGCATCCATATTTCCAAAAATCAACAATGCAATTTCTACAAAACCCAATGCTGTAAGAATGCATTTTAACCCTTTGATCAAACTGATGTCGCCGTTTGCTAAATTATCTTTTATAGGAGCCAATATGCCAAAAACAATATGCGACAGTACTATCGGGAAGAACACTATCTTATTATAAAATTGCAGTACCGATGTGGCTTGCCCGGGATAGTGTGCTATGGCGAGAGACGTACAGGCGTACAATGTTATAACCATTATCAACGGGATGAACAGGTACCACATTCTTGCAGGTATAAAGTCGATATCACTCTTCTTTCTGGCGAAGAGGTATAGCAATGGGCCATAAGCGAGCTGTATACCTGTATGCATCCTAAAGGTCACTGCCTCATTGTCTACTGCCGTAAATATATAGAGCTTGGCAGCCAGGTGAATTCCGGAGCATCCCAAAAGTAACAGCAACAGGTAATTTGCCTTGTCTTTTGGTATTCGCAACAGGATAAATGCAATTGCTAAGGCATTCAGTACCAGTCCCGCAAATAAAATGTAATTCATAAGATCTAAATGTGGCTCAAAAATAAGCCTAATACGGTTGCTTTAATGTTAGGTGAATGTTACTAAATAGGTTTTAAGATCGCTTAATGATTAATTAACATTGGTTCAAGTGTTTGTTATATAGTTGTTTGCAGGTACAATTCGTTCGGTATTTACTTTTTTATGATTTTATTATTTAGATGGTCGCACAGGTTTTGTGTTATGCTCAGTTTTGCTCCGGGGAAATTACAAAGGCAGGCCTGTTGCTTTTTACCCGATGTGTTTAACTAATAAAATATTGTATGAAATCTGTTCTGAAAAATCTGATTGCGGTTTTTGTTTTACTATTAATGGGTCATGTTTATGCTCAAAATCCGGCAAAACCACAACGTACTATTGTTGTAATGATTGATGGCTTTGGTGAAGACTATTACCGAAACAGCGATATGCCTAACCTTAATAAAATGGAAAAGGATGGCATTTTTAAAATCGTTCCCTCTATTATGCCAGCAGTTACCAATGTAAACAATGTTGCCATTGCAACCGGAGAACTGCCCAATAAGCATGGTATTACCGGAAACGTATGGTATAATCCTAAAACCAAAGAAGAAGAATTTATAGAAGATCCGGATCTTATCACTGCTCCGACTATTTTCGACAGGGCGAAAACGCTGGGTATCAAGTCTGCATTGTTTTCTGTTAAAAAGAAAACGGTAGATATTATGGCTATCAATACAAATGTATCGTTATGCCCTGAGTGCGATGGCGCTGAAGAATCGGAATGGGCTAAGAAATTTGGTCCGCCACCGGGTGTTTACACTAAAGAAGTTAGCTATTGGATTATGGAGTCGGCGTTGCATACCATGAATAACAATCCTGACCTTGGTTTGATTTACATTCACACTACCGATTACCCTATGCATACCTGGGCGCCCGAAGATCCTAATTCGAAAGAGTTTCTTCATAAGATCGACGAATATATAGGCAAGCTTCATGATGCGGCACCCGATGCTGCGATTCTTGTAACTGCCGACCACGGACTTAATCATAAAGACTTCTGCTGGGATCTGGAAAAAGCCTGCGCTAAACGCAAAACGCCAATAAGGATAGCTATTTCACCTGAAAAGGATCGTTACTTTAAACATCACAGGGGTATGGGAGGTTCTGCTTATGTTTACCTTAAAAAGGCTAAAGATCTTGAAAAAGTTAAAAAGACATTGCTTTCTCTTGATGGGGTGGAGACTGTATTAACCAAACAGGAGGCTATTGAAAAGTATGGATTGTTGCCGGATCGTGTAGGTGATCTTATGGTTTTAGGAAATAAGCTAACCGTGTTTGGCCAACTTGCAGATGTAGAATCAGAAAAACTGCCGGCGAATTACCGCAGCCACGGATCGACTTACGAATGTATAGTTCCGTTATTTGTGTATAACGCAAAACAGGCTCCGGGAGCTTCATTTTTCGACCATAACTACAAATTGGCCGCATGGTTATATCGCTAATTTTCAGATAATTGTTTTATTGCACTTTCTGCTCTCAACAGTGTAATTTAAAAAGTGCAACATTGTTTGGTTTAAAACTCTATCTATGAGTATCTTAATTAAACAATGTTGCACTTTTGGTATTTTAAACGCGTAGTATTCGTGGGGTGCCTGAAAACTTATTCAAGCAGCAGTTATTGCTTCATTTTATCGTGCGAATATTGCAGGTAAATATTGTAATTTGCTTTAAGCAGGTCGGTTTTTATAGCCTGGTTGTACAGCGAATCATTTAAACCATCAATCAGTTTCAGGTCGACAAAATCATATTTGTAGTTAGACAGTCTGTTGATTTCGTTTCTTCCCTCTTCGATCATCTTGAGTTTATCGGCCGGTTTAGTTTTATCAATGGCTGAAACCGTCCTGTCTACAACGATCTTAATTTTGTTGATGCTGTCAAAACTCGGGTATAATCCCAGTTGCGGGTTTTGCGAGATGTACTGCTCAATATATACCTGGAAGTCATTAAGGTTGGTGCTGTAAAAATGCTCCGACTCTTTGTATTGGTCCATTAGCAGGTATTCTACATTTTTATTAGAACCGGTTTCTTTCTGGCATGATACAATACATAATGTTGCCAGTATATAGAATAGGTGTATACGCTTCACTTTAGTGCGGATGGTTAAGATTTATAAAAATCCCTGATTGTCAAAAATTCCCTGGTTTACTTCGCTGATGTAGTCCAGTACCGCGTCACGGCCTGTACCTTCGGTAGAAGATGTTACAAAATATTGTGGCATCTCTGCCCAGTTATTGGCAAGCATCGATTTACGGTATGCAGCAATGTGCTGGTCTACCTTTCCGCGGCTTATTTTATCAGCTTTAGTGAAGATAATACAAAACGGAACCTCAGTTTCTCCAAGATACTCCAGAAATTCGAGGTCTATCTTTTGTGCTTCAAGGCGGATATCTATAAGTACAAATGCGCAAACCATTTGTTCACGGCGTTCAAAATAATCAGTGATAAATTTCTGGAATGTCTCTTTTGTAGACTTAGATACACGTGCATAGCCGTATCCCGGTAAATCGACAAGGAACCAGTTTTCGTTTATCTTAAAGTGATTGATAAGCTGGGTTTTACCCGGTCTTCCGGATGTTTTTGCAAGGCTGTTACGGCCTGTAAGCATGTTGATAAGCGACGACTTACCTACGTTACTCCTGCCGATGAAAGCGTACTCCGGCAACGGCTCTTTTGGGCATTTGCTAACCTCAGAATTGCTTATTATAAATTCGGCAGTATTAATTTTCATGTCTTTGTATTTTGTTGCAAAGTTAGTGTAAAATTTTTTAGGGTATGATTTGACGGTGAATTGCACTAATTTCTATCGTTGCTGATAAATAAGATTGCTCTAATTTGCGGTATTCGTGAAATTCGCGGCAAAAAATCTTCCACAATTTACCACTTTAAATAAAAAACCACGAATTATGGTAATTCGTGGTTTATAGCTATCCGGCGTATGCCGTAAATTATTCTTCTCTTAAAAGGTGTTGTGCAGTATCCAGTTTTTTAAGCCATTCATGCATTAGTCGGTTAAACTCATCCGGGTGCTCCATCATGGCAGCGTGTCCGCATTTATCTATCCAGTATAACGACGAGTTAGGCAGTAGCTTATGGAACTCTTCGGCAACATCCGGAGGTGTTACATTATCGTTCTTGCCCCATATGATACATGTAGGAATATGCATTTTTGGTAAATCCTTAGCCATGTTGTGGCGAATAGCGCTTTTGGCAATCGTAAGGGTTTTAATAAGCTTAATACGGTCGTTTGCCATAGCGTACACTTCGTCTACAATTTCTTTTGTAGCAATGGCAGGATCATAGAATACATCGCCTGCTTTTTTCTGTATGTACTCATAATCACCTCTTCGCGGGTAGCTGTCGCCCATAGCGCTTTCATAAAGGCCAGAACTTCCGGTGATAATAAGCCCCATCATTTTTTCGGGGTACATTTTAGTGTGGTATAGTGCAATATGTCCGCCAAGCGAGTTGCCCAGCAATATTACCCGATCAAAACCTTTATAGGTTATAAAGTCTTTAACCCAGCGGGCAAAAGCTTTTACGTTGGTTTTTAAAATGCTCTGAGTGTAAATAGGGAGTTCCGGAATGACTACTTTGTAGCCTATTTTCGGGAAATACTCCGCTACTCCGCCGAAATTGCTAAGGCCTCCCATAAGTCCATGTAGTATGATTATCGGTGTTCCTTCGCCGGCTTCAAAATAAGTGTATTTACCGTCTTTTTTCGTAGTGTACATTTTCTGTTCTAAACAAATTCAATTATCGCAAATATATAATATTATACCTTAAAAAGAATTTTACTACATAATATTTGGGTTATTTTTTAACCTTTGCGGGCATTTTCGCTCAATTTAAAATTTCAAATCTATAAGTGCCTAAATATCAGTTTTGGTCTTATTAACAAATTTTATGAGTTTTTCGTTTTCTGCACTGTCAATGTTAAGTTGTCTTAAAAAATTATAAATCTTACATTAAATTTTCAGGCAGCCTGCATTTTTTCTAAAAATCGTCTCTACAGGCTTTGTAGGACTTTTTTTTCAGGTGGTAGTAAAACTCCAAAACTTATCAACAAAGTGGTAGGAAGTGGTATAAAGTGGTAAAATATATCTATATTTGCTTTATAAACTGTATAAACGTAACTACTTGAATACCATTATCGGAACATACGAATGTAAGGTAGATTCAAAGGGAAGGCTGATGTTGCCTGCTCCTTTGAAGAAGCAATTGCATGCCGGACTGGAAGATGGATTCGTGTTAAAACGTTCGGTTTTTCAGCCTTGCTTAGAACTGTATCCTATGGCAGAGTGGAATAAAATGATGCAGAAAATAAACAAGCTTAACCGTTTTGTAAAAAAGAATAACGACTTCATCAGGAGGTTTACCGCCGGTGTAAAAGTTATTGAGATTGATGCGACAGGAAGGCTGCTTATACCTAAAGATCTTTTTGTGTTTGCTGAAATGGATAAAGACGTAGTGCTTTCGTCTGCAGTAAATATTGTTGAGATATGGGATAAAGATAAATACGAAAAATCTATCGACGATTCTGCTGTAGATTTTGCAGATCTGGCGGAAGAAGTAATGGGTAATTTAATGGATGACGAAGATGGAATATCATAACCCGGTTTTATTGAAAGAAACGGTTGATGGCCTAAATATAAAGCCGGACGGAATATATGTTGATGTGACCTTTGGTGGTGGAGGCCATTCAAGGGAAATAATGAAAAGGCTGGGGCCGAACGGTAAATTGTTTGGTTTTGATCAGGATGAAGATGCACAGGCAAATATTATAGATGATGAACGTTTTGTGCTGATCCCTGAAAATTTCAGGTTCATTAAAAGGTTTCTTCGCTTTCATAATATTAAAGCTGTAGATGGTATCCTTGCTGATCTTGGTGTTTCATCGCATCAGTTTGATGTTCCGGAGCGTGGTTTTTCTACCCGTTTTGAAGCAGAGCTGGATATGAGGATGAGTAAAAAGAATGAGCTAAATGCTTTTGTAGTAATTAATGATTATGAGGAAGCTGATATAAAAAGGGTTCTTTTTGATTACGGAGAGCTGAAAAATGGTGGAGCGATGGCGCATGTAATTGTAGAGGCAAGAAAAGAAGCGCCTATAAAAAACTCTGAACAGCTTAAAAAAGTTTTGTCAAGGTTTCTTCCCGGGCACAAAAGCAATAAAATACTGGCGCAGATCTATCAGGCAATACGAATAGAAGTAAATCAGGAGATGGATGTGTTGAAGGAGTTTTTAGAGCAGTCGCTTGAAATTCTGAATCCGGGCGGAAGACTGAGTGTTATATCGTACCACTCACTGGAAGACAGGCTGGTTAAGCGCTATATGCGAAACGGAATGTTTGAGGGAGAGCCGGAACGCGATATGTTTGGCAATTTTTCGGTTCCGTTTAAAAGTATTGAAAAACTGATTGTTCCTACAGACGAGGAAATAAAGATAAACAACAGGGCGCGTAGCGCTAAGCTAAGGGTAGCAGAAAAAAAATAAGAGTATGAAAGGCGGGGTTATTAATTTATTGAAAGCAAAATATCTTGTAGACCAAGGGTCTATGAAGAACTGGCGCTTTATAATATTCCTTGTTCTTGTGTGTATTGTTATGATTGCGAACTCTCATAATTACGAGCAAAAAATTTTCAGGATAAGCGCAATGGAGACAGAAGTGAAAGAACTTCGGTCGGAATTTGTAGATATGCGCTCAGAGCTTATGGAGCTTAAGATGGAATCTACGGTATCGCGCAAAATGGAGGAGAGGCAGATTTTTCCTTCGTCGGTACCGCCAACAAAGATCAAAGTAGTAAAGGAAGAGAAAAAAGGATTCTTTGAAAAATTATGGCAGTAGATAACGATAAAAAAATATCGAAAAGGATGTATCTGGTAGCCGCCGCAATTTTTGTGATGGCTCTTCTGGTTACTATCAAGCTTGCCAATATTCAGTGGGTAGAGGGTGATTATTACCGCCAGCTGGCTAAAGAGCGTACGGTTAAGAATTTCACCATTCCTGCCAACAGGGGTAATGTGTATTCTGCTGATGGCAGCCTTCTGGCGACATCTATTCCTAATTATAAGATACGCTTTGATGCTATGGCGCCAAACGCTAAAGATTTTAATAAATATTTGGAGCCGCTGGCCGATTCACTGTCTAAGATGTTCGGAAAGCCATCTGAAGATTACTACAGTGAGCTTAAGAGGGCAAGGGCAAAAAAGAACAGGTATCTTTTGGTAGCGAGGGATTTAAGCTTTACCGAGTACATGCGTATAAAAAGTTTTCCGCTTTTTAACCTGGGCGCTTTTAAAGGTGGAGTTATAACAGAGCAGAGAACGATCCGTGAGCATCCTATAGGTAAAATTGCAAAAAGGACTATCGGTTATGATGAGCTTGACTATGCAGGAAATAATAAAAAGATTGGTATAGAAGGGGCTTTTGCCAGATACCTTAATGGTAAAGATGGCAAGCGAATGATGCAGAAGATTGCTAAAAACCAATGGAAGCCAATTAGTGATAATAATGAAGTAGAGCCTGTTGACGGTCTTGATATAGTATCTACCATAGATGTTTACATTCAGGATATTGCCCACCATGCGTTGCTTAAGCAATTAGAGCATTACGAGGCAGACCACGGTTGTGTTGTAGTGATGGAAACCAAAACTGGTTACATAAAAGCAATATCTAACCTGGGGCGTGCAACAGACGGCTCTTACTATGAAACGATAAACTATGCTGTAGGAGAGTCTCAGGAGCCGGGATCTACATTTAAGCTTGCAGGGCTTATTGCTTTGCTTGAAGATAAAAAAGTAGATACCAGTAAGGTGTACGATTGTAAAGGTGGCGATATAATTATTCACAAGCGCCATGTGCGCGACTCTAAAAAAGGTGGATACGGTAAAGTATCGCTGGCAAGAGGATTTGAGTTGTCATCTAATACAGTGCTTGTTCAGGCAGTGTATGAAAATTATAAAGATGAGCCGCAGGCTTTTGTAGATAGGCTTAACAGTTTCGGACTTAATAATAAGCTGGGTATTTCTATAATAGGTGAAGGCAAACCAAGTATACCACAGCCGCAGGATAAGTCGTGGTCAAGAGTGTCGCTTCCATGGATGGGCTTTGGTTACGGAGTACACTTGACACCATTGCAGACACTTACATTTTATAATGCGGTAGCAAATAACGGCGAAATGGTAAAGCCCTTGTTTGTTCAGGAGATTAAAGAATGGGACAGGACAATTAAAAAGTTCGATAAAGAAGTTATCAATCCTAAGATATGTTCTCAGGAAACTATAAATAAAGTTAAGGCTGTAATGAAGAATGTGGTTAAAAAAGGTACAGGTTCAAAACTGTATTCACCTAATTTTTCTATGGCAGGAAAAACAGGTACTGCACAGGTTAACTATGGTGGAGGTAAAGGAGATGAGATGTATTACTCATCATCGTTTGCAGGTTACTTCCCGGCAGAAAACCCACAGTACTCATGTATCGTAGTGGTGCATAAGCCAAGCCGAAGCAAAGGTATTTATGGTGCAGATGTATCGGGGCCGGTTTTTAAAAGAATCGCCCAGAAAATATATACCGATGTTCCTTCTACCAATAAGGTGAAGAAACTAAACGGAAAGATTAAAGAGCAGGAGCAGTTATATGCTTCATATTATGATAAAGAGGCAAAAGCTAAAGATGTAATACCAAACATAGTTGGTATGAGTGGTATGGATGCCGTGGCTCTGCTTGGTAACATGGGGCTTAAAGTACAGGTAATAGGCGTTGGTAAAGTAAAAAAACAATCGCTGAAACCAGGAGAAACAGTTAGTAAAAATCAAACCATAACACTGGAATTATCGTGATTTTAAGGGATATTTTATACAGGGCATCTATTGAGGCGGTGAAAGGCGCCACAGATATTGATGTGAGCAAAATTGAGTTTGATTCGCGCCAGGTTAAAGAAGGTGACGTATTTGTGGCTATCCGCGGTACGGTCAGTGATGGACATAGCTTTATTGATAAAGCCGTAAGCCTTGGCGCAGCAGCAATTGTTTGCGAAGAAATGCCACACGAAACTGTTGAAGGCATCACTTACATTCAGGCTAAAAGTGCAAGTGCAGCATTAGCACACATGGCGGCTAACTATTACGGTAACCCGTCGCACAATGTAAAGCTTGTTGGTATAACAGGTACTAACGGTAAAACTACTATAGCATCATTGCTATATCAGTTGTTTAAAAATGCAGGATACAAAACAGGGCTGTTAAGCACTGTAAAAATAATGGTAGACAATACGGAGTATAAAGCTACGCATACAACGCCCGATTCGCTTACTATAAATAAGTATTTAAAAGAGATGGAAGAAGTGGGCTGTGAGTATTGCTTCATGGAAGTAAGCTCTCACGGTATCCACCAGAACAGGACAGCAGGCCTTGAGTTTGCGGGTGGTGTATTTACCAATCTGTCTCATGATCACCTGGATTATCACAGCTCTTTTGCGGAATACAGGGATGTAAAGAAAAGGTTCTTTGACGAATTGCCAAAAGGTTCTTTCGGACTTGTTAATGTTGACGACAAGAACGGACTTATAATGCTTCAGAATACAAAAGCTAAAAAGCTTACGTATGCACTGAAAACGTATGCCGACTATAAAGCAAATATACTGGAAAACCAGTTGTCGGGACTACTGCTTAAAATAAACGAGCAGGAAGTATGGGTTAAGCTTATAGGGACTTTCAATGCGTATAACCTGCTTGCTATTTATGCTACGGCGGTTAACCTGGGCCTTGAAAATGTAGAGGTATTGCGACTTATGAGTGAGTTGGAAAGTGTTTCAGGAAGGTTTCAGTTTATAGTGTCTGAAAGTAAGGTAACTGCTATTGTAGATTATGCACATACGCCTGATGCGTTAGAGAATGTGCTGAGCACTATTGAAAATATTCGCACGCGTAACGAACAGCTTATCACAGTTGTAGGTTGTGGTGGCGACAGGGATAAAACAAAACGCCCGATTATGGCGCACATCGCATCAAACATGAGTGATAAAGCAATTTTTACTTCAGACAATCCGCGTAGCGAAGTGCCTGAAGATATTATTGAAGATATGGAAAAGGGTGTAGAGCCCCAGAATTATAAAAAAACAATTGCGGTGGTAGACAGAAAACAGGCTATAAAGATTGCCTGTCAGCTTGCAAGACCAAACGACATTATACTCATAGCCGGAAAAGGGCATGAGACCTATCAGGAGATTAAAGGGGAGCGTTTTCACTTTGATGACATGGAAACAGTAAAAGAGATTTTAGAGCAATTAAACAAATAGCGGGAACATATGCTGTATTATTTATTCGAGTATTTAGACAAACAGTTAGATGTGCCGGGCACGGGGGTGTTTCAGTATATAACTTTCCGTTCCGGTTTGGCAATTATATTGTCGCTCCTAATCTCTACCGTTTTTGGTAAAAAGATCATCAATTTCCTTAGAAAACAGCAGGTGGGTGAAACAGTTCGTGAGCTGGGCCTTGAGGGTCAGTCGCAGAAAGCAGGTACGCCAACAATGGGAGGGCTTATTATTATCATCTCAACGCTTATACCTGTGATATTGCTTGCCAAGCTGGATAATATCTATGTAATGCTGCTTATCATCACCACATTATGGATGGGTACAATTGGTTTCATTGACGATTATATTAAAATATTTAAGAAAGATAAAGAAGGTCTTAAAGGTAAATTTAAAGTGGTAGGCCAGGTAGGGCTTGGATTGATAGTAGGGTATATACTTTACTTTCACCCGGCAGTAACGGTAAGGACTGATACCGGAAAGGTAAACATCTACAATCAGCAGAGTGTAAATGTTATCTCTCAGGGAGGTCAGGAAGAAAAATCGACAGCGACTACTATTCCGTTCTTTAAAAATAATGAGTTTGATTATGCCGAGCTGCTTTCATGGGCAGGCGATGGCTACAAAGATTATGCATGGCTGATATTTATACCGATTGTGATCTTTATTATCACTGCGGTATCTAATGGAGCCAACCTTACCGATGGTATAGACGGGCTCGCCGCGGGAACATCGGCAATTGCTGTACTCGCATTGGGCATCTTTGCATTTGTATCTGGTAATATTATTTTTTCAAATTACCTGAATATAATGTACATACCCAATTCGGGAGAAATGACGGTGTATATAACTGCGTTTGTGGGGTCGCTCATAGGTTTCCTCTGGTATAATACCTACCCCGCGACTGTGTTTATGGGAGATACGGGAAGTTTAACCATAGGTGGAATTATAGCAGTACTGGCAATAGCAGTTAGAAAAGAGTTACTGATACCTGTACTGTGCGGTATCTTCCTGGCAGAAAACCTTTCGGTAGTGCTTCAGGTAGGATACTTTAAATACACGAAGAAGAAATTTGGTGAGGGCAGAAGGATATTTTTAATGTCGCCACTGCACCACCACTACCAGAAAAAGGGATATCATGAAAGTAAGATCGTTACCCGCTTCTGGATCGTAGCCATACTGTTAGCAATATTCTCACTGGTATCCTTAAAGCTAAGATAGATTATGAGACTAGTTATACTTGGTGGAGGGGAAAGCGGTGTTGGCACTGCTATCCTGGGAAAGAAGAAAGGTTATGATGTTTTTATCTCTGATTTCGGGAAGATAAAAAACAATTACAAAGAAGTTCTTGCACTTAATAAACTGGACTGGGAAGAAGAAAAGCATACGGAAGAATTAATTCTAAATGCAGATGTGGTAATGAAGAGCCCGGGAATACCTGATAAGTCGCCCATTGTAAAGGCGATTAGAGCAAAAGGGATTCCAATAATATCGGAGATTGAGTTTGCTTACCAGTTTTTGGATGTTGATACAATAGGTATTACCGGAAGCAACGGTAAAACCACCACGACAATGCTAGCGCACCACCTGCTAAAGCAGGGTTCACTAAATGTGGGACTGGCGGGAAATATTGGTAAAAGCTTTGCCTGGCAGATTGCCGAAAATAAGCACGAGGGATATGTATTGGAGTTGAGTAGCTTTCAGCTGGACGGTATAGAAACATACAGGCCGCATATAGCAGTGATAACCAACATAAGCCCTGACCACCTGGATCGCTACGAGTACAAATATGAGTTGTATATAGCGGCAAAGTTCAGGATAACGATGAATCAGACAGAAGACGATTTTCTGATCTATGATGCAGATGATGAGATTATTTCAAAATGGCTGGAAAGCAACACGATCAAAGCACAAACCATTCCGTTCTCGCTGACTAAGGAGGTTGAAAACGGGATTTACGTAAAAGAAGACACTATTATCAGCAACATTAATAAAGACGAATTTACCATGCCTACCAACGAACTGTCACTAGAAGGAAAACACAATATCAAAAATGCAATGGCAGCAACAGCAGTTGCGCAATTAATGCGTATAAGGAAACAAACGATAAGAGAAAGTCTTTCTAATTTCCAGGGGGTAGAGCATCGTTTAGAGAATGTATTAAAAATACAGAACGTACAGTATATCAACGACAGTAAAGCAACTAATATCAACTCAACATTTTATGCTCTTGACAGCATGAAAACCCCAACCGTATGGATTGTTGGTGGTGTTGATAAGGGTAATGATTATAGTGAGCTGATGTCTTTAGTTAGAGAAAAAGTAAAAGCAATAGTGTGCCTGGGTGTTGATAACAGGAAAATAATGGATGCTTTTAGCAATGTGGTAGATGTGATGGTAGAAACATCAAGCATGGCGGAAGCTGTAAAAGTGGCACAAAAACTAGCCGAAAAAGGTGATACAGTATTGTTATCTCCGGCATGTGCAAGTTTTGATTTATTTGAAAATTACGAAGAACGCGGAAAGCAATTTAAAAACGCGGTTCAGAATTTATAAGATATAAAATAGTCGCTCTGTCATTCTGAGCGAAGTGCAATGGAGTCGAAGAATCTCAAAATGAGATATCTCCCTATGGTCGAAATGACAAAAAAGAATATAAAAACAAATGAAAGAACTAATCAATAACCTGAAAGGAGACAAAGGCATATGGTCATTCGTGATGCTGCTTGCGCTTATCTCGTTCATGCCGGTTTTCAGCGCAAGCACAAACCTTGTGTATGTAATCGGTAAAGGGTCAACTATTGGTTACCTGGTTAAGCATTTGGTTCATATTTTCATTGGTTTCGGTCTTATTTATTTTGTGCATAAGGTGCCATATCATTATTACAAGGGGATATCGCAGATAGCCTTGCCAATTGTGGCACTGCTGCTTATTTATACCTTCCTTCAGGGTACGGTGATAGACGGTGCAAATGCCAGCCGTTGGATAAAAGTGCCTTTTATAGGGGTAACTTTCCAGACATCGGCACTGGCGTCTATAGTGCTTATGGTATATGTAGCGCGCTACCTTGCCAAGATGGAAGACAAAGAAATTACATTTAAGGCATCGCTCTTGGAATTATGGCTTCCGGTATTTGCTATACTGGCACTAATATTACCGGCCAACTTCTCTACGGCAGCACTTATCTTTTCGATGATATGTATGCTTGTATTTGTAGGCAGGTATCCGTTACGCTATTTAGGAACGATCATCGCGGCAGGAATGCTATTCCTTGCGTTGTTTGTTGGTTTTGCGAAAGCATTTCCGGATGCAATGCCAAACAGGGTAGATACCTGGATGAACCGTTTGGAACGATTTACATCGGATGAGCCTAACGAGGACGATTACCAGATTGAAAAAGCAAAAATTGCTATAGCATCGGGAATGGTATACGGGCTAGGTCCGGGTAAGAGTGTTCAGAAGAACTTCCTTCCGCAGTCTTCTTCCGATTTTATCTTCGCCATTATTGTTGAAGAGTACGGGCTGGCAGGTGGATTGGCTGTACTTACTTTATATCTAATGTTGTTTTTCAGGTTTCTGGTAACAGCACATAAGTCGAAATCGCTCTTTGGTAAATTACTGATCGTGGGACTTGGTTTCCCGATAATCTTCCAGGCACTTATTAATATGGGTGTGGCGGTAGAACTTCTTCCGGTAACGGGACAGACATTGCCGCTTATAAGTAGTGGTGGTAGTTCGGTTTGGATGACATGTATATCCATAGGTATCATTATCAGCGTTACGAAGAAAGAAGAAGAGATAGCGCAGGAAGCAGCAGAAAAAGAAGAACGCGAAGCAACATTGCAACGCATGATAGACGAGCATATACTTAGGGAACAACATGAAGAGGAAGCGAAAGCACTGGCAGAAACCGAAGGCGAAGTGCAATCTTCGCAACCTGCGGCCTTCTCAATAGAAGACAGGTCGAAGAACCCGATGAGTGCAGTGTTTGGAAAGTAGATATTAGTGGACTGTCCGATGTCGGAAGTCCGAAGTTTATAAGCAGGGAGCTGAACTTTGCAGCTTAGCTACTCTGCTACTTTGAAACTATAAGATGGAAAAAAAGAAATTCATATTAAGCGGTGGCGGTACAGGCGGGCACATTTACCCGGCCATTGCTATTGCTAATGAATTAAAAGAAAGATTTCCTGATAGCGAGATACTGTTTGTAGGTGCCAGCGACAAGATGGAGATGCAAAAAGTACCTCAGGCAGGATATAAGATCATTGGTTTGTGGATTGCAGGTATACAAAGAAAGCTAACGCTTGACAATGCAATGTTTCCACTAAAGCTAATGAGCAGCATTTTAAAATCGAGAAAGATTATAAAAGAGTTTAAGCCAGATGTGGTGATAGGTACAGGTGGTTTTGCCAGCGGGCCTTTGCTACGCGCAGCCGGAGGAATGGGGGTTCCGACGGTTATCCAGGAGCAGAATTCGTTTCCCGGGAAAACCAATAAGTGGCTGGCTCAAAAGGCAAAAAAAATATGTGTTGCCTATGATAACCTTGAACGATTTTTTCCGGCGGAGAAAATAGTGTTTACAGGAAATCCGGTTCGCAGCGACATACTGGATGTAGAAGGTAACAGGGAAGAAGCTATAAAACGCTTTGAGCTAGATCCGGAAAAGAAAACATTACTGGTTTTAGGCGGCAGCCTTGGTTCGAGAAGAATTAACCAGTTGATAGCAAAAGAGGTTACGTGGCTTTTAGCACAGGGGGTACAGGTAATATGGCAGTGTGGTAAATTTTATTTTGAAGAGTACCAGCATTTCGGCGATAAAGAGAATGTAACCGTACTGTCATTCATAGACAGGATGGATTTGGTGTATGCTGCGGCAGATGTGGTAATATCACGTTCGGGGGCATCATCAGTGTCAGAACTTTGTCTTGTAGGTAAGCCGGTGTTGTTTATTCCGTCGCCAAATGTAGCTGAAGATCACCAGACTAAAAATGCACAGGCTATTGTAGATAAAGAAGGCGCATTGTTATTGAAAGAAGCGCAATTAGATACACAGTTTCAGCCCGTATTTTCTGATTTGATAACCAATCAGGAGAAGCAGCAAAAACTGGGTGCGAACATAAAGACGCTCGCAAAAGCAAATGCTACTAAAGATATAGTTGAGGAAATTACAAAGTTACTGAGGGACTAAGGTACTTAGGGAAACTTTATAACGATAATAATATTAGAAGGAGCTTTTAGAAACCTAAGATTCTAAGCACCTAAGAAACTTAAAAAGAAGAATGGATTTAAACCAGATACATAACGTCTATTTTGTAGGTATTGGAGGCATTGGAATGAGTGCCCTTGCCCGCTATTTTAAATTTATAGGCAAGAATGTAGCCGGTTATGACAAAACACCAACGCAGCTTACAGATGAACTAAAGGCGGAGGGTATAGCGATCCATTTTGATGATAAGGTAGAGCTAATTGCGCTGCCGTTTCTGAATAAAGAAAATACGCTGGTGGTAATAACACCTGCGGTGCCTAAAAATCACCTGCAATGGAACTACTTCCTGCAAAACGGATTTGTAGTTAAAAAACGTGCGGAAGTATTGGGTATTATTACCAAAGACACCTACTGTTTTGCAGTGGCAGGCACACATGGTAAAACAACTACGTCGAGCATTTTGGGACACGTACTGTACGAAAGCGGACTTGATGTTACAGCCTTTTTGGGTGGTATTGTAGAAAACTATAATTCTAACCTTATTGGTAGCGGTAAAACAATAACGGTTGTCGAGGCAGATGAGTTTGATCGTTCGTTTCTTCACCTGCATCCGAATATTGCCTGCGTAACGTCTATGGATGCTGACCATTTGGATATTTATGGCGATACAGCTTCAATAGAGGCATCGTTCAGGGAGTTTGCAGATAAGGTAGAGGATAAAAGGAATTTGTTTGTTACCAACGGCCTTCCGTTAGAAGGGGTTACTATAGGAGTAGGCGGGGGTGAGTTCTCTGCAGTAAACATCCGTATTGAAAACGGATGGTATGTATTTGATGTGGTTACACCTCATGAGACGATTACAGATCTAAAATTTGCATTACCGGGTCATCATAACCTTACCAATGCGCTTTTAGCATTCGCTATGGCAAAAACATACGGAGTTCCGTCTGACGATATAAGAAAAGCATTGGAGACTTTTAAAGGGGTTAAAAGAAGGTTTTCATACCAGATTAAAAAACAAGGTTTGGTGTACATAGATGATTATGCGCATCATCCAACAGAAATAAACGCGGTACACCAGGCGGTTACAGAGTTGTACCCCAATGAAAAAGTGTTGGCTGTGTTTCAGCCGCACCTTTTTAGCCGCACAAAAGATTTTGCCGATGGGTTTGCAAAAAGCCTGTCTGCTTTTGAGAACATAGTGTTGCTGGATATTTATCCGGCACGCGAACTGCCGATGGAAGGAATAACTTCTAAATGGCTGTTGGAAAAGATAGAGAACCCGAACAAAAAAATGGTTTCAAAGACCGATCTGCTTCCGCTTTTAAAGATGTCGGATGCTACGGTTATAATAACCATTGGAGCGGGTGATATAGGTGAGATGGTGCCGGAAATTAAGAAGGTTTTAGATGAAAAAAATTAACTGGAATAACATAAGATTGGTGCTGATTTTCGGCGTCGTGATTTTCCTGTATTCTTTTACATCAAAACGTAATGAAAACAGGTTGCTAAAAGAGGCTGATATTGAATTTGCAGAGGCTGAGGACTTTATTACGCATGAGAAAGTTAATAACTTGTTGATACAAAATTTCGGGAGTATAAAAAGCATCCGAAAAGATAAATTAGATTTGAATAGCGTGGAAAAATCCCTTGACAAAAACCCAATGATTGACAAGGCAGAGGTTTACGCTACGGTAGATGGGAAATTGAAGGCGATAATTTCGCAACGAAAGCCTATTGCCAGAATTTTTCAGGGGAGCAATTCGTTTTATATAGATCAAAAAGGTAGCAAAATGCCCTTGTCAGAAAGTTATACCGCAAGGGTGCCTCTGGTAACAGGCGAAGTAGATAGCATAGATAAGCAAAGGCTTAATAAACTGCTTAACTACATCAACGATGATGGCTTCCTTAAAAAGAATATTATAGGGCTGGAGGTTAAGTCTACGGGCAGCCTCAGGATGAAGACAAGAAACTATGGTTACGAGATTGTTTTTGGGAGTCCGGTAAACATAGAGAAAAAATTTAATAATTATAAGGCATTCCTCCAGGATGCGGTAAAAGATACACTGATAGATCAGTACAAAACAATAAATCTGAAATTTACACAACAGGTTGTGTGCACCAAAAAATAGGGGTTATGGAAAAAGACAGCATTGCAGTAGGTTTAGATATCGGGACAACGAAGATTGTCGCGATGATAGGCAGGAAAAATGAGTATGGAAAACTGGAGATACTAGGTGTTGGAAAATCCAAAAGCCTTGGTGTGGCCAGAGGTGTTGTTAATAACATTACACAGACGATACAGTCTATTCAGCAAGCTATAGTGGAAGCTGAAACGGATAGCGGATATAAAATAAACGATGTGGTGGTAGGTATTGCCGGCCAGCACATACGCAGTATTCAGCACAGTGACTATATCAGCAGGAATAATCCTGAAGAAGTGATAGGTGATGCAGATATCGATTTGCTTATCAATCAGGTGCACAAACTTGCAATGCTTCCGGGTGAAGAGATCATCCACGTATTGCCGCAGGAATTTAAAATTGACGGTCAGAATGAAATAAAAGAACCTATCGGTATGTATGGCGGAAGGCTGGAAAGCAGCTTCCATGTTGTTGTAGGTCAGGCATCATCCATTCGTAATGTAGGGCGATGCATAAAAAGTTCAGGCCTTGATCTTTCAGGTTTAACCTTAGAGCCTTTGGCTTCTGCAGATGCAGTATTAAGCCAGGAAGAAAAAGAAGCAGGTGTAGCGCTTATCGACATAGGTGGTGGTACAACAGACCTTGCAATCTTTAAAGATGGTATCATTCGCCATACGGCAGTTATACCTTTTGGAGGTAATGTTATTACAGACGACATCAAAGAAGGATGTTCTATTATAGAAAAACAGGCCGAATTGCTTAAGGTAAAATTCGGATCGGCATGGCCGGGTGAAAATAAAGACAACGAGATTGTTTCTATTCCCGGATTACGCGGACGCGAGCCTAAAGAAATTTCGCTTAAAAACCTGTCTAAAATTATCCATGCCCGCGTGGTAGAGATCATTGAGCAGGTGTTTGCAGAGATCAAGGCTTACGGGCACGAAGATCCACGCAAGAAACTTATAGCCGGCATTGTATTAACAGGCGGCGGTGCTCAGTTAAAGCACATCAAACAACTGGTAGAATACATTACAGGTATGGACACCAGGATAGGCTACCCTAACGAGCACCTGGCAGGCAATTCAGACGAAGAGATATCAAGCCCGCTATATGCAACAGCAGTAGGACTTGTAATGAATAGCCTTCGCAACAATACCCAAAGCGCAACACCGCTGGTAGAATTGCAAAAACCGGTAGAACAGCCTGTATATAGGCAACCGGTAGTACAGGCAGTAGTTATTCCCGAACCCGTAGCAGAAGTGCACGAAGAGGAGCTGGAGACAGTAGCGGTACAACAACCGGTACGGAAAGTAGAAGAGTCTACAGAGAAAAGAGTAAAGAGGTCATTTTTTGACAAATACATTGACAAGATTAAAGATTTTTTAGATAACGCAGAATAAAACCCGATTGATATGATGAGCAACTCAGAATTTGGAAGCATTTCGTTTGATTTACCCAAAAATCAGTCAAACGTGATCAAGGTAATTGGTGTTGGTGGAGGCGGTAGCAACGCTATAAACCACATGTTTAAGCAGGGAATCAAAGGTGTTGATTTTATTGTGTGCAATACAGATTCACAGGCTTTGCAAAATAGCCCTGTGCCAAACAAAATACAGCTGGGTATCGGACTTACCGAAGGCCTTGGTGCAGGAGCAAACCCTGAAGTAGGACAACAGTCTGCTTTAGAGAGTATAGATGATATTGAGAAAATGCTGGATACCAATACCAAGATGATTTTCATCACGGCAGGTATGGGCGGTGGTACCGGTACCGGTGCGGCTCCTGTAATTGCACAGCTTGCCAAAGAAAGAGATATTCTTACTGTAGGTATTGTTACCATTCCGTTCCAGTTTGAAGGTAAGGTACGTTCTGAGCAGGCACTATCGGGTGTGGAAAGGCTTAGAAAACAAGTTGACTCTTTAATCGTTATCAACAATAATAAGCTACGTGAAGTGTATGGTAACCTTGGCTTTAAAGCAGGGTTCTCTAAAGCGGATGAAGTGTTAGCAACTGCCTCAAGAGGTATTGCTGAAGTTATTACGCACCACTACACACAAAATATTGACCTTAAGGATGCCAAAACGGTACTGTCTAACAGTGGTACTGCAATAATGGGATCGGCTATTGCGTCGGGCGATAACCGTGCTAAAGAAGCTATTGTTGAAGCTTTGGATTCTCCACTATTAAACGACAACAAGATTACAGGCGCTAAAAACGTATTGTTACTTGTTGTTTCGGGAACCAACGAGATCACTATTGATGAGATTGGTGAGATCAATGATCACATCCAGTCTGAAGCAGGTCATAATGCTAATATCATTATGGGTGTTGGTGAAGATGAGTCTCTTGGAGATGCAGTTGCTGTAACCATTATTGCTACAGGCTTTAATATAGAGCAGCAAAACGAAATTGTAAATACAGAGCCTAAAAAAATAATACATGCGCTTGAGGAAGGACAAAAACTTGTTCATAACCTTACGCATAACCCAATGGTTGCCTTTGATCTTTCTGCTCCGGCAGAAAAGCCAAAAGCAGAAACCAAGCCTGAACCTGTTGTTGAAGAAAAGATCGTTTTTTCGCTTGAGGAGGAGGTAGAGGAAAAAAAGCCGATAGCTGAAGTGGTAGAAGCTGAGCTTCCTTCTTCAGAATACATCAATAACCTTGACGTGTTTTTTGAGATCGTAGCTCCGGAACCTGTTCGTGTGCAAGCACCGGCACCTGTTGTCGCAGCACCGGCAGCAGCAGCAACTGCATATACTGAAATTAGAGACGTAAGGGAAATTGAGGTTTTTGAACCTGAGTTCGTTGTAGCAGCGAAAAAAGAAGAAGAACAATTTATGTTCTCTTTTGACCTGTCTACAGATAATGTGCGTAAAGAAGAGAAAATGTTCTTTAACCTTAACGACGAAACACGCGATATTAAAGTAGTTGAGCCTGTACAGGTAATACCGGTTACAGAAGTTAACGAATCTGGTATAGTGAGATATTCTCTTGAAGAGTATCTTGAAAAAGAGAATGAATTATTACAGTCTAAGCCCGCTGCAAAGGTTGAAGAGCCAATTGCACCTGAGCTTAACCTTACAATGAAAACTGCTCCTCAGCCGGAGACACCTAAGTTTACTCCTGCTAACGAGGAAGTTTCACCAATGGAAATGACAATCGAGGAAACACTTCGTTTAAGGGCTGAAGAAAGAAGAAGAAAGATGAAGGAGTTTAATCATAAATTCCACAACAGTTCTTCAAGGGTAGATGAATTTGAAAGAGAACCTGCTTACAAAAGAATGGGTATCGACCTTAACGATTCCCGTGTAGACAATAGCAAATCGCGCTTGTCTTTAGGAACAGATAGCAACGACGACTTACAGTTGCGTTCTAACAACTCGTTCCTGCATGACAATGTAGATTAACTAACCCAAATGTGAACCTTTGACCCGAAAATATTCTAGTATTTTCGGGTTATTTTTTTATCTTCGCATGCATAATAAATAATACTATGAGTTTACAAACCGATATCATGGAAGGCATCAAAACTGCCATGAAAGCTAAAGATACTGTTACACTTGAATCATTAAGAGCTGTCAAGTCGGCTTTATTGCTTGCGCAGACAGAGAATGGTGCAGCAGCAGAACTTTCTCAGGAAGACGAGATAAAACTACTTCAAAGGCTAGTAAAACAGCGTAAAGACAGCGCAAATATATATCTAGAGCAAGGTCGTCAGGATCTTGCAGATCCGGAACTTGAGCAGGCAGCAGTTATTGAAAAATTTCTTCCGGCACAGTTAACTGAAGAAGAAGTAGAAGCTGTAGTAAAGAAAATTATTGCTGACAATGGTTTTGCAGGAATGACAGACATGGGCAAAGTAATGGGTATTGCTTCTAAAGAGCTTGCCGGTAGTGCCGATGGTAAAACTATTTCGACAGTAGTGAAAAAATCATTATCATAAATTGATAGTTATATTGTTGGATTTTTTGACGCTTAGAAAGAGATCAAAAAATCCGATAATATAATAGTTTAAAATAAAACTGGCCTCATGGCTCAACTGGATAGAGCACTGGATTTCGGCTCCAGCGGTTGGGGGTTCGAATCCCTCTGAGGTCACGAATAAATAAAAAACGCGGTAAAAACGCAGAGCTTGCTCGAAGTGTTTTTACCGCGTTTTTTATTTTCAAAGCTGAGCTTTGGGGATGGGCGTAGCCAATCCCTTTCGGGATTATATTCTTTAAAACGCAGAGCTCGCTCTAAGTGTTTTTACCGTGTTTTTTATCTTCAAAGCGGAGCTTTAGGGGTGTTCGGAGCAAGTGACGTTTACTTAAAAATTAAAGCAAGAAAAAGCCCTGTATTACAGGGCTTTTAAATTTATTCTTTTACAATTTTTTCCTGGAAAGTATTTCCATCGCTGGTATTGACCGTAAGAAGGTAGATGCCTGAAGGATAATTTTCAAAATTTAATTGTAAAGCGTACTCATCGTTCGAATCTTTGGATAGAATAACTTTTCCGTCAAGTGTTGTTACTGTGACTTTAGAGATCTCCAGATTATTAACTGAAAGATTCAGGGTTGATATCACAGGATTAGGATAAGCTGTAAGTCCAAAATTATCAGCACTGTTTGATGATTGCTTCTTCGATTTGGTACAAGGTCCTATTTCTGCAAGAAAAGTCGATCCGGATTTAATATACGAACCATCTTTAAGCTCTACCAGTTCGCCAGCTCGCAGCGTGCTGTCATATCCTCCGGGTACACCGTAATTTGATGCCGTTACTACCGTTACAGATGCCTGATAAACAACTGGTGAGCTAGTTTCAAATGTTGATAGATAGACGTTAGCAGCACATGCCTGGGCGTGCAGGTTTATAGCACCGAGAATGAAGGTTATTGCAATTAATAATTTTCTCATAATACTGTTGTTTTATTATTTTTTAGCCGAGAAGTTCATAAACATCTCTTTCAATTCTTTAATCTCTTCAGCTTGTTTTTCATTTACCTTATTCTGTTCGATAATGTATAATGTAAGCTCTTCGATTTTTTCCTGTTGAATTTTTGCTATTTCACCAAGAGAGATGCCGTTTTCTTCTACTTCTTTGGCAGATGGAACATTTATAAGGTGTCCTTTGTCTGTAATATGCTGCTCTACTTCTTTAAGCGTTGGTAGCTTATAATTGTCTTCGAATACATAATCTGCCCAGGTTGTAGCTACACGGATTTCTTCTGCAAGTATACCTCCCTGAACAAAAAATTTATAGTTTGATACATCCACAGACCCAGCTGTAGTTGGGAAGTTATTAACTGCGATACCTACTTTTCCGGTAGCAAAGTCGCCTTTCAGAAGTGGCGCAGGCATCCATAAATCATAATCTTCTATTATAAGGGTGTTATCTGTAACCTCGCCAAATCCTGCATGGTTGCCTAAGAAGATGTTTCCAGATCCTTTAGACTGCCATCCTGAATCAATACCTATAAAAATATTAGAGTCGCCAATCGATTCTTCTCCTGCAAGTGCACCGATAAATGTGTTTTTTTCGCTATTGCCGTTAAAGTCGCCTGCATGTGCACCAATAAAAGTATTCATTTGCCCGGTTGTAACCCCAGTACCCGCATTAGCTCCTACAAATGTGTTAATTCCTCCTGTTGTATTACTTCCTCCTGAAGTAGCTCCTAAAAATGTGTTACCCTGTCCGGTGGTATTTTTCAGTCCTGTATTTGCACCCGCAAACGTATTGTAATTACCATCAGTATTTGCAGGTCCTGAGTTGTGGCCTATGAAAGTGTTTTTTGTACTGTACGTTGCGCCTGATTTACCTGCCTGATAACCGAAATACGTGTTCTCAACGTAAGCACCGCTGCTAATACCGGCATTTAGCCCGCCGCTTGTACCCTGAACAGTAGCCTGATTTAATAATTGTGCATTTGCACCTAAGAAACTAAGGCCTAAAAAGCCTGCATAAATAAATTTTTTCATGTTAAATAAAAATTAAATTGGTTGGTTTTATAAACTTAGCTAATTCGTTATTACGTTAATCGTCAGAATTTTACAGTTTGTCGAATAAGAAAAATCTAACAATTTATAAATTTATTAACACGAATTTTTTAAAATAAGGGCTCGGTGTTGTATTTCTTTTATGCTTGTTAAAATAAAGCCTGAATTTGTTAATAAGCTTGTTAACGTTCTGATATTTATGTATATAAAAAAAGGCTGCCCCTTTATGGGGCAGCCTCGTCACCTAAAATTAAAATGTATTAGTGTTTAATAACTTTTACACTTGTAGAAGCACCTTCTGTATTTACCTGTAGGATATATGTCCCTGCGGCAATTTCAGAAAGATTTACCTGTACAGTTTCTGTGTTTGCATTTTGATTAATAATAGTCTGGCCAAGTAGGTTTACCACCTTTACATTAGATATTGCAGAACTGTTTGAAACAGTTATAACATCTTTAGTTGGGTTAGGGTAAACAGAAAGGTTTGCAAATTTAAATGTATCCCTTCCTACAAGAGCACTAACAGTTATTTCTAAGTAGTCACTTTCACAATTTGTAGTAGTCTGGGTTACATAATATGTAGCGCCATCTTCTAAAACTGTATCTGTGTCGACCAAAGTGTAAACATCATCTTCTAAAACATACCATTTAGCAGTAGCTCCTGTGATAGTAGTTATTGAAAGATCTGCAATAGTATTGCCTTGTTCAAATGTTTGTGTAGCAGACCCGGATGGTGCGTTAGGAACTTCGTTTATAGTTACCGTTACCGGTGTAGCTGTACTTGTACAGTCGCCAACAATTTGCGTAACATAATAAGTACCTGAAACAAGAACTGTGTTTTCTGAAATTGCAGCTCCGCCTTCGGTAGCAGACCACACAAGTGTAGCACCTTCTAATGCTGTAGCAGAAAGTTCTTCGGCTGTAGTTCCATCACAGAATGTTTGCGCATTTGCTGTTGGAGGTACAACTGTATTGATTGTTACCTGAACTTCTGTAGCAGTACTTTCGCAAAGGTTAAGCGTTTGTGTAACATAATATGTTCCGCTTTCAAGAGCAGTGTCCTGAGAAAGAACAGTACCGCCTAAAGTAGCGAACCATTTAACTGTTGCGCCTGTAGCGTTGATAGCTATAAGGTCTTCAACTGTTGCGCCAACACAATATGCTTGCGCTGAAGCTTGTGGAGCAGGTGTTGAGTTTACAATAACTGATACCGGTGTAGCAGTACTCACACAATCGTTAAGTGTTTGTGTAACATAATAAGTGCCTGTCTCAAGAAGCGTCTCTTCAGCCAGTTCAGCACCACTTTCTGTAGCAGACCAAACAACTGTTGCGCCCGGTAATGTAGTTGCAGTAAGTTGCGCTGCAGTATCACCTATACAGAAAGATTGTGAAGAAGCCACCGGAGCAGCTGTACTGTTTACAACAACCGTTACAGGTGTCGCAGTACTTTCACATGTGTTTAATGTTTGCGTAACGTAGTATGTTCCTGATACTAATTCGGTAGTCGGTTCTAATGCGTCTCCGTCTTCTGTAGCCGACCATTTAAATGTAGCACCGGTTGCAATTGTAGCAGCTAGGTTTTCTACAGTTTCACCAGTACAAAACGTTTGCGTTGGAGTAGCAGCAGGTGCCGGAGTAGAGTTAATTGTAACAGCCACCGGAACAGAGGTGCTTACACATCCGTTAAGGGTTTGTTTTACAAAATATGTGCCTGAGGCAAGTGGGGTAGTGGCTTCTAATGCTGTTCCGTCTTGCGTTAAAGACCATGTAAATGTGCCACCTGTCACTCCCGATACGACAAGATTGTTTACAGTAGCGCCGATACAATAGGTTTGCTCAGTTGCTGTTGGAACAGGTGTAGTGTTTATCGTAACAGCTACAGATGTAGCATCACTTGTACATGTGCCAACTGTTTGTGTTACAAAATAGGTTCCTTGTGTTACAACCGTAGTTGGTGTAATTGCAGGGCCATCTTCTGTAGCCGACCATGTAAATGTTGCGCCGGTAGCACCTGTAACGGTAAGATCAGTGAATGTTATACCTGTACAATGTGTTTGTGCCGTTGCAGTAGGAGCTGCAACTGTGGTAGTTGCCAAAGCTACAGATGTAGCCGGGCTTGTACAGTCTCCAACTGTTTGTGTTACAAAATAAGTACCCGTAGCAACAGCTGTTGCTGCCGGTATAGCTGCTCCGCCTTCAGTAGCAGACCATGTTAACGTTGCTCCTGTAACAGTTGTTACATCAAGCTCTGCAAATGTTGTATCCAGGCAAACTGTTTGTGCAGCTGCTGTAGGAGCAAGAACTGTGTTTACAGTCACTGCAACCGAAACCCTTGGGCCTTCGCAGGCATTTACTGTTTGTGAAACATAATACGTATTGCTGTTTACAGCAGCGGTAGCTGCCAGTGCAGTACCTCCGGTTTCTGCTGTATACCAGTTGAATGTTGCACCTGTTGCGCCAGTAACGGTAAGATTTGCTACTGTAACCGGGCCACATTTTGCCTGAGCTGCTGCTGTTGGTGCTGCAGGGGCTAAACAGTCTGTTGTAAAGCTGTTGCTGACATAAGCAGAACTACAAACGCTGTTTATACCTTTTACTCTAAAATAATATGTTGTTGCCGGAGTTAAACCACTAAGAGCGTGAGTTGTCGCGGTGATTCCTGTAAAAGGGGAGCCTGTAATTTGTGTAGTGTATGTTGCATCTGTATATACTTCTAAAATATAAGAAGTTGAAGCAGGTGCTGTAGCACTATTGGTCCAGTTGATGGTTGCTGTCTGTACTGCCGGTGTAGAAGTCGCAGCAGTTAAAGTTGGGCACTCATCGATTAGCTGTCCTGATATACCAAAGATATTAGGCACGGGTTCCACAAGTCCTGCAGACGTTTTTTTGATTATTACTGAAGATACAAGTTTTGTCTGGTTTTCTGCTGTTACAGGAATTGTAACATAGAATACTTTTGAGTTGCCCGGATCTATACCGCCGGTTGTGTTTTCCCTGTTTGCACGGCCTATATTAGATATAAGTGCCGGTTGTGTGCCTGATGCACCTGCATACCAGTCTATAAGTGTAATGCTTGTTGCAGGCTGTACACTTCCATCCTGGAAGTTTATTTCAGCAGAGATTGTGGAGCCGCCGCTTCCTGAAGTAACAGAAAGGTAAACATTGCTTAGTTTTTGTGGCTGTACAAGAGTTAATGTACCTGTTTGATCCTGAGCAGGTAGTCTTAATGCATTATTTCCGGAATAATCAGCTAATAAAAATTTAAGGTCGGAAATTGCACCACTTGTTAATATTCTGTTGATAGGAAGGCCGATCGTAGCAACCGTTCCGCTAACATTTTCGTAATCACGTGCGATATAACTGTTACTAACTGCATCTACTGCATTGGTTGTAGATACTCTTGCAATACCTGTTCCGTTAGCAATAACGTCGGCGTTATAACCGGTAACGCTAAGAGGTGAATAGCTGTTTCTTGTAGTGAAGCTTTCAGTAGCAGACCATGCGTCAGAAGAACAAAGGGCAGTTGAGCCTTTTACACGGTAGTAGTAAGTAGCACCGTTAGTAAGTCCCGTTAATGCATGATTGTTTGTAGTAGACGGGTAAGAACCTAACAGGTTTGTTAGTGCAGCATCTTTGTACACTTCTACAGTATAGTTAGCTGGTGTACCGCCTGTACCAACAATAGTATGCCAATTTAGTCTTGCAGAGTCATCTGTTACATCACTAGCACCAGCATTTTTTGCAGCTATGGCACAAGTTGTTGCATTTGCTGTTGCTGGAGTTCCGTATTTTGGACCGAAACACTCAATGCCATTTTCGTTATATGGATAAACAAAATAATAATAGTGTGTGTTAGGCGCTACAAATTCTGTAAATGTTGTAAGTGTAGCTGATACAGCAAGAATATCTCCACCGCCTAATATGCCGCCTGCGGAATACTGTGCGCCTGTTGCCGGAGCTGCTGATAATGTTGGAGATGTACTTCTGATTAATACGTATCCTGTTGGCGCTGTTGCAGCCGGAGTTACTGTACCGGTTATATTTGATGTAGTTACACCGCTAAGAACCAATGTTGGAGCATCGGGTGTAGTACAATCTGCCGGCGGCGCAACTACTTGTAACGTATAATCTTCTGTTTCTCCGCTAAAGATATTACCGCAAGGAGTAAGGTTGTATGAAGTAGAAGTAGATCTTAATCTTAACCTGTAGCTGCCAATAGCTGTTCCGGCAGGTATAGTGATCACACCGGAGTATGTAGTGCCGCCTCCTATGTTTACAATAGTTTCGCCTGCATCATCAAAGTCAAGGTCGCCATTCCAGTCTACGTAAATAGCCATTTTGGTACTTGTGCTGCTTCGTGTGCCGTTAAAGTTGAAAGAAGTACCAGCCGGTTTTGATACAGAAAGGTTGCTAAAGTTTGTATAAGCGGCAGCTGGTGTTGCGCTATTTGAAATATTAGTATACCCGCCTGTTGTTGTAAAATTGGTGATGTTATTTGAAGTTGACGATGTTGTAGGTATGCAGTACGCAAGCCTAAGTGTTCCTGTAATGTAGTCAGAATCACATGTGCCGTTGTTGGCTTTAATTCTGTAATAGTACGGTGTGTCAATTGTAAGGCCTGTTACTTGTTGAGTTGGGGTTGTTAAACCTGTAAATGGTGAACCTGTAACATGAGTTGTGTAAGTTTCGTCTGTGTAAACTTCTACTGTATACGTAATCGTAGATCCGCCTGTACCGTTGGCACTAAGCACCCAGTTTAGAGTTCCCGAAGTTCCTGAGTTTGTTGTTGTACTAGCTGAAGCTATTGACGGACATGCACTTAGTAGCTTACCGGAAACTGCGAATATGTTAGGTATCTTAGATTCTGTTGCGTTAGCTGTAGTTTTAGTAATTTTAATTGCGTTAACCAGTTTAGTCTGGTTTGCAAGTTCAATATTTAATGTTAACTGAAAAATTTTAAAATTACCTGAACCGGCAACACCTGTTGCTCTTTTTACCCTTCCAATTTGGGTAATTATAGCAGGAGAAGGTATTGGAGAAGTAGGAGCAGGATCATCCCAGTTTGTAGCGGGTAAACCTGTTACTGTTTGAAAAGTACCATCTGCAAATTGAATTTCTGCATCAATTGTAGAACCTCCGTCACCGGATGCAACTGCTAAGTAAACATTGGTAAGTGCAGCAGGCTGGGTTAAAGTTAATGTTCCTGAGTCATTTGAAGCAGATAGCCTTAAAGAGTTATTCGCAGAATAATCCTGTAAGATGTATTTAAGTTCAGCCGAAGTAGGGCTTGTAAGACTTCTATTAACCGGTAAGCCATAAGCAGAATCACTATCAGAGCTGTTAAGTTTGTAGTCTCTTGACAGATAAGCAAAGTCAGCACTTGCACTAGTGTTGCTATCTACAGAGTTTGTTGTTGAAGAAATAGCTCCTCCTGTTCCGTTTGCGATGACATCAAAATTAAATCCTGTTACATCAAGTGGTGTGAAGCTCATTTGAGCAACAAACGATCCTGATGAATAATCTGCACAGGCAGAATTATTTGATTTAATACGGAAATAGTAGGTTGTGCCAGCAACTAAACTGGTTAGGGCATAACTGTTTCCTGCAACTGTCGGGTAGGTGCCAAAAGCAGGGCCTGTAAATTCTGCGTCGGTATACACTTCCAGGGTATACGTTGGTGCAGGCGATACTGCAACGGCATTCCAGTTAATCTTTGCAGATGTAGATGTAATGTTACTTACTCCAGCGATAGCAGGAGAACATTGAGACCATCCGTTAATACTACCAAGCAGGGCAAATGCCAATGCATACTTGGGCAGATAGGACAAATTTCTTTTTGGGAGCAAAATTTTGCTGAGCCAATCGAGTAATTTTACTTTCATAAAAATTGAATAAAAATGTTAATACAATAGGTGAAGTATAAAAAATGTTATAAAAAAACTAAAGTAACTATAAAATTAACTTAAAATATGTTTAGTGGTTGGATATGGTAAATTATCACAATATTCTCACAGAATGTTAATTAGTTAAACGTTTTAGTTTTGAGTATTACGAATTAGTTAAATTTTAAGACTTATATAATTTATTATATACTAGTACGTTATTACCTTCTGAATAATGGAGAATGATATAAATGAAGCAAAGAATTATCCTCGTTTTCTCTATGTTTTCCCTTTTTACGGGTTTTGCGCAAGAGAAGATTATTTTTGGTAGAGACACACTTGTCAATCAATCTTTAGTTACCCAAAAAAGCTCGGTTTATAAACAACTTATCGTGTCTACAGTATTAATAGGATACGGTGTTGTCGGACTTGCTAATGATGGTATTAAAGATCTTAACCGTACGGTTAGAAGCCGGGTGACGAAAGATGCAGATGGCGGTACTACAATAGATGATTATTCCCGTTATGCTCCACTTGTTTCTGTTTACGCGTTAAATTTAATGGGAGTAAAGGGTGAGCATAATTATAAAGATCTTACTGTGATAGTTGCAACATCACATCTTATAATGACAGGTTCTGTAATGGGTTTAAAGTCGCTGTCTAAGGTGGAAAGGCCTGACGGTAGTACTGATAATTCTTTTCCGTCGGGGCACACGGCGACAGCTTTTGTTGGGGCTGAAATTATGTGGCAGGAATATAAAGATGTCTCAGCATGGTATGGGGTAGCGGGATATGCTGTAGCTACCGGTACGGGATTGTTGAGAATATATAACGACAGGCACTGGCTTACAGATGTGGCTACCGGAGCAGGTATTGGTGTACTTAGTGCCAAGCTGGCTTACTGGCTGCATCCATTTATACAAAAGCAATTGTTCGGTTCGTCGGAAGAAAAAAAGATAACGGCATTAGCGGCCCCTTTTTATAATGGACAACAAGGCGGACTCAGTGTTGTGTTACGATTTTAGATAAAAAGAAAGCCCGAAACAGAATATGTTTCGGGCTTTCTTTTTTATTTAATGCCTATAGTGGCGTTGGTTCTGCGTATAGCTTCCTGATCTTTATAATCAAGCCATGCCTGACCTTTGCGTTTTCGCATCCAGTTGTCATAGTAGCGATTGAAAGCCACATTTGTTAATCCTTTTAAAAGGTTAGATGGTCTTCCTGCTAACGATCGTAAGCTTAATGAAAATCCCGGGGTAAGGTATTTCATGTAGTGCCACCATCCTTCGGGCATGTATAGCATTTCGCCATGCTGAAGATTTGTTATATATGGTTTCACCTGTTTAAGTGCAGGGAACTTTTCAAAATCAGGATTGTCAAAATCGATGTCTTCATTGCAGATCCATGAATAGGGAAGGCGATACATGTATTTTGTTTCCTTGGGATCTACAAGTACGCATTGTTTTTTTCCTGCAAAATGAAAATGGAAGATGTTTGGAAAGTCAATATCGTAATGCATAAATACTTTCGCGTCTTCTCCTCCAAAAAACACCAATGGTAAACTTTTTAAAAGCCGAAGTCCAAGGTCGGGCCATTTCATGTCATCCTTCATAGAAGGAACATCTTTCATCAGGTTATACAAAAAGATACGAAGATCTGTAGGGCCCTTTTCCAGAATATCAATGTATTCGCCCATTGTCATTGTGAAATCGGGTTCGTTTACCTTTTTAGTATAGTCTGTTTTTCGGCTATCGTAAAGCGGTACGGTTTTATCTGATGCAACTTCTCTCAAAAAGTCAAAGTTCCATTTGGTAAAGGCCGGCCAGTCTTCAATCTGGTTCGTAATTACCACTGGTTTTTGCGGCTTGTAGTAGTTTTCTATAAACTCCTTTTTGGTAAGCTTTTCAACCCTTTCTATTTCTATATATTCAAAGCTCATGATGTGATATGCTAATTAATATTCAGTCTGTGTTAAGACAATGTAAATGTACTAAAAAACCGAACCGTAGATATCGCGAAATAATGAAAATAAAAAGGCATGTTGATTTTTAAATTTTTAGGAATATAAGCAGGCTAAAAATACGAAACCCTCCAAATTGGAGGGTTTCGTATTTTTGCAAATTACTTAGGTGAAGTAGAGGTTTGTTATGGTCTTCTGCCCACAGCAAGCCTGTATAAAATACCAATAATTGCAAGTACTAATAATACGTGTATAAGGCTACCAACAGCTTCTCCGAAACCAAAGTACCCTACAAGCCATCCTATAATAAGGATTACTACGATTAACCAGACTAAATCTCTCATGATGTATATTTTTAAATAGTTAGTAGGTTAAAATTACTTCTTTGACGGGAGGTGTGTTAATTAATTAAGAATCCTTTAATAGCCAAACTTTTCTTAATAAAATATAAGTTCTAAATAATTGCTTAAAAAGGGTATTAGCTGTATTTTAATTAATTACTTTTGTTGCTGTTATAGAATAATTTGCAATGCAGACTCCTTTAAAAATTGCAATAGTAGGCTCCGGTTTGGTAGGCTCGCTATTAGCAATATACCTTAAGAGGGCAGGCCATACAGTTCATGTATACGACCGTAGCCCTGATATTCGAACCATTCAGTTTTCAGGACGATCTATTAATCTGGCCATGTCTAACCGTGGCTGGCGTGCACTGGACGATTTAGGTCTGGGCGAAGAGATTCGTAAAATTGCTATTCCTTTAGATAAAAGAGCTATTCATCTTGTTGGGCAACCGCTTAGTTACCAGAATTATGGTAATGAAGGGGAGTGTATTTATTCAATTTCCCGTGGTGTGCTAAACAGGCAGATGGTTACAATGGCAGAGTCTGAAGGTGTGGAGTTTTTCTTTGAAAGCCGTGTCTGGGATGTTACGCTTGCAGATGCAACATTGCATACCGGTGAGACCGAAAAAGGAGCCTGGGATGATTTGGAATACGATATGGTTTTTGGTGCCGATGGTGCGTTTTCAAGAATACGCCACAGAATGCAGCGCCAAAACATGTTTAACTACTCACAGGACTTTTTAAACACAGGATATAAAGAGCTGAATATTCCGGCGAATGCCGATGGAACGCATAAACTGGATAAAAACTCATTTCATATTTGGCCGCGACATGACTTTATGCTTATCGCAATGCCTAATCTTGACGGAAGTTTTACCTGTACTCTGTTCATGCCGTTTGAAGGGGAGAATTCTTTTGAATCTTTAAAGGATACCGAAACCCTAAAAGCTTTTTTTGCGAAGAATTTCCCATCTACTATAGAAGTGATACCAAATCTCGTGGAAGATTTCTTTAGAAATCCTACAAGTACCTTGGTTACAATGAAGTGTTACCCGTGGACGTATGAAGATAAGGTGGCGCTTATTGGTGATGCTGCGCATGCTATTGTTCCTTTTTATGGTCACGGTATGAATGCCGGTTTTGAAGATGTAACGATATTGAACCAGATGATGCATCAATATGGCGACGACTGGAAGACTATATTTAAGGAGTACGAAAAAAGTCGCAAGCCAAATGCAGATGCAATAGCAGAACTTTCGTACCGTAATTTTATGGAAATGAGGTCTAAAACGGCTGACGCTAATTTTCATCTCCAAAAGAAGATTGAAAAACGCTTCTCTGAAAAATATCCTGACAAATGGCTTCCTTTATATAGTAGGGTAACTTTTAGCTTTAGGCCCTATGCAGAGGCTCTTGCTATTGGTGATCGCCAAAAAGCGATTATGGATGAAGTAATGAAGCTGGAAGGTATAGAACAAAAATGGGATACTCAGGAAGTGGATGACAGAATTATTGAACTATTGGCAGAATAATTAGAATCATATGTTAATATATAGGTGTCGGGCTTTTGTCCGGCATTTTATTTTTAGTATATTTATATAAGGTAATCAATTCGGTTGAATTTGTTGCGCGCGCGGTGTTAATCTGGCTGGATGTATTAGCGAAGGCAGGAAAATGTCCGATGAGTATTACACCAAATGGGTAAATAATAATGAGCTATTGTTACCATATGGTTAAATTGACTTTTTCCCTGCTCTAAAACGTTTTCATTTAGTAGTGTTACGTTAAAAATTTTATGTTTGGAGTGAATTATTTTTATAAATTCTCTTTAAATACAGACAATCAGATAATTTACAATGCTTGCGCAATAAATGATAATGATTTGTGTTATTTGTATAGAATACGTCTTTAATTCAATTATTTAATAATTAATATTAGTTTTAAAGTAATTAAAATAGATAAAGTGTAGGAAATTTATTTAAGCTAAAGGTTTGCTTAAGTTTATGTTTGCAATAAATTATTGTTAAGAATTGATAAAAAAAACCAATTTATTTTTTTTTATGGCTTAATGATATAAATTTGCCAATCTTATACAAAGAAAATTTTAACAATAAGAAACTATTATTAAAAAATCAGAAAACTAAAATTTTAAAAAAAAATGGCAAACGCATCTATTCAGAAGGTTGAGAAAAAGGAAGGATCAGGATCTAACATTTTCGCTGGTTTAGCGATGGTACTATGTATAGTGGTAGGAATCCTTGTATGGAAATTTATAATGGGAGCTCCTTCGAATTTCCAGGATAACAATCCAGACGGACATCCACTACCGGGTAACTATCTTGCGATGGTTTACAAAGGTGGATATGTTGTACCAGTACTTATGGGTCTGTTCTTAATGTCGGTTGTGTTTTCAATCGAGCGTTTCTTTGTTATCGGCAAAGCAGCAGGAAAAGGAAATGTTGAATCTTTCTTAAGAAAAGTTCAGTCTCAAATCAGTGCAGGTAACATTAACGAAGCTCTTGCTGAGTGTGACAAACAACAAGGTACAGTTGCTAACGTTGTTAAAGCTGGTTTATTAAAATACGAAGAAGTTAAAAGAGAAGGTTTTGACAGCGAAAGAGCTGAAGCTGCTATCCAGCAGGAAATTGAGCAGGCTACTTCATTAGAAATGCCAATGCTTGAGAAAAACCTTGTAATTATCTCTACACTAGTATCTGTTGGTACACTAATGGGTCTATTAGGAACGGTAACAGGTATGATCAAGGCGTTCTCTGCTCTAGGTGCAGGTTCTACTCCGGATTCATCTCAGCTTGCAAACGGTATCTCTGAGGCACTTATCAACACTGCTACAGGTATTGGTACTTCTGCGCTTTCAATTATCGCTTACAACATCTTTACGTCTAAAATTGACAAACTTACTTACTCTATCGATGAGGCTGGATTTACAATTGTACAAACGTACAGAAGATTCAGATCTCGTGCTAACCAGGCATAATCAATAGAAAAGTATAACAAATATTGTGGGATTGAAAGTGTACTAATGTGCACTTTCAATATCCATAAGCTAATAAAAATCAATAATGGCTAAAGTAAAAATATCAAAGAAGAGTACTAGGATAGACATGACCGCGATGTGCGACGTGGCGTTCCTTCTGCTATCTTTCTTTATTATGACAGCTACTGCAAAACAGCCAGAGCCAAAACCGGTAGATACACCGGCTTCTACAGTAATTGATAAATTACCGGATGAAGGCGTGGCAGTAATCACAGTAGGTGAAAAACAAGCATTTCTTACCATTCCGGGTGCAGATGTTAGAAGAAAGACGCTTGAGCGTATTTCTGCGAAATATAATGTAGCCTTTACAGAAGATGAGTATAAAACTTTTGCTTCTATGGAAGGTTTTGGTGTGCCGCTTAATGAACTTAAAGGTCTTTTAAAACTGGAAGCTGCTAAAAGAAATGAAGCAGGTGTACAGAAAGGTATTCCTTATGATTCTATCAATAACCAATTAGGTGACTGGATAAAATTCACTAGGGAAGCTGAGAAAGAAAAACTTGATGAGGAAATTGCTGCGGGTAAAGAGGGTGTAGTATATAAAGATCTTGACGTTGCTATTAAAGGCGATGCTAAAGAAGACTACCCGACTATCAAAAGGATTATTGATATCCTTCAGGAGCAAAAGAAAAACAGGTTCTTCTTAGTAACCGGTTTAAGAGATGAAAACTTTTAATTTTATAAACACACTATAAAATGGCAGAATTAAATACTGGCGACGGCGGTGGCAAGAAAGGCAAAGTAAGAAGTAAAAAATCGAATCCCGGAGTCGACTTAACTGCGATGGTGGATTTGGCTTTCCTTCTTATTACATTCTTTATGCTTACCACTACGTTAGCTAAGCCGCAGTCAATGCCGCTTGCTATGCCGGATAAAAATAAAGATAATCCTGAGCCAACTAAGATTCCTGAAGAAAGACTTTTGACGGTTCTTATTGGCAAGGATAATAAATTAATGTGGTACCGAGGTAAGTTTGAAACTCCTGTTGAAGCACCTACCGAAGCTCAATTTGGTAAAGATGGTATTCGTAAAGATTTACTTAAGCAAATTGAATTAGGTAAAGCTATCGCAAAAAGAGATGGTGGTAAAGAAGGAGATGGACTTATTGTGAACATTAAAGCAAGCGATAAAGCAAGTTATAAAAATCTTGTAGATATGCTTGACGAGATGGCAATCACGCATCCTCAGCTTTATGCTATAGGTGATATTACACCGGGAGAAATTGACCTGTTAACCAAATCGGGTTTATACTAGACCTGGTAGCTACTTAAAAAATAATATTATGTCAAAACTGAATATATTTAATAAGTCTTGGGTTGATATGGTTTTCGAAGGCCGTAACAAAACGTACGGTGCTTACCAGCTTCGTACAGAAAATCCAAAGACTACCGTAAAGGCGCTTATTATAGGAGCTGTATTGTTTACAGCGCTTATTGCTACGCCAAAAGCGGTTGAGTATTTTAGTGGTCTTACTGAGACTGCTGAAGAAGATCAAACGGACAAGATCATTGAGGTGATCGATCTTCCGCCACCACCGGAAGAGGCTCCACTACCTCCGCCTCCACCACCGGTAGAGCAGCAACAGGCTCCTAAGTCTATTGTTGAAGAGGTAAAGCTTAAGCCGCTTGTAGCTGCTAAGAAAGAAGAGGTTCCAGAAGATCCTCCTAAAACTGAACAGTTTAAAGAAGCTGACCCAAGTTCAAGAAATGCTGAAGCAAGCCCAACTGGTGATATCAATATTGGTAAACCATCAGGAGATCTTGATAAAGGTGTTGAAGCACCGGATAACGGTATCTATAATTCTGCAGGTCTTCAGGTTCAGCCTGAATTCCCCGGAGGTATGGCTGCTTTTTACAAGTATGTTAACAACAACTTCAGAATCCCTGAAATTGACCAGAATATGACGGCTAAGATCTATGTATCTTTCGTTGTTGAAAAAGATGGCTCATTGACAGCTATCAAGGTATTAAGGGATCCGGGTTACGGATTAGGTAAAGAAGCTGAGCGTGTACTTAAGTCACTTAAAATTAAGTGGTCTCCAGGTATACAAAACGGTAAACCTGTTAGGGCTTCATACAACCTTCCTATTACTATTAACATTAAGTCATAAGGAAATAAGAGATGCTTTCAAAAAGAAAATCTCAAGAACAAACACAGAAATCGCCCTTACAGCGATTTCTGTTTGTTTTAGGTATAGTGTTTTTCCTGATGTATTTTGTTTTGGGTATGATGATAATATTCTGGAAGGAAATTCCGTTAACCCTAACATACAATGGAAGGCTGGCAATGGGTATACTACTTATAGTGTATTCGTTTTACAGATTTATCAGGTTATTACAAAACAATAGACAATGAAACACACATATAGGTTAGCTGTAATGCTAATAGTGGCAGCTGTCGCAGTTTTATCCTGTAAAGGTGATGGAACATCAGACGGTAAAAGGAAATCGGGAACTACGATTGCCGGAAAAACAGTTCTTCTAGTAGATAATACAGTTCAGCCAATTGTTGAAGATGTACTTGCTGTTTTTCACAGTGTTTACGACAGAGCTAATGTTATTCAGGTTAATAAAACCGAAAATGAACTATTAAGTGCACTTCTTAAAGATTCGGCTACTGTGGTTATAATGCCAAGGTTGCTGACTGATGAAGAAAATGTACATTTTAGTAAGCGAAAAATAACGCCAAAAGTTACGCCGTTTGCTTCAGATGCTGTAGCTTTCATAACGAATAAGTCAGCTAAAGACACTGTTGTTAACTTAGCAGAAATCCTTAAAGTTCTTAAAGGAGAGTCATCTGATAAAGTGCAAAAACTGGTGTTTGATAACGCAAATTCAAGTACGGTACAATTACTTTTGAAAGAAGCCGGCGTAAACAAAGTAGCACAAAATAATATCTATTCGCTTAAGACGAATGAAGAGGTTATAAAATATGTTCATAATACTCCCGGAGCAGTGGGGATAGTTGGGGTGAACTGGCTGTCACAACCGCCACAATCGTTGGCAGAAACTGTGTCAGATATTGTAGTTTTAGGCGTGGATAATGTTAAAATTGATAAAGGTACTAAAAAGTACTATAAACCGTCTCAGAGTAATATAGCGACTGGTTTTTATCCATTAATCAGAAAGCTATATGTGTTAAATTACAGTGGCGTTGACGATTTAGGCACGGGGTTTGCAAATTACATAGGGGCATTTGAAGGACAACGTATAATCCTGAAGTCAGGATTGCTGCCCGTAGAGATACCTGCAAGGGAAATCGAAGTGCGTAGTAAATTATAATTGCCATTTAAATCAGAACAAGTAGAATAATAAAATAATACAAATGAAAGACTTGAAATTTATCGGACTATCGTTGTTTGTTTTTGGGGTAGCATCTGCTCAGGATGTAAACGAAGCAAAAAAAGCAATTGATGCCGAACAATACCAAAAAGCAAAAACTATTTTAAAATCACTGGTAACATCATCGCCTGATGAAGGAAAAAATTATTTCCTTTTAGGAGATCTTTACCTTAAACAGACAGTGAATGATTCTGCTGCAATTTATTTTAATAAAGGTAAAGCAGTTAAAAAAGATTCAGAATACAACACTATTGGTTTAGGTCAGCTTGATCTTGATAATAATGATGTTGCTGCTGCACAAGCTAAATTTGCTGCTGTTGAAAAAGAACTTGGAAAGAGGGATGTTGAGCAGCTTATTTATATAGGCCGTGCTTACATAAATGCAGACAAGCCTGATTATAAAAAAGCAATCGAAGTTCTTAAAAGAGCTATCGCCAAAGATCCTAAATCAGCACAGGCTTACCTAAGCCTTGGAGATGCTTTTTATGGTGACAGAAACCAAAACGAAGCCTATTCTGCATACCGTAACGCGCTTCAGTATGATAGCACTTTATTAAGAGCTAAACTTCAGTTAGCAGTTATTACTAAAAATACAAGAGCTGCGTTCCCGGAAGCGGTGAAAGCGTTTGATGCCATTGTTGCAACAAACCCTAACTACGGACCGGTATATAGGGAACTTGCTGAAACATATTATATCTGGGGTGTAACAAATCCTGCTAAAAAAGCAGAATATAACCCTAAAGCCTTAGGGTACTATGAAAAGTACATGACACTTACTGATTATTCATTAGATTCACGTATGAGGCATGCTGACTTCCTTCTACTTACAGGTGACTATAAAGCACTTGAAGCTGAAGCTCAGAAAATGCAACAAATGGACAAAGTGAACCCAAGGATACTTCGTTACCTGGCATATTCACTTTACGAGAATGGTAAGTTCACAGAAAGTTCTGCTGCTATGAAAGAATGGATTGCTAAAGCTGATCCTAAGCGTATCATTGCACGTGACTACCTTTACCTTGGTCTTGCTAATCTTGCTTCAAGTGTTGGGCAGGATGATAAAGGAAACGCTATTATAACGAACCAGGCATCGTTTGATGAGGCTATTGCTAACATCAGAAAAGCGGCTGAGACAGATATTAATATCACAAACGAGTTCAATACTGTAGGTCAGAAATTATTCAAACAAAAACTTTACGGTCCTGCTGCTGTGGTATTTGAAGTTGCGACTTCAAACCCGGACAACCAGAACTTAATGCTTGATAGCTTCTACCTTGCTTACTCTGTGTATTACGATCACGTGAATAAATCACCTGAAGCGCAGAAAACAAATGTTGAAAACCTTAAAAAAGCAGACGTGGCACTTGCTAAAGTTATAGAACTTAATGCTCAGGCTCAGGATGCTTACCTTTACAGGGCTAAAGTAAACAGGTATATCCAAACTCCGGAGTCGTTAAAAACTATGGCTGAGTCTTACGATCAGTATATTACTATTGTAACTGCTGCAGGTCAGGCTGAAGTAACAAAACAAAAAGCGAACCTGCTTGATGCTTACGCAAATGCAGGTGCGTACTATGCAGTTACTGATAAAGCTAAGGCTTCAGACTACTTTAACAAAGCTCTTGCGTTAGATCCTAACGATGAGTTCGTGAAAAGCCAATTGAAAGCACTGAAATAATATTTCTTTCATAACTACAAAAACCGATGGCATTGCCGTCGGTTTTTTATTTGCTTAAAATAAAGGGATTAATGCTTATCTTTGCACCCTGTTTGAAATATCATGCTGAAGAAGGAAATACAAATATTAGTAGAAAAAGGTGAGATGCTTCCTTTAATGGAAGAATTCTATACCATACAGGGAGAAGGTTACCATACCGGTACAGCTGCATACTTTATCCGCGTAGGCGGGTGTGATGTTGGTTGTCATTGGTGCGATGTGAAAGAGAGTTGGAATGCAGAACTGCATCCGCCTACAAACACCGATGTTATTGTGGCAAACGCCGCAAAATACTGCAAAACAATTGTAGTGACAGGTGGTGAACCACTAACCTGGGATATGGGACCACTTACACACAAGCTGAAAGAGCGGGGTTTGAGGGTGCATATAGAAACATCGGGGGCTTATAAACTTTCCGGTACGTGGGACTGGATTTGCCTTTCGCCTAAAAAGACAAAATTACCAACAGAAGATGTGTATGCACATGCGCATGAACTGAAAATGATTATACACAATAAGCACGATTTTGTCTTTGCAGAAGAACAGGCTGCTAAAGTAAATGGCAATGCTATACTTTTTCTTCAGCCTGAATGGAGTAAAAAAGAAGAAATGACGCCGCTTATTGTAGAGTACGTAATGAATAATCCAAAATGGAGAGTATCTTTACAAACGCATAAGTATTTAAATATACCATAATAGTAAACCAACTTAAACAATTAAAAATGAAAAAAGTAGTATTAGCAGCCATTTTTATGCTGGTTGCGCAAATTGGAATGGCTCAGGCAACAGATGCAATGAAAGCTGATGTAAAGAAATTTCTTCAATTATCAGGAGCAACTGCACAGTTAGAAGCTGCAAAAAAACAAGTTCTGACTATGATCCCTGCTGAGAAGCAAGCTGAATTTACAAAAGAATTTGATGCCTCTCTTGCACCGGTTCTTAAATTTCAGGAGGAATATTACCTTCAGGAATTTACTGCTGATGATCTTAAACAGATGATCAAATATTATGAATCACCTATCGGTAAAAAGTTTGCGCAGAAATCTGCAGGTTTAACTGAAGCGAGTATGCCGGTTATTCAGGAATGGAGCCAAAGCCTTCAGCCATTGGTTATGAAATATATGGGACAATAATTTATTCCATGAAGAGAAAGCCCGGACCATGGTCCGGGCTTTTTTTTTTATGACAACCTTGCCAGATAATCGTAATGTTTGCCTTCAATAATCAGCTCACAATTTAATCCGTTAGCATGTGCGGCATTTTGTAGTGTGTTGTAGTCGATGTAAATCCAGTCAAACGGTTCTTCTTTCTGATTTTTATAGGACATATTAAACGTTATCTCTCCGTAATATTCCACATCCGACGGAATCCATTTACCTCCATCTTCATCTTCATCGAACATATATATAATGTCTGACGAATCAATTAATATTTGCCCGCCTTCATTAAGTAGCGATTTTAGCTTTTGCAGATAATCAGATGCCTTACTTAGCTTACCAAATATTCCGGTGCCGTTCATTAATAGTATGATCGTATCAAATTTCTCATTTTCCAGTTTCATCATATCTACGACGCGGGTATCGTTTATGCCGCGTAAACTGCATGTTTCTATAGCAGCTGGCGAAATATCGATGGCTGTAACTTTCAGTCCGCGTTCATTTTGCAGATATAATGAATGGCTCCCCGCGCCGCACCCTATATCTAAAACATGGCCTTTTGCCAGCTGAAGTGCTTTCTTTTCTAATTTCGGCATTTCGTTATATGATCTGAAAAGATAGGCAACGCTCATCTCATCTTCTTCAGATATAGATGTTTCGGTAATAAGGTTTTCCGGATTGTTACCGGTTTGATAGTCTAAGATAGCTTTTCCGAAAAGGTCTTTCATTTTTTTATACTTTTGCCTGATGATTGATAAATGCTCTGAGTGATGGAAGATTTTTTAAAGCAGCTCCCAAAGCTTGCCAAAGATAAGCATAACGAAAACAAAAAGTTTTTTGATAAGCTTAAAAAGAAAGCGCCTAAAAATTTAGACTACATCATGCAGGAGCTGCATGACAAAGAGTTTAAAAAAACGGACTGCCTAACCTGTGCCAACTGTTGTAAAACAACAGGGCCTTTATTTACTATTGCCGACATTGAGCGCATATCTAAGCATTTCCGCCAAAAGCCACAGCAGTTTATAGATAAGTACCTGCGCATAGACGAAGATAAAGATTATGTATTGCAAAGTGTACCCTGTACTTTTTTGGATAATGAGAACTATTGCATGATCTATGACGTCAGACCAAAGGCGTGCCGTGAATTTCCGCATACCGACAGGAAAAAATTTCAACAAATAAGTAACCTCACATTACAAAACGTAGCTATTTGTCCCGCGGCCTACAATATTGTAGAAGAAATGAAAAAGAAAATTGTTTAGTTTTGTTTGCTAATTAAAGGCAATGTCAAAATTTACAACATTAAAACCAACGCTATATACAAAGCAGCTTAAAGAGACAATTCAGTTCTATACCTCTGTTCTTGGTTTTGAGTGTGCTGATTTTGACGAAAGTTTGGGGTGGGCATTTGTCACGAAAGATGATGTTGAAACAATGTTTGCTTATCCTAATGAGCATATGTCTTTTGATGGTCCTGCATTTACAGGATCATTATATATTCATACAGACAATGTAGATGATCTTTGGGTTAAATATAAAGATGTCTGCAAGGTTTGTTACGATCCTGAAAATTTTGAATACGGCATGCGTGAGTTTGCTGTTTATGATAACAATGGCTATTTGCTGCAATTTGGCCAGCAGCTGATTAATCACCATCTATGAAAACATTAAAAAAACTTTTGGTTATGGCATTGGTGTCGGTAGTAATTGCAACAGGCATATTTTTTATAAACAGTACTGTTATAAAAAACAGCTTTGCCGACAAAGTTTTAGAAATTTTAGTTTTAGCTATTCCGGTATTTATAGTACTAGCTCTATTGCTGTATGTAAATAAAGCATTGGTAAAATCTGTAAGGGGTATTAAAAATAAAAAGCCTTCCGGTGAGGGAGGGCTCTAAGGTTTAGGCTGCAGCTTCTTCGTGGTGTTGTTTTAATTCTTCAACAACGCCGCTAATGCTTTGCAGTTTGTCTTCTATATATTCCAGTAATCCTTCGATACGGTCTCTCAGGTCGCTGAAAAATTCGATAATATGATCTACATATCCTTTTAGTTTTTCAATAAACTGGATAATGTATTGTACTATGTTGTCAATTTTGTCTGATATGTTCATGGCTTGTTGTTTTTGATGATTATTACAACTGAAAATTACAAAAGAGTATTGGTACACCATAACACTTTGTAAAAACATTAAGAAATATTCTTATTCGGTATATATAAGATACTTCTTTCTAATCACTCTAAATTTAGTAAGACCGTCTTCCCAGCTCTCTCTTATCTGATCTTCAGACTTTCCACTAACAATCTGTTCCTGTAGTTTTGTTGTTCCGGCAAGTTTAGTAAAGAATGGAATAAAGAATTTTGACTTATCAGTCGTGTTATTATATGCTTTGATCAGCCATTTCAATTCGAGCCTTTTTACCTTTTCGGCTTTAGATAGATCTTCACCAAAACATTTAATTCCTTTAAGGGGAGGTTCTTTAGATCCAACATTTGGTTGCGGAGTAAATGAATAAGTGAATTTTGCTTCGGGCAGGTTAGGAGAACCATAAATCTGGAATTGTTTTTCCGTTCCTCTTCCTAAACTAATATTGGTTCCTTCAAAAAAGCAAAGACTGGCATATAGGTTTATAGCCTGGTCGTTTGGTAAATTAGGAGAAGGCTTAACCGGTAAATGATAAGGCATGTTTCGGTTGTAGTTAGAACAACCGATAACTGTCAATTTGCAGGGCGTAGTGTTTTTTGTCCACTTTTCACCGTTTATCATTTGGGCATATTCGCCAATAGTCATACCGTGCAACACTGGTATGGCGTGCATGCCAATAAAGCTGGTGTTCTCTTTCTCTAAAATTGGGCCGTCAATAATACCGCCATTAGGGTTTGGTCTGTCGAATACAATAAGCGGGATGTTATTTTCGGCGCATGCCTCAATAATATAATGCAGGGTAGATATATAGGTGTAAAAACGAGCACCTACATCCTGAAGGTCAAAAACCATCACATCAATTCCTTGCAATTGCTCGTCTTTTGGCTTTTTATTATTGCCATATAACGAAATGATAGGCAGTCCGGTTTGAGTATCCTTACCATCTTTAATAAGTTCTCCGGCATCTGCTGTACCACGAAAACCATGTTCCGGAGCGTATATTTTTTTGATATCTATTTTTTTGTCGAGTAAAAAATCAACCACAGATATAATCTTTCCGTTATCCGAAGTAACTATTCCTGTCTGATTTGTAACTATGCCAACTTTTTCACCTTTTAATAAGGCAGCATAGTTGTCAAAATTTTCAGCACCTGTAATAATTTCTTTAGAGACAACAGAAGGTGTGGCGTCGGGTGACTTACTAACTTCAGTTGTTGCTGCAGGTATTTCTTTTGCTGTATACGAATTTCCGCAGGCAGCCATCAGTATAAATGAGAATAAAAATGTATTTTTGAACAACGAATAAGATACCATAAGTCAGTTGAATTTAGAATATTTCATAGCCCGGAGGCTGGTTACTGCAAAGAACCATAAAAGTAGTATATCTGCACCAATAATAAAAATAGCCATTATTGCCATAGCGGTTGGTATTATCATGATGATAATTGCCATTGCAACAGGAGTAGGGCTTCAGGATAAGATACGCGAAAAAATCTCGGCGTTCAACGGGCACATCATAATTTCTAACTTTGATGATAACGAATCAGACGTAAGTATAGAGCCGTTATCAATTCGCCAGGATTTCTACCCAAAATTTAAAAATGTAGAAGGCATAGACCATGTGCAGGCTGTGGCTTCTAAAGCAGCAATTATCCGTACCGATAATGCTTTCGAAGGAATTGTGTTTAAAGGAGTAGGTAAAGAGTATAAATGGGATGTACTCGATGAATATATAATTGACGGGCGTAAGCCGAACCTAAAACAAAATTTAAATAACGAAGTATTGCTTTCGCAGTACCTGGCAAACAGGCTGAACCTTAAAGTAGGCGATAAATTTAATACCTACTTTATGAAAGAAGGCGGCAATGGCATGCCTAACCTAAGGGTTTTTCAGTTGATGGGAATTTATAATTCGGGTTTTCAGGAATTCGACGCTACCTATTTAATAGGTGATATACGTCACGTACAGAAAATCAACAAATGGAGGAATGGCCAGGTAGGAGCTTTTGAAGTCTTTGTTGATGATTTTAATACGATTGAAGAAAAAGGAGATGAAGTGTATAAAGCAATACCGTCTACTTTAAATAGTGTAACCATACAGCAGAAATATTACAATATTTTTGAATGGGTAAAACTGTTTGATATTAATATAATAGTGATTATTGTAATAATGATAGTGGTGTCCACCATTAATATGGTTGTTGCTTTATTAGTGCTGATCCTCGAACGTACCCAGATGGTAGGTATGCTGAAAGCTTTGGGTGCACCAAACTGGAGTGTTAGAAAAATATTTTTATATAATGCGGCTTATCTAATTGTAAAAGGTTTGATGTGGGGTAATGCCATAAGTATTGGATTATTGCTTATTCAGAAATATTTTGGTATCGTAAAACTACCACCGGAGAGTTATTATGTCACGGTGGCTCCGGTAGCCATAGATATACCTGCAATCTTATTGGTAAATTTAGGAACAATACTAGTATGCGTAACCCTGTTGTTAATACCATCTTATATTATTACAAAAATTTCTCCGGTTAAGGCGTTGCGTTTTGATTAACCAATATACATAGATATTGAATCCCGGCTGGTCCGGGATTTTTTATTACACCTAAATATAGAGTGTTTTTTAGGAGCTATTTCCTGCTGTGCGCTATATCTGCCTCGTTCCTCAGCAGGATGCCGCTTCCATCAGGGCTAGAGAGAACGGTGTTTTATATTTCTCAGGACATTATATTATATATAAGAGAGTGAAATTTGTACTGTTGGTTCCTTTTTATTTTATTGTAGAGTAGTGAAGTGTTCATTAAAACCGTCTTTTGATTGTTGATTTTTTAAAATTTGAATATGTCGTAATCGTGTTTTTGATTATTTTTCAAATTAACATGTAATTCTTCATACGGGTGGTTAAAAAACTTTCGTAGTCAAAAACCGCGTAACCAATGAGTTAAGGATAGGTGTTAAAAAAAGATTAAAAAAAGGTGATTTAAAGTTTGGATAGGGTTTAAATAATGGTACTTTTGCACCCGCATTA